>Ga0065711_1000927_pt1 | contig 51869 bp, 24 predicted proteins | sample Hoacrofraction12_FD_59098 | JGI IMG/M metagenome (GOLD analysis project Ga0065711, IMG submission 59098) | Hoatzin crop microbial communities from Cojedes, Venezuela - Epithelial fraction 12 v2 (version 2) | ecosystem: Host-associated > Birds > Digestive system > Esophagus > Crop | place... | reverse complement strand
GCTGCACAGGACCGCGTCCAGGCAGGTCTTGAATATCTCCAGAGAAGGAGACTCCACAACCTCCCTGGGCAGCCTGTGCCAGTGCTCCGTCACCCTCAGAGGGAAGAAGTTCTTCCTCATGTTCAGACGGAACTTGCTGTGCTTCAGTTTGTGCCCATTGCCCCTTGTCCTGTCGCTGGGCACCACTGAAAAGAGCTTGGCCCCGTCCTCCTGACACCCACCCTTGAGATATTTATAAGCGTTTATTAGGTCCCCTCTCAGCCTTCTCTTCTTCAGGCTAAACAAGCCCAGCTCCCTCAGTCTTTCCTCGTAGGAGAGATGCTCCAGTCCCCTCATCATCCTCGTAGCCCTCTGCGGGACTCTCTCCAGTAGCTCCTCATCTTTCTTGAAGTGGGGAGCCCAGAACTGAAACAGCACTCCAGATGGGGCCTTACTAGGGCAGTGTAGAGGGGAAGGAGAACCTCCCTTGACCTTCTGGCCACACTCCTCCTAATGCACCCCAGGATCCCATGGGCCTTCTTGGCAACCAGGGCACAGAATAGATTGCTGTGCAGCACCACATGCTACAATAATTCACATATTTTACTAGAGGCATTAAGAATTAATTTTAAAATGATGCCTCTCATTGCCAACAGCCTCAGTCCTATTTGAGAAGACAATATGACATCAGAGGAGCAAGTGACACCGTACTGGTGTCCTACGGTTCCATATTATACCACAGAAATGTACGATCTGCTTCTTTCCTTTTTTTTTAACTCTCATGCCTTCCTGGTCCTTGTTGCTAAAGATACAGTAACCATTTACAGGGCACAGATGTTTTGCTGGTATGCATAAGAGATTCCTGAAAGGACTGTAAGTAATGCTTTTTCTATTTTTTTGGTTTTTTTCCCATATTAGTGGCTTTGTCAGTTGTTGGCAGCACCATTGGAAAAGTGGCTAAAAATTTCTTGACCAAACAAACTAGCAATCCCTTTCTCTCTGTTCACGTACAGAGCGGATTGCCAGGATTAGTTCTAGACATTTTTACTGCGCCTTTCCTAAGAGCGAGCTCACTGTACTTCCAGGGAAGAGTTTTATCAGCTGAGGCATGTAGCTCAGCATGCATTTGAAGAGGAACTTACTGGAACAGTGAGGTGAGGGCTGGCTTTTGTTTTCAGCAGTTGAAAGTCACATTTGTTTTGTCAAGTGATAGATCTTCATTATTCCAGGCAGTAACAGTCTCACTTGTCTTTTATTTCTTTCATGTTGTTCTTTTCTCTCCTGGTTTTGAAAATAAAGTACTGTAAATGTATCTGGCATTTCCCGTACTCTTACGCAGACGCTTCCCATGTGTAGTATTTCCTTTCTTACTACTCGCTGAGGGTATTCGTGGTGTTGAGTCCAGGTCAAAGGAGACAGATTTCTGTGGCTGAAGGTGTTAGTCTAGAAAAAGAGTTAATCTATGGTAGATTATTCCAGCGCATGAACTCTTTTAATAGCATATATATCTTCTTGTCCGCTCTAGAGGACAACTTCAAGATAGTATCACTTATTAATAAAAGAATATTTTCTTTTCTTCTGAGTTTGTCTTAATTTTTGTACTGTAACATAATGGAGGGTGATCCGTTTTCATAAGTGATGCTGGAAATTGCATGGCGTTAAATGGAAGGTGGAAATTCTCCTATTTCACAACTCTGGGGCAGAGATGACTCTCCCCATCACATGTGGTCCCCAGTTAAACTGGTTGATAAATTTACCACATAGCTATTTGTACTGTAAGGCACTTTCAATATGCAGTGAGTGCAAGGGGTTACCTTTCATTTAACTTAGACTCAGGGAGGCTGTTAGACTTGAATTTTTCTCCTCAGTCTGCGCTCTGCATGTTTTCCAGAAGCCCATCTTGGTATTTAAACAACCGACTATTCTGTAGAAAATACGCTGAAGTGATAAAGGTTCTGTTTTGCATATGCACAGAGGCTCTGCCATCTTGGCCAAGCGAAATAATTAGATATTTAAGGCAAAATAAGGTTCCCCAGTAGTCTGCTTCCTGTCCCCTGAGGACACGAGCTTGTAGGTGTGCTCACATAGACGGAAAGCTTGCCATAAAGCACAGGCCCCCCACGTCCTTTCATTCCAGTAACATTGTTAGTATCCTCTGCTGACAGAACAGAAGACCCAAGTCTTGGCCTGTTTCCATCTGCTGAAGTAATGGTTTAAAAACAGCCCACAACTTCATTCTCTAATTTTGAATTTCCACATCAATTTCTCCAGCGTGTGCAATGAAATGGCAGGTTTCCATCTTGTTTTCAATTCCTATCTTATTCTAAAATACTAGTGACTGTTTTATGGGCTGGAAAGGGTAACTCTCAGACTGAGGACCATTTCAAGGTGGCTGCTTGCCCACTCCTCTGCCAAAAATAGTGAAATCACTGTTCCCTCCTCCAGTGCAGGGATGGTGAAAGCCACAGTAACTTGCTTAAAGATCCTACTTCATGTTCTTAGAGTAGCGATACCTTTCTTTCCATCTCTGTGGAGTGCCTGCACTTGAGACACTTAACATGAGGTGGTAGGCAAGCTTGCATCTGATTTGTTTCGGCTTTACTTTTACTTTTTCAAGAAAGATTTTGTCTGCAGAATATTTAAAGCTTGTATTTTTTTCTGTACAGAAAGTATTTTTCTTATTTTCCTGGCTAAGTGGAAGATTGATTTGACACTTCTAGCTTACCTTCAACATAATATTTGTTGCATTACATCTACCTCAAATAGAAATTACCGTCCCTTTCTATCTTGCTAAATGCCATAATAAAGAGTTGTATTAATAATTAAGCTTTTTTTATCCCTGACCAGGCAAAAAACTATTTTCATGTAGTGTCTGAATGCCTTTCTTTGTACATATCTTTCTTCATATCTTTTTTGTATCTTTCTTTTATCTATGCCTTTCTTTTATCTATGCCTTTCTTTTTATATCCTTATGTATTTACTGGATAATATAGAGCAATCCTGTGGTTTTACACTGAGACTTCTTTACACGTGTTTTCTAGATTTGGATACAAACTTGATTTGGTTATAGCTTTATGCTTTAATTGTGTTTCTTCATATTCTGTTGGTTTTAAAGAACTGTTGTTGGGTAAAACCAGCAATCTTTCAGAGGAGAGGTTGTTACAAGTTGCAGTGGGGTTGGATCCCGTGGCAGTATGGACTTCCCCTGCAATACTCGGCTCACACCCTTGCTATGCTGATGCCTGCTGGGCCATATTTTCAAACAAACAAACAAAACCAAGGAATACAGAATTTTGCATTTTTAGTTTTCATTAAGTATTCTTACTTGATGATGTATTCCCCACCCCTCCGTTAGATGGCTCGGTAGCCTCCAGAAGCATCCCGTCATTGCCTGACCACCTGTTCAAGATGATCTGGAGCACAGTTTCATGGCAGAGAGTGGTCCTCTAATGGATTCCAGCATCGGGGACTAGAGTGTGACATGCAAATAGTAATATCTCCACAACTGGGGACCACGCGTGGTTTTAGTAGTCACTTATGCTTTAAAAGCTCAGTTTGTTTTTTTATGTTTTTTACATTTTGGTTTCTTTTTCCTGTCCTTTTAAAATACAAGAAATTGTGTCTGTTTACTCAACTGTACGCACCAGCCTCATGAAATAATGCCTCGTGCTTTTTCTGGCAAAGGTTTTTTCTGGATTCATGGATACATTTGTGACAAGTTTCTAAGTGTTGGTTGACTTTACTTGTAAATAAAACTTTCCTGAAAATACTTAACTTCACCAAAATCAAATATTCTTTACAAATAACTAAACCAATAATAGTTAAGAGCAATGGTCTGCTCCCTTGGGCCGCATTACTACGCTAACTCCAGATGACTGACCAACTAACTTGAGCAAGGCATTTTGTTTTTATGATTGAACGCAGTTTCCCTTTTATATTGCAGTTACACTGCTATATTTTTCTAAGTTTCCTAGAATACACTTGTAAGAATAGCAATGCCAAGATGGACCAGGGTTGTTAGCCCGTTACTTTATCACCAATAGTGGACAAGAACATATGCCTGCGGGAGAGCAGAGGGATGGGGCTGGCATACAGATGCTGCCCTGGTATTAATAGTATGTGGCCAAGGGTGGTGTCTCCTCATTTATTAGCCCTTGATGGCCTGTTCTTACATGAATTTACCCAATTACTTTTGAACATGTAACGATATTTACTGCCCCAGCATTTAGTGCTAAGCTTTTCCAAAGCTTACCAGTGACGTGTTGCGTAGTGTATGTTCTTTTACAAGTGGCACTATTTCTTCTAATGGCGCACCTCTTCCTTTGAATGTATTGATTAGTCCAATTCTATTCATTTTTTTTTTACTACTCATAATTTTAAAAATGCCTTTATGATACACTTCATTAGTCACGGAGGCTGCAAAGTCTTTGTTTATTTCATTTGAGATAGTACAGCAGTTCATTCTGTACCTTGGGTGGTTCAGTTGCCTTTCTCATGTCACTCCTCCAGTTCTGTCCTGTCTGCTTGAGAAAGGGGAAGAATGCACATGGTGTTGAAGGGGTACTAATGATTAAATGAAGTCTCATGAAGTCATTTCTCATCTCTCTTCACCTTTTCTAACATTTGATCTGATTTTTTACATTTTTTTTTAACTGGTAACGGGCTCAGTGCTGACATCAGAAGAGCAAAATTTTAAGGCTGTATCTGAACAATAATAATAATAATCACCTCGGAGCCTGACACTGTAGATGCTGAATTCAGAGGCCCACCCTTCTTGCGCTGTTTTACTGCTCTGACAGAGGATTTGTGACTCGTGACCTGTAAGGGGGCTTCGCCTCGCCTCCTGCTTCATTATGCAAGGGCACTCCTCTTTTCTGATGCCAGTTTCCTTATTTCACAATGGTGCTGTGAAAATGCTTGTGTTATTCCTATAAAGAAAAGTGAAGAAAAAGTCAAGTTAATTAAATTACTCCAAGATGACAATATTTAGAAAGGTTTTGTTTTATTTTTACCTGAAGGCTAATGTTTTCTTCAAGAGATCTGAATTTGAAATACTCTGTAGGCAATCGGTTTTTTCTCTTAAAACAGAGTAGAACACACGGTGTTAATTAGGCCTATTATAAAAGAGTCTTGCCCTGGGTTGATTCTGAAACAGAAAATCAAGAGGCAGCAGAGCGTGACGTATTTGGAACTGACACTATTGCCTGCAGCGTGGACTGCATTCATAGATCGTATGTTTGCAAAGATGCAGTAAAGGGGGGCTGAGGAACGGCTCCGTTTTTAAAATATTTAGCAAAAGGACTTGTGGCCCTGTTGGAAAGTCTCACTCATGGTTGGCACTATCAGCGACCACAAGACTTGTGTCTGAAGGTTTTAATTAAAAATACAAAAGGAGTGTTTCCTTTGTGTAGCTTTTTTGAACAGCGGTGTTTGTAGTTAATGAGAGTCTTCAATATGATAACGTGAACCTGAAGTCTTTAATTTAATCATGGGCAGTGGGTTTTAGGTTTGTGAATAACATACTCAGACATCAAAGGTATGTCCTCACTAATTACTAAGTGTGTTTTAGAAATGGTGTAAAACCGACAGAACTTCAAGGTCTTTTTTTAAATTATTTGGAGGTAAAAAAAGGTGAAATAAAAAAGAAAAATTTAGTGGTAGGTGTGTGTGGTACTGCAGTCATGATCTTAACATTGGACTTAAACTTCTTAGTAAGTAGCATGGTAATGAGAATGTCTTACTTTATTTTTAGCTTCTTAAATTGATGAGGCCAATGTCCTGTAAACTTTATTACTATAAAAGAAAACAGTAGGTTTCTTGGAATACAAAGGTATTTTCTTGGGTTTTTTTGCAGGGGAGGTTTGGGTGCATTGTAGTAAATTTTGAGCATTTGAGCATGGTGTGAATAGATCAGTTTTATAATACAGCAGCTCTACGGAACTGTCTGGTTTTCTTTCACATTACTTAAAACAGAGGCAAGATTAGATGGCTGCTTCTGGACGAATATTTAACAAAATACAATCATTTGTCTTTCCAGGAAGATATAAAGTCTCACTAAAATAGGAGAAAAATAGATCCAAAACAGAATAAGAAAGGAGACTTGAAAGCGTCTCTTGGCTCACTGGAAACTCTACCCCATGCAGGCAGGAGGCCTTTTGGAGTGGACAAGGAGAGCGTTGTTATAAAATCAGAATTCAACTTCATCTTTGATTATAGAGGTCAATTTGTTCATTTCAAGTTTTAACCTGTTATTGTCTCTTTTCTGATCTGTTAAATGTAAGACACATTTGTAACCATTTGCAAGAAATTTTTGGTTTAAATTGACATATCCAATGCGTTTTTTGATACGCATTCTCTCCAGAATGCCTTTTTCTTTTCAATTATTTCCTTTTAATTGTCCATTCACAACCATCCCTCTTGTGTTTGCAGTAGCAGATCTCTCTGAGAAAACAAAAAAAAGGGCTGTAATTTGGAAAGAGTTTCCAGTGGTGCTTTCTGCTGTGGCTGCCAGCACACTCTTCTTCCCTGAAACCAAGGCAGAAAGTCAGTCATGTGTATTGGTCAGATGTAAAAAAAAATTGCATGTAAGAAAAAATAGCCACACTTTTGTGGGCCTCTAAAATAACTGCAATTCAGGAAGTCCTGTTAAGTGATGCGAGTCTAGCAATTGAGAAATGATCTACAGGAGATAGGTTGAGAGCATGTATGTACACCTTTTCTCATGGCACAGAAGCAAGGAGGGTGTGCATCTGCCAATGTCATATATTTAGAACTGGTAAAGGTGTTTGTTTTTTTACCTCAAGCATCTGTTTTGTTTTATTTTACATCAAGTTTGCAGGCTCCTTTGGGGTAGGAATTCCTAGTTGGGTCACAGTGAGAGTCACAGTGGAAAGGCCTTCACGTTAGGTGCAAGTAAAGCAGAACTTTTCATAATTTTCTTACAAATTATTCTTCTCTATTTGTTTCTTTTAACCTGCAATAAAGTGTGAAGATTTTTTTTATTACAATGGATACGCTATATTAATAGTTTCCTTTATTTTGAGATAAATGTGCATATTCTTTGTGATGTGTTTTAAATATCCTTTGCAATGGAAAGAAGTTTTATAATCTTATTCATAACCAGTTAAGTTGTACTGAGAGTGTTAAATGAATTGAAAAAAAAATTTATTGCTGTTCCTTACTATCTATTTAATGGGCCATTAGGCCTGGCTGTTCTTTGTTTGAATATTGTAAAATATTAAAAAAAAGCAAAGGAGTATTAGACTCAGTTGAGCCATTATCTTGTTACAGATATATATGCAATTTAAGGTGATACCTTGATCCTATGGAACTGCCTGCCCTCATATGCTTTTTCATTATATTAATGTTGTAATTGCATATGGGTAGTCTTAGGTCTTTGTAAGAAATAGATCTATATTGGTGACGAATAAATAGATGTGTGGAAAGCAACTGACATGTTTTGAAGTCGCACACACAGTCTTTGAATGTTGACCAGTCATTTCCCAGGAATCAGCAGGCTCTGTCTAGAAGTTTTCAAAAATGTGATCAGTGCCTTAATATCTCATGACCTTTAGGCATTTGTGAAAGCCTGGTGTTTTCAAACACAAGATGCTCCACAGTTTCTGAAAGTCAAGACTTCTTAAAAAAACTTCAGACTCCTCTTCCCTCCACCACCACCCCCAATGAGACTGCTTGTTTTTAGCATACAAGGGAGATCTGGTTTTATGAAATGTCTATTTTTTTAACCTATTTAGCCCTCAGTGTCTTTCTAAATGGCAAATACTGTGGCAAGAGGCTAACTGAATTGTAGTGATTCCAATAAAACTTGACCTTTATTACCCAAAGGAATGGGAGGGAGGGGTAAGACCTTATCCCGCTGAACCATGAGGTGTTTTCCAGATGCTTGCCATCACTACCTATCTTAGAACGTGGCAGTGACCTTGCTGAGATTTCTGCTTTTCATAAATGCAACAGAATAAATTTAGACCTCGGACACTTTTTTGATGTGAATTGTGAGTACATACGCATGCTGCCTATTGTCCAGAAAGTCTACAGTGAACTTCCTTGCTAATTATCAAGGAGAATAAGACCTTGGCCTGGTTTTTGGACATGTCCGCCATCCTTCTAGAACTTGTAATTCCTGCAATTAATGAAGCAGTGGTGGTAAAAAAGATGCTGCTGTCACTGTGCTTTAACTCGGCTGTCTGGGATCCCACCCTGCAAGAGCCCTGCTGTCGTCACCTTGCCGCCCGCCCCATGCATGGTGGTGTGGCCTTGCTGCTCTCTGTCACCTCCTGGCCCTGTTCCTCGCCCTGGGCTGGCCTGGCCACCGGCCAGGGGCCCCATTACAGACTTCCTGCAGCCGCCTGCTCATGCGCCAGGTTCCGCAGCGGTTTTTAGCTTGTGCTGTGCTTCGTGCTCCACTCTTTGAACTGGTTAACTACTGGTATAGCCGAAAGGCGAGGCCTGGATGTGTATTTACTGAACACGGGTTGAGAAGCGTGTAGGAAGCTCGCGGGGGAAGCAGACCCGCTCCGGCGGTGCAAGAGCCATGTCCTCTGGTGGTGGAGCCTTCTCCGAGACAGCGCTGTTGTCGCCGGGTGGCCCTGTCCTGCTGGCCCTGAGCAAGGCAGACAAGGAAGCAGAGTGAAAACTGAGTGCAGATCCCTGCTCTGAGTCTAGTAATAAAATAATTTAATATGTACCTCTCCTTTGATGGAAGTATGTGGCATCTAGTAGTCATCTGAAGCACTGCTCAGGAAACCTTGCGCAAGTTCAGATAGGCTCTGTCGGGCAGCGGTTCTGTTTGAGGCAGCAAGGGGAGCTTCCTAACTGGTCCCTGGTGCTGGGGGCTGGACCTCGCTCGGCAATTCGCTGCCCCAGAGAACCGGGGAGCACCGACAGCGCAGAACTGGACGGATGTGGGAGAGCCCGCAGCTCGTGTGTGCCCAGCAGCCAGCACGGGCCAGGCGCACTCGCTGGGGGAGTCCCAGAGCCACCAGACTGGGCTGTTTGGAAAAGATACTTGTCATTATTTAATAATGATTTTGACTTCAGAATAACAGAGAATCCCGGAGAATATATCCATCTGTCATGTTTACAAAGCCAAGAATTTTAATCTCCCGTTTCCATTTTCTTAGCAATGCTGTGTGTTTGCAGTTTGGTGTGCTTTTGTGCATGCCCATGTAAATCAAATGTTGGTAGTGCCGCCTTATACAACTGAAGTACCCATATAAAAAAAATTCTGACATATTTAAGATGTGTCATGCTATTCCAAGTATAGCTCTACTGTAAGCAAAAGTATTTGTTTCTGTTCTGTGGTGCCTTGGATTTTCTTTCCTACGCAAGAAGCTACCTTATTTAATTTGAGTAAAATGTTATGCTACACCTGCATTGCCCAACTCAGTCAGGCAGCAAAAAGTTTGGTGTGTTCCCAAGGAGCAGCATACTTTGAAGAAAACAGTGGATTACTTTTCACATTTGTTCTTCATTGAAGTTTATATTTGCGTAAAATTCAAATTGCTGCTGTTTTAGTTGGTAAAATACCTATAGTTGAGGATGATAGCCTAAAGGTTCCATTGCTTCTATTTGATGGAAATAGGATTTGTTGATTTGCAGATTTGTTTTTTATATTTTTATTCATGTTTTTAGTATTTGAATTCAATTCCTTAAAAGGATTTTGTAACCAGATTTAATTGTTTTTTTACAAAGCTGTATCATTTATATTTCTGAAATACTCTCCCCTAATATATACATAGTGATATTTAAAGGGAAGACATCTATCATAAATCCCAACTAACTAAATATGCTGCAGGCACTAAAAACAGTAAAGATGGTGACGGAGTCTGCATGGCACAGCCTGAACATAGAGGTTCTAGTTTGGATGCTCCTGGACTTGCAAAGCCTCTGTTAGTCCAGAAGGGTGGTGTTAGGCCATCTGGAGACACAGCCGAGGTGACACCACGAGGAGATGGGCAGGTTAGCAAACAGCAGATCTGGGCCGGGGGGTTATTTTACAAAGGAGTGTCTTGTAGTCCTAGTGGCTTAAAAGTAGTGTCTGAAAAATTGAGTGTTACCCAGTCTGGAACTTCTAATTGCATGTAAATATAGAGATTAAAAAAAAAAGCTCAAGTCTTCTTAACCTGCTTCAGAAAGCAGAGCTATATCTGCAGAAAACGTACACTCTAGTCAGTTTGGCATTCTCTTCCAATTCAAAAGAAAGTAGGCACAAGGGGTGGGTGTATAAAGGTAAAGGTAATAAACGGTAGTTTGTCAACTGTCGGTTCTTTACAGCAAGTTTTTCTGATGCTTATCCAGATATCCGGTCTTGATAAACATTTTTAGGATTTAGATTGGCGATGGGGGAGAATTCTGGCATTTTGGACAAATACACTTGCATGGGTCATAATCCTAGTAAGTATAATAAAGGCCTTGGACAAAAATAGTGTAAGACAATAAGGGTATCAAGAAATTGAGTTTGAAAGAGTCTAGCATTAAGGTAAAAGAAATTGGTAGTTGTTCCCTTAAAGATTGTTTAAATGGAAACAAAGTGAATACATTTCACTTGTTTCACATGGGAACAATTGCAAAGCAGTGCAAGCGAGTTGAATCTGTGAAAAACAGATTTTTTTCTCCTCTCTTTTTCTCTCAGTTTCAAAGTTCTGTCAGTTCAGTTTCCCTCCTGACAGTAATTTTGAATTTAACTCTCCATTTAGCAAAGGAGAGGGCAAGCAAGCATTGGAGGATTTGAAATAATATATTCTGGCCTCATGAATATTTCATGGTTAAAATAAATAAATAAAAGCTTTCCAGAAGGGAAATGCTGTGGTTATCTAAGAGGTCATATCTTTCCTTCTCTCACTATCTTCATAATAAACAGCTATTGATTACATTGAGGAGCTGCTTGATCTTTAGCACTACAGGTGGGAGGTGATTTCTGGTGAGGGCTACACTATGGGGCTTTATGGACTCCCGTTCTCGCTTTCTTTTGCCCTGCTCTCCCCCCACACTCCTTTTTTTTTTTCTTTTTATTTTTTTTTTTTTAAATCACACATCATCAGATCTATTTGTGTTTATTTCAAGGCCACTTTACACATTGTGGGGATTTTTGTGTGGGCAATCGTTGACTAGAGACTCAGCATAAGGAAGGGAGATATATATGTAAAACATATATATACATAAAAAAATATAAAATGTAAGAGTTGACAGATAATTGAAGCTAATTGAAACTGTTTTTCTTAATGCCAATGTTTAAATTCAATAGAGTTTGCTTTAAATATATGGAATGTTTTGACACGGGATATTATTAGAGCCATGATACCGGACCTGACAGTTTAGTGCTTTGTTTCAGTAAATTTTCTTCCTGTTCAACACACCAGAACTTCACCCAGTTAAGAGTTTGTGCTATTGTAATAGTTTCCAAATATTAATAGCAAGCTGTTGATCAAAGAACTCTTGCTAGAGATAAATCCATCTTTAAACCTGCTTGTTGAATTTTGCTTGGTTCTTTTTACTGTCCCATCATGCTGTGTTTAGAGCTAAGGATTTGGTGACGGGAGATGGAAGTTTGTGATGTGCTTTAGCTTGGAGGGCAAGATGTGCGAACTGAAACATTAAAGGGTTGTTCTGTGCTTTGTTCTGTCCTAATGTGAGTTGGCAGGGGCTTTTTGTTTGATGGGGGTTTTTTGCTGGAAAAAGCATAAATTTATGTTATCATAAACTCAGTCATTTGTAAATACTTTGAACTAGAGCAATTTTTTTCTGCAGTTAGGTTAAAAATAGCATGTCCTAGGGACAGAGGAAGCAGCTGTGTTAAGTATTTGCGTATTGCTACATTTTCAGGATTTCTACTAATGATACAAAGTCATTTGAAATGACATCCATTACATATTTATCCAAGCAAGTGGAAAAGAAAAATAAACAATGTGGTGCTAGAGAACCCATTAGAATTGTGTGTCTCTGCCTGTCTTTCCTAGCAAGAAGAGCTGATATCTATATTCTACCCTCAGTTACTTGTATAATACACATACATTACACTGAGCAGCACTAGGACAGTGAGGTTTGCCTGCCTAATATGTATTCTTATTCATCTTTACTGTTTTGGGGTTCATATGTATGCAGATAAAATTTCCATCTTCTTCAGAGCTTTCACAGGCTCTGAAGAATGCATAATGGCTTTTAAAGTTATACTTTCTCTATGAAAAGAAGCAAGCTAGACTTCTTAGTACATACCTTCATTGATTTCACAACCATAAATATTCCCGCAGTAATGCAGACAAATTTTCCCAAAGGAGAACATAACTATAAATAGTGGGTGATATGAAAGTCTGTTTTTATTAATGCTGATGCTGTTAGAATCAGCAAATGCTACCCTGCTACACCACGGGTTACAATTTTTCCTCCATAGATATTTGTTTGTGATTACTGTTGGCATACAACTTGAGTCAGGATTGTATATTAAGCTACTAGAAATGAATATAGCATGTGGTAATCCCGTTCTGCTCCTTTTTAGCACTCTTGTCCTCTTGTGTCTTTTGCAAACCTTTGTTTTCTCGGTATCTTATTCAATTTTTTCTGGACAAGTCCCTTAAAACATAACTTATAAAAAGATATTATAAAATACTGTATTTTATTATTAAATGTCATTAATATTTTAATACTTATTAAAATCTAGCTTTTCAGTTTAAAACATCTCTAGTAAGAGTGGAAGGGTCTTCTTCAATTTTAATGATTTTTTTTGTTTTTCAACTGTTTTTCTCTCTTAGTTTTGGATATGGCCCGGCATGTTCCCCTTTACCGAGCCCTGCTGGAATTACTCCGTGCTATTGCATCCTGCACATCAATGGTACCATTACTGCTTCCTCTGTCGGGAGAAAATAGTGAAGAGGAGGAAGAACAGTTGGAGTCACAAGCTTCTGTTGGGACTTTGTTGGCTAAAATGAAGACCTGTGTGGATACCTACACCAACCGACTGAGGTAATCACTTTTATCATCCCTAACCTTCCTTTAAACTGTGTTTTGCACTTGCATGTTACGAATATAGACGTGAAAAAAGATTCAGTTCTATATACTTATCTGAATGAGTGCTGCAGTCCAGAGTGAGAACATACCATCTGATCTAGATTTATGTTTGTATGTATATATTCTGTTTTACTGTACTATTTACAAGAAATTTTTTTATGTGTGATGCAAAGAAGCTGAAGGTTTGCATACTCTTCCTTGTTCATCAGTAACTGCCCACTGATCAGAAAGAGGATTGCTGCTTAAGAATCTGGGAGCTTCAAATCTTTCTTAAAATTCTTTCCCTCTCCAATGAGGAGAATCTTTTATTCGTGGGACTGTGTGTTGCCTGCTATTGGGCTGAAGGCAGGAGTGTTCCCCAGGAGCTGTAGAACAAGCCCTTTCTGTAAAGAGTGGGATCGAGGGGGGCCAAACCAAATGGTTGTTTTTACAAGAAGTGTCCCAAGTATCTTCTGGATGCTTCTGTGCTGCTTTACACATTGAGTAAGGACCAGGTTCCACAATGGATTCTCCATTGGAGGCTTAACTGGTTAGGAGAGAAGCCTTTGGCTTCTGTCAGGAAGAATAAGGTTCAGGAGGCACAAGATTTGGGAGTTGTTATTTGTGGTGAGAACCCTAATTGTAGAGAGATGGTTGAAAATATTTGACTAGTGCTATCTGTTGGTGCTACATATGAGAAGCATGTTTCCATGCACTGGTGATTTTATGACAGTTAGTTGGTCCATTAGCGCAGGTGTCAGAGGTGAGCCGGTATGCCAAAGGTGATGTGAAATTAGAAATGAACGCCCTGGAGCCACCCGTGCCAGGCTTCGGGGTCTGCCAGCCTCTTCTCAGAAACTCTGTGTTTGACAGTTCTTGTCAAACACTTGCAGTCTGGCAGAGCAATTAGCGAACAAATGGGAAAGTATCTGAATATCCCATCTCAGCTGTGATGCCGTCAGGCTGTGTGAGCGTTGCAGCGTAGCGCTGCGTGAGCTTGTTCTGCACCCCTTCCAGAGTTCAACTGGCTACTTCAGGAGATGCATGCAGACAAACCACGAGCAGCAACTTCTTTCAGTAAGGGTAGAGCAGCCTCTAGGTAACTCCCTTTCTAAAATGGTTATAAAGGCAATGATAACTACAGATCCTCCTCAGGGAATGTGTGAGTCCAGTCTAATTGTTAGCTGGTTTATTTCCTTGATGATTCTGGTGTAGTCCCCAGTTAAAAGACAGTTTAGCTTTGTCAAACCCAGTATTATTGTCCTATTATCCCCACGACTGGTTGGGCCATAGATGTTGGAGGAGAACAAAATATAGGCCAGCAGTCTTTTTCCTGTTCTACTCAGTAACAACCAGTACCCATACTGCTAAATCAGTTTTCCCTCTACGTATTCTTCTTTGACAAACTGAATGTTCTGGATAAGTACAAAACTGGGTTTACCTTCCCGATGTTCCTTTTGTCTTTTTTGACTGTTCCAAAGGTCAAATAATCAGAGCACTGCTGAGTGATTGACACAGTGTTACTTTGATCACCAGTTCTGGCGCTGCAAAACTATGGCTTCTCATCTTCAGAAATGCCGCTGTCACGGAGATCTGACTGTCACCCTCTGTGAAATGTTGCTCTTCTGTTATGGCTCACAGGCTGGGGGATGAGTCTGAGGGGGCCTGGTTTTTAGTCATTTGACTGATTAAGCCGGTGCTGCTGGTGGCTGCTGTTCGAAGGGACAGTCACCGGGCTGGCAGCGCCGAAGGAAGGAGCCCGGCATGCCTCCCACCTCCGCCTGCCTCGGGGAGGTGCCGCAGCTGGTACAGAGTGCACAGCCGCTTTTCCACCTCGTTTCTGTATGTCTTTGACCATTCTGGTTTCCAGAACTGAGGATTTAGGGGGGGTTAATGGCTGAATCATCTTTTTCTGCCCTGACTGAGGGAGTTGGAAAAGCAAATGCTGCAATACAAATTCTCGTATCTTTCTTTAAATAATTTTCTGCTTCCAGCAATGAATTGGTTTCTTGATTCTGTTTACTTGCTTCCAATTTAAAGATGGCTTGCTAGGAAATAATGCCCGTCCTTCCCTGCAAAATTTAGTGCTGTCCCTAAGCATACACTGAAACATCATGAAAAGAAGGTAAATACAATGTCAGGAAAATGCATGTATAGAATGTTCTTCCTCCTACTATAAACTGAGAATGTTTACCAGCCAATACCTGAGAGATTTTCTGAGCAGGAATCCCATTATTGGAAACTCCTTCTAGTAACTCCTGATGGACTGGACTTTACCCGTGAATTTCTCTAATCTTTCTTGTCTGAGATTGTTAGTCTTGTATATCAGGTAGCGTTCCTGTGGTGGGATTTTTTTGCTCACTTAATGCAAAAGAAACAGAATTAAGAAGGACAAATAACAGTTTTTTATGTTGGATACCCGTCTAAAAATATCAGTTTGTGCTTGCTGGCAATATTACGTAGATCATAGTATATGTAGTCATCTTAAAATGGAAATGAAAATGTATTTGGCTTCTGTGTAATCCACTTCCAGCATAGGTGTATGTATAAAATTCTCCACAACTACTTTTTTTTTTTTTTTGCTAGTCTGGTCATCTGTTAGCCTCAGATTTAATGGACATGGAAACCTGTATCTACTCATGTCACTTACCCAAAGCCTAAAAAGCTTCTTTGTGAGAATGGCACATGACTCCTAGTCATAAGCTCTTTTTAATTTGGTAAAGTAAAATACGGTGTGAGTAGTTCTTCAGTGTCGGCTTAGGATCTGAGAACTAAGAACAATTCTAGAAGAACAATCAGTATTATTTTAAAAATTGATGAACTTGATAAAAATTCCGTGGTTGGTTTAGTTACACTATCTGTACAATTTATTGTATTACTTTGATGTATCAGCACAAAAACCAATCTTGTCTTTCACTGTTGGTTTAAGCATAATACTGTTTGTCTTTAAACCAGTATACAGACAAGGATGAAAACACCAACAGCCTGGAGTCATTGGGGTGGAAGGTTTAATTCTCAGTGTTTTAGTTGAAGGTTTGCCAGCAATATAAGCAAGCGTTGGCATGTATTTCTTAGCTGGGACAATCTGCTGCCCCTTTTAGGTTAAATGCAAGAACAACAACATAATTATGGGATCTGCTTTCAAAGACAAAACTTGGCTTTATTTAACAGTAGCTCTGCTTCCATGTCTACCAGGTGTCATCTCCATGTTGGAGCAAGGGTGTCCACTTGGACCCAGAATTTGAAGGGGAACATTTTTGGGTTTGGATTCCAGTTAGCATTTGATGTCATTTACTTTCAAAGGCCGTAATGGTCTGTTGGAAAATTGGGAAAATTCTGGGTAATGGAGAAGACGTTTAGGTGCGAGATGATTTCTCACAACTGTTTGTTGGACCACTACGGAGTCAAAAGCCATCACTAATGGGAGTGGTCGGGCTTGTGTAGTGGGCTGCCACAGGGGCTAAGTCTGAGACATTTGTGTGCTGTGGTGGCTGAACCCTCTGCTGCGGAGGTGGCTGAACCCTCTGCTGCGGAGCAAAGCCGGCTCCTCGCAACCCCCGCCTGCTAGGTGAGCTTCATGGCAAATTGTTACATTCAGCAAAATAAGCTGATGGCTTATTTGTGCAATATGGACTAGAGCCAGCCTGTGTCTAAAATTCCTAACTGCGCTTTCCCTTTCCACATCGCCCCGGCCACCCCTGTGATAACTGCTTGAGGGAGATCTGAATTCTGTCATCTTCGCACTTCTGTTGCTTGTCACACTGCTACTAAGGGTTAATCCTGCCAGCTCCAAGGTCCTCTCAACCTATGGGCCCTGCCTGTCACGTTGCTGGCATGACCTGGGTGTTCTCCTGTTGCGTGGGCATGCTAGAATACGACTGCGTAGGCCTTTTCCCCGCTGTGGCTTTTCATTGTCTTCACTGTTACTTTGCAGAACTTCTGTGTGAAACGGAGCGATTTGCAAAGAAAAATTTTTCTTTATAATTGGGTCCCAAGAGTTGAGGCCTAATTTGTTCTGATTTCTTTTTCTTTAAAAGACTAAACAACCACGAGTCTCTCTTGCTGCACCCTCAAGCTCCTGTCGGGAGCGGGTGGTGGCTGCCCGGAGCAGCCCCACAGTGCCGTGGCTGTAGGGGCAGGGCTGGAAGCCCCGCGGAGGAGCACGCGGAGCATCTCGGAGGAGATTCCTCGTTTTCACCAGCGTTTATTCGCAAAGGCACACTCCCCTGCTTGTTTTGCCTGATTTCAGGAGATTGATTTAAGAAACTGGGAATTACTGGAAGAAATGAGCTTCTGCTTGGTACCTGTGGAAACCTAGAGAAGGTGGGGACCCATGAGGGCTGAGCGATACAACGGTTGCTAACCTATGGCAGTTTTATTCCAAGACAGTGAGCATCAATATGAAACTGAGCAGAATTCTGATATAAGCGCCGTCCCCGTAGTACGCAGGGGCTGAATGGTTCGTTGGCTTTATTTTGTGAATACTTTGATAAAGGTATCATTCCATATCATCACATTTACCTCTAAGTATCAGGCATGGGTGAGTAAGTATTAGTATTGGCTTTAAAAATTAAAGTTGCCCTGGGAGCGTATCATTCATTATTCATTTAGCACAGTGTGAAGAGAAGGCTGTCATCCTCTAGCACAAGCTAAATTAATGGCTTAAATTATTAGCATGTACACTGCTGTCTCTTCTAGAAAGTATATTAGTGACAATCATCCCTCCAAATATGAGTTGACATGATTTTGTCTGCTTTTTCTTCAATGGTTGAAAAACTGTATGGGGAAGTTTCTAAGTCTAAATTAATTATTTGGCTCCTCCTCCACTCTGAAAATTGTAGCATTTAGATAAAAGTTTGGCCTGCATTAAATTTGCTTCACAAGCAGAATCATGGCAGAAAGAAATGTACAGTATAATGCAGACATTTAAATGTTTTCTAATAATAGAGAAAATGTACAGCAAAATATTCATATGGTTATATATTTGACTGTAGTTTTTTATTTATGAGTATTATTCAGTCTCATGTTTCATTGGAATACCATTGAAAAACATAGCGCTCAGGAGTTGGAGAACACTTGGTTTATCTGCACACGTAAATTTATATGCAGGCTGCTAGAGTGCAGGGAAAGGGCTGAAGGTTCCTACTGGCTTTATCGTTTTAATTTTGGTATTTCATCTCCTCATTCATGTGTTTCTGGGGGAGCCTTGTAGTTCCCAGCACCTCCCTCTCCCGAGCTGGGACTCTGCTTGTCCCTCTGAAGCACTGGTGCGTCACACGCAGCTTGGAGAGAGCTCGCTGCGGCTCTGAATCCAGGCGGGAGTGCAGCAGCAGAATAGGAGTGGAGATGACAGCAAGGAGGGAGGATGATGTTTTCTCAACTAATAATTCAGTTTGCCCATGTTACACATGCTCAGAAATGGTAGAGCAGTCACCGGGTTGCTCTTTCATGTGCACTTAAAGTAATACTGTGCGTTTCAGACTTCACTAAAAAATGGATTTGGGACTGAAAAATCATCTTTGGTATTGCTGTAATTTTGTCCTTAGAGTAAGATTTGCACTGCCCTGGAAGTCAGTCCTGCTTCCCACCTCCAAGGCCAACCTGACAAAGCCCGTTAAAGTATGTACAACTTGGGATCCCTACAGCAGGCTGGTCGCTCTCAGCAGGCTTACAGAGGCCACGAGAGTCCCTGACCTTTACTTCTGCCAGTGTTGTAAGATCCATCTGTGCATCCGTTACATGTAAAACCCATGCAACTCTTTCACAGGGCTTTGAATTACATGTGTGCCTCTATCCTTTTGTAACCGTATAGTTCAGGAAACTAGATAGACTTTCAGATTTTGCAGACCAGGGTGTGTCGTTACATCAGGGAGATGGGTATATGGACCAGCTGCACACCTCCATCTGCACTCCCAGAGCTGTTTCACATGAGGTTTTAATCTTACAGAGTACCCAGTCTAATTTTCTTTAAATTGCACTTATTTAATAGTCATGATCGTAGAATCATTAAGGTATAAGGACGTGATTTTAGAAAGGGCTGCTATAAAAGAAATATAAAGTCAAGTGTAATAGCTCATGTCTGCAGTGAAACTCAGTGCTGTCTCAGACGGCTAGAGACAACAAAACTGTGTGAACTTTACAAATTATGATCAGTGTGAAAAATATATACCACTGAGGGACCTTTGACAGATTTCCTTATCTAGAGTCTAGGAAATTGCTTGATTTAGCATATGTTGATTGTAAATAAACGGACAAGCTGTAAAGTATTGTTAAATATCTCCAAATAATTGTGTATTACACAATATACGTGAAGAAGGTCATGTAGCGACATCTCATGAACTGTCGCCCTAAGTTGGTATTCTTATTTAGACAGCAAAAGGTTTGAATCAAACAAGGGTAGGAAGGCGAAATGAGGGAAGAGAAAACGGAGGTCATCATTAGTAGGAGTCTTACAAGTTATGGCAGCATCAGTTGGCTTTTCCCTAAAAGAGGGAGGAAAAATAATTTTTCCCATAGCCATGAGAACATACAAGCATGACTTGGGTGAGGAAACCAGATGCTGAAGAGGCAGCATGGCTGGTTTGGGCCTGCTGGGACGCCAACTAGCTTATAAGCCCTAAGAAACTGACTGAAATCACCGATTAGGCGGAGTCAAGGTCAGATATGAGACCTGTTTTCTTCTTGGCATCCAAGGTGGAATCAGTCATTCCTGCACTTTGCTTCCTCAGCTGCTTTTACACAGTCCGAGTTCTGGTCTGGCTGGGGGTTAGGCAGCCTGGTGGTGCAGACCACCCCACGAGCTCCAGGTGCCTGCAGGTGACAGGGCAGGGCTGTTCTGCCAATCCTGCAGTTAAAAGGAATATTCCGGGGGGGTGGGTCTGTTTTTCTCAGGGTAACAGTGGACAGAAGAGGAGAACAAGAGGAAATTCTATTATTGGTACTGAGAATTTGCATTTCAGTAGATGTCTCGTTTTCCTCCTGCTTCAGCTAGATACGTATTCCTTGTCTGCTTAAGTAGTTGACTGTCAGAACCTCAACATATCCGTAGGAGGTTTTAAGCAAGCAGTTAAGCCTTTTGTCTAATGAGGCAAAAACTTTAATTTTTGTTTCACTCCAAGATGAAGTAGGAGGAAAAGGTTGGTAGTCTAAATTGTAAAACCATGTGGAAGGTAAAAGCCCTACAAGATAACTGTCTTGAAAATAAATTTGTAAGAATTAATTTCACTTTCAGTGTCTTCACCAATCACATTTTCATTGCTTTTCACGGATCCCTTTCTTGGATAAGCCCATCAATGTTTCATTTTAGTCAGAATTTCTCCAAGCGTTTTGTAGCAAATAGCTTAAGGCTTCTACCTCAAGGGCAAGCAGTTCTAAATCTGGACACCTTTCTTGGGACTGGTGGCTGCTAGCATGTCTGTGATATAAAAACAGTTATCACCAAGGTTCAGTGGGCTAAAATACACATCTTTAGATTATTTTAAAAATATTGGCTTAGGTTTCCACAAGGCAAAAGGCAGTGATAAGGATTTTGGAAAATGTGAATGGGAGAGGCAGCTGCTGCTGCTTTGTCCGAAAGTGTTCCTCAGACGCCGAACGCCGCTGTTTGGCTCTGGTGCTTTCCTCCTAACTTGGAGCGCCCGAAAGCTCAGTAGTGCTTGAAGTCCAACCACAGGCTAACATTCTTTTGGGTTAAATCTGGAACAGGGAAAATGTACCATGCTGCAGTAATGGATTTTGATATTAATGCACTCTAGGGATACTCTCATTTGATTAGGTACCGTATGAAGACTTCCAGTGTTACTGTCATCACCTCTGCTGAATAGTTTGGAGACTCATTCTTCATGCATGATTTCAGTCTGGATTAAAATACAGAAAGGATTTTGTGTTTGATAGTTACTAAAATATGTTTGGAACATCAAAGCATTAAATTGGTAAATTTTTTTTGTGTAAATGGCCTTCTATTGTGCTTCTGGGTATGGTAGTGGGAAAGAGGAAACCAGTGCTTCTTGAACTTGTTTGCATCTTAAAATGAAGAAGTGCTACTAAAACAAAAAAATTTACAGAGATTGCAGTAAAATAATTGGGGGGCTGTTAGCACTAAAATCTTGTAAATTTTGCAGGTTAACAATGTAAATTTATGCTAGCTCTTAAAACATAGAAGCTTTTAAATATGCACATTTAGGTTACAATGTTATCGCATACTATGTCTTCGTTTAAACAGTTGAATATATATGCTAGTAAAGACCGGGTTATCACAATCAAAATGTTTAAATATGTCTTAAATTACTAGGCAACTAACTTCTATCAAACAATGGTCTTACTATGTACTGTATTTTCAAATTATTTCATTATAAAAATTGGAGGCTTTTAATTGATGTTTTAATTTGCAGTGCATTGATTTTAAACATTCAATATAATATGGACTCTTTCTGTATCTGTAAGAAAATTATGTTACATTAAACTGTTTATTGAAATAAAAAGTCTTAACTTTTATAGCCCAGAAGAAAACTTCAGAGAGACAAACTTCATTTTTGACCCATTCGCTTGTGACGCTAAGGCTGTCGTTGATAGACGTATTGCGAATCTTGACTAGAGGTTTCCTAGTGTTTTACTGTGAGTTATCTTAAAGAATCATTAATGTATTGTGGAATAGGAAAGAGTACTATATTACCAATTTAGGACTTGATTTTGCACCCGGATCTATATGGGTGGATGAAGTACACATTGATGTCATGAGGTTTCTTATACTGATTTTTGTAAGCTTTTCCAATATTTTTGAAAATGTGCAAACATAAGGTCAACGTGCAGCGTAACAATCAAAAGTAGTAAATGGTTGAAGTAGAAACCAGTATACCAGTATTCCCAGGCCTGGTGTTCATATCTCTGCTCTTCATATCAGATGCACTTCTGTTTTGTCAGATCAAGACTGGCTGTTCAGTCTTGTCACGCTTGGTTGCTGCACACCGTGATTAACCTGGAGATACACAGAGATATTCCGTTTCAGGAGTCTTGTTTTCATCTTTCATCTTTGGTATTTTCCCTGTTTACGAATATGCTGAGTACTGTCTAATTGTTTGAAAAATATTCCCTCATGCTATATTATATTTCTTTGTCAAAAAAACCCCAACCCCAAACAGGTCTAAAAAAGACAAAGCCAAAGCAGGAGTAAAACCAGATACTTCTGATCAAGAACCAGAGGGACTGACGCTTTTGGTACCAGACATCCAGAAGACTGCAGAGATAGTGTATGCTGCTACTACCAGTTTGCGCCAAGCAAACCAAGGTAAAATAGAAATACCTCTATAAATACTGTGTAGTGTTCATTTGTAGTATATGCATTGTCAGGTAACTTACAAGTTAGCTTAAAATCAAGAAAGAAGACTTCCCTCCTGCCCCCAGTCACTGACTACATTTTCAAAGGTGGTTGGAACCTTGTGGTAGTCTTAAATGTTTAGATCAGGAAACAGTAATTCAGTAAGTAAGAGTACATCTCATAACTTTCCGCACAATTGTGTAGCGCCTTTTTTGTTGTCTTGGCAGAAGACAACATACGTGACCTTTAAGAGTAAAGCCTTTGCTGTTAAAACTAAATCTTATTAATTAGATTGACGCTTAACTCGATGAACACAGGACAAAAATCTAAATCATGGGTTGATCCTGTGGGCATTCAAAGGGCCATCTGATTGTCTACTAATTGTCTACTAAAGAAAACTAAAGATTAAGGAGCTTAATCAGGGGAGTGGATTTTAAAAAGGCGTGTATGATCAGCTCCTGATTTTGAAGAGTGCGTCAAGCATCTACGTGTGAATGTCCATCCACCCGAGCCTATATCATACTTCCTATTTTAAATTAAAAAAAAAATAGAAGACCCAATAAAAGATTATTCATAGCAGCAGCAGTAATCAATTATTTCTGAGCTGAGATAACAATCTTTATTTACTTCAAGCTGTTCAGATAATGAAATACATAGTACTGAGAAAAACAGATTTGTATGTCATGAACGATCCCCAGTTTTCAGACTTCTCTGCAAACAATGTGACCATAAAATTTCATTTGAAGTTAAATAATCCCCAAATGCTTACTGTATTTGTGTCAAAATTACGTGGTTAACTACAAATAATCATCACGTTTTATATAACAGAAAAGAAGATGGCTGAATACTCCAAAAAGGCTGCTGTGAAGCCCAAGCCTTTGTCTGTTTTGCGGTCTCTTGAAGAAAAGTATGTGGCTGTCATGAAAAAACTCCAATTTGGTAGGTTGAGAAGTGTGAATATTTGTGTCTTAGAAAGCGGATATCTAAGAAATACGTAATCTGTTGCACTGAATCACTAATTATTTTGGAAAGTTACCAACTTTTTTTACGTATGTGACTACTGATGCTTTTCACATGCAGAAAATTATGTAAGCCTGTATTTTCAGGTCACCAACTAATGCACTCTTTGAACTAATAAGGAGTGTTTTAAGCATACACTATATCAATTCAAGGGACCAGATGAATTCAATGATGGTGTTCATGTTTTCATTCCAGTAATGATTTGTGAGTCTTCCCATTCTCAAATTAAATTGAAAAGTGGATTTTTTTAAAGCGCATATATGACTGTGGATATATGTCTATTAATGTAGCTTTTATTTTTTAAATGCAATACAACTCAGATCAAAATGCATTTTTTAAAGTGAAACTTCGTTGTGTCCTTTCATGGAGTGCAATATGTTGCATTTGGAAAATGTGGTGGGAATCGGTGCTTATTTTGGCCAGAAAGAGAACACGTTCAAAATAAATTCATAAAGAACAAATAGTATCTCATTCAAAAGGAGCCATAAAATTGTTGCAAAAACAGGTTCTATGAGTATTTTTTGAGTTGCAGTGACAGCATTTGCAATCACATTTCTTTGCTGTTGTATTTGTAAGGGATTTTCCTAACAATTGGTTGTGGAGTGCGTGCCAAGAACAGGAGGTAGGGGAGTTTGCAATGGCAGCTTCTCACCCTGGCAGCTGTGCCGCAGATTTTGCGTAGTAAGTGCTTAAAGAAAACTAGCTTCACTGTAATTTTTTATGATTCTTTAACAACATTCCAACCACCACACAAGTAAATACTGCTGGCACTCTGCTTCACACTGATTCCTTTGTTAGCATTATTATGTATTCATAAGTATCATTATATTCCTGGTCTGGAGTCGCTGGTAGCTTTCCAAGTCCGAAATGGTGTACATCTGACAAGTTGCCTATGAAAGCTTGTAAATTTGCTGCAGGAATTAATTTGATCCAGGACTGTTAATGCTTTGTTTTCCGTGATCACTGTTAAATGACAGAATACATATTTTTTGCAGTAGTGTAATGCAAATTAAACTCCCCTGATTTTAATACTCAGAATCTTTATCCAAGACTAATCCATTATTAACTTCACTGTTTTCCTGACGTATTAAAATTTTCTTCTCTTCTAGATACTTTTGAAATGGTTTCTGAAGATGATGATGGAAAATTGGTTTTTAAAGTAAATTACCACTACATGTCTCAGGTAAAAAATGCAAGTGATGCCAACAGTGCTGCCAGAGCCCGACGCCTTGCTCAAGAAGCTGTGACTCTTTCAACATCGCTGCCTCTCTCATCTTCATCCAGCGTTTTTGTACGTTGTGATGAGGAGCGGCTTGACATTATGAAGGTAAAGAAGCAAAGTTGTTTTTATTTCCCTCTTTCAGCTTGGCATATAAACGTTTAAAAAGGTGCCTGAAATCTTTAAGAAAAGCCAGAAGTACTTTGTTCATGTGTATTTTAATTGCTGTCCAAACTTTAACGTAACTAGGAGTATTTTACAAGACTGACCCTGATTTCTCGGTAACTTGGCAGGGGGCGGGGAGGGTCCATCTACCCCAGGAGTGCTCTGTCAGCCAGCGAGACCTCACTGGACGAGGGTCACTCTTCTTCAGCTACTCTGAAGGGAAAAGTTTAGTTTTGTTGCTCCATTACAGTCACGGTGTTATCTTTGCACACAACCGTTGTAAGTTGATTGAAAGCAGTAGGTATGGAGATGTACACTGACTATCTCTGGACCTGCAGTTTGAAGAAAATTTCTATTAATAGCATGCAGTAGGGCGTAGAGTTTTAGCTCCTTCTGGTTTGCTTTCCGTTTGTATCTGGAGAAATGAACGTTAGCAGAGGGTTTCACTCACCCAGAGTATCAAAATCAGCAGACTGGCAGCCTGCATATGAATACGATGTCTAACAGTACTTTCTATTAAGTAGCATGTGGAAATAAAATGCTTTGCATAACTTACAAAAATCTCAACCGTGTGACAAATACAAGGGGTTTTTTGAAAACTGTTGCCTTTTTTTTGCAATGGTAGGTTCTCATTACTGGTCCTGCAGACACCCCTTACGCAAATGGCTGCTTTGAATTTGATGTGTATTTTCCACAAGACTATCCTAATTCCCCTCCACTTGTGAATCTGGAAACAACTGGAGGCCACAGCGTGAGATTTAATCCAAACCTCTACAATGATGGCAAGGTAAGTCCGCTTTGTCCTTGCGTATAGTTGCAACGAGGCAGTGAAACGAAGGAAACTGTTTTTACCTTTGCAATCAAATGATCAGCCGCTCCTAACCTACTGGAGGAAGCTGTTTGGTTAAAACTGGACTTCAGACTGAAATGAAGAGTGATTTAACAGTTTCAAATGGGAATGATCTCCTTTCTGAATAGTCTTGGAGATTTTTTTTTTAAGCCATTATGAGATGGATTGGAGCAGAAAGAGGAAGTAATTTTGACCTAGAAAAATGTTGTTTTCCACTTTCTTTGCTAAATTAACCAGGCAGAAATCCATTTTGGCTAGCTGAGATACCCAGGATCCTTTCCATGGACAAAGCATGCTTCATATCAGCCGCGACTGAATGTGTTTGCCAAATGCCTTGTCTCTCTTTTTCCATGTGAAAGTGCTTTTTCTTGAGGGAAGAGAAAGACTTTCCTTAACCTCAGTATCCTTTATAAAAGAAAATGCAACTGAAATATGGACATGTCAGTTTTCTCAAAAAATAGTAAAGCTATTGGAAATAATACTGACTGTTAAAACAAACAAGCTTTCCTCTTTCCCTCCCCCCATCTCCTGGGTATGTTATGGCTCATTCTGAAGGCTCCAGAAAGCTAACAAAAAGTCAAGTGCACATCAGGGAGATGCAACTTCTATTTATATTAAAAATCAGCACACATGAAATTCTCTACAAAGCTACAGAGATGGCTATGTGTATGTCTCCACCGAAGCACGGACCCACAAAATAGCTTTGGCTGTAGCACTGCAGCACTCCTTCCACTATTTTTTGTGTAAACATTTTGTAATCCACAGCCCAATGTTCTTCCCTTTTTTCACTGTCATTCCTGGGTTCCACATGCTCCTTGTTTTCACAAGCTATAATACTCCTTTCCAGTACTAGACACAGGGTTTTCTCTTAATATGGACAGAGAATGTAATTCATACTGGAGGCCTCATCTCCTTTTTAATTTGCCTAGCATTAAGTCTTGGCAAATACTTGCCTCTAAATTTCTTCTGTTTATATTGTCTCTTTATATTCCCTGTCTTTGATTGTTCCATTTTGTGATCCAGTTCAAGAACTCCATGGACTCCCCTAAAGTCCAGATCAGTCATAAAAGCTAAAGAATATTTTCAATGCCTTGATAGTCTGTGTGAAAGAAACCACCTTTCATGTGCTTAAGCAGAATGATTGTCTTTGAAAAACACAACAGTAAGTGTTAGAACAGTATTTAAAGAGGAAAGTAAAGAATTGGATAGTATTAATCCATTTAGTGTTGGAGCCACTAGAGTCCATAGGTTTTCCTTGAAGAAAAGTAATCTCCCTTGCCTTGCTTACATGTTAACGTGCTGTTCTTGCTTATCCACATTGGTTTTATCTGCTTTAGTTTTGAATTAGTTTCACAGGAAACAAATTTGTTCTTTCAGAATGCAGCTACACAAAAGTTTGTCAAAAAATATTTAAGTGTAATGTTATTCTGTTCTGCCCAAGCAGCACAATTTTATCGTATTATTTTTCTGTGGTATTAATAATGTCACCTTTTCAGGTGTGTTTAAGCATACTTAACACATGGCATGGGAGGCCAGAAGAGAAATGGAATCCCCAAACGTCAAGTTTTTTGCAGGTAAGCATTTCTTCTTTCTCTTCAGTAGATATCATTTAGGAGTAGGAAGTGGTCTGTCAGTCCTAAGGATTCTTATTCTGTAGTTTTGAACCAGAATTTTCTTAAATGAGCATAAATAAGATGAAAGTCCAGAAAACATACTTGAAACACTAGAAAAGAAACACTGTGGAGTAGGCAAGTTCTTCAAAGTGCTCTTTCCAACCAGTATTTCTATTGGTCTTGTCTTGAAGAGTGGCTGTTCATGTGTGCAGCTCATACCTGCACTGCCTGGACTTTGCCTGGATGATTTCAAATATTTTATTTTTTTAAAAAAAATGTAAAAGACTGGAAGATCTCAGAAGGCGTCACCTCCTGGAACTCGTGTAATGTATTGCAAGCTATTTATGGTGAAGACAAAGCAGACTCCATACTGTGAGACATGAGACCTGTAAAGGTACTCCTCCAAAGTCTACATGTAAGCTGAACAGAGGAATAAAGCTGAAGGGAGTTAAAGTGTAGGTATACTGTGTTCAATAACGAGTAGTGTTAAATTAGACCAGAATTTATTAGGACATACAGTCCTTATAATTTTCAGCTTTATGTCACAGAAATGCACGGACTAATAAGCACGTACATTAAATAAAAGTAAAGCTTGCAATGGCTTATTTGCTATGGTGCTTTCTGAATTTATAACTTCCTTGGAGTAATTATTAAATAGCACAAGGTACATTTGCTGGTCAGCAGCACCCAAGTCCTTGGGAAGACTATGGTGCCTGTTGGCTCCTGGAAGCTATTTTCAAGTACGTGAAAGACAAGAGAGTGATTGAGAACAGCCAGTGTGCATTTACTGGGGGTGAATGGCGCCTGCCTAACCTGCTTGCCTTCTACAGTGGGATGACTGGCTCTGCACAAAGGGAGAGCAGTGCATGTAGCTTACTTGGACTTCAGCAAGATCTCTGATGCAGTCTCCCTTAGTATTCTTGTAGCCAGATCAATGAGGGTGTGGATTGTAAGTGGGTGATAAAGTGGCTGGGCCAATGGCAAAGAGCTCTTACTGCTGGCTTCAGTATCTGAATGGGGAAGGTACAGAGAAGATGGAGCCAGACACCTCTTAAAGATGCAGAGCACTAGGACAAGTACCAGTTGACACAAGGTGGGACATGGGAAATCTTGATTAAATATTAGGAAAAACTTTTTCACTATGAGGGTGATCAAACACTAGGACAAGTGTCCAAGAAAGACTGTGGAATTCCCATCCTTGGAGATGTTAATGTTCCCTCTCCCTTCAAGGGGCCATTACGATTTGGAGATGCAAGTTGTGGTTCCTTACATAGTGTTGCTTTCCCAAGATACAACTTCTACCCAAGACATGAACTGAAATTTTGGACTACAACTATAAAGTCAGTGTAGAAAGGTGCAAGTGTTGTATTGTCACTAACGTCCTTTTTCTTAGACTAACGTGTTAGATTTGATTGTTAGAAATCTCATGCAGCATTTAAGTTTCAAATTTTAAAGTTTTTTTAGGGTTTCATTTTGAAAGTAGGAAGAGAGCTGTTAGAAAAATTCACTCTTCCCATACTGGGAGAAAAACAATTTGTAGCTCTTAAATGGAAACCAGCTGTAGGACTAAATAAATTGCTTGGAAAGAACTAAGCACTACATGTTTTTTCTGGCTCAAAGATTAAACTATTGTCAGACCACCCAAAATACTTCAGAAATTAACTTTTATAACCCAAATGAAACTGGAAGATCAGTTTAGAGTTTCTTATTCATTGCAGTTATAATTCAAAGTAACAACTGGTTATTAAGGCCAAGAAAGTAACAGTACTGCATAGTATCAAATCCCTCAACCATAGCTATTTAAAAACATATATATATATATATGTCTAAAATATAAAAATAAAGAAAAAAAAACCAAAACCCAACTACTTCCAGACACATGTAAAGGCCACAGATCACCAAAACACCTTAGGTACCTGAAGCGTTGGACCTGAAATACTCCACCTTATCTTAGCACATCTGCATTAATATTCTGCCTTTTAGTGTCAGAAGTGGCCATTTTCTGGCTGGGACCTGATTTGCGACACATTCTGTGTATTTAAATGCATTTATCCATATTGTAATTTTTAAGTGTAGCATGAAATAGCCATGGCTGCTTCTAACTGAATGCATGGCAGGCGTGGGAGACTGCGTGATGGTGTGCCACAGTACCATGTAGCAGTAGCGAGCTGCAGCACCTGCACGGGAAGCAGAAAAACTGCTTTAATTTTCCTGCTCAGCCCAGCCGGGGATGCCCGTTCACATTCCCGCTGTACAGCCGCGTGTCCTGCCCGTCAGGATGGAGCCTTGGCTGCCATAGATTGCCCTGCTGTGCTATGGGTAAAGCACAGCACCTACACAGCTACCAACTGAAAGCGTGATGGCACCAAAAGGGGTGAGGATGTGTTTCTGTGAGGTGGTGGGGACCGAGATTAACCTGGGTTGTTCAGCCGATTCTTGGGCTGTTGCTTCGATACGAGTTACTGGTTTGGCGTTGTGTCTGTGGAGCAAGCACGCGTTGCAGAGAGTGTGGCAGGCTGGAACTCTTGTGCTGCCATTGCTACAAGAGAAGCTCCAAGCGAACGCCGCGCTTCAGCAGAGAGCACAGCTGCCTTGTTGTTGGTGCCCTGCCCTGTGGAAGAACCGAAGTCTTGAACTGTCACTGACATGGTGTCTGTCTGATGTAAGCCCCATGTTCCTACAAGAAGAAGGACTGTGATCTTCCAGACCCAAATTTACAAACTGGGCTGCTACATTAGGGGATGGCTCCAAGCTTTAAATTGTATCTAGGCTGGGAGGAGAGTCGGTTCCAGAAACAGCTGCCCTGACATTTGTAATCTGCTGCGGTGGATTGCACCGAAGTATCCCAGGTGCTGGAAATGCCGTTCTCCAGCATGTAACATGTCATCAGTTTTACAATATTTGAGGAAATGTAAATGTTCAGATCACCTTTTCTGAATTCTTTACAGTTCTGGAACTCGGTTTGTGTCACAGAATTGTAATCCCTAAAATTCTTGGTGGACTTGGTCCTAAGTACATAAGAAAAACCTCTCTTTCATTTAAAAATTTTAAAATAAAAAGTCAATTGTATCTTTTTATCTACATAACAACATTTTTGCATGTAACAATTTTGATTAAGTGCAACAACAGGTTGACAGGGACGAACATTCTGATACTGGAAGAATTAGCAAGCCATCACGAATATGCAATACATACACATTTGGATTCCCAAGTGCCCTATATATCTATTTAATTCTTTGTTTTATATTAGGAATATTTGGGTATATACTTAGATTCCTTGTCAGTATGTAAGCATCTATTCCCACATGTACTTGACAATAAAATTGAAAGGAGGGAAATTGTCGTTATCACTGAACAGTTATTTCCCTAACTCAGGAGAAATACTGAGGGTTTGTTTTAATGGCTTACGACACAGTGTTATGTGGAAAATCTGAAATTAAAAGGCTAAAACCAGACCTAAATCAATTGAATGCATTTGAAAGAAAAAATGGGAGACTGTGTATACAAAGCTTTGACTTCAGCGGTTTGCATTTCACCTCCCTCGTTCCTGTTCCATCTAGTTCAGAATTAGAAGAATTCGTAAGCTCAGCCACAGGAGAAGTTCAAGAATTGTTGACTGAGATCTTGACAAATACAGTTTCTTTCACAAAAAGGTGCAGTCAGACATCTCCCCCCTTTAAACATGTTGTTCTACTTCTATTTGTAATTTTCACAGCCAGAGGCCTTAGGGGTTTTTATGGGTAGTAACGGTTTCGGTTTGAAAGCGTGGGCTTCCCTACTTGCAAGGACCTGTATGACAAGTGACCGTACCTCGCCGCAGAAGAGGTTTTGCATATAATAGAAGCAAAACTGTGTATATTTGTAAAAAACAGTGGTGGCACAATTTTAACATTCAGCTTCTTCTCTCAACAGGTGTTAGTGTCTGTCCAATCCCTCATACTGGTAGCAGAACCGTATTTTAATGAGCCGGGTTACGAACGATCCAGAGGTACTCCGAGCGGCACCCAGAGCTCCAGAGAATACGATGGAAATATACGACAGGCAACAGTCAAGTGGGCAATGCTTGAACAGATCAGAAATCCATCGCCATGCTTTAAGGAGGTAGGTTTTGTGAAATGCAATAAATATCTTGTTTATTTATTCATCTTGTTTGAGTGTTAAGAGTAATGCAGATATTTGGAAACATCACACACAAGATCTCTTTTTTAGCCTATTCTTTATCCTCTGAGACAACTGATTCTAGAGACCAAAGTGAATAAGGATGCACCTGATTTCACAGATTCTTTTCTGGGAAAGGGGAATGCACATTGGAAAAATGCTTTAAAAGAAATACCAGCCTGAATGTTGTTTATGGAAGGATCCACAAAGCATCTGTGCTAAACTACAAACCTACGCCTTAGAAAACAACTGTCTTGATGCTGATAAAAGTAATACTAACCCCCATTCACACTATCTTAAAAAACTTCTTTGAAATAAATCAAATTTGTCTACATTCTTGAAGATTGACTAACTCACCCACTGCTTCATAGAATAATTTACTTGTTAGAGACTTCTCAGAGTCTCTAGTCCAACTCGTTTCTCAAAGCAGGTCAATTAGATCTCAGAGACTTGAACATATATGGCAAAGGATTCGAGGAAAAAACAGTTGAAGATAGACAAAGTAAGAGAATCTGTATGAATATTAATGCAAAATGGTTGGTCAAACTGGAGTTGTCTCATGGTACTACCAGCAAGAACTTAAAGAAAAACACATCTTACCCTGAAATACTAAAACTGTTGCCACTTCTAAATCGGGGCATGGAACCATCTTGTAGCATCACCTATGCTTTCAATTGTCTGCATACTAAAATGCTGAAAAAGCATAATTATTTTAGGATTATGCACATTGCTAAATGTGGCATCTGAGTGAGAGGGTGGTCTCCCATAGAATCATAGAATGCTTTGGGCTGGAAGGGACCTTTAGAGGTCATCTAGTCCAACCCCCCTGCAGGGAGCAGTAGTATCTTCCCACTAGACCAGGTTGCTCAGAGTCCTGTCCAACCTGGCCTTGAATGTTTCCACGGATGGGGCCTCCCTTGTCCTGTCGCAGCAAGCCCTGCTGAAAATATTTTCCCCATCTTTCTTGTAGGCCCCTTCAGGTACTGAAAGACCCGCCTGGACAAGATCCTGTGCAGCCTACTGTAGGTGACCCTGCTTCGGCAGGTGGTTTGGACTAGATGACCCACAGAGGTCCCTTCCAACCCCTACTATTCTGTGATTCTGTGATTCTCTTCTCCAGGCTGAACAGCCCCAACTGTCTCAGTCTGTCCTCATAAGAGAGGTGTTCCAGCCCTCTGATCATTTTTGTGTCCCTCCTCTGGACCTGCTCCAACAGATCCGTGTCCTCCTTCTGCTAAGGGCTGCAGAGCTGAATGCAGGACTCCAGGTGGGGTCTCACCAGAGCAGAGCAGAGGGGCAGAATCACCTCCCTCAACCTGCTGGCCACAATTCCATTGATGCAGCCCAGGATAAGGTTGGCCTTCTGGGCTGTGAACGCACATTGGTGGCTCATGTCCAGTTTTTCATCCACCAGTACCCCCAAGTCCTTGTCGGCAGGGCTGCTCTCAATCCCTTCATCCCCCAGCCTGTACTGATAGCGGGGGTTGCCCTGACACAGATGCAGGACCTTGCACTTGGCCTTGTTGAACCTCCTGAGGTTCACACAGGCCCACTTCTCGAGCTTGTCCAGGTCCCTCTGGATGGCATCCCGTCCTTCTGGTGTGTCAACTGCACCACTCAGCTTGGTGTCATCTGCAAACTTGCTGAGGGTGCACTTGATCTCACTAAGTCATTGATGAAAATGTTAAACAGCACCGGACCCTGAGGGACACCACGCATCACGGGCATCCATTTGGACATCAAGCCATTGACCACTACCCTCTGGCTGCGACCTTCCAACCAATTCCTCAGCCACCAAACAGTCCACCCATCAAATCCGTATCTCCAATTCAGAGAGAAGGCTGTTGTTGGGGACTCTGTCGAAGGCTTTACAGAAGTCCTGATAGACCACATCTGTAGCTCTTCCCTTGTCCACTGATCTAGTCACACCATCACAGAAAGTCCTTGCCATCCTTAAAAACATCCTTTGGAATGCAAAAACCTTCTTCCATTAAAAAATGGACATGGGTGTCTTGTGGAATAAGAAACCATAGACACTTCACCTGCATGACAAGAGTTAAATATTTTATCCACATGCAGGTGGAACAGGACGTGCAGTGTACTCTGGTGTCTTGAATTAATGAAGAAAAACACCGTGGTTGTTCTTAATTACCTCTTAAATATTTTACTCAATAAGTTGAAGACCATGGTAACGATAATATCATGAGACATAATCAAATAGCCTCTGCTAATATGTCCTTTTTTCCTAGCTAAATGTAACAATTTCAGTTTTGCAAAAAAAGTTCTCAGATTACAGTAAGTTTAAATTAATTGAAGATTCCAGCAGGCAGTGGGCTCCCTGATGATAGTGCTCCATCTTTCTTTTCACGTAGAAATGAAGGCTATACAATATTGCAGTATTTGGTAAATGTTTCTACCAGTGTTTGGTAAATGCTGTTGTTGCAGTTTTCAAAAGAACCTCAGCAGTATTGCGCTTACTCTGCAGCGTAGCCTTTTTACTACTTGTATGAAAAAGGCAGCTTGTGAGCTGCCCCCCTTCAGGACGGGAAGGTAGTGAGGTGTGGCCAAATGGGGGAACCAGGCGTTCCCTGAGAACAGAGGACTTGCCCACAGCACAGCGTTACCGAAAGGCAGATGTTGAAAACAACACAACTGCTGGCTGTCTGAAGGTGGGGTGTAGCTAGGACTGCGCTGTGCTGAGCCCCCCCCTCCCCCAAAGTAAAAGCAGCATTACGAGGTAGGTAGCAGTTTGCAGAGGTATCCTGAGAATTTGAAACTGCTGTTACCTGTGAATACCTGTGAACAGAGAAGAGGTTTGCTGTGTGGAAGAGAACAAACTGTTTTGTTCTGGTGTAGGTAACGGCAGTTTCCCTCGTTTCCCAAGGTACAGTTTCGTGGTTTTCCCTGTGTTGAGGGCTGTAGGACGGTTTCATGAAATCCTCCAGATTCTGAGAAACTTGAAGCTACAATAGCCTGCTTCAGTGAGGAGCAGTTTGAGGCTGATAGCTTGATTTTGTGTTAAAAACACAATCATACTAGTTTAAGTTTCAGTGCCTTATCAACTTGTGCAACGTGAGAACTCCCTTTCAGCTTCTCTGCATAAATACTCCCTGTCATTATGTAAAGTGGCCTGTATCTTTCTTTACATATCAAAAAATGGAAATTATGCACTGGAAAGCATTACATTTTTCTCTGATGCAATAGCTGAAGTTTGGAAGAATGCTGGATTCTGTCTGCAGCCCCATCCAAGTGAAAATGCATCCCTAGCAGAGATGCTCTGAGCACTTCTCTGAGAGCCTGGCTTGTGAAGACCTGTGGGTTTTCTGTAGGGTTGTGTTAGGAACCGTAACGATGGTCCTCATGCAGTAACATGAATGCAAAGGCATCCTGAAAACTTAGGTGTAAGAAAGAACGTACATCCTTTGGCCCCTGAAATCTTTTGTCTTCACAAATCTGAGCTTAGTGTCTTAAATGACAAGTAGGCCCGGGAGATCTAAACTGCTGGTCTTTGGGAGTTCTTCCAAGCTCCAGTGTCGATATAGGGAATGCGTCCAGAATTGAAGTCAATTATGCTTTCAATCTGCAGTTTTTCTTCAGACAGATAGCTGTATTTTCTAACCTCTAGAGGCAAAGATGATTGTTGTCAATTATGTTGCAGTATTGCCAAGAACTCTCTGTGCTCAGTAAAGTTTCTTTGATTTTATTGTTTCTTTCACCAGGCAGACTTTTAGAAATCTGTTTAAGACAAAGCCAACGCCAAGTAGAGTTTCACAACTTTGAGGGTTGATTGGTTGGGTTTTTTCAACTCAAATCTCTACAGAAATACCAAAATTACTACACAGTCAAATACTGCTTCCCACCCAAACTGGGGACAGCTCAGCTATTCTGGCCAGGGAATTCCAGCTGTCCCCAGAGGTGCTGCCTCTGCCCGGGCACACAACTGTGGCTGTGCCTCTTGCCCTGCAGCTGGCACAGTCCTGCTGCTCTCGGCATGAGTGCGCTCACACTGTTGACAGTGTTTCTGTTGATCTGTTCCTCTTCGGGCAGTGGTTGGTGACGGGGGAAGACATGGTGCATGCACCGCCTGCCTGCGCTGCTTTAATAGAATAGGACTGCGAAACCAACAATAAAAGCCTTAGTACTGCATCTGTGTAGCCTTGCCCGTACGCAGCAGAAACGCCCGTGTGTAGTGCCCACATAGCAACGTCATCTTTGAACTGAAGAATGCGTCTAACATTCTTTTTCTTTCCCCTGGTGTGAGACTGTGTTTCTGGCACTCGTTCACCCTCCACCCAGCTAACACACGCGAAGGCTGAAATGGCAGCCTGTGCAGAAATGGTCGATCTGGACAGACTGGAAGAGACGTCCAGGCCAACCTCCCCCTCAAAGCAGGATCAGCTGAATTCAGACCAGGTTCCTCAGGGCTTCTTCCAGCTGGGTCTTGGAAAGTTTAAAGGACAAAAATTCCACAATTTACCTGCAAGCTGGTTCAGTGCTGAATTATCCTTATACTGATTTTTATTTTTTCCTTATACCCAGTTAGACTCACGGGGGTCTTGCCAATTTTGTATTGTTAATGTATATGGTTCTTAGAAAAAAATGAACGCTCTGTTCTTTCATTCGGAATGTTTTCTTGCAGGTCATCCACAAACATTTTTACTTGAAAAGAGTGGAGATCATGGCTCAGTGTGAGGAGTGGATAGCAGACATACAGCAGTACAGCAGTGACAAACGGGTAGGCAGGACTATGTCCCATCACGCAGCAGCTCTGAAGGTGAGACTTGCTTTGATAATCTTATGTTCTTTAATCCAGAGATGAAAAATGGCAATGAAATTGCTCAGCAGCAGAGTTTTATAATAACAATAACAGAAAACCCCAGCAACTTTAAAACATGTAAACAAACCTGAGTTTCCCAGCTGTCAAGAGATAAAGTGTATGTGCACTCCACTTCCTTCAGTTTTTTTTTCTTCTACAAATTAGGTTTTCCTTTAGTGCCTGTAAAACTTAGAGAGTTTATTTTTTTCTCTCTAAGGGTGGGTGGGCGTGTATGATAAAAGTGATAAAGTTGTGCTGTAACCAATCCCTTGCTGGAAAACGAGCTTTTTGAATAGACAAGCAGAGTTACGAAACTGTGGTCCATTATGATTAGTTTTACCCCATGTTAAACTTTTATCAACAGTTACGCCCGTTACAGTGGTTTCTTTCTTCCTAGCCAAGTCCTATAATTTTTTTTTTCTTCCCGAGGAGAAAAATAAATTCTAAAGACTGCTTTTTTCTGTTGCTAGACTTGCATTCTGTCAGCGTGACTGGTCGGCAGAATGCGGTTACTGTTAGTTACTGCGATCAGGACACAGATCTCTGTAAACCTGTCTCTGTAACCATGAACTCTTTAGAATCTTGCGTTTTGACTGTCAGACCCACCTGGTGCAAGCCAGCTGCTGCTGGGATCACAGAACGCGGATCTGACTCCGCTGCGAGCCAAACAGCGTAGCATTGCTGTTGATGCGCCTGCTGGCTGCCGTTTCCTTTACTGCCTTTCATTTGTCCCTGGCAGCGCCTGCCAATTACTCTGTCACTACAAGGAAAGTACCAGTCCTTAAATACGGGGCAAAGTTTATCCAGTCACTGAAATAGTACATTTAAACCTTTTCTACTTAGTTCTTTTTTGGCCTTACGTTCTCCAACACTCTGAAAAGTAACGTTTGAACTGTGGTCTCTTCCATGCTGACGGCTCTTTGTATATTCAGCGTCACACAGCTCAGTTGCGGGAAGAGCTTCTAAAACTTCCCTGTCCTGAAGGACTGGACCCAGACACCGACGACGCCACAGACAAATGCAGTGCCACAACAAGCGCGGAAGAGACTGTGTTGCACGAACAGGTTAAACCCAGCAGCAGTAAAGATATCCCTGCTGATTTCAAGTTATGAGTTGCATTGCCATGGACTTTCTAGACACAAAGGCTTTGAAGCACAAGCCAAATATGTCAATATTTGTATGTAAGAAGCTAATTATATAATAGGTAATGAAACTGAAACTATACTATGCCCTTAAGGATATACAGTTTAATTCAAGATGATCTTTTATTTACCTGTACAAGAGTGTAAACTTTTTTGTGCTTTTATTTTTCAATTGTGAGAACCACTGATTGGTATGTTTAAAAAGTTATGTATACAAGAAATGGATAAATAACTGATATATAAGGGAAACTACCTTAGGAAAGAATGTTTACTGAATGTTTATTATTTTTTTTTACTTGTAGAGTGAGGGCGGTTGTAACAAAGAATATATATTGGTCATTCTTACAGCTACTATTTAAAGTCGGAAAATTTTCACTGAATTTGATAGATTTTACGTTTGGCCATATATTCATGCTCATATTTGATTCTAAAGAAAACCTCCTGTATACTTCAATAAACGTTAAATGGACATGATCCCTCTTTTATGATTTACTGGTACATTTTTTAAATAAACTGCCATAAAATACATTCTAGCTGAAGACTTGCACTTGTATGACTGAATTCATTGCAGTCAACATATTTAATTTTATGCTTACTAATTCTAAAATGCAGATGAAATAAATGCACATGGTTTTACCTCATGCCAAAATTTGGACTTCTGAATTCATCTTTTGTTTGGCTATTTTATGCAAACTAACAGTATTCTAAATTTTTTAAGGGCTATTCTCGAACAAAGTATTTTCTCTGCTGAAATGTCTGATTTTTATGTAACCAGCGGTACTCTGAGTACTGACAGGGGCTAAGGCTGTGCCATGCAGAACTCAACGTTCCGTAGTTCCTACTGTATAGACCTATTTCCAATTGTATACTTGCAACCACAGATCCCTAACTAAAAAGGGTAAGGGGTTTGTTTGATTTAATAGTCAAGTCTCACTTTTAACATAATCTGCGTTACTATCACTGTTCTTAATTTCTGAGCAGTCCTTGAAGGACTAAAAAGTTATTACTGGTATTACCTCAGACTAATGAGCTGTTGTGTTATAAATACTATAAATCAGGCAAAACCGAAGCTTTTTTGTTTTCTATTTGTCCTTTGTTTATAAGTATCACGCTGGAATTTTTTCACTTTTTGTTTTACAATGTATTATTTCTAATCATTAAAAATGGCACCAACTGAGGTCGTGTTCTTATGCTGATGGTTAACAGACTTTGATAGTTCTGACCAAAGTACAGTTTTTCGGTTATATTGATACGTTGTGTTAATCCAAGGCCTGTCCTGGTTGTACGTACCTCTCAGAGCGCCAGCTGAGGCACATCTGCGTTACTTCAGGGGATCCGTAATCAAAAAGCAAAACTAAGTACGTGAAACCAAGAGTTCATGCCGCCATGAAAGTGTTAGAACTTCATCCGTGTTCAAACAGCACTGCATTTCTCTAGGCGGGTATTTACTCACCTCCTGTTATTGTACAAAACGACTGTGATACTCTTGTAAACGCTCCAAAAACAAAATTACCCGCTGACTTCCAACTATATTTAAGTTAGTGGTTTGCATTAGAGCTCTTCATTTATTGCGTAAACTGTCTGCCTACAGAAGCGTAGTCTTTTCATAAAATCCTGGCACTTGTTCCAAAACCAAATGCATCAGACCTGAAGATCCTCCTTAAACCTGAAGACTTGTCCCATTAAAAACCAGCACTGAAATCAAAAGTACCTAACTGGCATTGATTCGACATGAAGAGGGTGGCTAACTTGATTGTACCTTTTTCTCTAGTGTGTATTTATGGTATCGTAGCAATGCTAATGTGAAGTCACTGTGCTTAATTAAGCAGATGTAAACAGCTGCATGGGATATTAAACTCTAATTTGTATCCATGTACCAATTATCGTTTTTTTGCTCCAACCTGAGCTAGAATGGTATTGTTCCAAATTAATGCAGAGATTCAGTCCTTAATAGCTTGCAACTGTGTTACAGTCTGGTAAGGAAACTGAGAACTTGGTAACAGATACAAAATTCATATTTTCCATTTTTTAGGTATAACACACAAGGTAGCTATGTTACTTTGCAGTAAAATCACAATAAATCCTGTGAGGTATGCAGAAAACTGAGTATTTTTTTAACCAGTTCCCCTCATCTTTTACCATGTCATCAAACTGAATAGAAACCTGTATGGTTATAGATCGCAGTTTCTAGCCGTCACATTATAGTGTTTAAACTGTTATGCTGTTTTCATAGAAAATGTTTTAAAAATCAACAAATTCTTTTCAAAAGCGCAAAGAGCAGCAAACTGCTAATTGGCTCATTACAGAATTGTACCCCATGGTTTTTGGTAGTGCCTTTGGCCCGAGGTTCACGGCAGACACACCGCCGTGCAGCGCCGCGTGGGCTGCTACCAGCCATGGGAATCGCTGCAGCCACTCTGCCAAAGGAAGAGCTCACCACACGAGGGATCAGCAGCCTCCCCCGGCGCTGCGCAGAGAGCAGCAGCAAGCGCTTTGATGCCGTCTGCGCTGCCTACCGCAGGGGGAACAGCTCAGCAACCCGCGAGACCCTGTGCTCCAGGAGAGCAAACCCCCCCTTACACTGATGGCCGGGCACGAACAGCTGTTCCGCTTTGCAGCTGTGGGTGCAGCACTCTGTGTACAGACATGAGTCGCCCCTCCGCAAGACTGAGTGGTTTCCTCTGGAATTTCCTTTGGGTACACGATGTGCGTGAATGTATGGGTTAATGTTCCGACCAGTGCTATGCAGGAAAAAACAAAGATGACAATATGGAAAAACCCAAGACAATCTGAAACATAAGAACCCTGTAAAGAACCTCAAGCTTCACTCCAGTAATTACATGCTAGATGTTCAGGTCCTACCAGAATAAAGTAACTGTGACTGATTGACTGGGTCTACAGCAGCCTGACTGGCATCGTTGGATGAGTTTTTGTTGCGCTTTTTCTTCTCTAAATCTTTGACCTAAGTTCAAGGTAGAGATGTTGCGCGTCTGCTAGCCTGTCAAGGAGACTGCCTTGCAGCAGGTAAAATGGTGCCAACACAGGTAAGGTACTGGACTACTGATAGCTTCTAGGGAGCTTCAGTGTGGTCTGTCGTCAGTACCGTGGTTGGATGATGACTTATTAAGCAGCAGCAGAGCTTGAATTGTTTACTTAAAAAAACAAAACAAAAAAAAGCTCTCATACAATACAGGAAATAAATATACTACCCTACTTATGATGGCTTTAAGCCAATTTAACCTCTGCTTGCTAGATCAAAGAGGGCATTCACTTTCTGGCAGAAATCACATTGTTAAGAAAACATTACTACAAAACTATCTTTTTTTCTATGCAACTATGTAATCCTATACATAGGATGTTTGTTAGGGGAGCTTTTCTTCCCCAAAACATTTCTGGTGTTACATAAACAAATGTTCTATTTTACATCCCAAGGCAAACAACTTGTTAAGCAAACAACCATATTACTAATTTACTTTGTTTACCCATAAATATCTGAACACAAATCCAGCTGACCTAGATTTAAGCTGGGACTATACTATGTTACTCTGATCCCTGCAAAGGAGAATTACTTAGCCTTAGGATTTTATGAGGAGTTTCTCAGGCATGTCGTCTTCAGTTTCCACCTTCGTGCTGCCTTTGTTTTAGTGTGTTTTAGAAGTGTTCTTTTCCTCTTTCCTTATTTGTTTCCCCAGAAGCCAGTCACCATCATGTGGACTCTCCTCCCTGGACAGTCAACACTCTGTAGTGAGAGAACAGAAGCATTTCTCAGTGGAAAGGAGACACAGATTTACGTTTATCTTACCATAAGGAACAAGTATAAGGTACAGAAGCTATTTCAGACACATGTTCTCAATTTATTTTTTTACCATATATATACACACACACGCACGTATTTATATATGTATAATTGCATCAGGTACGGCAGTTATTTGTCGTCGAAAAAACAGTTTTCTGAGCTTTAGTTTCCCTCTCCTTTTCCATAGATAGTGATAACATTAGGTGGAATGTCCAGGCGTTTATATCGGAACATGAGGCTTCTGAAACACAGTAAGCTGATTGGGGGTAAAAGTAAGTTCCACAATTACTAAAATGAATCACAGGTGAAAACACTTCATTCTCCAGAGACTTTGTTTTTGCCATTGTTTTATTCTAGAATGTGAATACAGAAAATACAGTATCCACCTAGTGAATTATTATAGTACAGCTCTAAAATAATCTCACCACTGCCTCTATTTTGAATAAAGGCTCAGAGAAAACAAATCCCAAACCACAATGCTCCATCTTGATTGAGAGTTCTGCATGTTGTGACCTGTCATCTCTGCAGACTGCAGTCTCTTCTGTGCTTCTTGCCTCAGAAGCAACTTTTTGGCTCTTGAAAAGTGATAACCTGGTCCACTTAGTTCTCCAGCTCTATTAAGGCTACTTATCCTTTATATTAAGGGTGCCTATAATATCTGCATCATTTAATAATACTATATCATCCTCAAATGTCTAGATAGTATTAATGCTAGAGTTAATAACTTTTCTGTAATTCAGATTAAAAAATTGTGTCCTGAAGGTTGTTTAGTTGCATGTCCAGAAAGGAAAGAAGGAGGTTCTTTATCAGTCAGAGACCATGCAGGGCCTCTAGTAGCTCTGCTTCTGATGAGAAGACAGCTCGGTTAACATTAGGGCTCTGCTTGCACTGATTCCTAAGAAAATCTCCTGGGAGTAAGAAAAGGCATGTTATTGTCCCTCTCAAAGACATTTAGAAATGAGGTAACTGTGGTGAGACTTGCACACAACAAGTTGATGAGGGTAATGCCCAAAATTAAACCAAATACAAATATATATTTGCAAAAATAACAAGCACGTTGATCTACTAAGGTTGCCAGAGCAACGAGTCAGACATGGTTTTACATGAGGAATGTGCTTCTCAAACATATGATGTCTCACTGCATTTAAAACCTGCAGATGCTTTTTTCTGCAGTTGCCACTGTTGTGCTCCATACTTCCAGCTTAACCACTTGCTGCATTTTTTTTTAAATTTAATTGCCCTGCACCTCCATTCACTATTTTCTTCCTTACCTACAGGCCCACATCCAGACAGGCGTGAAGCCATCAGTAGTTCATAAACCCTGTGTTTAAAGTTCTATAGGTAGAAAGCAACCACATCCCAGTACCCCAACAGCAAAAATATGAACACATCTTAAAAAAAAAAAGCAACCCCCCCAACCAGAAAATTAAAGCAAAGTAAAATCTCATAATAAAAAAATTCAACTTGCCATCATTAAAGACTGCCTCTGTTGCTTCATTGCGCATTTTGTAATTTACCTGGAGAACAAATGGAAAAGCAGAATGTGGGGTTTCTTCTATCTTTTCTATTTTCTTTCAGGTACTTCCACAAGCATATGATTCAGAAAAAGAATACCAAGAGCAAATGTCTTGTAACCTACTCCTAAACAATGGTTTGGATGTTTCCAGAATTCCTGTTCTCTCACCTTAAAACTGTAAATTTTCAGCCACAGAAAACCTTTGCCCATACCTAAATTAGCAATAACCACATCAATGCAAACTTTCAGGGCTTTGTCAGTCAAAATTTCTTTGTTTGAAGCCTCTGGTAATAATAATAATAATCTATTTCTACAGTGATTTGAAGCAGCTTGTAAGAAGGTGGCAGTGAGCTGGATGCCACACAGCTGTACAGCATCTTAGCTGAAGTCCAGCGCAGCACCGTTCTAAGCCTAGAGTATGACAGCAATCTTTAACACTGCGCGAGGGGTACCGCTGTGGTTCATTTGGGATGTAACAAGGCATCATCGTCACACACGCACAACCAGCCTAGCCAAGCACCGGCATTCTCCCACTGGGGAAGCCAGGGTGCCAGATCCCTGTGCACGCCGGCTGGGAAGGGTCCTGTGGGATGCGAGTCCCAGCCTCCATCCTGGCTGTGGCTACAGTTCAGGCTGTCCTGAAAAACCTTGCAAATGTTTGCTGGCAATGGACTGTGGCGACAATTCAAGAGGAAATGGAGGTGACATGGCAGATCAAAAGCTACCAGCCAACAGCAGGACTGCTGGAAAGGAAACGATGTGCCTGCCAGCAGAACCCATCCTCTCAACTACCGGTTGTAACTGTGCAAATCTCAACTGGATTTTTAAGGCAGTTTCAACCAGTGAAACTGGTGTGATTGATACATGAAATTCACAGGGGCTGCCCTCCAGCTCAGCAGCAGTCACAAGAGAGATCATGGAACCATCTGGCTGGCTGAATTTTGCCATGGCATGTGGGATTCTCGGTAAGTCCCAGAGCATTACAGAAGTCCCAAACTAGGGGAAAAAAAAAAATCTTTCCAATTCAATCCAACACATCTCCCATCTGTCTCATGGTCACTAAAGGCAACAGAGTGTGCAGGCAGGTCACACAGGCACTGGAACACCTGCTGCTGTATTGCTCCCTGGGAGGCTTTAAACATCAGCAACATGAAGGGTCTAACAGAGACCACCTGATCCATGTGACAGAACAGGGAAGGCAGGGGAGGCAGTGACATCCCAGTGATGATTTAGCTTGATACAGATTTCACTCTAAACAAAACACAACAAATATACACTCAGTCACGAACAATTGCTGTTGATGACAGCAAATGGAGACTGAAGCAGAAGTATTCCAGAGAAAAAAACAGCCTTTTGTATCTCCACTGCCTGCTGCTATGTTAAACCTCCTTCCGCTCTTTTCTAGCTGTTCCTCCGAGGAAATCATTCATGTTAGAAAACAAATAGCCAGATGAAGAAATGACACACAGCAGGGAATTGAACATCAATAACCTGTATCAGAGGAGAAGCCAAGCTGTTTAAACAAAGAATAGGAGAACAACAGTACATGACTCCTGATAAACAATTCAGGAAAGATGGTTCTAGCTTGAAGAGCTCTCAAGAGTCTGTACTGTTAGCAGAAAACAATAAAGGATAGTGCTGAAATTTCAAGACTGCATATAGAGAACTGCAGTAGAATGCTAAATTCAATGTATGCCTAATGCAAGACATGGATTAATCATCTGAATAAAAATAACCCAGTTAAAATGCTGCTTGTGATGCTGCTGTCTTCCTGAAAACGTTAGCATGACTTGTGGAAGTGTATTTTTAATTACTACTTAAAATACACTTTTACTTGCAAATGTGTTTTCAGGTACAGAATCCAACAGCAAGTGATTTTCTGTTGCCAGGTGTGCCCCCAGAGACAGTTGTCCACTCAATGTCACTACACACAAACCATGACTGTAAATTCATCCTGTTTTCATTTTCCACATTTCAACACACTGAACTTCTAGGCACAGAGCTCCACTGAGGCAGCAGAAGTGCTCTGTGCCCCAGCATTCATCCCAGGCTGCAAGTAAGCCTCCTGCTGGTCAGAATCTGGGGTCCCACAGCAAAGCATGCTTGATCTGTCGTACAGAAATTACTCTCTATTCGTTCCCAAATATCACATCCTGTGACTGATGCAAAGTTTCCGTTTCCATGCAGACTGAGTTGCCAGCAGTGTTCACCTCAACCTTTGCTGCCTTTTTATCAGACTGAATTTGTTCTATAAGCCCTCTGGAAAAAAATGCCACTATTTACATTTTTTTCCTAAATTTAAGTATTTCCGTAGTTGAACAGCTTTTTCCTTAATGGCCTTTAGGTTTTTAGTTCAGTTGGCATATGTAAAGAAAATACTTCAGAGTTCTTATTCCACATCATCTTCTCATCCTAGTTTAGGCCTTTGTGTATTGTTATTTATATGACATCAAAGGAAAAAGACAGCTCCGTATGAAGTTTAAAGGACTGTTACAAGTGTCATTTTAAGGCATGTATCAGAAAAGATTATCTGCTCTTTGCTTTCTTGTTAAAAATACTATCTCACCATCTGTATGACCATTCTGTATACTAAGTCCACTGCTGTCGTGGTTTAGCTCCCACCGGCACAAAAACCCAACAAAGGACCACGCGGTCGCTGTATCGCCCTCCCTCACTGGGGCGGGGAGGAGAATGGGAAGAAAAAAGCAAACTCATGGGTAGGGATAAGGGCAGTTTAACAGAATAGCAAAGGAAGGGAACAGTAACAACAACAATACTGATGAAAAGAATGTACCGAACAAGGCAATAGTCAGGGCAGCTCTCACTGCCCAATGCCCAGCGCACTCCCAAGCGGCGACTGACCTCCCCCCGGCCAGCTCCCCCTCTCCCAGCCCAGCACGATGGCCCAATGTGTCAAATGGCATCGAATACCCCCTTTGGGTCTGGCCCATGGTATCAAATGGTATCAAATAGCTCATTTGGGTCAGCCCTCCCGGCTGTGTCCCTTCCTGGCTTCTGGTGAAAATTAACCTTGTCCTGGCCGAACCCAGGACAACTGCCGCAACTCAGTTTTGTCACAGAATCCTAGGCATGCTGACCAGGAGGGAGAGCTGGAGGCGATTGCCCTTTAGCCTGCTCTTCCCTAAAAGAAACATCGAGCCCCCTCAATGACTACAGCTACTCATGGAATACGTGATCTAGGTCCCCTGCCATCACGACAGTTTGGACTCTGTGCTTCAAGGTAATTGCTTTCTCCCTTTTGTCTCTAGTCCCAGTTATACAGTGATGTTACCATGGATACCCTGCGTTTATAGCTTACTTCAGTTACAAGACAATTTGTACATTTTAATTTACTCAAAACCAAAACCATTTTACAATACGTGAAGAAAATAAAGAGGAAAACTGAGCATAGGTCATGTTTCACTTTAAAAAGACTGGCCATTTCCAATTTTTCTTATACTTGCAGTAAAACCATTAATCATCATAAACTCATTTTGTCTAAAAGCAGAGGTAATATATTTTTCCATGTAAATCACTTCATTGCCATGACAGAATGATGTCAGAGAATCTAAATAGGTGATCTAATCAATTTTCCTTTTGGAACATTGTTTAGCATTAAAGGTTACTGGGGGGAGGAGTAGGGCATGATTGATGTCAGCTGCTGGTAAGGAGAATTTGGTTTTAATTTTCATAAAATAGACCTAAATACTATATTGACACAGACACACTTTTACAGACTGAGAAAATATACACAATTTAATACTGGAGCAGAAAGAGCCCAAGACCTTTCTAGAACAAAAATCCAGATCCAGCTAATAGTAACATTTCCTAAAATTTGTAAAAGACAATTAAAAATAACTTTGCAAGTTGTATAATTTCATTCCTCTTTTTAAGGACAACTTTTGAGCAATAATTCAGCACTTCATGTTCACCATTTGTACATGTACGTATAGTTGAACACACAAATTCTTTTAACAGAAATTAGCATTGCATCTAATTTGGCTATGTGCATAAGAATTCTCAAACAATTAAACATTACTACAGGAAAGAAACAGAATTTTATTCCCCCTCCCAGCCCCGAAAAGCAACCAACCTTGCCTGAAAGGCATCATGGAAAATGGAACGACTGTGACAAAACCTAGAAGTCAAAGCTGTTACTCCCTGTTTCTTTGTATAAGATCTCTCCAAGTCAAGGTTTGGAAGACATTACTGGCTTTGGCTTGACTCAAACCATTTTTTTTCTATTTGCTCCTTTTTTCCTTTGGGGAAAATAACAGATCAAAAACTGTTTCACACGGCTGTAATCCCTACTCCTTACTGCAGCAGTGGGTATACTCAGTAACAACGGCCCTGCTAGGTAAGGCATGGCAATTCTTTTTCGACAGTTTGTCTAATCAGAGGTGTGCTACAGCCCACACAAACCAGCTGCAATGAATGAAGCAAGTCCTCTTTAAAACAGCTATTTCACATCCAGATAAAAGGGAAAGGAGGACATCCCTTCAGCATTTATCCAGCTCTTAAAATGGGTTTCACAGCCTCTAATGAGTACGCACCACGGTTGGAGCTCTATCGGATTCCCAGTCAACTCCTCTAAAGCCAGCTTTTTGCACGTAAGACTTTTACATCTTCACTTACAAATTAGACACACCAAAGAAGCAAATACCATCTTGCAGAACACCTATTCTGGGCAAAAGAGAACTAACACTTACGTGGATTATGTATTAGTTCATCACTTGTTTCTTCGCATGTTCAAATTCAACACCTGACTCCAAAGGAGAAGCAATGTTGTCAGGGCAGTTCATTTCTGTAAAACAGTTAAGCAGGTTTGATATTTAACACAAATGTTTTAGTTACCCATTTCATCCTGAAGCACAGTACACAGCCACGTGAGACGGCATGACTTGATCTAACAGATCACTGCTGCAGGAATGAGGATGGCCCCCTTCACTTCAGAGCGGCACTTCTGCAGCTGAGCTGCCAGATGAGCTCCAGCGCTGCCTGACCGCTGCCATCACTGTGACAGTGGCATCCTCAACTTGACAAAAAGCTGCCCGCACAAAGAGGCACCAGTCAGGGACTGGGTCCTGCCAAGGGAAGGGCCTCCCGGGTACCAGAGCAGCCTCCAAGGCAGGGGCAGGGCAGTGTGGATGGAAGCAATGGAGGAGGGCAAGGTGGTGAAACCGCTCCTTTTCAGAGGCAGAGAGCTGTTTGTCCAGCTCAGCTGCTCATGCAACTACAACCTCAGTTCTTCTATTTTGCTAATTTTTAAATTTACCCTATAATTGTCAGTTTCCTTCTCCGTAAAAAAACTCCATTTTTTAAAAAACCCTATTTATAGATTTTAATAGGTCCTTAAAGTAATTTGATTCATTATAACAGGAATTCAACTTAATGCTTTCACCAGTGATGTTTTTTGTGTCATTTTTATTCAGCTTGATTATCTCACCAATTTTAAATTCCTCTAGCAGTGCTCTGAAATATAATTTGGGGGTAAGTCATATCATTAACATGCCCTTGCACCAGGAAAACCTTAGTACATAGTACAGGGCAAAAAAACACAAAAAAATACATCACCGGTAAAGCATCCTCCTGAATACAAACAGAAAACAAACAGAAATTTTTCTTTTTCCATACATCTTCATACTGTTCAGGAACCCCTCTGCCTCGCACATGACACATCAAAAAAAAAAAAAAAACACCTCAGGGATAATAAATTTTGTTTTCCCCTCTTTCTGTTCTTATCCTTTGTAAAGAAAGAGACTGTATTTCTGTAGTTGTATCTGTGTGTGAGCACACTGATCATGGCAGAAAAGCAAAATCAAATGAAATAATTCTGCTTTGTTCTGACAGGGATGACATAGTCTCTTTCCTTCTGATGATACACTTTGGTAAGCTTCATCTGTCAATGCTGATATGGGAGAAGGGAAAGGAAATAGATTAATATGCAATATCGAGTGCTTTGGATTATCTATAGCTGCATATCAGTTCAATGGCATCTTGGAGGATGCCACCTTGGTAGCCATCAGTCAGGATCTGGGATGGTATAGCTCCCCAAAATGGAATCTTGACTGCTGACTCTCAAGAGATGTAACAGAGAGTCAGATCCAAAAAACGTTGACTAAACCAAGTATTAATTCCTCTCACTAGAACTTTTTAAACTCAAACACTGTGTTCCAAGTGCTGTTTCCCCATGTGACTCCCTTTATCAATTCACAGATTTTTCCATTCACTTATCTCATTCTCACTGCAAAAACTATTAAAACTTTTCCAATGTTTGCATTGTTCTTTCCCTTCTATATTCTCCTTGCTCATGCAAAGCTTGACTTCTTTCTTTAAAAAATTGTCTCCTCTGGTTATGTGAGATCCTTCACTGCAGAAGATTTAAGTTGTGTTTAGTACTTACCTCATACTTGGATGCCTAATTCTCTTAACTTCTACAGTATTTTCTCGGGGTTAACAGTAAAAATTTCACTATTTTTTCCTAAAATGGCAGCCTGAATAACCATGTTCCATCTAAATTATTTTTCAAGCTCTTCACTTTTCTGCCCCTTTTAAGAAGAAAATATAAAACAGAATTCAGTAATTGAAACAATGATTCACTCAAGCAATGTGTTAATGTAATGTTAAAAGGATAATGACAATAGTAATACAAATGAAAAGGGAAATGTATGCATACATTCTCCATATTGCGTTCAACTTGGGAACAGACTGCAGCTGACAACCTTGTATTTACTTCAGGAAAACTCAGTATTCATATCTTTGCAGTCCTTGATGTTGATAAAAGTAGTATATTTTTAAAATTCATACTGAGGCCCATTGTCATCTAAAGCCATGCTGAAAGCTAACAAATTAAACCTGCCAGCTATAGATACATTAAATTCCCTCTAATTCCCTTAACCTACTACATGCTGAAACCAACTACATTTTTTTTAAACTTACAGCACTTTGGTGTGCGTATGTATCTCACTCTAATAATTTTCTGCCAGTGCACTGCAGCAAGTCAAAGAATAGCATTAACCAACTTGCAACACTGCTGTATGCAGCATTTGCTAAAGCAAAATTCTCTTTCCTCTTTTTTTGACATCCCAGTGACTGCACTGCAGAACTGCTCTAACGGCTGCACTTACAGGTGACAACATGCTGATATCTTATTTAAATTCTGCAAGGGCACCATCTGCCCTGTATTTGAGCTATGAGGCTGAATGCTCTTTATTCCAAGATAACCAAGAGTTGTCTCATTTTGTCTTGTCTCATGTTTTCTCTTCTGGAGAAAAGGATGTAAATTGTGTGGGAGAGGAAAGAACATGGACTAGGTTTCATTTGCTTGGAAAATTCTGTTGCACTCCAAGGAAACAAAGCAGACTTCAAAACAGTCTTGGCCAACCACTGAACCTCCTGTCCAGATGCTTAACCTCCACCAGTAATGCTGTCACAACTTACCAGGCGGTTCTTCCAGAACATGACTCTCAGTATAAAATGCTACCATTAATAATTATTTTCTTTGTCAGTAACAATAATGTATCAGACCTCTTAAATGTCCACCTGCTCCTCTTATTCATAACCTCCTGAACAAGATACTACAGCTCTTAATATACGTGTATGTAAATTGGTACAGCCTGATCCCTCACTCAGCTAGCAATATCCATTTCCATTGCTTATTCACCCTCTCCTCCACAAACACATTCATGCTATCTTTCACACTGCATTACGGACAAAATAAAACCCTTCCAGGCTTGTCTGCAATGCCACTTCTCAACACTCTTTTTCTCATCCTTTTTCAGTATCTACCATGACAGCTCCCGCAACACACTGATTGTATATACATGGAGGGTTTGCAGCAATTTCTGTTATTTATGTAGCATTCAGATCTTTTTATTAAAAAGATAAAATCAGACAAGATGCAGCTGTTCACACAGCCAGCTTATGAAAACATTTTTTTCTCTGCCTTTTACTACATTAGCTCTCCACAGCATCTCCCAGTACCTCTTATAATCATTCTATCTTCCTATCTTAAACACTGAAAGAGCTCTTGCCAGGGCCCTTAAGTGCACTAATCGGCCTTAACGGCCCTGAGCAGCCTCACCTGGGGCCTTCACACACACCTCTGCCCCTGGGCCCAGGAGCTCTCTTTAAGCCCAGCCCGGGGCCATTGGTCTCTGCCTGAGCTCAGCTGTTGTGGTGTTGGTCTCCAGCTCTGTTACAGCCATGGACTCTGTTGATCCCAACCCCTGCTTTGGCTTGACCTTGGACCTGCCTGCTCACTGTGAGTTTGCGTGCTGATCCGGATGCGGTGGAACCTGCCTGCACCCAGTGGGCTGTCTGTGCTGGGACCCTGCCCCACCAGTTGTGTGAGTGCCTGGGCTCGCTGGCCTGAAGGAGCAGCCAGCACTCACTCTGCCCTGAGGGTCCTCTAGAAAGGCCTGTTACCCAGTTCTTCTGCTGTGATTAAGATTTCTAGGCCCTATTTTAATACAGTTCATTAAAAATAAGAAAAGTACTTCCTAGGCAATGAGTAAGCAAAGCAGTTCCATTGCTGTTCTGAAGTTAGACTACTACTTCTCTAGAAACTGAGAAACCTCTCATGCTGAGTTTGTACAGTGACTGGCACAGTAGGGTCTGTGAGAGGTGCTACCCTAATATGAGTAAATCACAATGCAACTTTGGAAATTCAAAAAGGAAGGACTTCATCTTTCATTTATGTGAGCTTTAAAACCATTACTGAAATGTTCTCTATTCAAAAGAACTGTTATCTACAAACAGAAAGAACTGCAAGTGCTCTACTACGTGAGCACGCTACTTGTAAGCAAAGCTCTAGCTGGTGGCACTGAACTGCACTGCCAACATCAGAGAAAAAACTGTCATTGTTTTCTCACATTCAGTGAATGCAGATGAATCACTTTTTAAGAGAAGTCATTCTTGTTTTTATTTCATCCCGTGGCTTCATCTGAGCTACTCGCAGCTTGAAGATGATCCTGTGCTGAACTTGCCAGGTTTCTCACATTTGAAATCTACCGGCTGCCAGAATTACACATAAAACCAATGCCTCACACCACAGAGCAATATTTATCAACAAGACATCTCTTTCACTTTTCAACTAGTCATTTGAATAATAGGTATGAGGTTCACTTACAAAAACTGTAAGAAAATTTAAAGGTAGGTATTCCACCTGAGAAATCTGTAAAATTTTCCAAGGGTAGATATCTGACTAAAATAGCACTGAAGTATGTGCTGCAGAAAAAAAAAAAAAAAAAGGCAAACTGCTTCTGCATTAGCACACAAAACA
>Ga0065711_1027253_pt1 | contig 51874 bp, 22 predicted proteins | sample Hoacrofraction12_FD_59098 | JGI IMG/M metagenome (GOLD analysis project Ga0065711, IMG submission 59098) | Hoatzin crop microbial communities from Cojedes, Venezuela - Epithelial fraction 12 v2 (version 2) | ecosystem: Host-associated > Birds > Digestive system > Esophagus > Crop | place... | reverse complement strand
GGGAGGTTGTGGAGTCTCCTTCTCTGGAGATATTCAAGACCCGCCTGGACAAGATCCTGTGCAGCCTACTGTAGGTGACCCTGCTTCGGCAGGGGGGTTGGACTAGATGACCCACAGAGGTCCCTTCCAAACCCTACCATTCTGTGATTCTGTGATTCTGTGGTTGTAATATCTTTTTGTCTTCGAAACACAAGAGTACTTTTTTTTTTGGTGAGATCTTAATCAGAAATTGGTTCCTTGGACGGGAATATTCACTTGGCCTTAAGCAACAGTAAAGGCCTTTGCTTTCACTTCAGCTGCTTTAGAACATTTCAAAGGCTACAGGAAATACTCTTTCTATGATTTATGCTTTATCTTAATTGTGCTGCAGTATTTCCAAAACAATATTGAAGAATGTTCTTTTGTGGGTAGCTAGGAACAAAAATATCTTGTTCAACTTTTGAGCTATGTATACTTTCTTGGCAAAGATTAATTTGACAGATGGATAAAAGATAGCTTTTTTACTCCAAGGATTTTACGCTAGCAGATTAAATTTTGTTACTAGTGCAAACCTTTTACAGATTGGGTTCAGTTACAAGAAATAAAACTAGCAGAACTGATATTTCCCTGGCTACTTCCCAGAGACTGTTGGTTTGACAAGTTTTTTTGTAAGTCTTTGTCACGCAAGGTTTCCGAGTGTTTGCCCTCTATTTCTGCTTTTTGGAAAGGAAACCAGTCTCAGGGTATGATACAACTCCGCATTAAAAAGATGAGAACTGAAGAAGAACCCTATCTGTCGACCCTATCTTCTCCTGACTTGTATGCTGGTTTTTCTTGTCTTTTCGTCTACTACTGCAACCCTGGGTATGGGAATAGAAACATAAGAATCTTTCTAGAAGCCTGATGAAAGGATAAAGATCATCTAAAACAACGCCTCCATCAGACCCAATGTCAACTTGTGTGCAGAAAGCTGGCAAGGAGGAGCACTGGCGTGCCATGGGAAGGGATGTGCCACAAGAGTCAGGGGTATCTGGAATTAACTGGCATTTGTGTGCTTCAAGAGGCTTGGAATTCTTCACTGAGTAGAAGCATTTTATGGCAATTCATTCTATTTCTGGAGTAGCTTTCAAGATGCAGGTTTTTTGTCACAAGATCGTGGCAACTGTGGGATATGGTATTATTTGTTTTTTAACTTTTTTTAGAATGCAGTAATATCTAGATTTATCCAAACAGATACTTTCTTTTCTCTTTAATGCAGGCACTGAATTTGACAGTTGAGTTTGATTTAATTGATGGTGGAATTCACATAATAGGAGTCACGCAGTATTTCCTCTGTGGTTATGTTTTGTTTAACTTTCCTAATGTCCTTTAAAATATCATCATTATTATTCATTTCTGAGATCTTTTGAAGAGATTACATGTCGATCTGAAGTGCAAGTTTACTTAAAAATAAAGACAACAAATGATATATTGCAAATGTTCACAGGTTTACACTGCAAAGTCCATTCAAATTTTTAACGGGTAAGTTTTGCACTAAAATTCCCCACTTCCACTTCCTAGTATTTGCCCATCAGTTACATGCAGCAAATTAAACTGAGGTGGAATTCCTATTATAATGACCTCTCTGGTCCCTGCTGACGATCAGTGCCTCCTGCTCAGATGTACACAGCTAACTTCCACTCACTGACAGTTACACTTGGCTCCACAGGTATATGAAGGCATCCTGCTGTCATCAGGAATGCTTTTATTCCCAAAGAAGTTGGGTCCTTTGGCACAGCCGTGCTTCCCCCGCCCCAAAATGTACAAAACGACGTACTTCTCTCACTATTCTTGTGTTAACAACTGATCTCACTCACACACCTCTCTGTGGCATGCGAAAGGACATTTCTACAGATCTGTGGACCCTCTATTTGCCCCTTTTGAATTATGGTTTACTTCAGTATTTGCAAAACACTTTCTACAGAAGCCTGTACTGATCTACCCGTGAATGCAGCTGGGAACACAGTGGCAAGCTTGTACTTGCTTTCAATTCTCTTATACTGTATTTGGTTGTAAAGTGGCTGTTTTAGTTCCTCAAAAGCTGGGCTGTAGATGCTTTCCACACAGCTGCTGTGAACTTCTGGTGGTCTCTGAAACTCTAAAGCTGATGGGCTATGGCCACCACACGTGCACAGGCAGAATACAAGGAAATATGGAATATATAATGAAAGAATACGTATTTCTAAACCTATTGAACATGTAACATGCAAGAGTTCTGACTTAAAATGAATCTTATGAAGCAGAATTGCTAGTATGTTTGTGTGCCTGTGAAATGTATAGTTAAGGAAGACTCATTTTCCTTCCTCTTTTCTCTTTTTGGCTCTGATAAGAAAAATTATCCATGTTTAAAACAAAGTGTGGCAGTTACAACTGAAATGTGGGCTTGTGCTCAGAAACACACTTAAAAAGGTGTCAAATTGTGTTTACACTTCTTTAACTGCAAATTTCTGTCTAAAGAAGAATTTAAATGTTTTCAGTCAAGGTCTGGTTTTCTAGCCTAGACAAGTTGGAAACATCATGCTGTCCAAATCAAACTTATTTTTTTCTAAATTTGACCTACCTTTAAGAATTTCCAAATAAGCAGTTATTTGTCCTGTTTCTGGTTTCAATCAAAACCAAAACCAACACATTTGCATTTCATAATACTGTAACTGAAGTTACTAATTTCTTTTTGTTTGAATTAAGTCAAACACAACATACTAATCTTAAATTTCAGGGATACAAACCAGAACCTGGGTACCCAGGAATTGTTGCTGCCCATGTAAATCAAAATTGGCAAGGTCTGAGAGTTCTAGCTTCTGGGTTTGCTCCAAAACTTTTAATATTGCAAAACAGACTTATTAGCTAGGAATCCTAAAGATGTACAGAGAATTAAACATTTAGAGAAAAGAAAGGCTGTACAAATATTTACTTCTGGTTATTATTGTGGTACTTTCAGATCCAGGCCTCCAAACACTTAATAGATGTACTTAACTTTAGTGGGAATACTTCCACTGAGTTAGTAGAAATATTCATCGGCTTAAAGTTAGACACAGATGTGTTTGCAGGACTGGAACTTTCTATTTTATATAACTGGTACTAAATTCACCTTCCAACTGTAGCATTAAAGTTCATTTCATAATGGGACTCCTGGGGAAACAAGCTTAGAAATAATATATGGTCCCAGAAAAATATTTTGAGTTCATATATAATATGATAGAGGACATTTTCAAACTTTGGAATAACTTTTCCATTGAGGCAGGTTTAAAGACTGTTGAAGAGAAACATGAACCTTGATTTAAACATTGGAATATATTGCCAGAGGGAAGAGAGTATATATTTTCATTTTTATGAATTAGATTTTGCTGAATTATCTTATTTACTGCCATCCCATTTGCATTTGCAAGGGGCTTATTCTACAGAACAGAAGAAGAGAAAGGACATTTCGTGCCTAAGGTGGATTCTCATCTTCTGTGAAAAAGTGTCATATATTTCTTGAATCTGAAACTTAGGTGTGCTCACATGCTATATAAGTAAGAGAATTCATTATGACAGGGTCCAACTTTTCCTTGCTTTTTGCCCTTTGCATTCTTAGTAACCCTGATACAATGTCTGTAAAATTCTACCAGGTCACAGTGCTATCTCCCCTCGTAGAAATGACCTAGTGCGGTGCAGACTGGAAGTGCGCAGGGCCCAGGACGCTTTTCCACTGAAACAAAGCGCTGCTCATAAAACTGTAGTGAACGGAAAAGGGTGAGGGGGGTCATAATCCCCTCACTGTGCTATATGTGAAAGCAGGGTCTGATCTGGAGCTCGCAATGCAGTGCTGAAAGCTGAAGGAGGTGCCTGAAAAAGAGAAAAACCACAGGAAAATGACAGCAAAGCCCTCTTTTATAGTACAGAGAATTATAGGCCAGCTGAGAGGGAGAGAAAAGAGCTGGAGCTGTTGGGCTGTAGAAGCATTTGGGAAGACAGGATGCGGTGCTACTAGTAAGTCATCTTTTTGGGTAAGGTTGAGGGGGTTTTTTCAGATTATTTTAGGCCACAAGTAAATTTAAACTTCTAGGAGTTTTCTATGTGGCCAAGTGGAACATCCTTGTATATTTCCACACAGTTCTAACAAACCTGAAAATTCCTCCCCAGGAAATATTTTTCTTCCACTTGAGGAAGTACTTGTGGAAAAGCCATAAAATGTAAGAAGACAGAAAACTGATAGGATTTTATCAAGACTATTACAGATATGCAAAAAAAAATTAAGACCAAAGAAGATCTTCTCCATAGGCTTCATTAAACAATCCTGGAAATACTGCATAAAAAGTTGATCATTTTCCATCATATCCTCTGAGACTGAGCCATAAGGACCACTGGCATATGCCATCTAGTCAAAATACTAGAGGTCTTTGAATATGGTCAATATCTTATGTTTAGGAGAGAAGGCTTTCTAATGCAAGGTTTAGAACAAACAAAAGTGCCAGATGGTGTAAGCAGACTAAAATTTCTGTGATTGTTTAGGGAAGGACTGCCTGAGCAATATAGAGAGGTGACCACAAAGTTTTTCCTCTAGGACCTCTTTCCAAGCACAAGAAGCACTCTGAGGTCAGAAGGAAGAAATTCAAAGTGGGTTAGAAGCCATGCAATACTTAGGAAATTACAGACAGTGCTGTCTGAACTAAATCAAACACTTCTCCAGCCTCTGTGGTGTCACTAAAAGGTGCAAAGATTGTTTAAAGCTACCTTGCTTGTGAAGATGCCAAGTGCTGTACCGCTAGTTGCCTGTGCTGTGAGCATATTTCTTGGACACACATCTGAGAGACAAAGGAGCTGAACTCGACATTGACACAGATCTACTGGACATGCTCCCACCGTCCTCCAAGCCACCTCCTCCACTACTGAAGGGATGCAAACCTCCTCATAAATCTGATCCAAATCCAGTGACCTGGTCAATCAGACCTCTGCGTGCTGCACTGAGGATCTTTCTTCCTAGGAGAGAATGAGTAATGTCGTGACCGGGATTTATGAAACTGAAGTCTAAACATGGTTTCTTTTCTAGTAAACATGTTCATTTTTTATCAGTAATTTTGTGACTCCCATAACAGGGTTTGTAAGATTTATAGGCTTTCTATCTAACAGAGATATATGCATTTCCGAATTTACAAGTACTCTGTAGTTCCCACTAGTTAATAATTATTACCAGAAGATACTTATTTCATCACCTTGAGGTGACATACAATTAAAGAGCTATTATTTTATATCAGCTTTGCCTATAATAATGATCTGATCCAAATGCACACATTTTCTGATGTCATTAGTTAACTATCATTCCAGCTGTAATGCCAGTAAAACCTGTGGAGTTCCATCATTGACAAAGTCATCCTGATACTGTTTTGTTTTAGTGCATTTGCTGTAACAAAAACTCCTGAATTAGGGAGCAAGTATATTTTTGGATGTGTCTATATTAGTAATCAGACATGCTCTTTAAGCAACCAATGAAAAGAGCTATTACTGCCAGAAGAACACTGTTATTCAACGTACAGGTGGGAGAAGCAATTTCTATGGGAGACGTCACTGAGTTTTACAGGAGTGTGGGATCTAGCAATCAACTGGAGCTCGGTCTGACTCCAGCTCTTGTCTTGAAATGCAAAACCATCTATCCCTTTAACACAAGCATTGTGAATCACAACTGATCATAGTAATGACGAATACACTTACTGCAGTCTTGAAATTCAACTTTTTACTTTCCAGTTACCACAAGATTCACAAGAGATGAATTATGGACAAAAATTACCAAATAAATTAGTAGTTGCTTAGCAAATTATTCTTGTCTCACTAAAGTTTGAGATGCTGAAGTACTTTGGTATTAGGTTCCTTCCCTTATGTTTGATTCAAGAATTTGAAAGGTTACTATGTTAAACACTACAGAAAAGCAGACGTTGCAGGGAGAGGCAATATTTTATATTAAATCAATTGATCATTTTGCATTAGACCAAACAGGATAACCCTTGGGATCAGATCCTCTTCTCCAGGTCACTACAGGCATTGTTTTGAGCCCTACACTTTCCTTTCCATGACATTACAAAAGCTTTACAGAAGCGGGAGTAATACAGATTTCGTGGGTAAAACTGAGTAATGGGTACTTAATTTGAGTCACTATACCCATTGCTTAGTGACCCTATTTTCAGTGAAAGACTAATATTGATGTTTCTGCTGAGGTTTTCATGATCTATGACTCTGTACAGAGCACAGATTTACATACTCAAGTCCATCAAAGAACTCAGAAACAAAGCCATCATTTCAGGGATGTGAGAATACAAAAGGTTAATGTACACCTTGTGACCGACAGACCAATGCATGAATTAAAATAAATGGAGAGATATTAATCTATGGCAGAACAGATTAGTGTCAAGTGGTCTTACCTTAAAAAGCCATGACTAATATAGAAGCACTGTTCAGATGAAGACATGACTTTTTTAATGTGTACAGTGATGTCTGCATGTATGTGGCTTTTTGAAGAGTAAGAAGAAAAGGGACAAGAGGAAGAGGAAGAAAGCAAAGGTAAAGGTCAGGAAGGAGAATCCTGCTGTGCCTATGAGATCAGATATCAAAGCCATCATGTTTCTCACTTAAGGATTAAAAAATCCTCACTGTAGACAAAGGTAAAAGGCCACAATATGACTCTAATTTGGTAGGAGATACAAATAGCAGCATAGACAGATCAACGGTATTGCAACTAAATTATGGGTAGAAAGCAACTGTAAAAAGATCATATCTTACAAGCTAATACATTGAGGAAACATAATCTGAGACATTGAACTCCGCAGGAGGAAATAATACTGGGAATGGAAAAGGACTATTTGTAGGGAAGCAGTAATGGTGAAAGGACTTCTCTAATAAAGAGGAGAGATATTCTCTGTCACCAGAAACTGAATATAATTACTTATATAGAATAGACAGTGTAAAGGGAGAACAGAGCAAAAGAAAAGGGGAGAGTCTGATGAAGACTTACTACCTTCACGAGGTGCCTTTATGGGGGAGATCTGCTGATCTGTCTACCAAATAAAGAAGAGATATAAGCAGCCTAAATAAATGAAACTAGAAAACTCTAGGGCTGAACTGTCTTCTCCTTATTCATATGAGTAGCCTTTTGAAATCAACAAGACAAATACTATGAGCAAGCCACGCACAGTTAGACCCTCAAGAAGTGTTTGTATGTGAAGCATGGCTCATTTCTTCAGATGATGTGCTTCACTGAGTCCCTGGGCTGGGACTCAGAAATACTACTGACAATATTTCCAACTCCCTGGCTACAAAATCTTGAACATGCTCATTTCTCTGCTTCCTTCCATCCCTTTCCTTTCTTATTTAGTTAGTTTGGAAACTCTTTGAGGCAGAAAATTATTTTTTCTTTGCAAATACATTTATCCAAGGACACATTTTTGAAGGACATTTCTAGGTACTGTTATCACACATCAATACCTTCTTACTTACCTTCACATCATCAGTCAGGTCTAAACTCCATTCCCGTTACTTTGGCTTTTTTCATTTTAGTCATACAAATACATTTTGAGAAGGGTTATCGTCATCTGAGAGGGAGATCTTTGGATTGAGTTTTGAGTAAAACATTGTAACTGCTGTACTTAGCCAAAGCTGTAGCTTTCCACTACAATCTTGTCTAATATTCTATTATCAATTCAATTTTATCAGTAAAATAGTACGTTGGTACTAGTGCCCTATAGATAATTAGGCAAAAAGCAAATTCACCCAGGAAGTTTATGAAGTTTAGGATTCCATTATGAATGCCCCTAAAATATTCTGCTAATGCACTTAATTTTTTTTTTAACCAGAATTACCATGTGGCCTTGGACAGCTGTGGTTAGCACTAACCACAAAATACTGAATCCTGAAGGAAAAGATTGCTTTGTCAGCCAAATGCACAAAGCATGAATTCCCAAAGCAGCTCAGCAGCGTACAGGATAATGGGAGATTAATCTTTCAGAATGGCAAGTTAACATATGTGTAGACTAGTGTATGTACTTTAAGCAATGCAAAAGGAATTTCTTCAAAAGCCTACGCTTTGCTCTTAAAACACCATTTCTTTCATAAAATCTTGTTGCAGCTCTTCTATCAAACAAGTTCATGAAACATAACACAATTGACCTTTATGATGTAGTTCATGCACCTAGTCAAATGGTGGATGTTTGAAGATGCTTTTATTAAATGTCTTCTGCCACATTTAGATTGCATTATTTGGGCAATGACACAAAACTAGAAATCTCAAGATATTTTAGTTATATTTGCAGTTTCAGTCAGTTTCCCTGGTAGCTGCTGAAGTGTCAAGTGTAGTGGACCACCTACTCTCCTTACTTGGAGTCACAGTGGGGCTCACACCCTACCAAAATCTCACTTGGTTTTAGGTCCATTTTCTTCTCCTCCACCTCTGAGTGACCCTATCTGCTCACACCACCTTATCCTTTCTGCACAAACTTTCCTCTGATCCAGCTGTCTCCACCTAGTCCAAAATACAAGCTTGTCTCCACACCTTGCCTTCTAGCATTTCTCATTTCCACTGACACAAAGCATTTCCTAAACTGAACTGCTGGGGAGGGATTCTTCATGCCACCTAAGAAGTCTGGAAGAGCATCAAAGGGCCCCAAAGTTTTGTATCTGACGAGGGATCTATTCCAGTGCTTAATCATGTTACAGTTAGGAAGTCTTCCCTAGTGTCTGACCTGAACTTCCCTCACTGCAGTTTAGGCACTTTGTATTTTTTCTTGATCTCCAGTAACAATGAAGAACAATTTGTTTCTATCCTTTTCACAGTCCGTTATCTCTGCTCTAAACTAAACAAACCTTATCCTTTTAATCTCGGAGGTCAGATTTTCTAGGCTTCTGATCATCTTTGCTGCTTCCCTCTGGTTCACAGGTTTCTTAAAATGGGCTTCCCAAGCCTGAGCATAATGCTTCAGATGAGGTCTTGACACAGCTAGCCAGGAGAGTTACGATGCATACTTTTAAGGTGTGTGCGTTATACATTTTTATGCACCCTTCATCATGTTCAGTTTATGAACCTTACCATTTTGCCTGGAAAGGCCATCTAGCTGTTTGTTTTCCGTCTTTCAATCATGCAAGTAATTATTTCAAAGTGTATTACTTTGTCCTTGTCCTTATTGAAACATAATTTATTTAGTATTTAAATATTAAAATGAAATATTATTATATTTTCATCACCTAAGTCACTAGTGAAAATGGTGAAAATACTTTTTTGGGAAAAGACCTTTCTAAACACTGAATACAATCATCTGTTTTGACAGCACAACATCAGTAACTATCCTTTGAGTACAGTTTTCTAACCAGTTTTCCATTGACTATGTTATCAGATTTACTTTACCATATATACCCAAGTTGCTTATATCATCTAAGACCAAATTAAGATAGACCATTTACTACTTCTCCAGTATCCACATGGCCAATTACCATGTTCCAGAAGGAAATCAGATTAGTGCTACATCATTTGTTCTTTGTAAGTTCATCCTGCTATTTGCTTATTACCCTGTGGCCTTCTAGTAATTACAAATACATTGTTAAAATACCTGTTTTGATATTTCTGCAAGAATTGAAGTTCAATCAACCTATATCTTTTTTAAAAAGGGACATTACGTTTCTTTTTCTGTGAAGCAGGGGGAATGACATATGGCTGCCTTTGAAGAATCCCCTCGGCTCCCCTTGGTACAAGCCACAGCAGGATCAGTACCAGTGATGGTGGCATAAGGGCACAGATGAGCCAAAGTGAAAACTTTTCGGATAACACTGATACATGTTTGAGACACATAGAAAACACATCATAGAAAATACACTTCACTGCTGGCACGTCCAGCCAAGGCTGAGCACACTTGACAAAGCTAAACTCCCCTGTCACTTACTATCCTCTTCTTCTTTATAGTGTTAACCCCAGTAACTGGGGTTTGAAGTGATACTTTACAGAGTCTGAGTGCCTTTGATGGGATCCTAATGAACTGGCATCTCCTGGTCCAAAACACCATGCACCTCGACATGTGCAAGTCACTCTTCCCTGTGCAGATGCTCAATGTCTCTTGTCATACTGAGTTTTATAACTCCGCAGCTGACCTCATGCTGCATGATTCCCCCTTTTCATCACTACAAAACACAGGTGCTATGTGTTTACTACTTTATCTATTCGTTTTTCCTAATCGTGCTGATAATATCAGTTCCATTCTTCATGCTACCCATTAGCTCCCCCTTTCCCAGGCACATGAGGGTGTGTCAACGATAAACTGAAAAGTGGCAGCGATGAATCACCCCTAGCAGCTATGTTCACACCTCATCTCTAAAGCAGTGTTGCAGTGGCTGTGAACACGCATCAACCTGCCTGTCTCTTGCTGACGTGGGTGACTTGTGGAGAACTGCAGGCAGCCAGCAGCCAGCCTGCCTGGATATGCCGGTGTTGGGTTAACTCACTTTGGGTGCTCGGGCACACAGAAGCTTGTGTGCTCCATTAGGCACTGTCCTGTCATACCTGGGACCATGTGTTCAGGCTCATTCTCTGCATAGACAGTGAATCTGGTCCTGAAGACAGCCTCAGTGCTCTGCTCCACAGACAATATGTGTAGGTTTAATGGTTTCCTTTTGGCATTTCAGCGGGCTGCTGTAACTCATTTGGAAGTCTATGAATGCAAGGATTCAGACCCAGTTCACCTCAAATTATTGATGTGAAGGACTGAGTAACCACAGAAACAAAAAGCCATACAGATTAATTAAAATACAGACCAGCTATATATTGTGACTTCTAAAATAATCATTAACAATCACTTTATTTTGTCTTCTACCTAAATAGCTTTCTGCTTGAATGGTTTCCAAGTAATAATCCTTTTCTTTGATGTAAGAATGTGCTGAATCTCTGAAGATTTTTTTTAAAGGGAGAGACAGAGACCAGTTGTTGATTTTTGAACAGGATGCATACATTAAACATCTGCATCTTCATCCTCATAGATGGTGCTGCAGTAGAGTGAGTTATGCCAGACAGAAGACAGGAGGGTAATAACATCAGATCTGATATTGGCAGGAGAAAATAAGAAAAATCCTCATAATAACATCAAAAAAATTTCTTAAATGGAAACAAAAGAAAATAGTTAGGAGGAACAAATTAATTGTTTAATGAGTCCTTGGCCATCTTGAAAATTTGAATGACTAATACAACTTCATTACTTACGCACCAAGAGTCAAAGTATGAAAGTTGTAAAGGATCTTTTAGACTTGCCTGTGCGACCAAAGAGAACTTGTGTAGAAATAAGATGTAAGGATTTAACATTAAAGATGGTGTGTTTCGCTTTTCTCCAGATGCAACAAAAATTGCTCTGCCATATATTTTCTAACGAGCATGTCAGAATTTAGCTTTTATTGTAGTTTGTGGCTACAGAGAGATGCTCATCTCAATACAAGAATAATCCAGAGAGTGTATAGTGAAGCAGACTTAGGCACTTAATTACTGTTCCTTATTCATCCCTTCACAAATCCTCAGAGAGAACAGAATGTTCTCTGCCTTGAGTTACAATTTTTTCTCTTCAGTTTTGCATCGTATCACAGTGGATTTTCCAGTTCTTTTTGTGTTTTCTTCTCTTTGGTCCCAGGCTTTCCTAATCAAAGACTACTGAAGTCTCCAGTAAGGCACATAAAATTTCAAATACATGAGAAATGTATTAGTATGCCTAAGTTCTTTGCTACAACTATGTGCATGTACAATATGTTCTCTTTCATTTTTGTGTTGACAGAAAAAAGAAATTGAGAAACCGCATCTCTTCATTTGTAATCTTTGAACTGCTCAGCTTTATGCCTCTGTTGATACTGAGTGTCCAAAAATGTAGACAAAGATTTGATTGCTTGCAAAATAAGGAGACCTTTTTTGAGCCCCCAGAACTCCAGATTACAAATGCTTACCTGACTAAGGGGTGCAGGGCCAGATTTATTCTGTGCCTGAGTTAGCATGTTGCCAAAATAACTCAACCCATCTTACTACAAGCTATATTATTCCCTTAGACTGGGGGAAAAAAATTGAAGCCAATGGGAAGCTTGTTTATACACCAGTCTAACTCAAGCCATTAAATGGGAGAAGTGGACACACATAACCCTATCTCAGCCATTCAATCAATACGAAATTGTACTCAGAGCCTGTGAATGAGCAAGGTTCCTTCAGCCATTTCTCTTCTCATGGGTTTGGGAAACACCAAGATTTTTTTTTCCAGAAACCTATGCCAACATCTGTTTTATAAAAGAAATTTTTCATTTTTAGTCTTTTTAATCACTTTTGTTACTCCTTTGAGCTCTAGCAGCCCAAAGGAACGACTAGCTTAACTGAGCTTTTAAAGCTAAAACCAAATAAGTGCAGGGATCCTTCAGTGGCTTCCCCAGCTCTGTTTCAAATATATTGCAGAACGGCTCTCGAACCTGCCTTCCCAGCCTTCTCAGAAGACCTCCATAACAGTGTCCATGAAATTCTGGGTAGAGAGGTAACACAGATGGCAAAGAAGAAGAGAACAAAGGTAAAAGGCAAGAGAAAAAGGGCAACAAAAAAAGATCTAGGAGGGAAAGGGCAGACAAAGGCTGTATGTAGACAGAGATTACTTTAAGCAGCTGAACTCAAGCTTTTGGATTAAGGACTGAAAAATCATGTACATAACTTTTATCTTCTCACTAAGCCATTGAGACAGCAATTGACAGAGGCAACAGTCTACTTCCCCAGCCTTTGGTATCTCCACAGCAAATTGCTGACTGGTATTCCTTATAGTCCTTTACAAGGGCAAGGTATCATTGATGAAAAGATACATGCAACATTTTTCAGATAGAAATTTCTTTCAAAAAACAATTAGGCACTGCAGCATTATTGCAGAACATGGATTGATATGAGAACAGACTACTTGCAAGCACATCTGCTCACAATTCATGCTGATCCCAGGCTTAAGGACAAGAGGAGGGAATGTGGGAAGCACTATTTCCAAGCTGTTAATTCATTGTCTGTGAGCAACGGCAGGAACTATTTGCCTGTTGGACTTCCACATGAATAAAGCATGATGGGGAGACACTCCTGAGCCCCTTGGTTCTCCCTCTGTGAAGTATGAGAACCCTGTTCTTGAGTGCTAATACAGTGTTCCCAGACAGTCAGTCCACCAGCAGGGGTTCAGGAGTTGGAAAAGACATTAGCAGGGGTGCAAAATGGTGTAAGACTTAGAGGTGGAGCCATCAAAAGCAACCAGCCATTTACTGGACAAAGGAAAAAATAAATGTTGAGGAAAGATATGCAGAAAGAGAAGAAGAGAATAGGAGGGGAGCCCTGAAGAAAAAAGTAAGTCATAAATTTTCATGTGACTAAAGCAAATGACTGGAGGTCCAAGCTTCTGGGATCTACTGAGAGCTTTCCTAACAACTGACCTAGCCTGTCTCCCCTTGTATCTGTGCAAGTTCCCAGTGGTATAACAGCCATTATATTACTTACCTACAGGCATGCTGAAGGGCTTTAAATGGTTGGAAGGAAAGTATGTGGTGTGTGCCAAATATTATCATTATCATTATCAGGGGAGATTAGACATTGCAGATAAAACTCATCTTTCTCCTTCAGACTGTGTCCCTGGAAGTGCTCTGTGGTTGTGTCAAACTCACCAAAAATCTATCTCCATAGCCCATCATTTCAACTGATCTGTAGCAGCCAAAGTTCTACATGGTTAAGGCACTCCAGAGCTATTTTTTCTCTCTCAGACAATGACTTCTCCTGACAAAACACAAATTTCTCTGTGTCTTAGCTCCTGATTTATAGAATGGAAATGTTCCTAACAGGCGCATTACGAAGATGAGACTATTTATGATGGGTTCACACAGTCCACGTAGTGTTGTACTTGGGGGAAAAAAAATTCTGACCTAAATAATATCTTTGTGAGGCAGGAAAAGTAGATTCTCAGCCCACTGCTCCTGTCCAGCACCTACATTCCCCATTACCAACACAGCTGATATCTGTATCTAAAATTTCATGACAGCGCATTAGAAAAAACCTGGACAAGACTAACACATACCAGAGACTGAAGGAATATGCACAATTATCTTGCTGGAAAAGGAAAAATAAACATAATTATCTGAATAAAACCAGAACTTGCAATACTTAGATAGAAAGCATACCAATTTTTATTTGAATGAGTTACCAATTCAGTGCTTGTATATCTACTTAAGCTGTCAAAACACTACATGCTGTGGAATATATTATATATATTAAATGGGTCAGATTTAGGCCACTTCCTTCCCACATACAAAATCAGAGGTGGTTAAGTAGGGCATGGCTTTTAAGCTTGTTCATGGCCTCCCATAATCCTATTCTCAACAAGTTTTGCAGTACAAGCCAAAAGGCGAACTGAAGGAATCTGAAGGAATAATTTATATTTTTTGTTATTACTGCCTATCAGCATGATGTTCTCAATGCTTTCCTCTGACAGAAGTCCTTACACAGGCCGGCATGATATGGAGCAGATGACTTAATCATTTGACCACGTCTCACACTCTCCAAGTGTTGCCACAGGTTCTCACGCACTTACTACATGTTACTGTGTTCTTCCTACCACTCTGTCACCCTACACGCTGGAAGGATCAGACTGGCCTGATCCACCGCTCTGTAATCTGCACAGCAGCTGGCTCTTGTACATGAAGCTGTGGAAAAGGGAGGAGGCCAGGATGCTGTGAAGCAGATGCAAATTAAGTCTCAGTAGGGCCCTGTGCTGAAAATAAGAATATACGAAATACCCTACTGTGCTGGACCAGTGTTGTGCCTCCAGCAGTAGCAGTAGGAGATGCTGATCAGGGAGCGCATGCACTCTTGGCCACTATCTCGCTACTACTCCCGTGTCCACAGTCATTGATTAAGGAATTCCTGTTTATTTTCTTTAATATTATATTGGACTGGTTTTCCAGGAGTTTCTAATTCTTTTTATTCTCTGCCGAAACTATCTGCCTCCAAAATTCACGGCAACAAATTTCAGAACTTGACTGCCTGCTGTGTGAAAAAATATATACCTTTACCTGTTTTAAACCCATTTTCCACTAGTTTCAATGGATGACACCTAGTTGTATTACTGAAAGATTTGGTGAGTTAGAAGCTCTGCATTCATTTCACTGAGTGCCTTCACGTTTCTCTCTGAGCATTCTCCACTCAAAATTGAAGATTTAGCCCGTTAAGTCTCTCCTTTTAATGCTGTTGCTTGACATCCCTAATCATTTCTCTTGCGTTTCTCTGCACCTTTTCTAACTCCACTATGACTCTACTATGTGACGTGAGGATCAAACTGCACGCAGTGCCCAAGATGTAAGTACAAGATTTTGTACTGCAGCAAAATGATGCTTTCTGTTGTATTCTCAGTGCCCTTTCTGATGAAGTTTGACCTTTTTTTGGCCTTTTGACTACTGTTGTACCTTAAGCTGACCACTTCAGAGAACTGCTGGTGATGATTGCTAGCTCTCTTCCCTGAGGTGTAACTGCCAATTTCAAGTTCAGCATCCCAAAAGCACGGCTTTGACTATTTTTCCTCAAGATTAATTACTTCACTTTTTTTTTTATGCTGAGACTAATTTGACACTTTTCTGCCCACTCAGCTTTGCGAGGTCCTTCTGAAAAACAGGCGTAACAAAAGGCACATTCCTCAACCGCAACTGCAGCATGCAACTGCATGATATCCCTCATGTAACTGGAGCACTTCCAGCACACGAAGAACTCTGCAGATACACTGGGAAGAGATGACAGCACACAGGAGCATCTCCCCTCCCACCTGAACAGGTTCTCAGGCTCTGAGAGAGCAGGAAGTTTAAATACCTGCATGCTTAGTAGGGATTGCCTATCTGCATGACATTCTTTAGCCATTTCTGGAATGACTAAAACAGAAAATGCTTGCATTTGAATGGCTATGATGTAATCTTTAGGATCAGAAAAGGGAAATAATTTCCTTGCCTGAACAGCTATGAGAATTTTGCAGCCTAGTGAAGAGTTCACACACTTCTTCACTGGCTTCTGTGTGCAGTGACAGCTGGTCTGTCAGCTCCTCTGACCACTCAGTTTGTGCAGTCCTTTGCGATCCATCTTTTATGTCAGGCTATTCTTTTCTACAGGGACATCAGAAACACCATTTCCCCTGTCATGTCCATGAGGAGCCAGAACACAGAAAGATAAAGGAAGCATACTTCACATCCTATCATGGATTTAAAGAACATTGTAGTGTAGCATCAGGCAGGCAAATTAATTTCAGCTGTAATGACAGAGCCAGATTACCTCACTGTTTTCAAAATTTCCCCAATACGAAACAGATTTAGCAATGAAAAGTAGCAAATAAAGATCTGCAGCTGGTCAGGGAAGACCTGGCCAGGCAAGGTCAGAGACAGGGGACTTGTGTTACAGTCTGTAAGAAACATGCAGACCGCTGTCGGAGCCAGAGTAGCAAACACCCTTTGGATTCTTGAATCTAGGAGCTAAAAGAGCAGTACACAAGCCAGTTGTTTTGGTGGGCCGTGCTTTATGTTCTGCATGAACATTGCTTCCCTTTATCCATGCTTTGTTTCCAAAGCTTGTACTGAAATAAAATGCTTCAGAAATAGACATATTTTGCAAACAATCTTTCAGTCTTCAGTAACATGTATGAAAGACAGTTCAATCTTCTAGCGCTCTCCTACCATGTGAAAATTCTTGGTTCATCATCTTCATGGTGTTTGTCTTTAATTTAAATAAACCCACCACAGTAAGATTATACCATAAAAGACAGATTGTCTATTCTGCCTCAGGTGGCCACTCCTAAAATCTCTTTTCCAGGATGACTTTGTCCATACTCTAAATTAGCATTCCCTAGAAAAAATTAGCTCTTTCCCCTTAGAGCCAGTCTCTGCACGCCAGAAGCTTTCACTTAAACCTTTCTCAGCAGGGCTGCCACTTGCTTCCAGGGCAAGGTCCCTCAGGCAAACAGTGTCAGCCTCTTACAGGAGAGCAATAACCTAAATTTCATTCCTGACAGTGACATACAGGGAGTGGCTGAGAGAGCTGGGATCGTTCAACTGGGGGAAGAGATGGCTGAGGCAGATCTTCTCAGTGTGTGTAACTATATGATGGTGGGGATCAAAGAAGACAGAGCCAGACTTTTCAGTGGTGCCCAGTGAAAGGACAAGAGGACACATACTGAAATACAGCAAATTCCATTCAAACACAAGAAGAAGCATTTTGTACTGTAAGGCTGGTCAAACACTGGAACAGGTTGCTGAGGCAGGGTATGGAGTCTTTATCCTTGGAGATAATTGAAAACCCAAAGGGATACAGCCCTGAGCAACCTGCTTTAGCTGACTCTGCTCTGAGCAGGGAGGATTGGACTAAACAGTTGTCAGAGGCCCCTTCCAACCTCAAGCCTTCTCTGATTCTGTGTGAACATCCACAATTAAACTAATTGCTCTGTTTACTTGCAGATTTATCACAGGATATACAAGGGTTCAAACACAACTCTCAAGCATGTATGTTTGGGATGGGGTGGGTTTACACCAAGACAACTCAGGAGAAGAAGAGCAATAAAATTGAAAGCCAGATGTTTAAGTTATGTTTGGACATCTGAGTCTGTCACGTGCTGTAAGGCTGACTCTACAGGGAAGTAAAAGGCAAAATTCCCCAGAACCAGCATAGCAACAATTAAAGACAACGTCTCCGGAAAGAACTTGCACATGTATTTGCCTACAGATTTTAGTGGAACGTGCTTAAGCACCCCGCTGAATCAGGACTAAAATCCACTGATACTACCAGGCACTTCACCTCTACAGGGTGACCTACTTAATTATATTAATAACTTTTAAGAGATCTATTGCTCTCCTGAGGTATGCATTTTTGCCTGGTGTTTTAGGAAAGTCTATGACAGACATTATGATGTGTTAAGTGAACTGATAAAGATTCCAAATAGTCCTAGATAACAAAGAACACTTTTTCTTTAATGTGCTTTAGAGGAGTAAATTAAATATATCTGGAAATTTAAGAGCACCAGTTGAAGTGTTTATGAAGTTGTACATGAGGTATTTGGCTGTAACAATGCTTTACTGTAATTTAATAGTCTTACTTGCAAAATTTTTTGTCTTCTTTATGATTTGTTTTTTATGGGACTAGGCAATTTACTCTGTGTGTGTGTGTGCTGTGCCACTACAGGTTAGAGTGTCGTGCTACAAACTGAGATGCACCTTTTGTTGTTTCATATGGCAGCCAGGCTTCTTAGATAGTTCCAGGAATCATTTTTGACCAGTATGAGTACAGACAAGTATCAGCCTCATTTGCCCATCTTTAAGTAACACAGAAGATTTAGGCCAAAAGAAGTCCCTTTGAAGAGACTTCACTTGCCTAACTGAACCCATTAGCTATTCATTTCCAGAAGAATGCAAGGATGTAACCACAGTACAAATATTACTAATAAACATACCAGAGCTTACTTCTCCCACCAGACAGTGCTGAAAACAGTTGTCTTTCTAGCATAGCCAAGGTTAAATGAGTTCAGCACCTGTGCTGGCAAAATGTGGTCAGTGTTGAGTGTGTTTTTCTAAAGCAGGTGTTGAACTCCCTTGACCTTATTCGCATCAGCTGGACAAATGGCCAACTGTTTTTCCTTCACAAAGAGCACATGTGTGATCTTGGCATACAGTACTTTCTGTGATTTTGAGAAAGCCTAAGAGTAAACTCCAAAGTTTGCAGCTTGATAATGTCAATGAAGTGGAAATCAGCCCTGAACTAAACACCTTCTCCAAGCTAAACCTGAACTTTAAAAGGTTTGTGATTGATTAATTTAGATGATGCCTCTTACAAGGACACCAGTTCTTATTCTCTCTATTCAGCTCTTTTTTTCAACCACCTGGAAACCAATAGCTGACCTCTCTCTTAAACATCTCCAGATACACTTGTTTTTCAATGTCAGCTAGTTCTGAAATCTTTGGCACCCTAACCTCTGTAATACCATTCAGCACAGGTCTATTGCTGTCTATCAATCAGATTTATTTCTTGGACATTTATATGAAATAGGCTTTCCTTATTTCATACCAGTTCCTCCAGCAAGGGTAGGTGAATTTGGCCCATATTGTAATGTGTCGGTAGTGTGATAATCACATACCAAGTAAGAAGATCTATCTAGGTAGAGATTTTCCTTCCGATTTAGGCCTTCTTTCCTCCCAAATTACAATCATGTTACCCTTTTCCAGAGGGAAAACACACTATATTTGTACAAATACACTATAATGGCTTTCAATGGAAGTTAATAACAGTGTTGTTCACATGACTTTTCCCTTTTTCTTTTTTTGTGATTTTCAGATGCTTGGTTCAATTGACCAAATAGTCACACCGTCCATTTACAGAGTACCAAGTCATACTGGAAAAAAACACATTTGAAAACTCTACAGCTATACATAATAATGAAATACTAATATTTTAACTTGTTTTCAAATAATTAAAATACATTAGCATTTATATGCAAGTATGAAATTAAAAGAATTGCAAAGTGTATGATAATGTTCATGTACAGACATAACAAAAAATATAGTTAAACACAAATGCTTCTAAGATATTAAAAGAACAGAAATTCTGTTGCCAAAGCAAACAGTATTTTACTGAGTAAAACTAGTGATGTCTTATTTTTATTCTTATTCTTGTGATTTTATATTCTCCCTGCTCCTAGCTAGCTGCTTGATAGGAAGAAGTAAAATAATCTTAATTTCTCTGTTTAATTTCATGGCTGACCACTGTAGCCATATCTAAAAATTGTTTCATTCAGAAAATAGATTATCATGAGCGGGAATTACTGTTGTATTTTTCAATTTAAAAAGGGGGTATGAAGTTAGTTCAATATACGGGCTGTCTGTTTCTAGGACTTTTCAAGAGGTGCATCATGTGCAAAAATGAAATTATTTCCTACTTTCTCGATGTTCAGAAGCAAAGGAAAGAAAACAGCCTTATAGTTTGTATACTGAACTGTAATTTGGGACATCAATATAGCATGTGCAAAATAAATGTCTGCTTGCTTTTAGTGTTAACACTTGTGGACTGAAAAAGGCTACTAAGCTTTCCCGAAAAGATATATATATCGCTCCTGCTTTTGCCCATCTTTTTACCTTCTGGCATAAGAGCTGTTTCAGAAGGGAGCTAATTTCTCCTTCATGATATAGAACTCATTGTGAGTAATTTCTTTTAAATGAAAACATGTAAAAATATGAATAGACTACAAAAGAAAAGCAATGTGTGTGTTAATGTGGTGGACACTGGCAATTTGTCATGCAAGTAAGACTGTTTTTTTCCTCCTCTTTTTCAAGCAGTTGTCTGTTTTTACACTCTCACTGTGAGGCTCATGCACCTCGTGGTCTTCCTCCCTGCCTCAGGGGCAGGGCTGCTGACTGTTTCCAAAACTTGTAGTCAGAACATTCACCCTATTGTCCTCTCTTATTACACTGATGGCTTCCCCTGGTCCTGTCCTTGCTACCAGACCTTCTCAGTTCAGGTCCACCAGTTGCACTCCTGAAGAGCAGCACCTCATACGTGATGGCACTGAGGTTAGATAGTTCTCACATGCAGAGCACACGAGCACCTCATATAGCAAATGCTAAAAAGTTGACAGTAGTAAAAAGGATTATACTTGTATGTTCCTACAAAGCCAGCTTGGTCTCATGTTCTGTCTGGTACATTTTTGACATGAAACCACCTAACCTGCGATTAAGTGGGACTAAACAGCACAGCCATCAGCCCAGGCAAGGAGTAGTCAGCAGGTCTTCTAAGAAAAGCAGTTCTCACAACAAGAGGCTTCTCTGGCCTTTCTTGCTGCACTACAGTGGAATTAATTCATTGACATGTTAGTGACAGTCTCTGCCAGATAGCAGTCCCAGTCCTTGGAGGAGCTGAATCTGTCCTCGACAGGTCAGCGTGGAGGTCCCTCCTTCGTCACAGTGAAAATGGCCTTTTTTTTTTCTGACAAAAGACAACTCCTCAGTGTCTCTCCAAGAGAGAGTTCAGTTTCCATCCTAGCTGAAAAATTAATCTATTTGGGTTTTTTCTGCCAAAACTACTCTTGTATATTCTATGTAATCCATGTCTTTTTTAAAAAATCAGGACATGATGAAAAACACAGAAAATTTTTCCTGTCTTTTGAAATTTGTGTCTCAAGGCTCATAAAGGGTCAGTTATCTCCACACAGCCACTGCCTTAGTGGGTCACAGATGATGTTAAAACCCTTTAAGCATCAGTAAAGCAGGGCAGCACAGTATGACCTGAACCTCCATTACAGCTCAGATGGTACTAATGATCTCTCTGTAGGATGTTTTCATCTCTGCAAATTGGAAAGCTGCCATCTGGACTCCATTCATCCTCTCCGTAACTGCACTACACAAATACAGACACTTTTAGGCACAAGACTGGTCTGTCATGAAAAAAAAAAGTCCTTCTGTCTTGATTCATTTAAAGGACACCAGGGCACCTCTCCAGCTACACAGTGGTATGCTGGAGGTACTGCCTGAAGTCATATACTGTGTGAATAGAAGTGTAAATAAGCACTCAAAGAAAAAGTTTACTGGTAACTGGGATTCTTTTCATTTGTGTTGTTTATGGGTATGCTTGCAGCTTTCTCCCCAACCTCTCTCTCCTGGATCCCTGAAAATGTGCAGGATTTACGAATCCAAGAGGAGCAGCTTAGGGCCATAGCACCACTTACGTGCACAGCCTTGCTTTCTGGGGAGGATAGCTGAGTGGGTGGAGGTGCTGAGCACTGCTGCAGGTGCTGCCCAAGCAAAAAAACCCACTCTGCTGTGCCAGGTAGCACATACACCGCATATCCTGATGAAGTCCAGCTAACTGGGGAGCAGTTTCCCCGTTCTGGGAAAAAAGCCCAGTGCCAGGAAGCCGATGTTGCGGACACCCCAGCAGTGGTCCTTGGGGTGCTGCACTGCTGCCAGAAGTGCTTGTGGAATGGTTACAAGATGTGACCAGGTTCTCTCCATCAGAATAGTCATCAGTACAACAGCAAATCACCTCACTGGTTGCCAGCCTCTTTACAGCTCCGCAGTCTGACATTACTCAGGTCTGACTGTGTGAAGCTTCACTTAACTTTCATCTCATAATACAACATTTTGTTCCATTAACGCATTACTATCCAGCCACAGGTTTTGTGTTTAGCTTGCATTAAATACTTTGTTCAGTAGTACGTTTAATGAACATCAGCTACCTTTGAACTTAAGACTTATGTAAATATTAGGTATGAAAATACTTTTCAAAATACAAGGAAAATAATTACTTTGCAGGGAACAGGTAGAATTGTGCCCCAAATCAAAAGAAGGAAGAAATCAAACAGCTGAAACTGAGTTCTCTTGCAAATATACATCAAGTATTTGCTTTATTACTATTACATAAAAAGCTTATAAAATAAGCCTCAGTCAGAAGCTGAGCCAGTACAAACGCTGGGCTGCAGCAACCGATTTTCTGGACCAGGAGTATGAGTTTAAGGAAAGCAAAAAACATTTTCCATCCACTAACCTTCCGCACAACTCCTGCTACTCTAACAATTTAAACTAATAGAGCACCTGGCCGCTGCCGAGTCTCCATCTTATTAGAAACACATTGACTCTGACGGCTGCTTGGGAAGCCAAGAACCACATTCATCACTGGGGTATCTCATCTGACATCAGTGAGATCAGAATTTGGCTTTATTCCTCCAAACTGCACACCATTTTTACACAGAAACTATGTGAAAATTAACTTTGAGTGCTACAGTAATTCTACTGTATTTGGAGAAGGACATTGAATGCTTCTCTTTGTTCAAAACTTCTTTTAATAGCATCCTTAATATGCTATCTTCAAGTGCAAAGCCTTTTGTCCACTGGCATGGAAGAAGGAAAAACTAGCGCTGCTTCTCCTTCAGCCTTGGAGTGAAGACAGCACGTGTGGCACTGAGTACCCTCAACAGACACAGGACTGCGGGACCAGGCAAGCAACTAGCTAATTAAGAACAAAGACTCAGGAGATGATAGGCGTAAGCCCCCTTTTCCCTAAAGTATCTGTCTAAGACTCTGGCAACAGCCAGTATTTCTTAGTGTCAGCTGAGCTCGTATTTTGCAGCAGCAGATAGGGCTGGGCCTTCCCACCACATGCTGTCAGGAATATTATAGCCTGGAGAACAGCCTGGCTGCTTCTCACTGAAGAATGGAAATGTGCTGTATATTATTTGATTTGTATGTTCTGATTTTGTTTTGATTTTGGCTGCTGAATAGAAATAGGAAGACTGAGTAAGTTTTGTTTAATGGGCAGAAAGTGTGTGAAACAGCATATGTGATGGGAAAGATGATTGCATAGGTACTGATTGTTTAAAACTACTCTCTTTTCTTAATCCAGAGATCGTTCAGGGACTCTTTATTATTTTTAAAATGAAGGAGGAACTTCTGGTAGAAGACTTTCTACAGTTCCATTTTCATTTTAGCTGGATTTTGGATGAAAATTATTTTTGTATTCATAACATTGTAATGGTATTTTGTTAATTCTCTATGGCAACAAAGTGCCCGTAGTACATAATTCATCTCCTACACTATGTCAAAATCCTGGTCTTTATGCATCAGAGCTTTCAGTCTAACAACTTATTTTTAATACCTGATTCAGATCTATTTTAGGTGTGTGTTTGCACTTTGAAAAGGTGGCTCTGATAAACACTGGTCATCATAGCTTAATTTTCAAAATGAACTTCCCTCTGAAAATCAAAATCTGACTGCCTTGAATTTGGCTAATTAGTCACTTTCAAAAATTTAGGCTGGTACTCCCAATCAATTAAATCAGAGATTTCTATCTCTCTCAAGCACAGGATAAAGCCACAGATGCTGGATACCCCTCTCTCTATGCCTGTGTTTGTGCATGTGTATGCATTCATATATATATAGTTGTGCAAAAGTTACCAAGTTTTTAATAACAAAGTTTCTCTAGCTACTTCATAATTTTTGTTGTTCCATAGATTGGGAGTGATAATTGCAGGGAGCTGTGAACAAGTTGACTTTTACATAATTATCAAAAAATCAGCTTTCTGGAATATTTCTTGTGTGATAAGCATTGTTTGGAAAGTAGTTTTATGGCTTACATATAACACACTTTTAATTAACCTTTCGTTTCACTGGCCTTTTTTAAAATAAAAAATAAAGAAAACAAGGACACACTTCTAAAATTGATTATATTATTTATTATAGAGCTTTTAAAAACATTTTCATAAATGGTTGGCTAATGACAGAAAGATTTAGATCCTGTACTTTAACTTGAGCTTGCTTTAATGATCTGTAAATGTTTAGCAGTTTTACGGGATAGGAAAAAGCGGAATTTTCTCTGGTTTTCAGTACAAATCATGCCCAGAACATGTTCTTTGGCATCCTGAAAACCAAAACAGAACAAGAATGTGTTTCTTAATATGAAATATTAATCTAAATTGAAGTATGTTCACCCTCTGGGGGTTCTATTATGATTTTTAGTGATTGCCAAGTATCTTTATAGATGACTGATTTGGTGAGTGCTCTACCCAGCATTCAGCAGTATAAGCACTAGAAATATGTAGTTGCATAACATAAAAGAGATGGGATTTTCCCAACAAGACATGAATATAAATTGCAAATAAGAAAAAAGATGTTTTTACCTTGTCCTCTGAAGAGTGCAACTTTTTATGAAACACCCCCCTCCATGTGCTATCCTACACATGGGGAAACTTAGTCTAGAATAAAGCCAGAAGCAATCTTATCTGGTCTAAATGGTGTAATTCTGGAGCAACCCCCATTGTTGCCTTCTTCTGGTATTTCTTTATGATTTTGGAAATGTAAAACTGAGAGATATACATAGTCAAACAATTGCCTACAAAGCCTGGGGCATGCAGCTCATTAATGCAATAAATATACTGACCACATCTCAAAAGCCAGTTGCTTGAAAAACCCATTCACAGGTATAGAGCCAAAACGTTTTTAAAAGAAGCAGCAGCAAAATTTCACTTTGAGTCAAGAAATGGTACTATTGAAGAAACAGGTGCTACTTTGTACTCAGATAATATGAGTCTGCTGCTAGCAGCATCAACATTCTCAGATCATAGCCAATAAGAAAAAGTAAAATTTATGTCTAGCTTAAAGGTCTACTGTGTAAAACATATGCAAAATATGTTAGGTGCTTATTCACAGATTTGGGATGATGCTTCTCACATCCCTTTTGCTTTGGGGTGCTAATAGCAAAAGGCCTTCTTATGACTTCTGAAACATTAGAGGAGATCCTATGTTATGGCACTGAGAAGAGGAGCGGTTTCCATACTTTTTTTCAGATAATATGACAAGACCTTGCTTTGCATATTATTAAATTTCAAAAGCAGAGCCCCTTTTTTACCTGAGATGAGGTACATATTATCTGAAGGGAAAATGTATGACAACTACTTAGTAAAATCAATGACAGATGTCTCAGTAGGTACGAAGCCCTATCGACTTTGTAAAATTATTATATCTATAAATGTTAAGAGGATAATCTAAAACAAAAATACATTACAATTTTAACATTTCATTATGCTTTAATTTGAAAAAACATGTTAGTGTCTGTCAGTTTATATCTAAAATTGTAGTTGCCCTAAGGTCTGACAGAAAGGAGGTTTTTCTGAAAGCTAGTCCAAAAAATATTCTTTATGCTTAGAAATGATGTAAAAAATCATCAGTATGTATGCATGCAGATGAGAACACAGATGCCTTTAACTTTCCTAAATTGAATGGGGAAAGGCTCAAATGTAGAGTGAAGTAATTTTGGCAATTTGATGAAAGCTTGCAGTATGCAGGCAGATCTGTCAGAGGCAATGCGTTCATCAGAAATAATACTGGAGGGATAATTGATAAGAAATGGTTATCCACAAAATGCTGGAAAAGACCAGCAAAGCAAACAAAGAATTGAAATCCTGCCGTCTCTGTATCACCTGCTTACATATGCACTGAATCTATTCAATGCCAAAGTAGTTAGGTCTACATGTTGCAGAGGAGCAGAGACTACTTTATTTTCATGTTATAGCTATTATCCCATTTTAACTTACTACGAATACCCATCAGGATACCACTTCAATATCTGTAAAATAAAGTACTAACAGCAAGACTCTATGATCTAGAGTCCTGCAGTTTGCAGGCCCCATTAATTTCTTTGTGGGTTGACAAATGAGTGTGGTGTGGAGTAACTTCTAAGAACAGGGGGGCTCCTCAGACTATTCTGTCACGCTCCCTACCAGCTGTCCTTGCCTTTCATTCGTGCCACCTATTTGTTTAACACCAACTGCAATTTTAATGTTAAACAAAGCACAAATGGGTTTACAGAAGCAGTTGTTCATACAGAATGCTAAAGAACATTTTTTTCCCTGTTTCTGCTGGCAAGATGTGCAATTGCATTTCACAACAGTGGTGTCTTTCTCATTACTAAGAAAAACCTGCTTGATTTTGAAACCATGGGAAGTATTGGTGCTACACAGTGACACTTGTTTGGCCATCAAAAAACAAGACAAAAATTAACCTGTACGAACAGCTCTTAAAATTCACCTTCTGCCTTCAGGGGGTGATTGTTTTCAGTTCTTCGGGGAGAGGTCATCCTATTTTCAAGCCTTTTCATTACCCTTATATGGTTCCCTAAAAGCTGTCCACAGACAGTGTGCAGCCCTGCTCATCAGGCTCTGACTGACACTGTGGAAAATTTCTGCTGCACATGATCAGGCTTTCACTGCTCACGTCTTTGTGACTAAAGATGCTACTTGTTGTGGACTAAGTTTTTGCAACCCATTTTCCTGCAGTTGCTGCTTGTAAAATGCTGGGACTAGAATTTTCTTACCAGGGAAAAAAAAATCTAACTGATCTGAAAAATGCTGGAAAGGAATTTGCTCCAACTTTCTGCCCTCACGGTATATACACAGAGTATTAATCTTCAGACAGGCGAAGGATGATAACTGGTGTGAGCAGGCATGCACTACAATCAACAATGATTTAATTCCATTCCAGTTCTAACATTTAAAAACATTATCCCTTCCAAGTATCATCAATCAAGCTCTTGTTTAGGAAATACCAAATTAGTTGCTGTTGCTAAAAGGCCATTGATAAGATTTTTATATTTAGTGAGAATATTCCACTGCTCTTCTTTGTTCAGACTTGGTTGTTGACTATTAACTTTTCAATAAGAATGTTACAAAAGGCATGTTCAGCACATCTCTATCTTCAGACTTGAGATGGAAGGGAACCATCTGCAGAGCGTAAAGTATCCTTGGCACGACCATGATCTCACAGGCAGCTGCTCTCCCATCCATGAGAGAGGGGGCTGGTTTCAGTGCCTGTGATTTGCTTCTAAATTATTTGAAGTTAATGTGGTTCACACAAGTGACTGGGGTTATTTTGACATGTAATTAATCTAATTAAAGTTTGATCACTAACTGGATAATTCTCTGGTTTACTAAACAGTCTAGTGGGGAGAAAGAAAAATGTGCTCCATGCCTAGAAAAAATGAATAACAACAAGATATGATTCTTCAGTTTGGAACTAAATTATTTAAATCTACCTTGAGTTACCTCGCTGAGTTCAGCGTAGCTTGGTAAGGAGACGAAGGGGAAATTTGAGCCTGTTTTCCCTCTAACCCAATGTATAGTTCATATACTTACACTCAGTTTATAGTAATTTTCTTCAATTTGTCTTTTTACAGCTTACTTTTTATAGATAATATTACTGTGTTTGGACAAATTAGGTTTCAGGCAACTCTACTGCACATTTTACAACCTCCTACATAGTAAATATCCAGCAATGAGTATCACATGTTTTCACAGCTGAAGGAAGAATGGATTAAATACAGACAAAGCATGACCATTTGAAAGTGCAGTTCTGTGCATGAGTACTAGAAAACTCTATGAATATTTGAACAATTTCATTAAGATGAGTGGAACAGGCATGTGTGAGCAGGTGGTTAACTGCTTCACGAAATGGCTGCTCCATTAAACTGATCTGAAATTGCACTGATTTTCTCCAAAAATGTCTGGCACCTGTTTCAAGCTACATTTTTTGGGGCCTGATCACAATGTTGAGAATGCAGTGGTCCACAAGCTACATCTTGTTTTTCTAACTGAATGCTTCAGTCAGGCTTTAACTTTCAGTCTAATTCAATGTCTGTAAAAACCAATCATCGAATCATAGAATCACAGAATGCTTTGTGTTGGAAAGGACCTTTAGAGGTCATCTAGTCCAACCCCCCTGCAGGGAGCAGGGATGTCTTCAACTAGACCAGGTTGCTCAGAACCCCATCCAACCTGGCCTTGAATGTTTCCAGGGATGGGGCCTCCACTACCTCTCTGGGAAATCTGTTCCAGTGTTTCACCACTCTTTTCGTAAAAAACTTCTTCCTTCTGTCTAGTCTAAATCTACCCTCCCTTAGTTTAAAGCCATTGCTCCTTGTCCTATCGCAATAAGCACTGCTGAAAATATTTTCCCCTTCTTTCCTGTAGGCCCCCTTCAGGTACTGAAAGGCTGCTGTGAGGTCTCCCTGCAGTCTTCTCTGCTTCTCCAGGCTGAACAGCCCCAACTCTCTCAGCGCTTCCTCACAGCAGAGGTGCTCCAGCCCTCAGATCATCTTTGTGGCCCTCCTCTGGACCCACTATGACAGCTCCATGTCCTTCTTGTGCTGGGAGCTCCAGAGCTGGATGCAGGACTCCAGGTGGGGTCTCACCAGAGCAGAGCAGAGGGGCAGAATCCCCTCCCTCGCCCTGCTGGTCACGCTTCTCTTGATGCAGCCCAGGATACAGCTGGCCTTCTGGGCTGTGAGTGCACATTGGTGGCTCATGTCAAGTTTTTCATCCACCAGTACCCCAAAGTCCTTCTTGGCAAGGCTGCTCTCAATCCCTTCATCCCTCAGCCTGTATTGATGGTGGGGGTTACTCTCTCAATGGAGAGAGCTTGATAGATTTGAATATGCAATGAATATACAAAAACCGTAGAGAGTTCTTTATAGAAACAATCCCTCTAACATTTGCTTAACTTCAAAGTTGCATTTTCTTATCTTGCTCCAGGATTAAGATACTATTTAGGAAAGATTTGCAGCATTCATATAAAATACTTAGAGAACAAAATATACTCATTAACCTAAAATGAAAAGTAATTTTCCTGGGGCAATGAATCCAATTGATAGCAAAATCAGAATCAGAATCAGTACAGACATCTGCCTAAATCTTTAGGCTACAATAAAACACCTTTGTCCCCAAATGCCTTTCTAAGTCAGTTTCTTCATCTGTAACACTGAGGATTACATTACATAGCAAGGATTTTGTTGTGTTTATGTCTCTGTTACTCCATACGAATGTGCCAATTAATACTGGTGTGTGTTCAGGTAAGTGAATGGTTTCCCAGAGGAGAAGTTTACCGGGGAAAGGTTTAGACAAAGCAAGCGTCAGTCACTACAACTACAAGGCTAATCTAAAGCTGATTAGGACCATAAATGGAAATTTTCTAGTACATTTGGATGCATTTATATCAATCCTTCAGTGTAGCTGTGCATGACAAGGTCATCTCTGGAGCAATTAACATGGGCATCCAGAAGAGGATTAGCTTTGCAGTAGCATGCGGTGTGGTAACAAAAGTTACTCTGCTGTTTCTGTAATTTGCGAACAGTGTACAGTCTTTTTGCAAAACGAAAGAATATATGAACAATGGATCACCTCATCTCTTTCTCCTACCTTGATGGCTTAAGACAAGAAAGTTTGGTGTGGGGTTTTTTTTTTTGGCTTATTTTGAGCTTGGAATTTTTTTTTTTTTAATTTTTACCTATGTTCCTCATCTGCATTAGAGTATCCTTTCTTGTCTGCTCTTCTTCCTGATGTCCCAATCTCTTCACATCCCTTCTTTCTTTATCATTCCTCAAACATCTTCCTCATTCCCTGCTTCTATTTCTTTTTGCTTTCATCAACAGTAATTCAAGTCTGAAGTAAACTCTCCCTTCCTTACTTGCTACTCATGTTTAGTGATGTTTGCCTCAGTCTTTGACCTCCCCTAGCTGTCTCTACTTCCTTCATAGTGGTTTTCTATTATACTTCTAACCTCACTTTCATAACCTTCTCAGTCTCCTATGTCTTTTCTTCCTGGTTCTACTGTCTTTGAATCCCCCCTTCATCCCTAAATACAGTGAATATCTTCTATTCCCTGTTTTCGGTTTACTACTCCTTGCCTGACATTGTTTCCATGGCTTTCCTCCCTTCTTTAAAGTTGTCTTATGGCTGTCATGCCTGTTCTTCCTTGCTCTTCCCTGCTCTCGCTTCCGGCCCTCCATTCCTCTTTCAAAACACTGCGTATCTCACACTTTGTGTGGCTGTCATCTCCTGTCAGTCCCGGTTATGTGTTGTGCGCTCTCACAACTGGCACAGGTGGGAAATGAGACATTTTGAAGAGATTGCTGCAATTCGATTCTGAGAACAAGCCTTGGAAAGTGAAAGCACAGCTCCTCCAGTGGATAAGAGACCGGCGCTGGATGTGACAGTTTGATTTAATAATCAAGATGAACATGGACACACCCCATTAATGCATCCCTGTGTCTGTGTGGATTTCTCTGTCCTGAACAGTTTTGTTCATGTGTCAGTATTATAGAATTTTCTAGGCCACCAATCTCACTCCAAACCTAGAAAATTTCAGACAGACTCTGAGCCATGTACAGACTGAAACAGTGCAGTGGGTGCCCTCGCATTTCCCATCCATGATTTATGCTTTTGAGTGACTGCTTTTTCTTTAGCGTGATAGGCTTTTGAACCTGAAGTTGACAGGTTTCTATAATGAGACCAACTACTCTTCACTCTGACAACCAATTTTTTTTTAACTTTCTGTCAGTCACCAACTAACGATATTCAAGGAATATTGAACTCTTGGTGAAGCATCGGAGTCCAGTTTTAAAAGCAATTACAATCTGAAGGCAGAGTATCCTTGTCTTTTGTGTTAAAGACTACAATGTACCAACTAGTACATCAAATTCTGCACATTGATACACCAGCCTCAGCCTGTGCAGTTTCCTGCCTTATGGCAGGAGTCTTTGCCTGCAGAAGACACACTTAATACAATATACCTAATTTTTAATTACTGTATTTAAAGAATAATTCTGTTTCTCTCCTTTGAGGAAGGTATTTCCCCAGTGACAGATCAGTGGAGCTTCCATAAAGAGAAATGCAAAAGTGTATGTGCTATGCTAAAGATTTCTTTTTATCAGTTCATAAGGACAACACATTCTGACACATCTAGGAGAAAGCTGAAATTGCCACGCAAAGGCTTGGAAATGCTGTCATCACTGGGTAGAATTAGCCATGTTCTGCAGTTGGCAAAACAGTTGCTTGTTTTTTGTGTCCTCAAAATATATTTAACACAACCTGCCACTTTAAAAAAATTGGATTTCAGTTATCCTAACAAGGGAGACTTTTCTCAGCGGACAGGAGCTTCAAAAGGCGAAGCATTTCCCTGATGTTCATGACTTCCAGAACTGTTCTTCCCCGGAGATGCAGCTAGCTGAAGTTCCTGTTATAACAGATGTATGGACCATATTATGAGAAGAAAAGTCAGATAAGCTATGACACATTTCTCTATTGTGCTTGAATAACTACGACATTATAACATGGTGAGCTAGAATTTGTGCTGTTGCCAGATACAGGAAAGTCGGTTCTGTCCAACTTTTGTTTCATTTAATTCTTCTCGCTACTTTCTAGTATAATCAACATTGCTTTCTTTAACATAATCTTGTTTCATGAATTGTTTCTGAAGCAGGCTGCTCCAAAGCAATGTAAATGAACTTCTGACCTCTGGGGGTGAAAGAAGGGAGGTAAAAGATACTTGGCCTGTAGCACTCCACAGAATATATGGAGCCAGAATGCTGCCAAGATGCTGGTGAGAATTAGTTAGCACATAAAGCAAGTCAAAAAAAGGGGGGGACATGTCAGCCGCAGGACCAAATACTGACAGGTGTCAAGAAGAATTCTCTTTTACAGTGTCAATATTTTTGTTTTACTTTGTAAAAACATTTGCCCTCTGCTGTCCTGCAAACAGCATTATTAGAAACATATTTTCAAATTATATAAAGAATCACAGCTGGAGGTGGTTATTTCCAGAAAAAGTATTTCACTTAATTTGGACACACTTAATAGGGACAGATTCTATATTGAAAAAGCTTCTAGAGAATCAATTTGCAATAGTACAAAGAAAAGTCTGGGACTTAATTAGGACAGTAGTCATAAGTTTTTCTTAACGAGGTGTATTTGGCCAGTGTCATGGGTTTATATGGTGTTTAACCAGGTGTTAAATACATGTGAAACACTGAACTTCAATCTCTTCGTAGAATCATTACCAGACAAAGATTTAAAGAAGAAAAATAAATGAAATTCAAGATTATTATTCTTGTTTCCTTTAGCACTTCATTTCATTCTGAGCCTGCTGCTCACTTTTGTGTAGGTTTCAGTGTCAGGTCCAGGAAACACTACAGATTTCCATTTGTGTATGTGAATGTCAACATTATAAAAAAGATAATTTCCTGAATAAGCTAGGGACCTGGAGGGCAGCAGGCTTCCATATCCAGGAAGGTCACACGTGTCATTCCATTTATGTTATTTCAGCTCTAATGTCCCAGTTCCAAGCCTCAAATGACTCTGAATTCCAGGTGAATGTACAGGTCTGAATTATTCAAAATTATTGAAACACCATTCAAACAGCTTTTTCTAGCAGTATATATTTTGTTGTGAGGATTGGGAGCGCAGCTTTACGTGAAGGAAAGTCAGCCTATAAATTCCTCCCCTGGTACCCAAAGGACAGGGACATCATAGAATCATAGAATGGTTTGGATTGGAAGTGACCTTAAAGATCATCTTTAAGGCCATTGGCAGGGGCACCTTCCACCAGACCAGGCTGCTCAAAGCCCCATCCAACCCAGCCTTGAACACTGCCAGGGAGGGGGCATCCATAGCATCTTTGGGAAACCTGTGCCAGTGCCTCACCACCATCAGAGTAAAGAATTTCTTCCTATCTAATCTAAATCTACCCTTGTTCAGTTTAGAGCTGTTACCCCTCGTCCTATCACTGCATGTCCTTGTAAAAAGTCCCTCTCCTGCTTTCTTGTAGTCCTCCTTCACATACTGAAATGCTGCAATAAGGTCTCCTCGGAGCCTTCTCTTCTCCAGGCTGAACAGCCCCAACTCTCTCGGCCTTTCCTCAAAGAAGAGGTGCTCCAGCCCTCGGATCATTTCTGTGGCCTCCTCTGGACCTGCTCCAACAGGTTCATGTCTTTCCTGTGCTGAGGGTTCCACTGTTTGTTTCCTTCCATGCGACTTTGACCAGAAACTGCAGAGAGTGCTACTCAGCAAAGTTCAAGGCCTTTAGCCATTTTCAGTGAGATCTCCCCAAACTGTGAGGTTTTAAAAGTAAAATACTACAATTTTCCTCATTGTTTGATATTTACTTCAGAGAACCTAACTACACAAGAAAGGTATTTTTTCTGTACAGCCTGAGATGTGAATTCAAAATGATGCAAAGACAACTTCTGCTTTCTGAGCAAATAATTTGTTTTATTTTTAATGTGTTATTTGATTTAGTCATTTTGAGAACAGCTAACTGAGAAGATGTTCTGAAATTTAATGTTTGTAAGGCAAGTCCACAATTAGACTGGTGTAACTGGGAAAATTTATCCCTTGTTTTCAGCCTCACAAAAAATAGCACGATAAGTTAAAACTTGAGTTCTTGTAAGTCCTGTGGCAAAAGAGGTCAAGGACACCATTAAGGAAGATTTGAGAAAATAAAGGATTTTCAGATGGGAGAGAATTATTCGGTTTTCTACTGAAGTACATAAAGTTATATCTTTTGCTCTCTCTCTTCAGGACAGGTTCTTATCAAGGCATTTGGATGTCTAAACACAAAGGGTAGGTTCCTAAGATATTCCTGGTGTTGTGAACTCATAGTGAATTTGGTCCCCGGAAACCATAAAAGACATCTAGAAATAATATTTTGAAAAACAACACAGTACTCAAGAATGTGATCACATTTACTAGTGAGAAACTGGGATTCTCCCTTCTTTCTTGTCTTGGGGAAAACACAGAACTTCAAAGTCAACTTGTTTTTTCTCCTCACCTTGATGGTTTCAGCTCCATAGAGTGCTTGAGCCTGCTTTAGTAATTCAGAAGAGTGTTGGAAAGAGGAACTCCAGTTGTTTTGCAGAGCAAGGACGCTGAGAATAAATGTTTTCCTTTTCAGCTGTGAGCAAAACTCAGGAAACTGGAGGACAGGGCCATCAATCATGGGATGCTTTGATACTCATCCTGCTTTGTGCTGTCTGGAAAATCTGCTTGCAATAGAAGAAGAGAGAAAGAAGGAGCAAGCTTCTATGAGTTATTATGTATGTGAGCTGTCTTCACAGGTGCTTCAGCTTTTCTAGGGACTGAAGGAGACAATACCATTACTCTGGCCTGCTTTGTCCCCATCTGGAGCTGAACTGATTTTTGGGATAACTAGGGTAATCTTCTGAGGCATTAGGATGTAAAAGGAGAAAAATAGGAAGCAGCTCAAGACATCAACAGAAGACAGAGATCCAACCTCTAGCCCTCCTCCACGTAAAGCCAGCTCTGTCCCTGTAGTCATCACAGTATACCCATAGAAGAGCTTTCCATACACATGATTAGGGGGCATACCCTTGAGGCCTCCCATCATTTTTATTTTTGCAAGTTAGATCTGCAGCCTTCATCTCAGTTCATCTATAGAAAATGTGACCCTTAATGCCTTTCAAGTCAATACACAAAGCAGTTATATTTGGACAGAAGCATAACTGCAGAAGTGTCCAACAAAGTGTGCCAGTAGAACTCTAGCATATTTCCTATTTTAACAGTCTGTAATTTGAGTGTTTGTTCTCTTGAGTGCCTTCAAATTATGCCAATTTATAGAGATTAGAGTCTAGGTTAAGTACTCTCCATGAACAGATATACAGTGGATCTCTGTTTTAGTTGGAATAAGGTATATATTTGAACTGATTGCTCATTGCCTGAAAGGCTATTAAGCTGGCTATAAAAATTGTGGTTTTGACATGGGAATGTTCCTGTGGCATTGTTTTACACAGCAGTGGTTGAATCTGAAACTTTAGATTCTCTTTGGACACTTCAGCTGTGATGTGGTTTGAATTGGAGTACCCAAGGCTCTCTTTGATTCTCTACCAAGGGAGAAGTAAAATACTGTTGCACGTTTTTGATGTCCACAGAAGTCTATGTTACTTTCTCTGCAGGAAAGCCTTGTTTTGTTGCAGGTACATTACCTTCCTGGTAAGTAATGATGATTTATTTTTCTGGTGCAGGAATCCAGACTAAAGGAGTCAAGATTATAAACTTGAACTTTGTAAATCGCTCACTGGAAAACATTGCTGTTTACAGACAGAGCAGTGACTAAAGCTTAGTAAAAGTCGTTTATTAATCCTGTTTCATATACTGACTCAAAACATACTCGTGGGTGTTTCCCAAGACCTCATCTGCTTCAGGCAATGCAGCTAGAAATTAGGTAAAAAAATAAACTTTGTGGATGCTGCACTCCATATATAGCCTGAGTGTTCTTTGAATAAGTTAAAGTTCTTGAAAAATGTAGATGAAATGGGGATGTATTACCGAAAAAGAGTTTATGTGCGTGGGTGGATTACCATACTCTTTACAAAGTAAAGCTGTCTCCTTATAGAAGAAAGAAATTAGAAAAGTCAGCTACTCATTTACATGAGCATCTAGAATTAGAAAAAGACTAAGGAAACACATGTAACAAAAGACTCTGGATTTTATGATTTAATTCTTTTGACTGTTGCTGATTCAGGGAGACTGACGTGGTGCAATTGCTGCTGCAGATTGAGCTTACAAAGGCAGTGAGCGTTTTTCAGACCATCTTATTGACCATTCATTGTTAACCCAAATTAGCTTAATTTCAGTTAGTGGGGAATCTTCTGTTTACTAGGTTTCATCTCACATATCATTGGAATTTTATATTGAAGGAATTTGATGTACATTTTTAGTTGAGATTTTATATTTGCATTATATTTGAATTAGACATGTTTGAACCATGCATGAGCAGCAGCTGCAAGAAATGTGGGGTTTTTAGAGTACATCATTGTGAAAAATATGGAACTCCTAAACTCTATTTCTGACTGTTCTTAGATGAATTGGGGCAAAGTTTCTTTTGGAGTTTTGCTTGAGTAAGTCCCGTAGGATCTGGCCTGGTTTTGCCTGTCTTCAGTAAGAACAACAGTGTAACTATGGTCTGTTCTTAGCCTGTCAGAACACAAATGCCCTCTTGAAACAAAGACCTACAATGTCAACTTCAGTACGCTGTATGAGTATTCACTTCAACTTTGCTTAAAGAACATTCTAAAAAGAAAACTGCAGATAGATGGAAAAAAGGCAGACACTTCAGAATTAAAAGATTCAGTTGTTTAAAAATAGGCTGGGTCCTATGTGACCATTTAAAAAAATTAAGCTATAACAGCCATATTTTAAAAAATAAAATAGCTCTACTGTGCAGCTTTTGCTTTCTTCCAACAGAATGGTGGTGTGTTGAATTTCAAGGCTGACCCTGGAAAGCATCTTAGGTGGCAAAGCAAAGATCAACGCCAATGTCAAATTTTACTAATTTATATTTCTCCAATGCTTTCAGAGTCTGGAGGCAAGACGAAGTCCGACTGGATTGAGGGTATTATATTCCTACACATGTCTCATGAAGAAATTTCTTGGGACTAAGAAAATCATAGAAGAAAAAATCCCTTGTTCTTTTTGGCTTAGTATAAGACGTGCATATGTGACGTGCAACTCAGGCGAGGCTTTCCAAAATATCTTGTTTCAGACTGATACTCATGACTGCGGCGAGTATCCTCAAATAATGAAATTGCCATCAGCAAATGACCCTCTGATCCAGGATCACATGAATGCTACTGTGCCATGCTGAAAGAAGAAAACAAGGTTGTATTTCACTTAAGAACAGAATGAAAGCTGGAATGGGTTTCATATTTTTCCCCATATTTTCTTTTCCACTCTCAGTCATATCTGCATGGCTGATGGTTAACAGGGTTCTTTGCTTCTGTGTGAGGAAGCATTTGTTACTGCTTGCTCACTATTTTCCATAGCAACACAGTGTCTCTGCTTAAGATCCATTGGAGATGAGCAAACAGAAAAGCCTTTAAGAACCAGTTTGTAAAATAAGCTAAATAATTAAACTTAACTCTTTCAGGTTAACTGTGCAATCAGTATTTATTCTGGTATTAAAAAAAAGCCTTGCTGAGGGCCAGAATGCCCTCAGTCTTTAAGTACAAGAATGGCCATATTGAGCCAGATCCACTGTCTCCTTATCAAAGAAAGCCCTCTCTGCTAGCACTGGGAAGAGAATTCCTAGAGAAGAACACAAAAGCAGGGCAGGCATGACATGATAAATGCCCTGCTATGCCCTTTCCCCCCTCCCCAAGTTCCTACAAGGTGCAGCTGAGCAACTTTCTTGACTAGAACAGGTGCCTGTGTATTTAAATGCAGGTGTGTACAAAGTGGTTAGATATTGCAAATAATTTTATCCTTTATTTACTCCACTAAGGGAAAGAGACAAATCATAGTCTCTTTGTTGCACACTGCACTCATGGAACATGTAACAAAAAACAGGCAAAAATCTGAGATGGGAATCAGAGACTACTTGAAAGGTCCAAACCATTTACCGAACCTTTTAAAACGTTAAAATAACTACGTTGATGACCACATTTTGTTTCTAAAGAATTAGAAGAGCAAGTGAATAGCAGGAAAAGGCTCATGTCAGGCTGTGAAATATGAAATATCCTAGAGACACACACAGCACATGGAAAAGGCTACAAAAACATTGGTAAGGATACACACAACAAATGATTTGTGTCCCAGCCTGGAAACTGAAGTATGTGCAGGACTTTGTGCACAGGTGCTGCTCCTGTAGCCATATTCCATAGAAGCAATAGCCATTTACCGTCCGCATTTCTTTAGAATCCTTTTCCCTACCATATGCTACATTACCTACCTGGTGATCGCAATAGTAGCTAAGAACAACAGAGACAGGTAAAGAGAATTACATGGACAGTCTTTCCTGTCACTGCAAAGGATTTTGAATTGAACAGACCATTCACCAGCACTGCCAAGTCTCCTAACTTTTGTTGCAAGTCCTTCCGTACATGAAAGGTGCTTTAACCCCTAAGTCCTGGAGTCATTTACCACATTGTAATATCTGCACTTTTACCTTCCTTTTCCTTATGTTATATCCATCACGACTGCAAACCTTGAAAGCTTTGAAAACACATACTCTAAAGCTTGAGAACATAGCTGAACATATGAAAAGAATTAACAGGTTTTAGCTCCAGTGATTAACAAGCCAAACCAAGTTCACATGAGCCTTGTTCAGGCAGGCCTGGCAATACCTCACAGAGTTGTTTTACTTGCTACACCAGCCACCACTCAGCATCAACCTGGCCTTTTTCTTCAGTGTCTGTCCAGCCAAGGGTGCTGTCATTACCTTGACAATAGAAAACATCCTCAACTTATCATGTATTTACTCTTCAATTTAGAAAATAAAAAAATGTCACTCCTTTGAAAATGACATTTGAAATTAATGTTAGCTAATTCTGACTGCACCAGCAGCTCTTGGGTTTATAATCATCATTTTCTATTTAACAGAGATAAATCTGAAGTTAAAGTATAATGCTCCAGTATTTCTACTTTTAAAAATCATTAGAAACCATGTGGAGGTGGTTTGCAAATACCAGTGAAACATGCACTCTGAGAGCAGCAGCAGCCTGGTGAAAAGGACACCAAGTACATCAGGACGTAACGAATGGTAGAGACTTAAGTCTGTAAGCAAAACTGTACCTTTTTGTCAGCCATCTAATCTGGCATGAAAACACTGTTCTCTCTCATTTCTGGTTTCAGTCAATTTTATTTTCATGGTTTGTTTCATCACCCGATCCACACAACTGAATAACAGCCATTTTACACATGACTTCGAGCTACTGTACTGTATCAAAGTATTTATGTAGGGTATTATAATCAGGATTTTTCCCCTGCTACAACAAAATTCTGGTTATAGACACTTTTAAATATGATTAATCAATCTTTGTATGCCTAGCAATAGAATTAGGAAAATACCAAGCGATGGTGAATGATAATATAGATTTTTACCTCAAAAACATGAAGTTATTGGACGCAACAGACTGATGCAAAATAAGTAACAGCACAAAAGACAGTAGGGAGAAAATAAAAAATGCCCAGGAATATAGGTCTTCAATTTAAGCATGCAACAGCAACAGAACAGAAGCCAGAAGACACACAGAAAAGCATATTGCAATTTGTGTAAATAATTTCTATTTTCACAATCCAATCTGATAGTCTTTCTGTAATAGTTACATGTATAGCATAGGATGTTTTTTGGAGTCATTTGTAAGTTATACAACTATGAGTTTCTTGTAATAACTGCTATTTTTTTACCCAGCAGGTTTATGTGATAGGCATAAAGTAAAAATAACTGTCTAAAGTCTGAACCAGTTTCTAAAATTTCTTCACATGTGGCTGAATCTACCAATAAAATACAGATATGCTGACAAAGTACCTCAGATCCTACGTGACATCAGGGCTGTCAGCTTACCATTCGTTATGTCTGAACCACGTTCATCTTCCAAGTGGCCATTCACAGATCCAATGCGAGTGTGCACCCGCCACAAAAATCTGGGCTTTTTGCCGTATGAAAAATCTTTGCATTCGGGTAAAACGCAGCTCTCACGCGGCAGCCAGGCCCCGGGCAGTGGTGTGCAGGGTGCGGCACGGCGGCGGGCTCGTGCGTTGGCCCTTGGCTGGGCCATGCAGGGCTGTGCTGGAGCCACAGCGGGACCTGCTGCTTCGGCCCCGCGAGCCGGGCGGTGGGGCCCTCTTTCCTCTCGTCATGCTGTCCCTCAGGAACAACGCTTTCCCCTCACTGCCTCCCCAGGCGTGGGTAAACATCCACAGCTTTCAAACGCTAATAAAGGAAAGGAGGATGTAAATTCAAAAGGAATGAAAAAAATACATACTTTGAAGATTCTTACCACCATGATGTCTTCCAGGGGCTTCTGCTTCTCCTCCTGAGGTTGTCCAGGTCTGGGGGCTTCCTTTCCTCCCTCAGCCACCGCTTGCCGCCTGCAGTGGGCAAAACCCCGGGCTCGGGCCGGCCCAGCCCCTCACCCATGGGCTCGGCAGCTGGGGCAGAGGGTGAAGCTCTCCCCAGGGCACTGTGCCCAGGTCCCCGGGGCAGGCCACCCGTGGCTGGGCTGCTGCGGCCCTGCCATCCCCTCAGCAGCCTCCGCGCCGGCGGGCTGCCTCCGTGCGCGGGGCTGCTTCGGAGCTGCCTCTGCTTCGCCTCCGTGCGCAGGAAGGGGCGAGCGGTACACACAGGGCCCGCGCAGAAAGAGCGGGAGCCCTGAGAGAAACCTTCTGCTGTCCCCATCTCCTTGCTTTGGGCTGACCCAGCTCCTCCAGGCCACCCTGCTGCCTTCTGGATCCACCATGGGTCTCTTTGTTTCAAGGTATTTCATGTGTTTGTTACAGTCTGATTAAGACTTTGGAGTATGGTTTCAAAAGGCACAGCAGGTCGACCTCAAGCTCGTTGCCACCAAACGGAGTGTGCATGCTCACCCGCCTCCTCTCCTCTCCTCTCCTCACCGTCAGGCTGGTGCTGGCGCTTGCCAGAGCCCTTCTTATGTGCCAATTCCATTAGCTAACATGGCAAAAAACCCACCCAAAAACACCACAATGAAAAATTGAATAGGTCTCTAACATACCAAAGAGTTAATTTAGATCACAGCAGGGCCCAGAGTGTGCCAGAGCAGGTGTACGAAAGGTGGTGCGCAGCCAGCAGCAGGAGGAGTGGGAAGAGGAGAGATTAAGTCTCCTCTTGACCACATTTGATCAGTTTATTGAATTTCAGTCTTCATTTTGTTTTAACTCTGAAACTCAGGCATATTAGCCTGGCATTGTCAGGCCTTTCCCCTCAGTCACTGTTACATGCCAATGGAGTGCTGCCACCATTTTGAGATCTGGCTCAAGCAGCCATCACTGCTCCTCTCACTGCTCACAGGGGATACCAGCAAGGAGTTTTCTCCTTTCTAAGGCAAAAACAATTCCTAGGACAGGAGTTACTTTTCTAGTATTTAGAAACTGATTTTACCATTAAGCTACAAAGGCTGATAGGCAGCCTGAGCCCCTTTCACGAATGAAAAATAGAACCTGACACAATGCCTAGATGTGCACATCCCCAAGGTTTTGTTCAGAGAAACATCCTTCTAGACACTAATGTCAGCTTCCCCTGTGTAAGCCAATGCACTCATACAAATGCCTGCAACTTTTCTAAAGTGGGATGTGAATATTTTTCCTAAAAATCACACAACAAAACCATGAGAAAAATACTGTGCAGAAGAAAGCATGATAATCTGCATATGGATTAATCTAATAACATGTTCTAATAATGTGTTCGTATTGGCATAACCTTGGAAAGATCTCTTGGGAGTGACAAAATTTAGCAACTAATGAAACGTATCTTTTTATGCCTCTTCTGGAAAACTGGAAAGAGACAATTCATTGCTTTTTAGCTCTACTCTTCTTCCTCTTCCTGTCCCACAGACAGAATGTTTTTTATCAGTGCTGAAGGTAGATTGAAGAGTTTCTAGTATAAAGACATAGGCATAGCCAAATGCAGTGGTTGAAGTTTAAATCAGCAAATTTTACACAGGAAATAAAATACATTTTTAGCACTGAGGTACATAACTACTGAAGCAGTTTACCACAGGCATGGAAAACTCTGCATGTTTTGCACTCCTTAAGTCTGAATTGACTGTCTTTATAAAGAGATATTTTCTAGTGAAGTTTTCGGGGTAATCATGGAAATTGCCAGATAGGATAGGCAGGAGGAGGTCAGGTCAGGCCAGACCATTATAGCCATCACTTTCTACCTACAAACTATGATTATCGTCCTCTGTACCTAACAAGCCATAGGCTGATAGCCTCCCAGACAAGCAGTACATTTTCTAACAAAGTTGACTTGAAAGCTGAAGTTGGAGTGTTCCTTCCCTGATTCCACTGAAAAGTACATACACCGAGTGGCCTGCAGAGAACTGTGGATTTGGAGGATACTCTACAGTTAAGGCCAAATACTGTTAGTTCACCTAACATGACTACAGATTTTAGAGAAAGTAACCAGCCCAGAATAATCCAAGTGGTATACAGTCATGCAGCTTTGCTTTCTAGTTTCATTTAGTATTGGCCACTTCCAAAAGAGTATTTGGAAAACCTTTTTTGCCTATATTGGCAATTTCCCCAAAGAGCAAAGACACAGATGTCATTGATTTTAATTTCACTAAGCACATTCATTGTAATTATCCACTAGCACCGCCCACGTTACGAAACAAAGGTAATTGAAACCTAACTTCAAAAAGCCTGACAAGTGTCAAGTCCTATTACCAGTTGACTTGAATAACTGCACTTGATATGGGATATTTTTTTGTCTAATGTCCAGCTAGCAATAAATGTTCAGAGGGAAAATTTGTTAGAAAAGAAACAGGAAAAAATAGTAAGCTGTAACCATCAATACATAATGTAAAACTATACAAGATTACTTAGCAACAGTAATGCAGTTACATCAATATTCTGGCATCAGTGCTATTTATTTCAGGATGACAAGTTTTGGTATTTTCCAGACTCTTCCACCTTATAGCTGCCCATTAAATTACCTTCATTTGTCAGCTGGCAGTACAAACAGGGTACAAATGTTTAGTCTGCTGCCTGTGTTAATATCTGGGAGCTGCAGTAGACAGAAGGTTTCCAGAACTCTGCTGTATAATCACCCTAGGAAATTGCTTAGCTCTGATGTTTGCTAGCACTAGTAGCATGTTTTATTTTTCTTACAAATAAAGTAACAGATGAAAATGTCTCAAACTAACACTAGCTTGTTTGCATTCTTAACAAATCCATTTTAGAGCAGAGTAGTAATTCCACCTCAATACCAGTTTTAAATGTGCTTACTTACAAGTTGCATTTTAGCATTCAGTTTTGGGGCCAGACAGATTTACACAGTGGAATATTTGCTAAGCCACCTTGCGTTCCCACCTCATGAATAACAGTGTAGGAAGAAATGGAGGCAAAAGCAGCTCCGTAAACTAGCATGTTCTGAAGGTCTTTGCAGGCAGTGAAGCAATAGCAGAATGAGACAAGCAGCACGTTGAATGTTACTGCTGTTCTCCCACCAAGGGAAACAAACTTGATCCTAGGCATTGGCTCACTCAGTCACTTGTTGGTGCAGAAAGCAAACCAGAGTATAAACATGTATATGCACAAGAGCTTTCCATCAAGCCGGGCATTGGATCAGGCTTCCTCCTTGCCATACAAACCAGCCAGTGCAACGCGTCATCAAAACTCTGACTAGAGACAGCATATCATTCCTTTTCTGAAGCACACATTTATTAGTGGCAGACAGTTCAACAATGAGAGAAACCCCAGCAAAAGGCAACAATTGTGACCCTGCATCGAAACTTCTACTGCCACTCCGTGAGGAGGTACCCTCGGCCTGTCACTCAGCCAGGACCATAACCTTCCTTAGACTAGAGCTTTTCTATGAGCAGCAGCATCAACTGCTCTTAATGCCACTTCTTTTTTTACCAGCTGGGAGCTAACTGAATAGATACAGGTGGGATTCAGCCCTGTTCCTTAAAAGGCTTTTCCAGAGCATGACAGTGTGAATTTTTTTATTTATGTTTGATTTCTCAGGCTCCTTTTGGACTGCAGCTGCAGAAAAGTGGTAATTTAATGACCTACTAACTTTTTCCACATAAAAAGCCGGCAGCAGAACTGGCATATTAATGTAGTTCCTCGTATTGCAGTAGGCTGGCATAGATGTAAGAGACAGATATGATAGGTACCCTGATCTTGCAATGTTTTACGAATGTCACCTAGCATCAATAGATTTCTCATATATTTCAAATTAAACACAAGTTAATATTTGCAGGAGTGAAGTCAGGTCCAATAAAACTATAGGTCTGCACACAACAGAGAATGTAAGTGGCCTTTGCTGTCTGTCCATGTGGAAGTATATACTTCACCTTGTTTGTAAGAACTGCTGAAGACAGCAATAATGCCAGTTTACTTGTCTCTATATGTTAATGGAATATGCTGAAGATCTCTGTCTTCAGCATTGTTGTTTCTGGCTCTTACTGAGGCAGCCTGCAGGTTTATACAGCTGAACGTTCCTCATTTATTTTATACAAATTATTTTTGTCAATATAAACACAGATCAAAGCTAAAATGTTTTAAAAATGACGCTAGAGACAAAATGCAGCAGCTAGTCCCCAGGGAGAGGGTTTGAGTCTCCAGGTCAGAGAGACTGGGGAATTTCCTCCTTGTGTCTCAAAGGCTGTTGCTAGGGAGACCACTTCTGCTTCAATGAGACTGTAGGATGGACTAGTTGACACATATGCAATATTTCTGCTACGAAGGCAAAAGAGAAGCACAAGCTGTGGAGTCTTTGTCAGGATAGAGAACATAAATCCACTTACAAGGCCCTTTTCAACTACCGTACTTGCTCCTACAGACAAAAGTTGGTAACCTCACCATTTTTGTCCGTTCCTTTGCAGCCATCTTCATTTCAGATGAGAAGGAAAATGTTGCTGTGAATGGCAAGGAGATGATACCTTACTACCAGCCGAAATACAAGGAGAGCTCAAGCTTTCCAAAGGAACAGCTCTCCAGGTAAACGCAATCCTTCCATTACAAGTTCAGCAGGTAAATCATTCTAAACTTAGCGCCATCTGTATATTCTCTAACGGTGTTCTTTTACAATAATTGGAGGTAGTGCAAATGAACCTGAGCTTGCTTTACCCCAGATAGTGCTCTTGTGTACTGAATAGTTTCAGTGGTGCTTCTAAGTAGCACAAATATTTGGATTGTTTCAAAGTGTAAAATGACTATTTTTACATTTAACCTTCCAGCATTCCCAGTTTTGATAATTTTATGTTTTTCCACATTGACTTTTGTATCAATAGATTTGACATTCACATCAGTTGTGTGACTGAGGTTGCAAGACCTCTATTGTCCAATCTATTGTTTCCCCACAATGATCTTTCTACAAGATAAATTTATCTTGACAAGTGTTTCCTTAAAAGGAAGAGAGAGAAGTTTCCACTGCGGGACTATTGAGAATCAAAAGGTCATTCAAATCTGATATACTTTAAAAAGTTTTACTGTTATACTGTTTTGATTAGAAGTGTACTCTTTTACCAAAATAGTTATACCCAGGAAAGGCCTTTGGGTGGACACTCCCATGTAAATACATTACAGTGAAATAGCTAATACAGCTTCTAGAATAAGCTGTATTTGAATAAGCATGTTCATCTGCACTAAGGAAATTCTGTAAAACCTTGTAGCAGTAAAACTAGTGTAGATAAGGCTCCCCTAGCAATCTATGGCTCATCTAGGAATAATAAACAATAAGCCCTTCCCTGGTTCCTGGAATCTAACTTTAGAAAACTGATGTACAATACGGAGGAAGGGCATACAGTTTTATCAATGAGCTTCATATGCCTACCAGGTGAAGTGAATCTGTCTCCCTTCCCCATTAACAGTATGTTATATTCTTCGCTTGGCATCTCCTCCTTTAAATTAGGAGCTTTTTGATCTTTAACCTTTAAAATCTTGATGTAAAGTGACTTGCATTACATACTTCAATAGCACAGATCTTTCACATTGAAGGAAAATTTAAGCATGTTAAGTAGGTGGATGGCAAAAGAGGATCCAGAAAGCCTTGATCTTTTCTTTTCAGTTCATTTAAGCTCTTTTATTTCACCATAATAGACATATTGATATTCACTGTACAGGGAAGTGAATGAAAAAAATGGAGTATGGCAAGACAATGTAGAGCCAATGTGCTTCATTTCAATCACTGTCTATTTAAAATTCTTTAAAGACAGATTAAAATAACTTCTTTAAATAACCAATTAATTCAATAAAGCAAATACATGTATTTACATTTACATTTTACATGTATTTACATCTGTTTACTGATTCTATTAGAAAAATGTGAGTATTATGAATTTTGGAGTAAACAGGAGGCATAAACTCTTTTATTCCTTGATGGTCTTTTGCTCTGTATGCTTACACTTTGGGGGAAGAAAACTAATATTAAAGGTGTAATAAGAAGGGTGCCAAACTATGAAAAATGTGCCGCCTCCTTACCATTCCTACTGCTGAGAAGGAGCAGGTTCCAAAACAGGCAGGTGAGTGAGAGCTGGTGACAGCTGGAGAAAAGTAAGGCTTATGTAGTGTGGGGGGTGGCTTGTTTCCCAAGGTCCAAAATTGCAGCAGGAACACCTGGAAAAACTCTTGAAATGGCCTAATGTTCCACAGTTTGCATGTCTTTTGCAAATGAAAAGGTAATTTTTGTATCTATGTTTTGTGGTTACTTTCTGTTTTGGAGGGAGGTATAATAATATTCTGCAATACATTGTATTTTTATGGAGCATTGTTTCTCCTTGATGCTGAGTGAGTAGGAAAGAATGAAATTTCAGTGTAATGCCACTTAGATCTATCACCAATCAACTCTAGTTTCTTCTCACTTAATTACTCATCTCATCCTAAACTATTTATATCTTAGAAATATTTGGTTTATTCTTTCCACTCAGAAGGAATGCAACTAGAACAAATTGAAAACAAAAGGAAAATCCCGAAGTTGCTTCAAAATGAGTGAGCATGAAGTTATTCTTCTGAAACCCCTTGAGCTTCTTGATAAATTATTAACACTTAAAGAAGAAAAATCCTAAATCGTCAGAGATTTAACTGCAGACGTTTTGTGCTGTACCTTTTTCCTTTTTAAAGGTTTATAGTGAAAACACTGTTTTGTTCACAATGCATTAATTCTTAGCACTTGTAGAAATTATTTTGGAAAGTATCATATTTTAAATACAAATTTCCAGTAATTTTTCCACATTACTTCTTTGCTTGTGGGTCTGTGCTTGCAGCCAGTAATATACAACAATGGCTTCATTTCTTTCAAAGGTGGTATGTTTTACATTCTTCATTCGTAATTCAGTTTCTCTGACATAGTCTGGAGAAATTCTGAGGCTGGGGCTTCCAAACATTAAACCAAACTGAATCGTTAAGTTGCTTCCCATGCATTTAAAGTTCCTAACACCTTCACTATTTCTGTATTTTAAATGTGTGGAGAACATTCTTCACTAACATAATGTGATTTCAGCTAAGCTGTGACAATTCTCAGCAGCTCAGTATCTCTTGCTCAGTTGTCACATATTGCTGTAATTCACTTTCTCTGCAATAATTTGCATTATAGCTATTAAAATTCATTAAAAATAAGCCACGTGCGGGATTTTTTGCTTTACCAAATAGGATAACAAATGGAAGCTGTGATATTATACCTTACAGTTAACACCCAGGCCATGTGGTCCCCAGGAAAGTCAAAAGGAGTTTTGCCATTACTTTAAATGACACCAAGTTTTCACCAGATTTTGCAAGTAATCTGACTAGACACACTCAAGATGGATTTTTCCCACCCTCATAATGGCATGAAAAAATGAGAAATTTTCTCAGAAAATGAGAATCATAGCCACTGTTTCTAGAAAGGTTGAGAGCTACCTCTGCGGTATGCTTCTATTTCCCCCAGTCCTGAGGATGACCCTCGGTGGTGGTTCAGCTGTATCAGATTCCAGCCTTCCCACACCTGTGGGATCCCACAACACCTTATCAGTAAAGGGTGAGATGGAAACTGCATGAAAACCGTCTGACATTTCTTGCCACCACAACTGTGCAGGAGTGGTGTAGGCCAGGTTCATCCTTTTACTTCATGAGGATTTACTGGTGACAACAGCTCCGTGCTCTGTAACGGACCTCCAGAGAACCAGCTGTTTTGCTGCTACAGTCTGGGTGATGGTGTAGGAGGCTGGGCGGCAAGGCAGCTTGCAGTACTAGTAGAGGGTGGACAGTATCCAGGCCTACAAGGTCTTCATTTCAAAAGCACATGGCACAAGTCTCCAGCTTTCTATCAAAGCAAAATCAACCACTGCTTTGAGAATGGCCTGCTGGAAGTGAGGGGAACACAAAGATGGCCTTGCAGCAAGAAGAGGGAAGTACTGTGGAAAAGCATCTAACTCACACAAGTGCTCAACAACTTTTAGGTTCTTTCAAGCATTTCAGTGCTATTAGGTATCAAAATAATGTCTGCTTATGCTAAGGCTGGACTTCCCTTTCAGAAGTAGGCCTGACCACAGTGATCTGTAAGTTCAGGAATACAGGACTATGTTACCATAACACTTAGCTAGGAATAAAAACACATATGCTAATGTAGCCTCTAACTGGTTCACTGCATGGCAGGCTTTCTACTTAGCAACAAAAGCCAGCACTAGCATCTTACTCCACTGCTTCGCAGTCTGTAGTGGCTTCTCATTTCATGCAGGATATAGGGAATCACTAATGCTAAGCAAGGCCCAAGACTCTAGCAAATTCTTCCAGTAAAGATTGGGAAGCCCAGGCACTAGTGAAATCACTTTGAGGAAACTGCATGATCATCTATGTACAAGAAGGATGAACTTTAACTGGAATGTTTGCAGAAAAGAGCGGGGAGGATCATCAGGGAATGAAAGGCCTTTTAAGAGATTTAAAGAGAGAAGCTTGTTTAGTCTAGCAAAATGAAGATCGAGGGAGAAAATGAATGCTGTCGACAAATATAGGGGTGAAGAGGGGTAAACACTAGGAGGAAAAGCTATTTAGGGTAAAAGACAGCAGTGGCACAAGGGTACAAACTGACCCTTAATGATTTTAGACTGAAAAAACAAGGAGAAGGTTGCTGCAAAAGTGAAATGCTGGAGTCATGACAGCAGCAGTGGAAACAAAGGGTATAAGATGGAGTTTGACCTAGCTATGAAAGGGTCTATATCATGGGACTAGCTATGATGTCGGAGATTAGTCTTGATAACTGTGATACTTAATGCAGTTTTATCTTTTTAAGACCTAGTCTACAAACAAACATGTACTGAAATAACTCCAGCCGTTGCCTCTCCAGCTGTGAGCAGGACCTTCACACAGCAGCTGCATTCCGCAAGAACAATGAAATGAGTCCAGGCTCCCTCACAAGCAAGAGAGACAGGGACTTGGCTTTGCTACATTTGAAATATGTTCCTTGTAGAACTAAGGATGAGCTTCAGATCTCACTGTATTCATAACTAAATATAAAACTAATTTGCTTGATTTCCTACAGTAAGCTTTATAGGCACATAGACACGTTTTGATTTTAATGATCTTTTTGTTATTTCTACTACTGGGGAGAGACAGCAAGTAGGGAAAAAATGTGGTTGTGATTTTCATAACTGTTATAAAATGTTCATTTTTAAAACTTTTTTGAGAAACAGGCAGGTGTCTAATGAAGGATTCTTCACCTTTTACTTAGAGCAGTTTCTTCTAGAATATGTGTTCTTAGACATCTTAGGAACTTAGAAAAATAATTTCAGAGCTACTTTAAGTTTTGCAGTGGTGTATTAATAAATAACTTGGCAAAAACTCTTTGCCTTTACATATGAGCAGGCTTATGACTGTTCCTAGAATTCGCTTTCTGTTGTACTACATCTGGAGACTGTCCATAACTTCTTAGACTTTCGTCCTGGCCTTGTATTCTCATGCTATCCATGAAAGTCCTTCCGATCCTCTAGCCAAACAGACAAAAAGGGTCTAAAGACCATCTGTCTTTTTCTTGTCCTGTTGCTGAAGAGAGACCCACAGGTGTCCGCTGGGCTTCTGCATGAGGCCTTGCTTGGGTGTATGGCTTGCCTTCAAATGACTGACTCATCTCAACATGTCTTCAACAGTTAGAAGCAAAGCATTGGAGCCACATCTCTTTATGATCAGGTTTAGATTTGCTTGTTTTAAATTCCTCATTATATTTTGTCTGATCAGAAGAAACTGTTCATCCAGTACAATAAGTGCTTGCAGGGAGACTATAAATGTATTAGTTATTCTCTTTCAGCATATTCAGCTAATGGGTAATCTTACCCAAAGATCTAAACTATTTATTTATAAAACACAATTAAAAATTATCTCTGGTGTAAAGCAGTTACTGTAGGGATGGTTTGGGCCAGCTGGATCTAGCAGTGCAAATAAGAGAAAGGGAAAACAATCCTATAAATGGATGAGATGAAGAAGATTTATGAGATCATCTTGAAAGATCCCCTGGTTCTTTCTGAGAAACACTGAATCATGTTTTTCCAGAGTAGAATACTGTCACCATGGTCTAAACTGGGCTGAATGGGAAACTTCCAAGGCCACCTATGTATTACTGGAAATATAACTGGGATTCTGTGAAAGATTTCCCCACTCAGTATTCATTTCTGTATACATTTCTTGTGCTCTAGACTGGTCAAAGGGTGGTGGCCATAAGAAAGACACACTTAGCACTTCACTGTGGCCCTGTTGCAAGGAACTGGGAGGGAAGAACAAGGGTGCAAACCCAGAATCACTGGAACATTGTAAAGTCATACGCTTCCTGCAGACAGCTCTATTTTCTGATTGTTTTCTGGCAACCACTCAGATCTATAGATAATATATTTTAAAGTGATAATTCTTCCTTCATTCCACAGGAGCTAATCCCTGCTTCACTGTAAAAATGATCTGAAGGATATCCAACAAGAAAATTCACAGAGCACCGTGGACTCCGCTTATCCTCAGGTCAGATCTACAACTTTCAGTTTGTTAAACAGTTTTACAGTAGAGAAATCCTGATTTCCTAAAACCTAATTGGTACTGTGAGAATCCCTCACAGGTGTGAATTTTTACAGCTTTATGGATGGATTTGAGATATCTCTTTGTTTCTTTTCTTCCTTAAGTCCAGACATCTCTGAGTTTTAGAGAACATATGTGAAATCCTATTTAAAGCAACATCTTACATTGTGGAAAGAAGGGAAACCACCAAAACTATGTCATATTTTGCTTTTCAGGTTACTCTTTTGCAGCTTAAGTTATGAACTCTTGGTTTATTCAGTTAGAATATCTAAGGATATTTCCCAGTAGCACAGCTTTCTAACTGTGAAAAAAGCTTCATACCTTTATAAACTCTCCTACAACGCACAGACATCTGTAACTAGAAAAGCACTTTAGCTGAACAGGAAAACACATTCAAAAGAAAAGTAGATTTAATCAGCAAATGTGATTGAATGGATCATTGCATGAGTTTGAGAAGAAAGTTCAATAGTTCAGATTGTGTGTCCTCTCTACTTTGACTCCATCATGTGCAGACTTTTTTCATACATAAATGAAAAGACCTGGCTGATCTGAAATGCTGGCATATATCAACTAATAATTTTAATATAAATTTAATGCTGGTAGAAAGTATAATGAATACAAGCAACCAAGTACAGTATGCAAATAACCGCATTTTTCCCATAACATCCTCCTAGGGAAGCTCAGGAAGTGTGGGCTGGATGAGTGGTCGGTGAGATGGATTGAGAACTGGCTGAATGGCAGAACTCAGAGGGTTGTCGTCAGCGGCTCTGAGTCTAGTTGGAGGCCGGTAACTAGTGGTGTCCCCCAGGGGTCAGTACTGGGCCCAGCCTTGTTTAACTTCTTCATCAACGACCTGGACGAAGAGTTAGAGTGTACCCTCAGCAAGTTTGCTGATGACAACAAACTGGGAGGTGTGGTACATACACCAGAAGGCTGCGCTGCCATTCAGCGTGACCTGGATGGGCTGGAAAGTTGGGCAGAGAGGAACCTGATGAGGTTCAACAAAGGCAAATGCAGGGTCCTGCACCTGGGGAGGAACAACCTCA
>Ga0065711_1000926_pt1 | contig 51874 bp, 28 predicted proteins | sample Hoacrofraction12_FD_59098 | JGI IMG/M metagenome (GOLD analysis project Ga0065711, IMG submission 59098) | Hoatzin crop microbial communities from Cojedes, Venezuela - Epithelial fraction 12 v2 (version 2) | ecosystem: Host-associated > Birds > Digestive system > Esophagus > Crop | place... | reverse complement strand
GCGTCGGTCTCCGCAGCGGCCGCGCGAGGCGGGGGTCGGCCTTTCAGTCGCTGCGGTTGGTGGCGGCCCGGGCACGGAGGTCCCCGTGACTTGCACTCTAATTCCAGCTGCTGGCACCGAAGCCTACAGACGCACACGCACACAGTGCCCACGTTCAGGGAAGGAGTTAGAAATGGGGTTTCAGACGAAGGCGAGAGACAGCGCGGGGGTGAGGTGCAGGGCAGGGCCAGGGAAAGGCACTGGCGAGAAACCGGTGTGCGCGTCGCCAGCCCCGCTCATCCCCTTGTCCTGGGCCCCATAGTGGTCCTTCTCCAAAACCCCTTGATCTCTTCCTTTCCCCACCTTTTGTCCTTCGCCTAAACATCCCATAATAAGTCTTGTGCAATCCCCAAATGCTCTTCCCCAGCACGCCATAACGGGTCTCGTATGCCTGGGGTCAGCGACCCCCCTCATCTGCGAGGCGACCCAGAGAGCTTCTCCTGTCAGTCCCGATGGGCCCATTGCTCTCCCATGACAGCCCCAAGGGGAGGGACTCCCACACGTTTACACTTTTCTGCTAAACATAGCCGCTCCATCTGGGTTTCTATAATTGTGAAGATGGAGAGCATAACGTAAAATGTTGGGTACGTGGGTTGCGGACATTTTAGCTGCATGCAGTAGCTGATCTGTCTGGCAAACTCCAGATAATTCTCAAGCACAGCTTGTTTCCTGCAGCATCTCTGACATTGCAGTTTGCTGCGAGTAAAACAGATCTCTCCTAGTTACAGAGCAACATCATGCGGTGGAATTCCCCAGCCTTTCATTTTTATATCGCCTGAATTCCACCCTTAGCAATTCCAGTGTGGAGGGCCAAGGCATTACACTACCTCTGGCAGCTCAACTATCCAAAACATACATGTCCACGGATAGGACTAATGAGATATCGGTATTTCTACCATTTTTCCTTCCTTAAGAAGAAAAATTTTTTTGCACTCCATCAGATAAAAAAGAGGCTTATTTTTTTTGTATGAATAAATATAACCCGTCACACTGCAATCATCTGTAACGTAGTCCAGCAGTAAAGAACCGTATGCTGCTTCTTCAGAGCGTGGGTTCCACATTCACCTTTTCCTGATCGCTTCAAGATGGCTTGACCCAGGAATGATACACCCAGCTTGCAACTGTCCCCAAGAGGTTACTCTGCAACCAGCACCCACGGGAGCACAACAGCACCATGACGGTGTCCCTTGCTTTTGAGTGTGCTTTCGTACCACAGACCATAAAGAAGGAAGGCGAATAATCCACTGTGCCACAGAGGGTTTCTCTGCCAGAAATTAATTTTGAGTTAGTCGGTCAAAGGGATAAAGAATGTGTGACAGTGATTTGGTTTCCTTTTACAGCTCTTCTTTATCAAGTAAGGTATTATTTCTGTCAGGAGAAAATTAATTTTCTATAAATAATCCTGAAATTATTTGCCTTTTCAGAGATTTGATTTTAAGTGTTTTTTATGTTGTCAACATGGTATATATAGACTAATTCATATAATACATGTATCTGTCCTCTTTATCAGTTGTAAGGGATATTCTGTTATCTAACAGAAAAAAAAATATTCAGCAGGCTAGAAGGCTTAGGAGTCTCCTCTGTTGGAACCCTGTGAAATCATGAAAAAAATCTAGATTGACGGGGATGTTGCAAGATGCCTTTTTCCCTTCAGATCTTAAACAATGCCTCAGAAGTACTTCATTTCAAACTGAAAGAAAGTAATAATTGTTGTAAACACCTAGCAGTAATTTTCAATATTGCCATAGAGTATTATGGCTCCATGCAGTAAAACAGGACAACTGAAGATTTTGAAGTTTGAGGTTTTTTTACTATACAAATCCCAAAGTAAACTGGGTAAAAGAGGAGAAGCAGAAGGAGCTGAAGGTGTCACTGATGAAGGTGTTAGATTTTTGACTGAAATGCAAGCAAGTAGACAGTGCAATTAGATAAGATTCTTATTTTTTAAAATAAGTAACTGAAAATACAATTTTACTACATAGCTTTCTTCCATTTGTTGTGTAGATTCTTTCACAACATCCTGCTGTTCTGACAATCAACATACTAAATACAGGTAAAACATTGACTCAAATGGAAGAAAGCTCTCAGTGGCTCCACTGGTTTCTCCCATTTCCCAGAGGCTTTCTGGATTCTTATGTGGTGGGTCCAAAGCTGGGAATGTGTGAGAGCTGACAGATGTGCAGTGCCAGTGGGTTAGCTGTGGGCACAAGGAGGAGAGTGTCAACTGAGATAAAAAGTAATAGTAGCCAAACCAGTTCCTTTTTATTTGCAGACAGCATTTTGCATGGTACCAGTCGGTTTCCAGCATCTATCTGCATTGCAGCGGGGGTTTGTTTCTTGACCAAAAGTTTTGTGATCATGTGGAATAGGGAGTGCTCAGAAGCATAACATTTTCCTCTGCTTCCAGCTCGCTGCCTGTCAGGGGGAACTCAGACGGGGGACATCTTATAACCCTAACTATGCTCTGGAGGCAAGCTCCCTAAGCACACTGCCAGTACACACACACCTCTTTATCTGTAATTTTGTTGCCTCCAAAAAGACACTATGTTCCATGAGGGTTAGCTTCAACTGAACTTCAACTCACCTGAAAGATGAGAAAGTAAAAATGTATTCTAACTGGACATAACACTCTGGCTTCCAGTTACAAAACTGGAAACACTTTGTATGTAAAGCAGAACTGTAGGTTACATTTAATTGCAAACCGCTTCATTGTGACTCAAACAGAGTTCTTCTGGCAAGTTCTCAGCAGGAAAAGCTGTGACTTTGCCTGTCAAATCATTCCTTCATAGGTGAGGTCTACAGCAGTACTGAAGGACAAGGTGGTGAGTTTGGTTGTGATTGTAATCAATCAGACCCATAGACTTTGCCTTCAGAAGGGTTGCTAATCATCAATTGCACAACTCAACAGGTGTGCTATGGATTGAACACAGCGTAAAAATTAAGTTACCTTCTGACTTACAGTGGTGCTACCTGTAAATAGTGTGTGAGCAATATAAGTAGGGGGCAAAATGCTAGAATTTGGCATTATGGCAATTGGTGTGGACTCTTTGCATATAGGAGTGGTCTAAAACCCGTTCAGAGCAGTAGGAGTCTCCATTCATATCTAACGTTCACTAAAGTCAGTTGTGTAGGAGGACACATGTAATTTAATCCTGTATTCTCACCAGCATCGAATTCACCAAAATATTTTTAGCATGTCTGGAGTAGAAATTATTATTAAAATGCAGACCAAAGCAGGTAAAGATGTTATAATCTTTCCTCATATGAAATGCGAAGACAATGCTTCATAAATTAAGGACAAGTCAAGAAGTTCATCTGCTCTATTAATAATGCTGGAAAACTGCTGCAGTTGTTACCATCACCATTCTATTAGCCAGTGGCTTTATCTCGAAGGCTGTGAGCTGTAAGATGGTTAATGATCATGTTTATTCCCACACAGAATTGCTGGGAGAGAGGGAAATTACTTACACTGATAGCACCAAAGGGAAGTCATGCAACTGTGACTAAACACCAAGATAAGCATCAGAGAGTGTAATGAGTGTTTGAATAAAAAATCAGAGAGTGGAAAGTGAGGTCTAAGAAAAGGAGAGGAAGGAGGGGAATGAAAGAAAAAAGGGAGAGAAAGGAAAAGCAAGCAGTGGAGAAAAAAACCCATCATGTAACCAAAGGAAGAGGTTAGGACGTGACCTTTACATCAGCAACAATCACATGCTTCAATTTTTGTAACCTCTGGGTAAGATCATGTTTTTTCAGTAATGATGCTTCACCACGTTCTGCCTCTCATACCTTTGAAAATCCATCTGACCACATCTCAAGATAGGTGATATGCAACGGTAAGAGCAATGAAATGCTTTCCTGCTAAATCTACAAAGGCAACCACCTGAGATGAGTAAATGGGAAATGATTCCTTTAAAAGCGAGGAGTTTGAAGAATATTTGTTTCTTTTTTATGGAGTCAGCAACATCTGAGCCTTAATCCGCCCTGGATAGACCACCCATGTCAATTAAAGACGTCCAAAAGGTGAAATGAAAATTCTTCATTTTCATCTTTATTTTGATGAGGGAACCTCTTTCTTTAGCTCTCACTGGTGTTTATGTCTGTGATGATTGTATGGGTTTGTGGGAACTGCACCTTCAGAATTTTCCTGATACTTCCAGTACCCAGCGTGTCATCAAGATTCAGTCAAGTTAATAAAAGTAACTCAAAAACTGTCATTTTCTTGGATTGCAGCATCACATTTAGGTAAGTTTTTGGAAGTTTATGTATGTAGAACCAAGGGAGGGGAGGTGAGACAACCTGCTGATCCAGCACAAGTCAGTGTCAGAACTGAAAATGCAATGCATGATTAGCTGCATCCGCACAAACTTGCTCAAACCAGAAAGCCACATCATTGCAAGTGCTATGTCCCAGAGAATGCATTTGTATTGGTCCAGGGTGTGTGCTGGTATATCTGCACAGTATTCCACTGCCATACGGGTTTGCAGTATCAAGTGTGCACTAGCTTGAAGATCTCATAACTCCATCCCATCACATAGTATAGGCTTGCATAATGTTTACTAAAAAGAGTTTAAGGATACTAAAGTATGTGTCCAAGACATAAATTATTGCACACTCGAGGCATTTACCTTTGTAAGGAAAAACAAAACAAATGTTTGCACATTATAGATAGCTTACATTTGTCACTTGACAGCTCTGTATCCTGCTGAGTCTAAAACAGAGGCTAACTCTTACACTGAAAAGAAAAATATGTCCTGTCACTCTGGAAAGAGTCCTTCAGAGAAAGAGTATAAGATCAGCAGTTAAGAGGAAAGACTACTTACTATTTATTTCTGTAGTATACAAGTTAGATGGATGGATAATATTCACTTCAAAGTGTGTATGAGTTGTGCAAGAGTTAAAAGGAAGAAGGCTTTCTCAATTGAGCTAGGTATTTATGATACATCACATATTTAGCTTCATCTTCTGGTATGAGACAACACAGGTCAATGGGAAGATGCGGCCACCACCCAAGCTGCTGGTAAGATGATGTAATTCCAATTACAACTTTTCTTCCCCTTGTCTGTAGATTTCCTCTTACTAGATTGGTAACTTCTGATGACAACAGTCAGTGCTTTGCAGTGTAATTCCACTCTAATCTGTGGCAGCAACTATGAACTCCAAGAACAGACCTAAACTCTCAATAACCCATGGGAATGGCAATATAATAAGGACTTCTACTTTATCTGTACTGGATGAGGATCATGCTGCACTATCAGTATTATGCAACACATGACCCACATATCTGCATGCTGTTTTACAGGCTTGTTGTTTATCAGTAGATAGGTTCATTCCCAAAGAAAAATGTTTGTAAAGTTGTTATGTTCTTGTGTAGTAAATGTGACAGAAAAAATTAGCCAAAACACAAGAAGAGTCACTGTTTTGTGTTCTGGTATACTACTCATATATATATGTTTGTATAACTAACTGGCTTAGCACTAGTGGCCAACTTCGAAGCCGTCGGCTGCATGCTGTGGATCTGCCGCCTGAATACCATGAACTTTCATTGAACCTTTGCCAAGCTCAGTGCAGGGGGGCCCCAAGGACTCAGTTGCAGCTCGAAGAGAAGGAAATTCAGTCATCCATTGACAGCAGCAGGGCCTCTTTGAAGATAAGGGAAGAACTTGTGCGGGGTGGGAACATAGGTTGTCAGGGATTTCTCTGTTCGGGGTCCCCCTCCGGAGGCACGAAGCTCGAGCTGTTTTACACAGCTGTACCACTTAACAAACTCATCTGGCATATGTTGTGTTGGAGACTCTGCTTTGGGAAACCTCAGGTTGAGCCTGAGGGATGAGGAAGAGCCCGAGAATGAGTGTGTGTGGAGAGGAGTCGAAAAGCTGCTCCCGTTGGCTCTCTGGAGTCATGTGCCAGGAAGGGACTCTGGTCCTAGCGGTTAAAGTGTCAGGTGGTGTGTGTGCAGCTCATTGAATGGTGTGGGAATGCTCGGGCAGTGGCTTCTCCCTTAACAGTAAATGAGAAAAAAAAAAGATCAGTTCTGAAAAGTCAGCATAGCTGCTATGCAGCAGCTATACATGTATACTGTACACGTGGATACAGCTGCCATATATGTATACCATACAGCTAAGTTTGTCATCATTTACATTACTGTCTTCTACATCTGGATAATAGAAATACTGTAAAAAAAATTTAAAGGACAGAAAAAAATTATTTTGTTTCCTTGGTCTTCTCTGTAATACTGAAAGTTAAAGAAGACATCTTTATACTATATGGTTAGACTTGTAAGTTACTGACATTAAATAAACACAGACACTACAGTACTGTAATGCTTTCTTTTCTGTCTGTAATCACATTTGTGATTCCAACTGCTAACAGAAGTGGAAAAAAAATGAAACTGAGACATTTCTGTTTTATTTTTCTTCAGCATGATTTTCTTAATATTTTTAAAGACAGGGTAAAAGCTGTCAGAGCCCCAGACAGTCAAAATATTTTGGAATCAGGGTTAGTAATAGTGGGAAGAACTAGAAAGCAACATTGTTTTAAGTTTTCCTACATTTATCCTGATGGCTAAATATGATCAACTACTACAATATATAATGTCTCATGCAAATTTAGTATTAAAAATTCTATATTTTATGGAAACAATATTGACAATCTGAATTATTCAAAAACATAGGCATGACCACTGAAACCAAGGAAACTCAGTTTTTAAGTGACAATTAAATACATAAATGCATCTGCTGCTATTTTTATTTACATGTCTTTTCGGATTTTTTTTTTTAATGTCCTTTCTTCACATTTCCCAGTTCTGCAGTGCTTGAGACTTGCAACATCCCTTTTGTTTTAATGGTACCGCAGATTCTTGTGTTCTATCAAAGTTCCAAGATCTGGAGAAAATAAAAAATAATGTACAGTTGTGAAACTCATAAGTTGATCATAATAGTCATTATTGAAGGACACTGAGAAAATAAATAATTGTAGCAAATATGTAGAAAAGAATTTCCATTTTAAAGGACACTGTCAAAATATTTTATTCTTCAAAATAAGACAAATGTATCACAATGCAGGTTTCTTTACGAAATAGTTGCTTGAAAAATGCTACATTGGTTGTCTTTGGTACCAAAGCAATTGAGGACGAGCTGGCAATATGTCTACATTGTCTTCAGATGTACTAGGACCATTGGTGCCCAATTCCACAGTAGTAGTTTGGCTGCCTGGGGCAGCTGATGCTTTCACGTAGCTCTTTGGCTCTTCTGAGCTTTCTGAAACTTTCATTCCATATCTTCTCTCTATTTTCTCCTCTCTGAGTGGTCAAGTGGAAATAATGATTTGTAATTAAGTAAAAAAGAAATTAGGCTACATGCCAGTGAAAAGTTCCTAAAAATGAATGTGGTAAAGGTATTGGAGATACATAGTGCCTCGTTCTGAATACAGTTGGACTTTTAGAGTATGAGATGGGTAGGCAAAGGGACTCTGTGATGCCCAGGTTGGCCTGTCATTCCCATTTTTCAGGACTCTCTGACTGTACAAAAAAAGAAGCCATGGAAATGAGGAAAGCCCTGTGGCAGGGACCATTAAAAAAGGACTGGAAAATGTTCTGTAGAGCATAATCTTGCATAGACTGAGAGACTTAGACGAAGAACTCTGGGTTTTTTTGCTCTTCTGGCTTCTTTTTCTCTGTCTGAGTGTCTTTGGAGATTTCAGAAGACTGAGAGAACCTCTCAGAGTAGTTTTAAATGAGGAAGTCAGTGCTGTTTATCTGTTTCAAATACACCCTATAATATCAAGTTGTTTATTATCCAATAAAACAGAGGGCAGAACAAACAAATAGTGCTGTAGAATCTGGCACTAAAAATCACTTTTCACAAAAACCAATGATACAGTTGTCCTGTGAAGTGATTTGAGTAGGTATTTCTAACCTAACACAGATTATAAGAACACCCACAGAAACCTATTATGGTGGTTTGTAGCTATGCAGTATCTGCACAGGTATTATTGTTGTGGCAGGGGACTGAATTTTGTCTTCAGACAAATAATACAGGGCCTGCCTGTCTGAATCTTGATTGTCCCTGTACTTCTGAAGGCAGAATAAGTGATAAACTATAGGGTTTGTATTCAGTGATTCAAGGGGAGACCTCCATCAGCTGTTAATAATGCTAGGATTACAAAGATGAGGTACTCAAACTGATGTACACCTAAAAACTGGCTTTTTGGATGGATACTTGCACATGGTGAAGGTACTTAATGCTGAGATCCTTTTTACCTTTCTGACAAGACGGTAGCAGTAGCTGACGCCTAGAAGCCACAGCTAGGAAAAATGTGCTGGGGAGGTCAGATGCAGTTTCTTAGCACGAGAGAATAAGTAGTTCTAGAAGTGGTTCTTTAAAGAATTTTTTTGGATAAATTTTGTGGCTTATTCTGGGGATGTCAAGAGAGGTTACCTTATGCAGGATATTCCTGGTGTTTGAGTCTCTTGCTCTGCTTCTCCATGTCATCACATTTTTTCAGGGAAAGGCAGTCATTTGCATTGCCTTCGGGATGCTCCTGTTACCTGTACTTCTGTCGCAAGACAGTCTTTCTAATTAAAGCTACATTCGCCTGTAGAAGTCAAAAAGCTTTTTTGTCTTTCCTCTGACATATAATTTGACTTCTACATTTCTGAACTGTATCCCTCCTTGACTAATTCCTTGACTAATCTTTGAAGTATGAGAGCTGGCTCACAGTCAGAGAAAAGTTACTGAGATAGTGGGGGCAGTGCCCTGAAGAGAACTAGAAGATTTTTTTGATATTTGGATGGTTTATTTCACTGGTAACCTCTTGTTTTACAGACTACTAGATTGGGCATCATGAAAGAATTAGATGAAGTTGGCTGGGATCCTTGGGAGCTTAGCTTTATTCTGCAGCCAGGGTACTATGAATGGATTGGCTTTGGTGTCTCACCTCTTCTATTCCTTGAGGACTAAAGACCTCTCAGGCACAGGCAGCAACAAACACAAATATATTGAAGCTTTTGGTTTTGCTTGTGGCAGGCCCATCAAATTCTGTGCTTTACACATGTGACTTACTTGTCTACTTTTTCTTCTCTCCACCCTCACGATCATCTACATTATCAGTAACTCTCACATTTACAGCACAATGCCACAGCTTTTCTTCATCTCTTTTGTGCCATGAAGCAGATGCTACTGGTCAGTCTTCCAGGCAACTGTGTCTGATGTGCAAAGCCCTGAGGTACAAGGGAAAGCATGGTGTTCAGCCGCTTCCAGGGAGCACTTGCTTCACCCCAGCTGCAGCCTCCTGCCATGCTCCCTCCTGCTCCACTTGATGCTCAAGGCATGCTCCCATCATGGGACTTGACGCTGAGACACTACACACACCAGGCAATTAAAAAGTTGAGATGTCAGCAACTCATTTATAACATATTCTGGCTGGGGACTACCTGTGGCACCATGAAGGTGGGGGGCAAGGGAGAGAGTAAAAAGAAGTGCCCTGCTAAGGCGGTAGTTGATTTTACCTTTTGTTTTAAAAGGATATTTTTAAGCTGCCATGCAAACCAAATAAATACATGAACAAAACCATGGAGACCTCAGTGCCATTACATATTCCCTGTGTGACCAGCAATGTAAAATACTCAATTCTACTTGCGTTATCCATGCTGGCTATTTCTCTCAGATAGGCTAAGAAGAGTATAAAAATGCAAATCTTTCTCTGCTGAAGTTCATGACAAATCTTTTATTGACTTATATGGGATAAGTTTCAAGGACTTTGTAAATACGTGTAAAATGGGGCAGTAATGAGCAGATGATCTCAGCATGAAAAGCTATATTCCATTCTCAGTCTGTGGCTCTAGCCAGCTGTACTAGTCCAGATGTTTACATGACAGACTGCTAATTTAGAATTACTGTATTACTAATCACAAATGCTAGATTGGATATGCTGAGGTGTCAAGGTCAGCTCTTAAACACTGTCTCATGGTCTCCTCTTTGATGGGTATAAAAAAGATTCAAGAAATAATCATTTGGTGTTAAAACAGAATCACGTAAAAAGTCTGTGCAAATATATTTGAAGTGTATTCAACACCTTTTAAACACAGGCTTTGAAAGAAACCATGGAATTGTAGTTCTGTTTTGTACCAAAAGCACTGTTACTTAACTGTTGCTGATTATTTTCCTTGTTTGTCTTAAAATTATTTCAGGAAGGTAATAAAAGTAAACTGATTTATTATTTGACAGCCTCAGTCCAGGTTTCAGTAGAAAAACAGAAGTTGCTGTAGGTGTGCACAAACACTCCAAGTTCACACCAGTCACACTCAGTACTTTATTTAAATTTTCCTGTTGATTCCTTCTATCTTGTAGTTTGTTTTGTGCCCAGACTCAGCTGTAAGGCTTGTGGGTTTTTTGTCTTCCCTTCATTCTACCTGCCTTCCCTGAGACTGTTATCAGAAAAAATACTCAGGAAAGCTCAAGAGCCCTCCCAGGGAACAATACCATGATGCCCTCTAGTGAGTGCCTCTTAGCAATGCCATTTGTAATTTAGCTTTGGTCCCACAGGTCTGGGATGTGGCCTTCAGATTTACTAATCCTTACCTGATGCAAGAGGTTGCATCACATAAAGTATGAATATGTTGGGTCCCCATTTAAGAAGCCATCTGACAAGGTGAGAATGGGCAATGACACCTGTGCTGCCTGGGAGCAATGTGTCTGGGGCAGACCTGGGGGGCTTTGGTGCCAATCACAGGTGAGTATGAGCGGACAAGCTTTGTGCTGAGTCTACTCTGTAAGCAGAAACGAAGGGTTTGGTCTAGAGGACTGCAAGTCAGACATTTTTGCCAACCCAAAAAGTGCTTCGATGGTAAAAGCTAAATGAATGAAATTTGTGACTTATCACAGAATAAAATATACCCTTGATTTATGAGCTCAGCCAGCAGAGATGGTGTGGCTATGTAACCGGAGATGTAGGGCAATGCAAACATGAAGTAACCACCTGTTTTCCTCTAGGCTTTAGTGGGCCTTGTATTTTATTTCCATTTTAAAGAGTAGTCTTTACAGTCCATTTGTCCCCTCCCCTTCCTTCTCTCAGCTCATCCTTGTGATGAAGAGTTAGTGCCCTTATCAGGCAAGGTTTCAAGTAATGCTTCAGTTTTATAGCCTCAGCCTTTCCATGAGCAAACATTCACAGCAACCTTTAGCCTCTCTCCTTTCCTGAGTTTTGCTGTTGCGAGTTTTTCACAAACAGAAGTGCCACCTAGTACACCGGAGGGGCGGGCAGAGGTGAAGGCAGGGTGGGGGATAGGGAAGTGCCTGAGAGAAGGATTGTAGAGCCTGTCGCTGAATCTACGACGTGGAGATCTCCTTTGTCCTATCCAGGAACAAAACCAATGTAGATTATGTGAAAGAAAGAGGGTTGGAAGAGAAAAAAAAAAGAGAGAGCACACACCATGGGTCTAAACTGAGTAATAATGAAGCAACGGATGCTGAGTCTAGCCCTTTGGCTGTTGTCCTTCTTGCTCCAGCTGCTGCTGCAAGCTAGTTCAAATGAGTGTAGCAACAACAATTATGTGATCAACGTGATGCTCATGAATTACTCGGACTTGCCATCAACTACTGATAATTTGAAATTAGCTGTGGAGCAAGCTTTGAAAAGGGTACAAAATGAATTCCAGGCAACAGGTAAGGCAATGGGTGTTGGTTTTCCCTCTCCTGCGGTGGTTTCTTGTCAAACCTTTTGCGATGGCTCCCTACTCATCCGACCTTCAGCAAACTGCTCCTCAGACAGGCTCCTTTTCTGTCTGTTCACCTTATGTAGATCTTACAGAAATAATGACCTTCCTCTGCAAAAGTAGAAGGGCTCTGCATATGGGCAGAATCATATTTGCTTTCATGGTGTTTGGGCAGGCTCTTCCTGCATGCTTTTCTGGAGATGTCCAGTTGGGAACATGGGTATTGCTGAACTGGATCAGACAAGACCAATGATCCATCTAGTGCAGTAACTGGGATGCCCTTGCTTCCACTCCTGGCTGGATTAGCGTCTGCTGTCTGAAAATAATTTTCCTCTTGACCCCACCTGTTGATCATATTATGACTTGAAGTGTGAAGAATCCGCAGTCCATAGGTTTTTCCCTGATTTAGAGTCACTGCAGATGATGCTTTTATTTGTTTTGATATCTTAGCTCTCTTTTCAGTATCACCAATCCACTGTCACTCTCTAGAACATTGTGGGAAAAAGAGGTTTGAAAGAAATGATACCCATTCTCTTCCTGCCCTCTGGTTGGAGAGATTTTGTTGAATTTTACTGGAAAGTGGTCTCTCAGTTACTTCCTCCAGAGCCTTAAAAAATGTCTTTAATAATGGCCAGTACTGAAAGTACTTTATACTGAAAGTACTAACACTCAGCAGCAGAAGTCAGCAGTCCACACTAGAGCAAATTTTATGATCTCATCCTAAGTAGTGGGGGTTAGGTGGTAGGTGGACTTCCTAGAATTTTTTTGGTAGGAGACATCTTAGCATAGGACTGCTCAGACCTGTCTCAGAAGAGGGATACAGCACACTAGTTGTTATCTGCAACTCATGATGCTGTTTACTTTTATATTTGCATTACAGGAGAAAATGTTACAGTCAACGCCACCTTCCACAGCTTTACCTCATCACTCTATGTCTCACAAGGCTGTCGTACCAGCACCTGTGAAGGTGTGGAGCTCATCAAGGAAATTTATGTGAGTAGGTGGCTTCTTTAAGCTGATTTCCTAAGACGGGACTTTTTTCTTTCTGTGTGTGTGTTTGCATGTGTCTCTCTCTTTCCTTATTAACTTTTGATGCTGTTGTTCAGTTCCAAGCAAATTTGACAGGGGAGTGAAGTTTTCAAAGAGAATATGTTCCTGTAGGTTTTGTGAAGACAAGCAGGCAAATACTGGAGACAGCTTCTATGAAGGCTTCCCGGAGGCTGTCATTGGACATTTGGTGGCAGTGCCGGCTAAAGCAGCCTTCTGCTGCAGGCCCCTTTTCCTGTGCTTAAGTTGTGCTCTTTTTTGCATCTGCACAGCTCTTTGAGTGGTCACATAACCAAAGCAGTCTATTAAATACAACCCCCCCAAAAACTCCAAAACTACAAACACTCAAACAGCCTAAGCAAAGTAAAAAAGGCCCATTGCCAACTGGATCTGACCCTGATCTGGTTCACCATCAGTTTACCCACATACACAAAGGAGAGTGCGGTGCGAGGATGGGAATGTGTGGGCAGAGAAATTGTTAGGCTGGCACTGATACCAAAGAAATGTGTATGGAACTATGCCCAGAGGGCAAAGATGAAGTGCTCACTTCTCAATAGAAATCACAGAAGCCATGTGGGAGAAACTATGTGAATACACTAACATGCGGAAAAGCTTCAGTTAGAATTGGTGCCCTACAAGAAGCCATGTTTTGGTGGATTTTCTCATGTCTAATAACCGTCACCTCTAAGCAAAGCTTTGTTAATCCAATGTGAATTCTCAAATCTAGCAATGTATGAGCACATGCTATAGTCTTTGTTAACAAGTCCCTCATGATACACAAAGCTACTGGTCAGGCCTCATTTGGTGGTCATGGAAGGATTTTTTTTCACTCTAGGTTTGTTCTTTTAACTTTTTGGTAGCTCCGTTGCTACTCTGTTCTTGATTTTGCTGGGTAAATTCTGTGTCTCCTCAAATCTGAAAGTTTTCTTCGTTCTCCCATCCTCCTCTCTCTGCCAGTCCTTTGCACTGTCCCCGCTATTGACCTTTTCTGATCCCTTGCAGAATAATGGCACCCTTGGCTGTGTCGTCATAGGACCTGTTTGCACTTATGCCACCTACCAAATGGTCTCGTAAGTACCATGTCTTCCCCCTAATATGATGATTTTAAAGATAACTTCTGAACAAAGTTTTTCTGTGTACAACAAGCCAGCAGAGAAATTGGGGTTTAGGATACATCAGATACCTCGAGGTCTACAGTCAAGGCAGTAAGACTCTTATGCATAGCCGCTATGTTTGGTAGGCAGAAGAAAATCCCCTTCCAAAGCCCATTGATGAAATCCTGTTGCTAGCAGGGAAACTTTTCTAAATGCTGACAGTAAGTTGATTGATTGATTAGGGCTCAAAAAACTTAACTCTTCAGCAACTGCATCAGGAAAGACATGTTAGCTTAAGGCACGTAGACATCACAGTACTGCAGCAACAGGGGTCCTTCTGGGTGGGTGCTCAGTCATTGAGAGGCACCTGAGTTACATGTGGCAAGACAAGATCCAAAAACCCCAACCATTTTCAGTAAAGAGTGTTTAGATAGACAGAAGCCAGTTTCATCCTAACTCTTCTGCCTGAGGAAGCATTCCTGAACACTGAATCTTTCTACCATCTTGTTATACATGCATCTGTATAATCCTATTCTATATTATATTATAATATACTATACATTAATATCTTGATTCTCAGATATTAGGAAAAGTGCAAGCTGAATCTGCAGGCTTCTAGCATGAATCAGTTGCCCCCCCCATCAGTCACGACATACAAATCCGTATTTTTACCATGTGAATCACTTCTGTTTTCAAACTTTGGTAGCCTTTTGGTTTCACTGAGAGATACCGGGAAGACTAAAACTCTTTTACCTCAAGCTTTATCTGCTTTTAGCTCTATACTTTTCTTAGAGTGCCAAGACCAGAAGTGAATGCAATGTTACTGGTGAATGCACTTGATGATTTACAGAACAATCAAAAGAGTAACTCTTATATAGGTATAGGACCATGGTCAAATATTATGCAATATACCCTATTTTATTTATTGTGCCTCCTAACTTTACATTTGCTTTCCTATCATCTGCTGGATATGGAGCTGCCCAGAATGATGCCACAGTCTTTTTCTCAAACTCTGACAGAGTTAAACCAGTAAAAGGCATGAATAGCAGAAGTTCATGCAAAGCAATGAAGAACGCTAGCAAACAGGCAGCTGGCTTTTGCCCATGGTGCAATAGCTTTGCAGTTCAGAACAAGTGCCTCACTTCACAGCGGTTTAAGTGTGGCAGGCTGCTGTGGGGAGGGCGATCCACAGGCAGCGGGGTGGGAGTGCGCAGGGCCTGCAGCAGCCTAGCTGCTGCCTGTGCTCAGCCACTGCTCTGGGTTTCATCTTTGTCTTGTCAAACGGACATTAAGCAACACTGAGTGATAACCGCAAAAGCTCTGTAAGCACAGCAGCTGCTGGGATGTTGCGACAGAATGGTGGAAATAACAAGTGTGGTTTGGGATTAGCCCAACTGTCTACTTCCAACTTCTTCACCATCTCTAATTCAGGAAATCATTGAGCAATGATCAGTGGGATGAAATTAAGAAGTCCAAATGCTGGATTCTGCACCTAGGATGGAGTAACACCAGGCACAAGTATAAATTGAGAGAGGAGCGGCTGGGGAGCAGCCCTGCAGAAAGGGATCTGGGGGTGCTGGTCAACAGCAATGTCAATATGAGTTGGCAGCATGCCCTGGCAGCCCAGAAGGCAAACCCCATCCTGGGGTACATCAAACACAGCACGACCAGATGGTCCAAAGAGGTGACTGTCCCACTGTATTCAGCGTTGGCACGGCCTGACCTTGGGTATTGTGTGCAGTTCTGGGCCCCACAATTTCAGAAGGATGTGAAGGTGCTTAAATACATCCAGAGGAGGGCAACAAAGCTGGTGAAAGGGCTGGAAGACAGCTCCTATGAGGAGTGGCTAAGGACTCTGGGCTTGTCTAGTTTGGAGAAAAGGAGGCTGAGAGGTGACCTCATTGCTCTCTGCAGATACCTGAGGAGGCAAAGTGGAGAGGGAGGTGCTGATCTCCCTGGGATCCAGTGATAGGACGCATGGGAACAGTTCAAAGCTGAGCCAGGGGAGGTTTAGTCTAGACATTAGGAAGCATTTCTTTGCTGAGAGGGTGGTCAAACACTGGAACAGGCTTCCTAGAGAGGTGGTCGATGTTCTAAGCCTGTCAATGTTAGAGACATTTGGACAATGCCCTTAACAACACGCTTTACCTTTTGGTCGGCCCTGAATTTGTCAGGCAGTTGGACTAGATGATCGTTATAGGTTCATTTCAACAGAAATATCCTATCCTATCCTATCCTATCCTATCCTATCCTATCCTATCCTATCCTATAAATTAGTCAGAAAAATGTCCATTTCATTTATGAAATACTCTTCCTGGAAGTACTCATTACATCATTGGTGTCTGTCTCTGTTGCAACAAGTATAAACCATGTAACTTGGTAAGTGGGCTTTACCTGGAAAATAAAGTTTTGTCACAATAATGTCAACAATCTAATTGCCGTTTTTTTTGCAGGCAAAATTCCCTATCATATAAAAACACCATGCAAGAACTAAAATATTTTAAGTCTACAATTACAGCATCTAGGAAAATGCTTTTATGCTTAAAAACTTATTGTCTCTGTGGATAAAAAAATATCTTTTCTTTTTACAAATTCTCTGCCAGCAGAGGGTTGCCTTGGTTTTTCTCCCTGACTGCTGCTGTTATACAGCTCTTAAAACATGCCATAATGAAGCTAAAAGTCTTTTCCTTGGAGTTGTAGGAGTAAAGCTTTTTTGGTGGCAAAAAGCTGTCACCCTCCAGCACTGCCCCAATAAAGAGATCAAATCCATTCCATGTTAATGGCAGTCGGGGAGCAGAATCAGATGGGTGCTTGAGCCTTTGGAGTCCTATCACAGCCCTCGGGCTGAAATGTTGCATGGTACCCAAAAGGGCATGGGAAACTGGGGCAGTGAGGGAAGCTGCCTGGACAAGTTCAGCAGGGCTGTTCAGTGCCAATACTGACGTGAAATCTGCTTGTGTTCTGGAGGAGTCTTCTGCTTCAGGATCTAATTGTTGTTAAACTAACACAGGGCACAAGAACAGAGGGAGCTGAGGATGGAAACCACATGGTAGCTACCTTGGTGCAACAGCAATCCATTCAGACTTGTCCTTTTGTCTCTCCCTTCAGACTTGAAACAATACTGAGCCTGCCTCTGATCTCTGTAGGGAGTTTTGGGCTGTCCTGTGACTACCAAGTGAACCTAACCCGCCTTCTGACCCCAGCCAGGAAAGTGAATGATTTCTTCTATTATTTTTGGAAAGAATCTCGACTGCCATTCAAAACCACAGCCTGGGAATCTACCTACATTTACAAGAGGAATGACAACTCGGAGGCATGCCTCTGGTAAGATCGGGATCCACCATCTGACCTGGTTGTTGATAAACTCCATCTCCATCCTTGAACATGGTTCTTAGAAGCTGTCCTTTGAGTCCTACATTCTGGGAGGTGACTCATGGCTACCAAGGAATAAGAGAAGGAAAAGATGAATTATACACTTTAGCTGTACTGCATATCTGAATGTTTCACTTGGTTTACTTTTAAGCCTTCTCGTCTTGACTTTTCCTGTGGACAGCATAGCCCACAAGTTGTCACTGCTGGAAATACCTGTTTACTGCATCCTTGATGTAAATAGTGTGACATGAGAGGCTCCTCCATCAGGCTCTCCATGGATGCCTTTTTAGGTCAAGGATCTTACCAAGCTCTTGTAATGTTTCTCTGTATTGATAGTTTCAATCTGTGGGCACTATTCGCACTCCAAAACATTTCCAAAGTTGAAACTGTATCTTTCTTTGAACAAAATGACCCCCAATGGTTGCAGAGTTTAAGCTATGCTTTCACAAGTTTGGAGCAAAAGAGACAGTTTTCACTCTGTTACCTGAGACATCAGCCTGTGCATGATTCTCAAGAATGCTGGGTTTTCTCCTTGCCTAAAATCAAAGGCTGTTTTTAGTCAAATAGACTCTTTAAAATACTGATATTTACAATTACTCTTCTATTATTGACTCTTACTTAACTTTCAACTCATGTGTTTCTGTGCTCGTTTGATTTTTTTACCAATTTTGGGATACAAAATGCTGATTAATTTTAAAAAATCGTTTCTCCTAAGAATTTTATAAATGTAGCTCAAAAACAGCCAAAAATTCATGGTATTAACCATTATTTATCTTTCCAGTTCATAATGTGAGAAAGCTGCAGAATTGTAAGCAAAATTTATGACTGTATTGGCTTCACAGTGATATAAGCATGTATTACAGAATATTTTGTATACAGATTTTTTTTTCCTGAATTAAGGGGCCGAAAAACTGATCTCCGATTCACTGTTTTGTAGATATTTAGGGATTTTTATTGTTTCCTCCTTCTTTTTTAGTATAGATAACAACTTAATCATATGATGTAGTTGCTATGATTACCTCTCTATGATGCTTTGAAACATCAGTGCATTTTGCTTATCTCTTACTACAATCTGTATTTCTCCATGTTTGCATCTATAACTGCCAATGCACTACACACACTTTAGCCAAATCCCTTTAATCCTGCAGGTTTCGTAGCTTTCAGGGAAGTCAATGCATTTAAGGTATTGCCCAAGTGTTTCTTACCTTGTCTTTATTAATATTTCTGTTCAAGACCTTTATGACTTCATAATTGTTCGAGCTCTTTTTCTTTATTGTTGAATTAACTAAAAAAACCCCCCAAATTAATATTGTATCTCTGCCCATTTTTTATCCTAATATGGTTGTAAAATTGCATCTTATTCTGCTTTAATAGAAAATGTCAGCTTAAAGGCTTTTGAACTGTCTAATTCAAAAAATCCATTTTTGCTAAAGCACAAGTTATACAGCACGGGCTAATTGTTTTCCCCATATATGTGTAAAAATAAGTGAATACCCACAGTGACAGCAAAATCAGGTTGTGTCTCAACTATGCATATGTTGCTGCAAATTAATCTTTCATGATTCTGTCCCTGAAAAAAATGGGAAGCAAAAGATATTCAGTAGTTTATAGTACTGGGATTTTTAGAGTGTATGGTATTGCTAGCTCAAAAGTGAAGTAGTTTGAAAACGGAGAGATTTCTTCTGTTTTTCCCTCTGCATTAACTTTATTTCAGACAGAATGTCTCTTCTCAGACACAACTTGTTGAGGCAAGAATAGGATTTAGGAGTTGGCTGGTTTAGCTTAATATTATAGCTAGCTTCTACTCACTTGGTTGGTTTCTTTTTGCTGTCCACATTTTCCCCCTTCAAGTTTTAACTGACTCAGCATAGGAGTTTTTTGTTGCTACTTTCCTTCCTTTGCTTCTCTCACAGTCAGGGTACATGTATGTGTTTTAATCTCAATTCTTTCTGCAGCTCTCATTTACTCCTTTGAACCTTTGCATGTGTCTTCTGAGATTACCACCGATGTCTTAAAACAGCAGAGCTTCCTGGCTCTCCTTCACAGTCTCACTTACTGTAATTTCTCTGTATCCTGATTTTGTTTCTTAATTGTTAATGTCTTATTACATCATTATCTTCTCCAAACCCATCCTTTGTACAACCAGGCTCAAATACCTCTGGGTGACTTTCCAAACGCTTCTAAGTCTTTCATGCTCTTTACTGATGTTCTCTCTTCTATTGCTGCAGAAAAAAAAGAAGTTCCATACTGCCTTACAAAACTCTTGTGTGCTATAAACAGCCTATTTTGCATTTTGACTTATTTAGGAGAATGTGAGGAGTTAGCAATTTTCTGACAATATCTGTACTCCCTTGTGTCAGGTACATGAATGCACTAGATGCTGGAATCACACACTTCTCTGAAAAACTGAAGTTCAAGGAGACTTTACGGACTCCAGAGCAGCTTAAGAAAACTGTGAAAGATCCAAAACGGAAAAGCAATGGTAAGAGGGGGTGAGGGTGCACTCTCCCCTGCAGGTAAGTTGCTTTTCCCAGGAAATCAGATCTACCCCTTAGTATTTTAGGGATAGTCTTTCCACAGAAATAGTGGAGAAACGCAGATATACCATTTCACATGGATGAAAACATAAAATGGCACAAAGTTCCTAGATTCCTCTCTCCATCCCCACATAACATGGGGGAACATCCTGGTTCCAGAGAGATTTTGGGGTGAATTATTCCATGTAGGCACAAGTTCTGTTTCGTGAAATATTCAGAAATTCAGGAATCACAACTCCTTTGAAAAATGGCTTTAGATAATACAAGCATGATTAGCTCTCTACCATTCCTGTGTTTGTAGCCCTGGTGCATATATGGGCCTCATTTGTGCCATCAAGGGGCACTTCTTCTGAAAGTGATCCATCTAAACTAGAAAAATGGATGAGTAAATACCTCATATTCTCCTAAGACTAAGCATGTGGCATCAGCACGCCAAAGGAGTGCAAGAGTAATAAGTAAACCAATGAAACTACTACTTGAATGCCATTTAACTTAGCAATGTTCACATACAGTAGCCCGTATTGCATCAGAACTGGTCATGTGTATTTGAGTGAGATAATGCTAGCGCCTTGGTGCCATCATACAGAAAATGGTGAGGGCGTTGAGGCACCTTTTACCACTTTCCCTCAAATATCCTGGTCTTGCTTGCAGAGAGGCTGTAGCTCTCTGCCTGGGTCTCAGCACAGCACAGGTAATGAGCCTTAGCCTGGCATTTCTCTACTGCCTGCTACTCAAGCATGGGGGAGCTGGCAAATGTCCTCTTCTTGTCTGTACCTTTCACCAATCTGTCTCCCATTTTTGCCCAATCTGTAGTGATCATCATGTGCGGCTCTCCACATGACGTCAGCACGGACCTAGGGATGGCAGAAGTGGATAAGGACATTGTTATCATCCTGATAGATCTCTTCAAGTAAAGTATCACCTTTACTGTTCTTCTTTCCTCTGCAGTTTGCTGAAGGACAGAGATAATGGAAATAGTCTGAGGGGAACCATTTTGTTGAAGAAATGATCTCTCACAAAATGTTTTACATTGCCACCTTTCGTCATGTCTTGCCATTTATCTAAGCTGCTTAGTGTTTAATTCATGGCACATCCTCTACAACATCCCTTTTAGTTTATGTAATATTTTTCTAAGGCAGTGACAGAGCAGGTAGGATTAACATGATCCTGTGGACTCCTCAGTGCAGGAAGTCATGAGAGAACCACAGAGTCCAAAGTCAGAATGGTCATGAGCTATTCATATGAAATATAGTACATTTTTCATACACTCTTCCGAATCAGACAATTATGTAAATGTGGCTTACAGTATATTTTTCTAGGCTTTGTTTACTCCATTTTTAAATGATTTAAAAGTGGTACAACTGTTTCTTCCACTTTATAACTCTTCCACTTTACAACCGTCTCTTCAAGATCTTTGTAACTACATAAATCTAGCTTTTCAGAGACATTTCTTTGTATACAATCTAAGTATTATGTTGTTCAGCTTCATCTTCATATTACTAATTACAAAATCTTTATAGATGAGGACTGATACAAGAAGTGACACAGCACAGCTCACATCCCTATGGCAAAGTGTAGATGCCCAAACTGCTTTTTGGGTATGGCTCCGAACACCGCAGTAAGTCACAGCCTGGGATAAAGCTAGTTGGCTTAGACCAAAACCATGCCTGGGACTGTGCTGGCAGCTTCATGCCCATGTCTCCATCTCACTTCTTTCATTGTTAATATGGCAAAAGAATTCATGAACTTCCAGGGCCTGTGGGACTTCCCAGCCCTCATGTCTAAAGCTGACCTTGGCATGCCAGGGCTGAGGCACTTTGGACTAATGACTTCAGTCATTTAACTTTGGGTCCAAACTGGAGCCTGTGGTTCGAGTTCTAACAGGATCTTCTCTGTCCTGTACAGTTTCAAGTTCAACATACGTATTTTTCAGAAGTGCCTCTAAGAGCTTTAGACTTTCCACCACTTTATGCAGGCACTAGAAATCCCCAAATGCTTTTCCTAAGACAACTGGCCACAATTCCTGTTTCTTTGCAAGTGCACAATGGAGAATATATATGTGAGTGCTTTTACTGGTGTTGCATATTTAGTTGTTGCCTCACAATAGGTGAGGGCGATTAGGGGCTCCTCTGCTGTGATATGCATCCTTCTGATATAACCAGCTGCCTCAGCCCATTTTATATGCTGCCCTCCTTAAATATGCTACACACCCCTGATTTTGGTGAATATCTCAAATCATGTTCTTCTTCTTAAAACAGAAACAAAATACAGACACAATGTGTTATAGCCAAACTCAAACTGCAGGAGAAGACAGTACCCCATGATTCTCCAGGAGTCAAATCCCTCAGACAAAGTGATGGATTTAAATTTTCTTCAGCTCTGACCTCTCTGGCGGCTAGGACACAAACACAGTGTTAAAGCCTCCCTCAGGGGAGGTGGGATGCTGTAGGATTATCCAGCCTGGTAGAGTCTAATGAAGTTTCCTTTTCATCTGGCTAGTTCAGTCTGAACCTGAATGAAAAACACTTCAAAATTCTTCTGGGTGAAAAGTGCGATGTAAAAGTCAGAAAGTTCAGGGAAAGGCAAGGACAGGACTCTGGTGTCAGGATCCCATCTGATGGCTGTGGAACGGAGCCTGTGGTTTCCAAAAATTCTTAATGCAGTACTGACTTGAAAAATAAAAGTATGATCAAACATGAATAATAAGAGAAGGCTCATACAGATTTTTTTTTAAATCAGTATAGCTATAGCAATGACAAATGCTGCCATTTAACACTAATACCTATTGCTAAATTGCTCTGTAACATGTGAATCCAGTGGTTGCCAGTGTGCGAAGCTCTTCCAGATGGCCTGTCAGGATGATGAAACCAAAGATACCTGAAAGCTACAACCTTTTCTGCTTGTTTTAGCATAGTTTTCAAGCTCTCATAGTTTCCTCTGATTTTCCTAGCTCACTGAATGAAACAAATAAATCAACAAGCTGCCCTATGCACCTCTCCGATTACTTCATGCCCTCCTATTAAATGCTTTTAGGGCAAATCCTGCTGTGATCAATTCTAGCAGGAAATATCAAAATCAGAGGAGCACGCAAAAGAGCGCAGAAGAGGTCAGAAATATGCACAATATGAAGAAACTACAGATTGCAGTACTGTGGATTCCAAGAAAACACTCAGCTTTAATAAGAAGAGGAAATAAACGGGACAGAAACTGAACAGTTACAACAACAACAGTAATTCACTGCAATGTTTGAGTTTCAGATTGGTAGATACCTTTGATGTTACCTTTCAATGTAGTCAAGCACAGAAGCTGGCATCAGGGAATGAATAACATAAAGAGTTTTGTCCATGATTATTTTTAGAACTACTCTATTAACCTGTTAAATAACAGTGCCGCTGGGGAGAGGAGACTGATTCTGTCATGCTTACCACTGTTCCTGTTGCTGGTTGTTCATCGGGTTCTTGTCCTTTGCTTCGCAGTAACACATACTTCAGGAACAACAACTCAGCCTATTATATGCAGAACATACTTGTCCTGACTCTGCCACCGGCTAATCACAGCTTGAATATCGTGAAGACTGAGGACACTGTCCTGGTAACCACACTATTTTATATCTGCTTTTTGCCTTCAGTTCATTCATGTTCATGTGCTAGGAAATGAAAACTAAAAATGCAGCTCTGATCATCCCCCATCATGCTTCTGTGCTGATCTTTTTGTACATTATCACAGGATGGCATTTTGTCTGTAATGATATAAAAATATAATCTAGTCAGGCAAACATGCAGGCTCTCATACTCCTGCTTTGTGAAGTTCAACTCAAGCTTTAAATTTGTTCTGCAAGTGTCAAGTTCGCAGGGTGTGAGGGAGACACAGCCTTCTGACTCCACTTCTGACTGACAGACAATCTTCTATGTAGCTGCACGGCATCACTGAAGTACAATCTATAGATGTAATTGAGATGTGAGGTAGTAAAGTTCAGAACTAGTAATTTTTGACTGATTTTTGTTTGCAGATATGTATAAGCAGTGGCAACCATTGCTGTTTCTGTCCAGGGGCTTTCCAGTTAAAATTCAAAAGCAGGGTTTTTTTTTTTTTTTGTTAGGAAATAAGTATTTTTTAATTTCCTGAAAAGCAGAAACTATGCAAACCCTGTATCTGCTTAGTGAAACTGGTACTCCTGCTGTCTGCCCAGGAACCAGAGCTCCTCCCGGGATTTTTGGCTTTGAGCTCCAGCTCTCCGGCAGGCAGCCTATAGCTTCTAGATGGATTTACAGGGCTTCCAGATCCCCCAGCCTGGGCTCAGCGCTTTTTGGATGCCAGCTCTGTGGCAGGCAGCTGAAAATTCTGGCAGAGCTCCTTGCCCCTGAGCTGTGGCCATCTGGAAGCCCAGACTTGCTGGAACCACAACAGATTGATTATCTGCACAGGCACTCTAATCCAAAGGCAGAGTCTTTGGGTCCCACTGAGCAGACCTGCCCAGAAGCTACAATGTAGGATTTCTTGAATCATTTGCACCAGGATCAGCATGCCAGAGATTTACGTGGGCCTCTTCTAAGTTTTCACCACCTCCCTGTCATCATACAGCAAAAATTTATTTTGTTTACCCTTATTTTTCCTAGTGAGAATGCTGATGTGGCATTGCCCATCTACTCACTCGATGTTCAGCATATTCTAGTCTTTCAAGCTGGAGATGTTGCCAAATGGAGACCACCAAAGATATTATAGCTTTAAGGCAGAAACATCAACTCTCAAATTGGCATTTTTTTCTCCTGTTCTAGCTGGAAGACGACTTTGTTGTTGGCTATTTTAATGCAGTCTTGCTGTTTGGACATATTCTGAAGAAACTTATCTCCTGTCAGAGCCCAGTGTCACCTCTCAGTTTCATCAATGGATTCCGAAATACCACTTTCGAAGGTAAAAAAACTACAGTCCTGTGCAGGGTTCACTAAATTGATGAAGGGAAAGAAATGTGGTTTTAGCACTCTGAGGATAAGTCACTTCTACACTAAACAAGTCCAAGCCCTTCAATGAGTTTTATTCCCCCTCTTTTTTTCTTTTGCTATCATTTTTTTCCAAGGATGTTATCTTCAGTATTAGCAGAAGCACTACACAGTAGCCATGCAGAATCACCTTGGTGCATGCAAGACAGAAGTAGAAAATCAAAATGATGACCATTTGAAACACTGCAATTAGCAACAGACTGTTTGAGGACTAAACTCCTTTCTGGACTGTTGTGTTAGACCATGAAAACCTTAGTATCAGGGAGAAGGTAATTTCCAAATGAAAATACTTATGATGCTGAACTTTAAGAAAAATAGAATAAGTCATCAGTAACAGCAACAAAAGAGCAATCTAAAGCTGATCAAAAAGACTTTCCTGAAATAAGGGAAAAATGAAGGCGAGACTTTCAGGAGTGGCGGGTATTGGCTAAGCCTGCGCTTTTGTTTAAACGACTGACTTCGTGAGACCAAAATCAAACCATGCTGAGGCACTTAGGAAGTTCCACCTTAAAATTCTTGGAATGTGCTACATAGGCAATTTCTCAATCTGCACATTTGCTGACATACAGAAGCAGGAGGTTAAAGGGAAAAAGAACCTGCTTAAAATAATATTAGAGCCAAGCAGGTAGCTCTCAAAAGAGTATGGGGAATGAAAGTATCCCTGTATTTCCTTTCTTGTTGATAGAGTCAAACTGCAGGAGGAAACAGGCAGTTTCCCTTCCCACCTCTAAAATGATCCCTTGAAGGGATGTTACTCTGACATTCTTGGCAGGCTGCAGAAACCTGACTAATATATTTTTCTATGGCTAGAGGGAGACTTCCCTCTTCAGTGCAGTCAGTTCAACACCTTTTATTGGATTTTGTAGAGAAAATGTGGCAAGCTGTTGAAGGACAAGTAGTGCCACACTAAGCTGATACATACTCTAGCAGGTACATGAAGAAGAAAAATATCCTGAGCATCAGAAATCCTTTTTTCTCACTCCTCCTGACACATAATTGTGTTTCTGAGAATGCAAACCCTCTGACCAATTCATTGTGTCTGCAGGTGTACTGGGTCCTGTGGCTCTAGATGAATTTGGAGACATTGATACCAATTTGACCCTGCTGTACACGTCACAGGCTGAAAATCAGGTATGTATGTCCAGGGAGAAATGGTTCAACCTTATATATGAAAGGAGAAACAAAATGCCCTGCACTAATAAGACTGATGAAAATAACCACAGCAGAAGTGGTGGGGTGCCAAGGCATGCTGTGCATGCTGGGAGGGGATCATGGGAGGCGTGCTGGAGACTGACAGGATTGATGTCATCTGGTGATTCAGCAAGTGCAGTGCAGCTGGTATTTTGTGGGACAGATACATTTCTTTTCAGAGAGAAAGGATGAATGAGGGAGAATACAGCAGCCAAGCTGAGGAACACACCACTGTAACAGAAAGAGCAAGAATTACTTTGAGTTTGGGCAGTACATTTACTAAGCATAGTTTCATAAAAGATAGAGGGATAAAAGAGGGAGAGCACAGCTGCTGACTGCATTTCTTCCCTTGTATACCCACAGTTCAAAACTCTGCTGTATTTCAACACTCAGAAGAACGAGACACACGTGATGACTACGAGTCCAGATTTTTCCTGGAGGAGCCACAAACTGCCCAGTGATATTCCAGGCACTGGTGAGACACCCATTAAACCTACCTCTTCTTCGATGACAAGTCACACAGTCCTGTGACCCACCTGCTCTGCAATCCACCATGCTACCTTCACACTGCCCCCAGCCAGTGACGCCAGGAACTGGAGGCAGAACAACACCCTTCCTTCCCCCAACCCAGCCCGACATATTATCTGCATCCAGCCCAGCTCTAAACTTGCATCTCTGTTTAGGCACTACTATGTCTTTCATAGACTCCATATTGCACCAGTGACTGTGGGGAATACCATGGGCGTTTTGGAAGAGGTCACTCCTGAACATAAAATCTTCATTAGAAGATGGTGGTGGTGTGAATTGTTTGAAAGGCTGTTCATGAAAGGCAGCAGAGCTAAGGTTATGATGAGTTATCTGATGCTGCATTTCTGTATTGCTGATGCAGCATGGTGGCTTCTGCTTGCCCCTTTATCCTTGTTGTAGGGAGCTGGGGAGAGGACACAGCACTGTGCAGATTCAGGGTGCTTCTCTGGAGGGGTCTCTTAGATGAGCTGGCTCCTTGCAGAAAGACAAAGGGAAACTGGGTTATTTCTCTTACCTCCACTCAAACAATAAATCTGAAATTCCAGAAATCACTACTTCCTTTCCTTTTGAGTTTTTGATGACTCCTGGAGTTGAATTCCCTTGTGATTTAGCACAGCAGAGTACAGCCTTGTCAGTCTGAGCAGATTGGGGTTGCTTCCCCAGGTAGACTGCTGCCACATGGTGATTGGCAATAGAAAGGTATGTTCTTCAGGGTATGATATGCAGGATAAAAATTATTGCAGTGGCAGTGGTTGTAAGGGTTAATGCACAGTGGGTTAGTTTTCACCTGAGTCATTCCCATCAGTGAGTGTCCAAAGGTGCTGCTGTTAAAGGTCTCTGCTGATGGCCTCCATTAGTTTGCTGTACTGCTTACCTCCACTAGGGAATATTGCAATGCAAACCAATAACTGCAGGAACAAACACCTTCTGATAACTAAAAGTCCATTCAGAGTAAGGTGGTACATGGATTCAAACACTTTTATTCCTCAGTAAAGTAAATCAGATGGCTTCAAATTAGGGCTTGCTGCTTGGCCCTAGCCTTCTCAGTGTTGCTCCAGTCCCATTTTCATTCATCCCTTGGTCCCCACAACATGCTGTGTTGTCAGAGGATCTCTGTGTCTTTAAAACATTCCCCTGAGCAGATCCTTGTTTGAAGTTGCTGTACCAAGGCAAACAAAAAATGTTTTGGAATTGCAGAAAGCCAGTGTCTGCAAACTAGTAGCTTAACATTCAGCGCTTAAGGAAGGCCTGACTTCATGGCCAAACTATACTAAATAAAAGTAAAACCACCTCCCACAGGCACTTAATTATTTTGCTTTCATATTTCAAAAAAAATAAACCTTCCTTCAATGTTATTGGAAACAAATATATTCCCCCAAAGGGCAATTTTTTACGGCCAAAGTAAGTTTAAGTACAGTCAAAAGCATCAAAACTTTCCAACCAGAAATAATGTTATTCCTCCAGGGAGGTGAACACAGCAACGAGAGCCCTGCTCCTTCTTAAACTGTAATTGAGAACAGCCGACCCAGTTCTGCTACCCTTCTTCCTCCTGGCATCCCTTAAAAAACGGGCCTTCATCAACATTTTTCCATTATTCAGAAAATTTGAACCCTCATTCTAAACCTAGATAAGGTCAGCCCTCCATGCACAAACATTTCTTGTTCCGGAGGACCTGAAACCCGTTAATTTGTGATGCACTCCCCCTTTCTGTGTTGCAATACTAAGAGCCAGGAGGTGGTAGCAGAGCCTCAGGAACGGGAAATTTCGGTCCCGCAGCGCTTCCGTGGGCGACTTCAACCTGGTAATCGTTAGGCTGCAAACCACTATTCACAAAGCTTAAGTTTTAAGAGAATTCATAGGAAATAGCTTTGCATATTCTCGTGTATATGTCATTTTATAGTAGTAACAACGTGCTTCCTTCGTGGAGGGAAATGCTATTACTGACAGTTTTCAATAGAGAGCATGAGACTAATGCTAAGTTACTAGAGGCCCTGAGACTGATGCTGGGATGAACACACAGAGAAAAGGTGGAGAGACATGGTACATGGGGAGACATGGTACATGGAACAAAGAATCAAAGCCAGAAAGCCGGGTCCAAAATCCACAGTACCTAAACTGAATTCTAGGTCTGATGCTGTTACTGACATTGGTATGTTCAAAATCCCTGCCCAGTTGGTGTTTGATTCTGGAGGCAGCTACTATGTATCTTGTTGCTCTTTATTTATTTATTAATTTTTACACTTTGTCATTTTCCTGTATGTCTTTATTTCTGTTTTTAGGCACATGCAGAAGTGCATTAGTTTCAGTAAGGCTGAGTAGCTTGGCTCTTTTACTATCCATAACCAACATGACTATCTGCAAAACTAGATTCTCCTCCGCCTTCTTTGCCTGAGAGACTTGCTCAGTAGAGTAGATAGATACACTGTAGATGTGTGGCCAACAGACGAAGCCCTGCACTAATGGCCTGCTGCTCTTCAAAGGAAGTTGGTGGCCACAGCTTTCCTTCCCAGTATCCCCAAGCTCTAAAAACTTACCCAAGACAGTCTTCAGTTTGTATTACCACAATAAGACAATCAAAATTACAACCTTAAATAATCAGTTCCCAGCCTCATCAGTTCTGCCTGCCTGCTCAGGACTAGGACCCTCATGTGCTCTATGATTTCGGGTCTAAGTCCTGAGATGCCTGAACAGCTTGATTTTCAAATTGTTCGGCACCTGGCAGCTTCCAAAGACACTAATCTGGCACCTTTGTGCTGTACCAGATTAATTTTGCTCTATAGCGTATGGATTTCATATTGAAGAGTAGAGTCTACTCAGTACCACTCATTATCCCAACACAGTGTCTACAGACATGTTCAGAAATGAGTCCACAGTTTCTAAAGCTGTGGACTCATTTTAAACAGAATCATTTTAAACACCTGGGCTGCTAAGTGGAGAACTCAGGTGCAAAGCGTTGAAAAGTTTGTGTATGTTAAAAGCTGCACCATGATTTTCATCTCCACCTCTTCTTGGATAACAAGTTCTTGAGAGAAATGCCTTTCAAATCCACAAGTGGTTGTACTCTATATCAGCTGAAATTCTGAGTGGAAGCGGTGGTCTTCAGGTGTATCCCATCCTGAAGGAAATCATATCAGTAAAAACTCCAAGTAACAAAGGTGTGGCTAGTTGTGGAAAATTCACTGTCAAAGAGGTAAGCCTTTCTCATTGGGTGAACACCCAGCAGGACTGGAAAGGAAAAGACATACATTATAAAGATTGGATCAGAAATTCATTGATTGAAATTTGGCTGCTTCATTTTTTTAAATGTGGTTACTAAGAAAAGTCAGCTTTATTCCTGGACTATCCAAGTTTGTTTTTAAAGAGGCAAATACCTGGAAACTCTGCTGCTGATCTGATGTGAGATGTGAGATTTACAGCTGCTGAATTTGCCTCCCACTTGGGTGTCCCTACAGAGTGCCCCTGTCTCAGGTGGGGTTGTAAGACTGTACTGCTCCGGGTTATGCTTCATCCCGCAGTGAAAGAGGCAGGCACGTGTGATCTCTAGGCAATGCTGGACTTTACCAAAGCTTCTCAATTTAGCTGTGACCAAAGTCTACCCCTGCTCAGCTACTGTGACTTGTACATGTGAGGGTGAGAGTAATTTGTCAAAAACAATACTTTTTTTTCAGTGTCCTCTGTCAAGCCGTCTATTTTTCAATTTTTCTTTCCTGCAGGCCCACACATCTTGACCATTGCTGTCTTTACACTCACGGGAACTGTGATTCTGGTTCTGATCATCTCTTTGCTGATTCTAAGGTATCAACCCCTTTGGCCCTCCGTTTGTCCTTGAACATCTTTCCTCCCAGGGCAATGCCTTTGATCTCTCCTTGAAGAGCCATTCATTAGCTTACCTGGGTGGCTGCCCTCAGCGTGAACTCTTTAATACATGCCTTGTAGTGTTTGCATCCATTGTGTTGCTGTGTCAGGTTAATAATCAAGGGTGAAGATGCAGCAAGGCTCAGAGTTTCAGCAGCTGCTAAACAGCTACGATTCCTATACATACCCAGAAACATATGTTGTAGAACAATTTTCAGACTTTTTATACTTAGTCTCCACCTTTAACTTACTTGGTGTTCATTCCAACTTTTCTAACAGGTAGAATATCATAAGCATAACACAGTTCAGTTTTAAAAGTTTTAAAAAGGAGAAATAGAAATCAATTATGTCTCCTTTTGCCGGAAGAAATGTTATCCCATTTCCAAAGTAGATGGTTTTCTTTCATATTTTAAAAAAAATGTCTTACCTGTGCATCTGTTTTCAGTAGCTCAGCATCCCTTTTTTCTATATATCAGAGAACTTCAGAAAAAGTGACTAAATCAAGTCTTCAGAAAACTTGATTAGAAACAGATACTACCCAGGCTTTCTTATTTTGAATGGACCAATCTGTCTTGCTAACTAAAGCTTTTCATGATGGAAAAATCAAAGATGAAGGTATACAACTCTTATACACCCAGTTGTACTCTAGAAATGGAAGAGGTCATCATTGCCACATTTAAGCACTAACATATAAACAGACAGGTAAAGTTTGTAATGGCTATGAGAATTGATAAAAAACTGTCTGGAGACAGTTTGGACTTGTTGTAAAAGGTTCTGTACTCCTCCATATTTGGAGATGTATAAAATCTAAAGATTCTGTTTAGATTATTATTGTATATATATCACTGCAATATTCCAAAGCATCAAATATAGAAGAGATTCCTGAGGATTTTTTCGAATAAAGCTTGGCCTTTTAGTGTTGAAATAATAGCAAACTTCTCAACTGTAATTGCTACTGAAGGTTGTTCCCTGATAAGCAAAGGAGAAGAGAGAGTTCACTATGAAAATGAACAAAATGTCTCCTTATTCCTTCTTTATTTCCCAGGTTTCTAGGACACTTCAACTATCCCATGTGTCCATGTGTAGTTCTGACTGCTAAGTAAAGAGGCAGAGTCTTGAAAAACACATAACTAAATATTAGACCTAGTAGATTTTCATTCAGTTTGAATTGCAGTGCATCCTGGTGGTACAACACAGCTTATGACATTGAACTGAGAAAAACTTATGTGAGGTAAAATATGTTGGAAAAGGGAATATTTGTGTTATTGGTCAATACCATGGGTTCTTGCACTTGGAGCATTTGCCAGCAGTCATCAGAGTGTTGGGATTGCCCTGCTGTCTCTCCAGAGGAAGGACTTGCATGGGTAAGCGGGTAGTTTGACAACTGCTAGTCTTCTTGCAGCTTTTCTCTAAGAGAAGACAGTGTCTGCTCTGAAGTTCTGCAAGGGAGACAGCAGTTTCTTTCTCCCTGTTCTGAGGGCTCTTCCCTCATTTTTACAAAATGTGCAGAATACAAGGGACACACACGAAAAGGCATCTCTCACTGGTTCTTGCCATCCAGTGTTGATGCCAGGACTTCCTTTGGCTTGAATTTATTTGTGGGAACCTCCCTTCAAAGCACATTCAATAACATGGAGGAGAAGACTGTATAAAATCCAGACATCCCTTTGTGTTTCAAATTGTTCTAACCCCCCTTGAGACTTGTTCTGCTAAATCTGTTCTGTTCCTCTGCTACATCTATGGAATTGAATGAGCATTTAGGCTTTCCCAAAGCTAGAGGGATTAGAGCAGCCTCAAACTGGAAAACTGTACAGGAGACAGAGGGTCTTGCCCACCTGACACTCCATCCTTGTGTCATCCTGACACTGGTAGCTTCCCTGTCCTAACCTCCTGTTGCCAGTTTCAGTTCACTGGGAGGATATTCTGAACAAGTTTTCTTGTTTTGCAGGAAGTACAGGAGAGATAATGAACGTCGGTGGAAGAAATGGTCCCATATACCGCCTGAGGAAATCTTGCCTCTGGAGACCAGCGAGACAAGTCATGTTAGTTTGAAGGTACGTGAAGCACCAACACCTAAAGCTGAGTCTTGGATTCTGTCTTCTAAAGAACACTGATGCTGGAGTGTTGGCATGCTCCAACTGCAATTCAGGCTATGGCTCTGGTAGAACTAGGATCTCTTAAAATTATTTCTTTTAAAACTTTGTTTTTAACCCTCAGTTGCTGTATTGAAGAAAAAAGATATTGTTCCACATCCATATCTCCCTAACAGAATATATCCGTTTCCCAACAGTAAAGCTCATTTTATGCTGGGGGAAGGGGCTGGGCATTGATTTCCAGTCTCTTCCACACCACCACTGTTACAGATTATTTTCCTGTGCTTTGTTATGCCTCTGTAATGCCCAAGAGCATGAAAGCAGCAGGCGGAGGCCTCGGCAGCCATGGGAGTGGCATGGATGTCCTACACTTTCTGTGGCATGTATTGGCACTCCTTAGAGAGAGACGCTTCTGCTTCTCTGGCAGTGGCACACACTGGCATTACTTATGTCTCTGTACTTGCCAAGTGGGAAGTAAGTGATAATTGCAAGTTAATTATTCTTCTTTGTTCTCAGATCGATGAAGATAAGAGACGTGACAACACCCAGAGACTGCGCCAAGGCAAATATGACAAGAAGGTAACCTGACTGCAGTGTCCATGCTGCCTTCTTCGGCTTAGGAGGGCTTTTGATGGGAGGACGTCATTCGTCTCCAGAGACAATTCCACCTCTGTCGACCTTGCAAAATGACTTGATTTTATGGAAGGAATTAGCTATTTATTCCCTGCCAGGTGCTTTGCATTTTACTTACTGGCAGGCAGCAAGATATAAGACTTCATGAACCCCCAGCCTAGTCCAGAAGCACAGAAGCAGAAATAGAGGGACCTGAAACCTGATACATTTTGGTACTGAGATGAACAGATTAATGGAGGACAGACCATTTACATGACAATTCTTGTACATTCAGTAGAACTGTCTACCTGACCAAGATATATTCATGTTGAGTTATAAATTACATCATTAACAGCTCAAAATAGTTCCTATCTACCTGGTAAATGTTTTGAAGGAAATATGATTCCATTACTTACTAGCTGATTAACTGAAACTCCAACAGCGAAACAGCAGGCAGGTGTTTCTGCAGTATTTATTTCTATGGACATTTCTTGGAAAAGAAGGATGAATTGCTGTTGTACTAAACCTATGATTTTTTACCCACTGTTATTTTTTCTTCAGGTGGTGATCCTGAAGGATCTCAAAAACAGTGATGGTAATTTCTCAGAGAAGCAAAAAATAGAACTGAACAAGGTAACTGTTGCACGTAGCAACTGGACACTGTGGAGTGGGATGGAGCCTATGAGTGAAGTCATTGCTTTACACTGTCAATTCCAACAGCCATATGCTTGTGCATGTTTGTGAGGTGGATGGGTAATGAGTTCCTCAAAGGATATTGCTTGATGAACTTTCTCTTTGCGTGTGTGATCTCATCACCAGTTCAGAGTCTGAATTGTATGCCAGTGAAGCTGAGGATGAATGAAGTAATTCATGGTCTGTCATATGGCCTTGCTAAATACGCTTTTATAGATGATGCTAAAAGGCAATGCAGTCTTTTTTGATCCTATCACGCTAATTCACTAGTAGCGGAATGTTGTAGTTAAATCTTCTTACTGAATGCCAAGTGCAGCTCTTTAAATATAAGTAACTCTCTGCTGACTTGTGCACACAGTCTTCCAACATGATAGCTGAATTTGGCTGCAGTATTGCATCTTTTATGAATGGTTTTCCTTTTTACACAACACAGCTATACTGTGAATTCAATAAGCTCTAAAAATACCTCAAAGTAAACTACAGTTGTCTATCTAAATGGAAAAAGTCCATAATATCATGGAGCATCATTAAATTTTTATGACCTGCTTGTTTACTGACTGATTCACAACATTCTGTCACCGTAATGGCTATTCTGGTCAGCTGGGAGGTTTGAGTAGAGAGGCAATGATGGTGACTATAGTGGGCTCTGGAATTAACTTGCAGTGTCCAACAGCAGCCACTCTTATCTCCCTAATCCAGAAGGCTCTGGACTGACAAATGTCTTCAAGTACTTCACTCAGTACCTTAGCATACACTGATCTGAAGGAAACTCACACATCTTATCAGGACCTGAGATAAAAAGCCACGTCACACAAGTATCCTTGACCTGTGTTTCTGTACTAACAATGATTGCTTTTAAAAACAGATGCAATGTTTCTGCTTTAGCTCCTACAGATTGATTATTACAACCTGACCAAGTTCTATGGCACTGTGAAGATAGACACCATGATCTTTGCGGTGATTGAGTACTGCGAAAGAGGTTCTCTGCGGGTAAAGAATTTTGCAGGTCTCCATCCATCCCCTAATTATCAAATTTCAAAGTAAGAAAAAAAATTCTCCATATGTATGTCTCTGGCTCCCATGCAGCAGCCATGGCCTGAGCAAGAGGTGGCAGGTTTCTGACTCTGAGTTCCCTCTTGCTTGCTCAGTTCTCTCCAGCCTTCCCCAGGTGTTGCTGTGGCTGCCATCAGTTTGATGGTTCTCAGCAGCCAGAAGATGAGGTGAGGTGTGGTGCAAGCAAGGAAAAGTGCAGGCAGAGCTCTGCCCAGGCAACAGCAATAGCCAGTATTTGTATCGTGTTCTGGATCAGAAGCATATAGGATATACCTTTTTCCTTTATTTTCCAAGCTGTAGCTGTTGTCTCTGCTCAGGTCCTTGTGGATGCCACAGTGCCCCCTGAGTGTGAAAGGATAAAGAATATATTCCATATTAATAAGAGACAAACAGTTTGAGGCTGGAGTATGGCAAATTCTGTGCTGTAAGGAACAACATCCTTTCATTTCTGTTTATAAATTGATGTCTGGCAAGAGTTATGGAATGACTTACAGTTTATTACCACCAATATTAATTCAGTGTTAACCGTGAAGTAATGGTGGCATCAGCTCTTCTGCACACACACATTGTCTCTCCTTCTGAGTTCATACAAAGACTCTCATCAGTAGCAGCAGTCTCTAGAACAAACTCACAGCAAGGCAGCAAAATAACAGCTCTGTCTCTAGTTCTTTTCTTGTAAACTGGCATACTCTTGGAGGTTTACTTTTAGCAACAGAAATCATAGTGGCTGGAAGAACTGTAAACGACTGGCACTTAAGTGTAGAGGAACAGTCTACTTTGAACTTATAAGGCCATGAGTAAATTGGTAGGAAATGAACTGTGAGCACAAACCACAGAAATTCCTTTCCCTATCTCTGCTATTTTGCTTTATTAAAGACTCCGCTTTAAAAGCAAATTCACTATTTACCTTTAGTTACACAAAAACCTCTTTTCTGGAGTCCTCAGTTTTCTAGTTCTCTGTAAACCTAAAATATATTTCATATTCCCTGTTTTCTGAGTCAACTCCTGCTCTAGTGCATGTACTCCTTATAAAAAATGAAGGGCTACCTCTTTCAGTCACTAGTTGAAAGGCTGTGGAATTTAGATACTCATATCTCACCTTCTTCTTGTTCCCTGCTGCAGTTTCCAACCACTCTTTTCTTCTCTTCGCAGGATGTTTTAAATGATAAAATCTCCTACCCTGACGGCACATTCATGGACTGGGAATTTAAAATCTCTGTCATGTACGATATTGCCAAGGTAAGCAGGCTGCTGACAGTGCAGTGTCAATCAACCTTCCCTGTCTTGCACAACAGATCCTCTGGGAAAGGACAGCTCTCACAGTCTTCTCCTTTCCTTGCTAGAGGATGTATGCCTTTCCACTCTTTCCTTCTCTGCGGATAGGTGTGTGAGACAGTAGGAGCCAGTCACAATCAAACCTCTCAAAAGGGGGAAATGGGAGCCAGAGATGGCTTTGGGCTATTTATAAACAAGCATATAAAGTATGCCCCAAAGAAATGTGACCCAAAAATCAGAGAGTTACAATCTGTTGACCAGTGGGTCTGATGAGTAGGGCCTGTGCAGTCAGAAGAGGTGCAAAACATACTGCTCTCTGGCCTCAGGTAAGACATATAAACGAAAATTGGTTTTTCAAAACAATGGAATTATTCCAATTTGTATCCAGAGACAGGATAAACTTTTTTCTAAACAAACTGTTTATTTTGCATCCTGATTTTCTTACTCACTAGAGTGAGAAACTAGAAACTGCAGCTATTCATTTCATGCAATTTGAGAGGGAAGAAACCAAGACTGCTTTTCAGTAGCTTTCAACAGATCTTTGTATTTTAGGTCCTTGTGGTAGGAAGACTCAATATGAACGGTAAAGGAAATTCTATTCTACTTTAGAGATTTTTATCTGTTTAGCTCATAGCTAAAGAACCTTTATAATTCACAGGTATAAGAATTCACTATACCTCTTCAGGTAATGTAGAGAATTACCTCTGCCTTTTTGCTAGTCCTCAACTGCTTTCCTCTTCCTATTGCTGGTTTGCAGTTGGACAGTCCTCCCATTTCCCTACATGATTCAGTTCAGATTTGGTCTCCACGATGAACGATTCCACTGTGTCTGTTCTAAAGAGATAATTGAAAATCTTGCACTTTATTAAAGCCCCCTTAATCCAAATTGTCACAGTTTGTTGACCTTGTTAATGGCTTTCAAGTTCAGTTAACATTCAGCATTAAGTTTCATTTTAAACAGCAGCAGTGGAATTTCCCTTCCTCCTTACAGCATATCAAAAAACATGGTATTTTTTAACCCTTTGCAGTTCACTTTCAGATGTTTCCTAAGAAAACAGGGATTAGAACTAGCTCTGTTTATGACGAGATCTCATCCCTCTGAAGGGAGTGACACAATGCCCAGTGGCTGCACTGGGACCGCAACTTCACTGCACTGTTGGTAATAGGGATGGGAAATGGAGTCTGAGGATGAGCGGTGCACCATAAGTGCTCAGTAAAATTACTCCAGAGTGTTACTAGCCATGTTAGTAGAGATGGTTTACAAAATCTTCCCGAAAACTTTTATGTACACAGGAATATCAGGAAACTTACTGTCATTTGGATGATCTGCCAGCCTCTCCTATTCCTTGACCTGATGCTGTGGTGGAGCCTCTGGGACCTAGACATTTGCATGAGCTTCCTCTTTGCTTTTCCCAAACAACAGTTTCCCAACCTCCAGACACCCTGTCTATTTTACTTGAATGGCTTCTTGCTTTACATAAGTCACTTCATAGCCTTTCAGCTCCAGTTTTTCCCACCCCAGCATCTGCAGTTTTCAAGCCCAGCTCGAGCTCTCCAGTCTGTTAAAATCCCTATGACCAGCTCCTGCAGTTCCTTTGCCTTCCTTTTGATATGCTCCTCCCTCTCCACACCACCACTTTTCTAGAGCCTGCTTTTACCATTGCCCAAAGAGTCCCCATACTTTGCCTACTCTTCATCTGGCACAGAAGCTGCTTCATCAGTGTTTCTGAACAGAGGAGGTTGTACCATTTCTACGCCCTGGTACGGCAAGCCAAGCAGTGACTATTCCTAGAGCACCATCTATTTCACTAGAGGAGGCAGAGTAGGCAAAGGCAAAGCCCTAAACCTACTCCATTTCCTTTTTTTCTTCCCTCTCCCCCTTTTTTTTTGCTTGCTTTGTTGTCTCTGGGTCTGATGGCACCACCTGTAGCTACACGGATTTGGTTACATGTGACCAAAGAGCTCTGATGAAAAGTCTGCTAGGAAGGAATTGCAGTAATCAAGCCTTGCAGTTATTAGTGCATACACTCGTTGCAACACTATTTATTAAATAAGGGCCTGCTGCAGGGTATTGTGCAAGCAATTGTAACATTCTTACACTGTGTCAGGAAAAGGGTTCTCAGTCAGAACTAAAGCTTATGAGCTTCAAAGCAGAAGTTACAAGGATGCCTCCAGGATTCAGGAATGCTGCACTGAAAGTCATTATAAATTTTGAAAATAACATTGTGGATTCTTAATAGGTTCTGTATTTTCAGGTAGGTGCATGGGATAGTTGGAAGGAAAGAGGAAAATTTTATCAGGCACATCTGTAAGACTTCTGTCTCCAGAAATTGCTAACAACAAAGCCCTGATATAAGGAAATAAAAATAACCTTTGCCTGCCATTTGATTGTGTATCTGATTAGGAATTCTGCTGTAGCAATGGGTATATTTCCTGGGTGATGAAAGCATGTGCTGGAAGCAGGTGCAGCTGGAGGAAATAGGACCAAAAGCAGGCAAAACATCCTGGAGAGTGTCATCAGGGCTGCATGACAAAAGCTGCATAATCAAGAAATGTGTTCCTTGGATATAGCATGCACACAGCCTCTGTAAATTTTGGCATGGTCTAGATAGGTCCAGGATAACCAGTCCAACAACATTCTCCAGGGATTGCATCTCTTGCAGGCTGCTTGTGTCTCAGACATACATTTACTGTGCCCAAACCTCAGCTCATGTCTCAGTGATCTCTTGTAGCATTTGTTGGTTTGTTTGCAAATACGGGTATCAAAGGAGACAAAACCCAGTGTGCCATACAGTGTGTTCATGACCACATGAGCTATGTAACCTGGATTAAAGTCGCTCTACCAGTTACCATACAAGAGGATGAGCTACACACGTAGGAGTCTAAGTGAAAGACCATTCAGAGAACATATGACACAGTTCTGACTTCCACAGACTATAGATTGCACTGCATATACTGAGCTACAGAAAAGAGAAGTATAGGAAGAAAAACAAGCAGCAGTAGGCTATAAGTAGGTGTGAGCTTAAGTGGTTCAGAAGAGAGAGATGAAACAGAATAAATAACAGCAAGAGGGTGCAAATTAGCATACCTACTCCCTTCTTCAGTTTACGCCCACTTACTAATTTTCTTTTCCTGCTGTGCCTCAGTGCTGGCCCCTTCTTGTGTACTGCACCACATTTGAGTGTCTTAGACTAAGTGCGATAAATTCAGAGGTGATGAGTAAAAAGTGGCAAACTACACACCTTTGTACACCTGTGTGTGTTTTGAGTCAAGAGTCTGAATTTCAGGCCAGTCCTCGTGATGCCCACTTCCAAGTTTAGCTCATAGATAGCTGGTATGTGTTGGCTAGTACAGAGAAAATCATAACTGGTCAGGTCAGAAGGGACCTTTATGACGTCTAATCTGATCCCCTGCCTTAGATAAGCCTTAGTGCATCATCTAACACTGTCTGCATTACCCCCTCTTTAGCCCTCTGCTTTGCAGAAGAGGTCCTGCTGCAATGTTTCTGAATGAAGTCTCTGGTTTATGGTAATCTTCAAAGCCGATACAGACATAAAGAGCAATTCCTCTCACACTTATGGTGTTTATTGGATGAACATGTAGTTGGAAGCACTTTTTTTTGTGTGACATTTCAACAAATCTGTACTAAATTTACCAGCAAAGAATTTACTGCAAGTGAAATCAAAAATTCTGTGGGAGGAAATACATTTTCCTAACTGCTTAATTGTGTTCTAATCTTATCAAAACCCAAGATGCTATGTCAGATTTTTGTTAACTAAGAGTAAGGACGGTCTTCATGACATGGCTCTTCTAATGATCCATCTCCTAATTTCTTAACATTGACTGTTACTGTCATCTTGGAAAGTCTCCTCTGTAAAATAATCTTTGTTTCCGTCCATGACAGGGAATTGTGATTTATGCATACCCATTCCTGATGAAGGCCGTTTAACCACTTGGGCAGATATTACACTAATACTTCACATTCTTGTAGAGTCTGCTAACAGCTGAGCGTCTCACACGTAGTCTTGCTTTCTTCTTCTTTTATTATCAACCACAGGGGATGTCTTACCTGCACTCAAGCAAAACCGAAGTCCACGGTCGACTCAAATCCACAAACTGTGTTGTAGACAATCGCATGGTAGTGAAGATCACTGATTATGGCTGTAATTCAATTCTGCCTCCAAGGAAAGGTAAAAAAAGTACCCAGCCGGACTCTCCTTCACGGTTTCTAACCCAATGGAACCCATAGTCCAGTAGGGCCTAATTACATCTCGTAAACAGTACAAAACATACAATACGATTTTGTTTCATGTAGCAGCCATTGTGCAAATGATACCTGAAAACACTGTCTTAAATTCAGTAAGACAATGACAGAGAATTATTAGCAGGTAGAGAAAGAAATTAGGCAGTGTAGTTGAGAAGGAAAGAAAAGATGAATTTTCAACTTATAGTTTTGAAAATACAGATTTCACGTGGCTGAGATTCAAGAAACATTTTTGGCATCCAAGGCCTTCATGCAAACAGCTCTCTTCAGCAGTAATGCTGAACTTGTGTGAAGAAAAACTGGAGTTAAATACCACATGATCTCATGATCTTGTCATTGATCAGATGGGTGTTGCAGCCTGATATCGTAACACTGTCTTGAGGGTCACTGTGTTCAGGTCACTGTTATGATACATCTCCAGCATGTCAGAACAAACTGTCATACTACGGTAGCATTCTGGTTTTGAGATATAATGGTGCTTATTGCACTAGAAATACAGATTAATAATTTCTGTAGAAAGAAAGCGGTTATGAGCAGGTAATATTATGTCAGGCTCAAAAGCATTTGTGAACTATTTCAACAGATACATGATGTCAAGGCCTCTGGGAAATACTACAGTCCTCTCACGTGACATCTTGTATAACAATCTCCATGCATCTAGCTCAATAATTTACTGCTCAGCTTTTTTTTTTTTTTAACACTGGCATTCCTTGGTCTTATACGGATGCATAGGCTATTTCTAAGAAGCCCATGAAAGGTAGCTAAGAAAAGCAAGTTCATTGTCAATAATCATATTTTTTCTGGAGGTGTGAAGGTCTGCATCTACAGTGGAAAATACAAGGGTCGGCAAATCCCAGACAATTGAAAACTACCACATCAGAGGTTTATCTAAGCTGGATTGATGCCAGCTTCTGAAGAAAAATGCTAAAGTAGGAAATAAACAGTACCAGTGGGCTCTGGGTTTGATATGGAAAGAGTAAAAGGAAATATCACTATAGCCAATAGATGTTCTAAGAAGGATCACCCTTTTTCAACTACTTCTCTCTCTTCTCCCTTTACCTTGTCCCTTGTTGTCATCTGGGTTTCAGACCTGTGGACAGCTCCTGAGCATCTCCGTCATGCTGATGTATCTCAGAAGGGTGACGTGTACAGCTATGGGATCATTGCCCAAGAAATCATCCTACGCAGAGAGACCTTCTACACTGGACACTGCCGGGACAACAAAGGTAAATACACTAATTTCTCCTCCATTGCAGCCTTCTGGTATGGTGTATCTGTAACTGGCCCTTTCTTCACATTTTGTGAAAGGCACTGTCTCTGATAGCTGCTTAAACTGCTGCTTGTTTCACTGTGTGATGAATGAAGAGCCTCTTTGAAGGATCTCACTGTGGGGCAAGTGTCCTTATTCTTTCCGTAAATAAAGTTTGCATTGAGTTTTCTTGCCTTTTCTCCTCCCTCGTCACCTTGGCCACAGCATTACAAAAGTTAACATTATACAACGCTGTCCGGACTTACTGCAACATTTAAAGGCCACAAAGATTTTTCTATTATGAGTTGTGCACAACATGTTATAATTCACTCATATCAGGCATTGTAAATCAGCAATGTCAACAGAGAGCAACAAAAAGTCAGCAGCATGACACAAGAAGAGTTGGCATTTAAAAACTGGCAATTCAGACTTTATTCAAGCCTGTCAAAATTAACTTTAGTCACTTAACTTCCACCAGAAAAAACATGTCCTCCTGCAGTGCATCCATTAAACCCCATTTTGTGCATTTTATGACGTTATTTTTGAGTGGCTAACAGCCCAGTCAATCCCAGTGCCCAGAATAAATTATTACATATTAGAACTGACATAAAAGCATGAGTGGGTTTGGGATTTTCCTAGTGACAGTTACCAACAACAAGTTTAGACATTGCCTTTACCTCTGAGTCATTCTGATAGATCCGCCTCACATTTGTTAAAACATTTAGAGCAGCAGCTGGACAGCCTAATAGCTCTTTTCCTGACTTACTCTTGGGAATAACTTTTGGGGCATGTTCATCATTCTACATTATTGCAAATCTATGTTTGTATTTGGGGAAACACAATATTTCACATCACCAACTCTTTAATATAAATGTAGACCTGAAAGAGATTAGAAATGTCCGTTCCTCTTCAAGCGAATTCTTCAGGACTCCATGCTTAAGATAAGATAGAGAAAATGAGTCTTTCTATTCTTTTTTCTTGGGAAGAGGCAGGCACAATCCTCATGAATGCAAGGATTTTGCAAATATCACCAAAATAAATGGAGAAAGAGCAATGCTCTTCCTTGATCATTTTGATTCGCAAAGCAAATCCATAGCAAACTACATTATTTTAACTGTTTGTTCATCAGTTGCAGTCCTTCTGTGTTATGTTAATGATTATTAAGTTAGCCTCAGACACAGCATTTCTGGGCTCTTCTTAGATGTTGTGGCATCCTCACTGCTCTGTGTTTGACCCTGGCTGTCATTGTCACAATCTGGTTTCTTGTTTTAACTTTCTTAACGCTGCGTTTTGTTGTTTTAGAAAGACTGTACCTTTCAAATAGCACTAGGTTAGTCCATTCAACTGAAAGATTCTAAAAAGCTCCTCCAGATGCTCTTGCTGGAGATGGTCACATATATCAGCATGCTTAGTAAGACAGCAAAAAAATTAGTGGGCCTGAAGCCTCTTTGGTAAGTCTGGATTCAGCGTAACTTAAAAAAAAACCTGCTTTGTAAACTTCCGTTGAAATTTTAAGTTTTCTGTTTAGTGAGGAGATTGTTTTCTCCCCAAAGTTTTTTCCTTAAAAGCATTAGTAGATGTCTAAGATATATATTGCTGATTTAATGGCTTTTGGTATTATCCTTGATTTTTGATTATGTAATTTGAGTTAATATGTTCGGCCTTCTTTCAGCAGTTTATCAAATTTCATGTTACAGAAAGGAATGAGTGTCATTACATATTGCTGAAGTGGCTCCTGATTTAAATGTCTGGATTAATTCATTAGCCAAGATGAGGCAGCAAGAGGGTGGACCATACTTATCCAAACACCTTTGGATTTTGTTTGTGGCATCATCTAATTTTGGAAGAGAGTAGCTCAAACTTAATTTACAAATATCTAAGACGAAATGAGGGAAAATAATACCAAATTAGAGTCAATGGTAACGGGCAAAGAAATATCCCTGTTGCATGTTAGATTTATTTGGCTTTTAAGTCTCCTGCAGAAAGTCTTTCAAAGGCTAGGCTATCGGAAGTTAACCTCTGCAAGTTACAAGACACGATATTGCTATTTCAGGGCAACTGATACAACTGCTTCTCCAGGACTTCACTGGTGGCAGCAAGGACTGTATTCAGGGTTAAGAGCTGTTTAAAGAACCCTGTACATAGCCTCCATCCACCAACTTTGGAAAATTAAACTCAACTTCCAGGCAGTCAGTGACCCAATTTTCTCAACCTGCCAATATGTATCAATCAACTTAACATTCAATAATATTGCTACTACTAAGAGAAAAGAAGTCCCACAAAGATGATGCACATACAGAACTAGATTTCTAATGTATAGAAGTAAATAGGTCATAGTCCTCTTCACCGACTTCTCTGTGAGACAGCTGTTACGCCAGCTGGCTGCTCCACCCTTCTGCAGAAATACATCATTCACTGCTCAAGACTGTGAAATCTTGTCACGTACCAATGCTCAATTTGAGCTGCCTCCTTGTTCCACTACTTTCTGCCACTGCCTAATTGCAGTGTTGCTAATAGTTGCTGTTACTTCCACTCTCAGGTGTGTGCGCAGCGTACCTCTTGCATACCTGAGACTTGCACAGATTCTTCCGTCTCTGAAACCACAGAAGACTTCTTAGCAGTTTCTCAACTCCATAGCTTCTCTCCATTTGGGAGACTCAAGTTTCCTACTCCTTCTCTACTCTCTAATTTCTGTACCACAAAGCTGGAAGCTACTGCATCTTTTTAGGGTGATCACGCACACTGGGCATGCTTAGGCATCTCTAGCTGCTCTAGACTTGAACATGCCATCACGATTACAAACCTTCCTCATCTCATGATATGCTTCCTTCAGTAAAATTGTCTTGCAAATATAATCAGACATTATTAATAAATGTGTTTCAGGCTTGTTCACAGATCCCTTTCAGTTTCTCTTTCTCTCTCCTAGAGGTGAGAAATTGCTTCTCTTTTTTAACTCCCTCCCTGTGGAACTCTTGAGGTCTGGAGGAGAAGGACAGAGAGAGATATTTTTTGCTTTAGTTCTCACTTACTGTGCTTAAATTGAGCTGTGCAAATGCAGCCTGCATTCTGTTACGTTCTGAATTCAAATAAGTTTCATGGAACTGATTTAATGAATAAGAGTAGAAATGAGCTAACAAATGCAATGTTTTTAAACCATATACATTAATAGCCTAGTTTTAAGGAAGCTGAGCATCTGCAGGATGATGTGAACTGCTCTGATGAGAACTGTATGTCTCCACACTTTTGATCAAGTCACAATGGGCTTTTCACATTGTTTTTTACTACAGCTATACTTCATGCTCAGAGGCACTCTAATAACGCCTAACGTTGATTTGGGAAGATGCCATAACCGTGTCTACTGTGACCAATAAATACTCATGTACATTCCTATTCATTTTGTTTTCAGGGGCAGCCAGCCTGTTTTGTTCTTGTGCCATATATTGTGTCATATCTTGTGCCATATATTTAGAAAAGCTCCAAAGTTGAAATTCACATCAAAATGAGAGAACTGTCTTGAAGGCTTTTTACAGTAACTTGCAACATCACAGGATACTATCCACAAGGAATGTCCTTCTTAGTTTTTTTCTTTAAAACCTTGCATCTTTTTCCTATGTTAGAGAAACTTTACAGAGTGGAGAGTGGCAAAGGAGTGAAACCTTTTCGACCAGACCTGACCTTGGAAACAGTGGGAGAAAGACAGATGGAAGTAAGCCAATAATTAACTAAGCCATTTTCTGGGTGAGGGCAGAAGTCCTGGCCAAACTAAATCATGATCATGGGAGGATGAAAGCTATGCACATTTTACGCCAAATGCCCTAATCTCGTGGGAAAAAAATGATATTCTAGAGTTGTTACTAGTGAAATGAAATACAACTCACAAAAATTGTTTCACTGGAAAGAAATGGAGGCTGATATGGTGCCACTCATCTGACCTCTTTTAGATATCCTTAAGAAGGGATGAATCACACCTCAAATATACCTCTCTCCACTGATTATATAGTCACTAAGGCTTCTTGCTCAGATGAAAATATCTGTATTGTAGACATCCACATATTCAGCAATGAACCCCATTCTTTTTGGCTGAATCACCAGGTTCAGAAAAATACCAGACTCAGGATACTGGAAATATAATTACCACAGCATTTACCTCCATGTTAATAACTGTATCTGCCACCAGCTGCAAGACTAGATCCATTTACTTGCCTTTCATTTATGTATTGCAAATTCAAGCTAAGATCATGCCACTAGTCACCACAGAGTTAAGTTTAAGATGCCTGCAATGAGTGTCCTAACCATAGATTCAAAACAGTTAGTCACACATTTTAATATGTTGCCTGTCAAGAGTAACCAGAAATTCCCTAATGAACTAGTGCTGTTTAGCACCTTTATCCTTCTATATCCATTACTCAGGTGGGCTTCCCTTAAATTTTTGTTTTGAAGGTCTACACATTAGTGAAGAGCTGCTGGGAGGAAGATCCAGAGAAAAGGCCTGACTTTAAGAAAATTGAGAGTACTCTGGCTAAAATATTCAGGTAAGCAGCAGATGCTCCATTTTTTAAGATGCTCCAAACTCCTCCTAAGTGTTAGAAAGCTCATATTTTTAAGTATGTAAGCTGATGTAATTATGATTCCGTCAGTAGAAAAACTGAGTGTCTTCACTTAGATCCTCTTCTGTTCTCTGGCAGAAAAGTAGGAGAGCATGTGCATATGTATACGTACATGTGTGTACATGAGCATCTATGCATGTATTAGCTAAGTGAGGGTAAGACAACCATCATACCTCAGATTGGTACATTGTGAAAGTAGCAAGCTGGATAATTAGAGATTTAAATATTCCAGTAATTCACCTCCTGTCTCTAGTCAAGAGTTGGATAGTGACTCACGTCGTCTAAGTTTCGGGAAATGAATGCACACAAATGTTTGGAGGATGATTAGAAAGTTTGGATGAGCTGGATGAGCTGGGTTGTGCCATAAATGACTTTGGATGGTCCCAAATTAAGCTGACTAGAAATCTTGGGTTGTAACTCACCAGAAGTAATAATTACAGGATTTTGTTGGTATAAAGTTGTGGGATAATAGGGGCCACAGCTGGATAAACCCTGTGGGGTTCTTTCATCTGGCCAATGCTGCATTGTTCCTACAGAGTTTGGTCTGAACTAATTATTTTGATGTTCAGTGAGCTTTTAATCACTTCAATTGGGAAATTGCTCCCCAATTTTTACAGCTCTCCTCATCAACACACCCCAGCAGTACTCACATAATTTTACAGTTTACATGGGCGGAAGGACAACTGCACTATGCATAACTGAACATATCAGTTGAATAATCTTACTGCAGCTGAATAGAAAGATGTCCTGATTCAGCTGCTAAGCCTCCATCCTACAAAAGCAAAGAGGCTGCCTTTGCCACATGCCATATGGTGCTCTCCTTGTGGTGGGTCTAAGATGCTGCATCTCTGACACAAAGATTTGTTTAACTATAAGTGGTTTTGAAGTCCAGTTGGGTACAATATTAACCTGACTATTCCAGTCAGCCTGGCCCCATCTACTTTCAGAATGCTTTGGTGAGTACAGCCTGCCCAGACAATCAGGGGTTACGAATGGCTTGTGTTATCATACTTCTGCTGCCAGGAGTTAGTGGGTTGGAGTCTGTGGGATCTTGTGAGCGAAACTAGCCCAGGGGCTGTTAATTGTTCCATTGAATTGTTCTGTCTTCTACGCAGGCAGCCCCAAATTGTCTTAATCCGTCTGGCTGAAGTCCCCATCTAAACATTGCATGTAATTTTCTACCTAGTATCTTTAACTTCCTCTCAGGATTTGAGCTTGTCAGTTACTTTTCACAAATGAACGTTAATGGATTATCCCAGGTAACCTGGAGTTGACAATATTAGCAAGGCTACGTGATTTAAGGGTGCTTTAAGAATTACCAGCTCCAAGTGACAAGTGTGGATCACAGACTTTCAGTTCACATACATAAGACCTCCAAGCAAGAAAAAGAATGATGCATCTGAGGCACTTTGCATTCTAACTGCATGAAAGTGAAACACTGGAGAAGTTTTCTGTTGCTCCTTTTTTGTGTCTCTCAACAATGTGCTTCCATCAACCTTTCTTGTTAGCTCCTGTGTACTTCTGTTATTTGCAGTAACTATCATGGCCAGACCAATAAAAGCTACATGGATACCCTGATCCGGCGTCTACAGCTATATTCCCGGAACCTGGAGCACCTGGTGGAGGAAAGGACAGAGCTATACAAAGCAGAGCGAGACAGAGCAGACAGGCTTAATTTCATGTTACTTCCAAGGTAACTGGCCAGGAGGATTTTCAATGGCCTTGTATTTACATATATGACCTGATTCTTGGAGAGTGGGGGGTGGGATTAATATTAATCTTCTATTTCCTTTCCCTTTAATCTGATCCTGCTGGGGAGGAAAGAAGAAGAAGCTGTCCCTGAGGTCTCCACTCTATGGTGGAGTTTCATGCCAAGATGGTACTGGGACCCTTTATCCTCCTCAACCTCTCTTCATGCACAGGACCTCCCCTTCCAGCACAAAACTCTTTCTCACTGCCTTTCTGGGAACATACAAATCTACAGTGATCCCACATCACAGAGCTCTGTTCTGCTCCAGCACCTTGCTAGGCAGAAGGAGTGTCTCCAGCTGGAGAGCAGGAGTGCAGTCCAACTTCAGGTTGGGGTTTAGCAATGCAACAGAGAGGCTGATGTGGGCTAGGCCACACTGGGCTAGATGGATGCTTCAGAATATAGTATAGGACAAGTATTATTGATATTATAACATCGGTAATACCAGTAATTTTGGTATTGCATATATTTTGAATAGTAAAACTATCCTAGTATGTCATTACCAGTTTCAAGGTTAAGTACTCAGGGTATTGATTTTATGACTCATCTTAAAAAAGAAAAGTGTCTGTTCAGTCTGGTTTTGGGGAAAATTTGAAATGATCTGGCTGTGTAGACCATGTGACAAGGAATCCATATTTCCTTCCACTCTGTCATTCCTACCACCCATAATTCCTGTTATTCTTTTATTGTAGATGGAACACAGCATTGTGCAGCACCTATAATTTTCTGGGTCTCTTTCAGTTATTCTCTTCTAATATCTCCACTAGGAAAAGATATTTTCTTGTATTTAGAAATGCAAGAAAATTAAGGTCCCTCTGAATAGCTATTGACTGTCATGATATTGAATTTTTGTTCCGTAAAATTATCAGACATCTGAAATCAGGACGAGGTGATGTAATTATCAGGATTAAATTACTTCTGTGCTGGGGAAACAGAAAAATATGTCTGTTCTTTCTTGTTGTGTGGGTAGAATGTATGTCTACATGTCAGAAGTTTCAGACTTTCAGATTTAAATTTGTCTCAATATCCCTGTTTCTTACCTTAGCCAAGAAACTCAGTTTCCTGTGCCTCAGTTTCCTCATGGCTATTAACACACTTGGATTTTGTAAGGCTGTAGTGCATAAATTAACATTAGGAAATGCATTGAGGTCCCTGCCTGGAAGGCATTATGTGATTACAGTGACATTTTTCAGCAAACTATTTGATGTTTCCTACACAGAAAGCAATGATGTGGCTGGGTTGCATGAAAAAATACTATATTAAATAATATTAAACACAGACTACTCATCTGTCTTCCTGCCTTCTCTGTTTCCACAGGCCAGTAGTAAAGTCTTTGAAGGAGACTGGCCTGGTAGAGCCAGAGCTATTTGAAGAAGTCACTATCTACTTCAGTGACATTGTTGGCTTCACCACACTCTGCAAATACAGCACCCCTATGGAGGTGGTAGATATGCTGAATGATATCTACAAGAGCTTTGACCACATTCTTGACCATCATGATGTTTACAAGGTAATTAGCTCCACACTTTTGCTCAGTTAACAACCAAGGGACACACAAATCAAATTGGATGAAGTGGTGGATTTGGAAATCTGCCTTCTAAGCAAAGATAGAAGAAAGAAAAACAGGTCAAGATTACCTCATTTCAATATGCTTTCAGTGGGCCTGCTTCTACCAAATCTTCTACACTAGGTGGTAACAGATTCATTAACTGGAATGCTAGATACAGTTATGAACACTCATATGCAAAAAAGGTGCCAGCTACCTTAAACTAATCAATCCTGCTGTCCAGAGGAGAAATGTTTAACCATGAACAAGAGGGTCTGATAAAACCTTTCTGCTTTTAGCTAAATGTGTATTTTGCTATGTCTGCAGGTAGTGAGTTCTCAAGTTGTTTCCACAGGTGGAGACCATTGGTGATGCTTACATGGTGGTGAGCGGTTTACCAAAGAGGAATGGCAACCGGCATGCAGTAGACATCTCCATGATGGCTCTGGACATCCTCAGCTTCATGGGATCTTTTGAACTGAGACATCTGCCGGGTCTGCCTGTTTGGATTCGAATTGGAATTCACTCTGGTACACAGTAGCACTAGATCAACAATGACAATGTTGTTGCCTTTACTTTGAACAGAATAGACATCCAAGCAAGATCTGCTAGCACATCATACACAACTGCTCTCCTCATGATTAATCAGGTTGAAAACAATGTACCTGGAGGAAGAGCAACAGAAATAAATAAGCCACTGGTTTGCTCCCCCGTAGTGAAATAGGCTGTGCCCATTCATTCATAGCTTAAGTCAGCAGCTAGGAAGAGCAACTGCCATTGCTCCTGGTATGATTAAGCCAGTTGAATCAAATAAGCCTTTGCAGATCACTCCTTCCTGACCAAAGTGGAGATCAGCCATGGCCACATATGCTTGTCTAGCCACAAAACGCAGGCCTCTATTTTATGCTTTTGGAGTCATAAGTTCTGACAAGCCTATGTGGGAATTCATGTTTTAATTCACCCATAAAAATAATTTTTCTCAAAGGGGAACTGCAGATATCTCAAGCAGATAGCTCCCAAGTACTTCTGGAAATTTTATCTTTTCATTTTTGTTTGTTTCAATAACCACCTGAACACAATCTGCCATATCAGAGATAGTGACTGAGGCACTGGGAAACCCTTAGAGGTGCCACTATGCACCCCTCCATAATGAAATTTATTTTCTTTTCCTCTTGCTTTCAAAACTGACAGTAACTGTATTTTTTTCTGCACAAACATTTTGTTTAAATACAATTAACACTGTGCAGCCGTGTCCTTTTTATGCTCTTCTTGGATTATGAAGGACAAACAGATCTAGGCTTGGTTTGGAGTGGAAGGGGAGACCACCAGATACTTTGGGAAGTGGGGTACAGACTATTGCCATTGGTGAGGAACGCAGAGCTCCAGCAGGTGTTGCACTGCTCTGCAACAGTGAGACACCTGCCAAACAAACAGTGTCTTGATCCACCTTTTCTTCATCCTCTGCATCCCATTTCTAGGTCCATGTGCAGCTGGTGTTGTTGGAATAAAAATGCCTCGTTACTGTTTGTTTGGAGATACAGTGAACACTGCTTCACGGATGGAATCCACAGGCTTGCGTAAGGATTTAATTTTAGCTGTCAGTGTAACAGGGCCAAAGGCTACTGGTTAGCTTGTGACTGAAGTGTCTGTTTTCAGTTGAGAACAACTTATTATCAGCTCGCAGAACTCTTAAAGATTAAGAAGCCCTATTTGTTTTGATTACGAATTGTTTCACTGTTCTGCTGGGCAATGAAAAATTGTTCCGTGTTAATGCTTCAGTGGTGGTAACGGGGAGCACATGGGCTGGTCCGCTGGTTGAGTTCCTCTGGAAGATAAGATAGTTATGTGTCTGGGATTTTATTTCACTCTATCAACGGTAGATTTTAGTTTGACCTAGAATTGTATTACAGCCCTGTTGTGTAAATATGCTGACTGTATAAGTTGAAGCAATTATGTCTTCAGCTTCACCATTATGGAGATATGCCAAGAGCCAGTTTGTCTTCCTTCTGCCCAGTGTCTTCACATGACTGTTCTCTCTATAGGAGACTCCCAATTATTCTTTTTCCTTTTGGCATCTAAATACTACAGATACCATGGTCACCTGTATTTTAGATCAACAGCTGTACCGGCTATTCCTCCCTAGATACAGTGCTATGTAGTGGAGTCAGGTTTTTTGTACAGCAATGTAATTGATTCTCATTTAATCTGACTCTCAGATTAAATGAGAATCTCAAGGCTGCGAGGGGACCTAATATATACTTACAAATATCTGAAGGGTGGGTGTCAGGAGGATGGGGCCAAGCTCTTTTCAGTAGTGCCCAGCGACAGGACAAGGGGCAATGGGCACAAACTGAAGCATAGG
>Ga0065711_1027252_pt1 | contig 51877 bp, 27 predicted proteins | sample Hoacrofraction12_FD_59098 | JGI IMG/M metagenome (GOLD analysis project Ga0065711, IMG submission 59098) | Hoatzin crop microbial communities from Cojedes, Venezuela - Epithelial fraction 12 v2 (version 2) | ecosystem: Host-associated > Birds > Digestive system > Esophagus > Crop | place... | reverse complement strand
GCGAGGGGGCAGGAGGGAGCGGAGGCAGAGAAGGGGGCAATGAATTGGCCGTTGCACCTAATTAAACTTGCTTGCTCCTTATCCAGCCTGGTTTGGAAACAGAGCTTAAAACCTGTTTGCTTAGGAGGTTTGTTGTATTTATGGAAGCTAACACTGGAGTTACACTGAGCAGCAGGGCAGAGGGTAAAACAATATTTTATTCTTAAGTTAAAGCACTTTCACGAGGATAAAATAAGTAGCCTGCTCTGGCTGCGACGTGCAGCAAGGGATGCTGGTGGGTTTGGTCTGTGGGAACCCACACGCTGGGACTGTCCCCACGTCTGCTGCAGGGTGGGCACGCTGCACTGTCAGGTGAGCTCCGACGGTGCTCTGGGGTGAGGAAAGGACGGGGCATCATTTTAATGGCCAGCCAATGCTGGGGAAATGGCTCTGTTAAAGTCCTCAGAATATAAGACTTTCTCTCTCAGTGTAGGAATTTACAGCTGTGCAGCTGTGATTGCGGGAAACAGGGTGCCTTCTCGTGCAATATTTCAAGTGACTGATCAGCAAATTAAGGACAAGTATGAAGGCTGTGGAGAAACACTGGCATTTGTGAGTATGAGATGGGTAACAAAGCACTATCCAGGTATTTAGGAAAAGTCTTCTTTTGAACTTGGAAATGTTTGCTACTTTTGTGATCAGCTGTGCACTTCTTCTTTGAAATAAGTAAAACCCCAGAATTTTGGTTTTAGGATTTGGTATTTCTTGGTTTTGCCTTCTTGATTTTCCCTTCTAAAACTTCAGTGCTAATTCTCCCTGGAAACAAGACATGCAAAGGAAATATGTTTGGAGAAGTATCATGTTCTGAACATGGGAAAGTGAGGTCCCAGGGGGGGAAGGGACTTGCCCCAAGCCCTGTAGGAAGCTTGTCACACACCTTGGAACCGAAGGCCCTTTCAAACCCCACTCCTTTGTCTCAGTGTCTTAGCTGCAGTTTTCCTGCAAATATTTGGGACTCGGATTTCAAAGTTTAAGCTGGGTTAATCACCAAGAATGCAGCTCTTCCTGCTCCACATGCAGGGGTGTAAGGTAACAGCGGCTGCGGTACCCTCCCCAACACCCCACACATCTGCACGGGTTTCAGGTAACATCTGGTCTTTAAACTCAGCACCACTCGTACAGATTAATGATTACCTGCCTCCTGTCCTGGCTTCCAATCAGTTCCACTTTGTTGACTTAGCCTGGGCTTGACAATGGTTTATTAATCTAGCCTTTGTGTATACATAACAGCCTTATTGTGATTACCTACTTCCCCCAATTTTATTAACCAGGGCTATTATGGTAAGGCACTAAGGACTTCGTTAATTTGGGCTGCGGTTAACAGTCTGCAGACTGGAGCCTAGGCGTGAGAATTATGAGAGCTGGATCAATCTCTACTGTGTGGGAAGTTTCCCATAGAGGGAGGTTTGATAACAAGATGACATTGTATCCCAAGGAGAACACGGGAGCGGACCTGGGAGACTGCCAGGAGCTGCAAGGTGCCAGTCCCTTGGGCTGCCACCAGACACTGCAGAGCTGCCTGGCCCCGGCACCCCAGCACCCTGGCACAGTGCCGAGCAGCAGCTTGTGCAGAGCCGGCATCTGCTTCGGGCATCACCCCAGCGCGCCATGCCCCTACCCTCGCTGCCTGCATCCTACCTGCGTCCCTGCAGAATGGTGCAGGCAGTGAGGGCAGGGTGCGAGGGCAGGGTTGTACCTGTGCTACCCACCTGGCTCGAGGTAGCTACCGTGTTTGGGAAGGCTGCTCTGGGACGTTCCCAAGAGCTCATTCCTGGAAACAGAACAGGCTGCCCAGGGAGGTGGTTGAGTCACCGTCCCTGGAGGTGTTCAAAAAACAGATGTGGCACTTCGGGATATGGTTTAGTAGGCATGGTGGTGTAGGGCTGATGGTTGGACTTGATGATCTTAGAGGTCTTCTCCAACCTATGACTCTATGATTTGTCTGGAGGATGGCTCGTGGGATAACCGCAAGCATTTGTATCATGGGGCAAATATTTGAGGTGCATCCAGATCAGCTATTACTGATGTTATTGTTTTCAGTCGTCTTTCGGAGGAGTCCCTGGGGGTTGGCTGTGCTGGGAAGCAGGGGGAGGAGGGCTGGGGCATGAGGTGCACCCCGCGGCTGATGGCTCACCTGATCTTTCCAGACATGATGCCCACTGTGAGCATGGACGTGAGAGCTGGGGACTGCACGGCGGATCCTCCAAAGGTTTATTTTTTGGAAGGTAACCTGCATATGAGGAGAAACAAGAGCCTTTTTATAAAAAGCAGAGGGAATCAAAGAGCAGCTGTAAAAATGAGAACCTCCAACACTACAACAAACAGAAAATTACATTTCCCCCCATTGTGTCGAAGGGGACAGACTTCCAGCCAGCTGTGCCGGAAATAAAGAGTTTATATTATTTGCGATGTCAGTGAGGACCAATGTACAAATCTCCTGCCTGGATCCCTCTGCAGATTAACAAAACTTTGACAAAGAATATATTTTCATTTCATTTCATTTCATTTTTCTGTTTCTATGGCGAGAAGATGCACCCCAAGCAGAGTGGTCACAGAAGCTGTGACTGAGACGGTGCCATGGGAAACTAAGCACACAAAAGGCAAAAAACAAAAAAAGACAGAAATGCTCATGATGCCGGGACAACACAGCTCTGCCCCTCACAGCTCTGGACCCAGACAGAGCCATAGCTTGCAGGCACGTGTCGATGTTTGTGGTCTCGCAGATAAGCACATGCCATTTACTCACGAGTCCAAAGTTTTTCCAACCTGTGCATTGCCGTGCAGAAAATTTCCTCCCCTGAATGTTTGCTTTAAATTTCAAATCATTGACATGTAAACTTTTATTAAAAGAAAAATGTTTTATTCCATCTTGGTGCTTACTTATCCAATCTGTGAAAGCAGAAAGCATAGCCCATATGTACCGGAGTTTCTTCAGTGTCTCCCAGCGCTCCAGCATGGGGCATTTCAGCCAGCTGTGGGCAGAAACAGACCCCACAAGACCCTTGGCCCTGCATGAAGGCTGGCGTCCATGTTGCTTTCCCAGCTGCTTCTGGCATCCCATGACTGACGGTGCTGGGCAGGGAGAAAGCAAACGTGCACATTCAGCAGATTGCAAGTCAGATGTATACATAATAAAGCAGTCGATAGTCATTAGCAAACTGCTCAACACAGTGCAGGCTTCCTGAAGCTCCATGAGGAATGGTCAGGAGTGCAAGAAGATCCCAGGCAAAGGACCCCGACATCACGAGCATCACGTTCTCTCTGGATTTCAGACAATCCCACCTCAAGTAAAACTGGCATTATCAGCTCTGTTTTCCTCTCCAAAACTACAACTTCTGGGTTCCTAATTTAAGTGCAGTTCCTGCCTGCCCTTCCCCTAATTTTGAGGCATGATGGCTGCTGGATCTCTGGTCTTAGTGTCTTGGAATAAATGGCAGAGCAGTCAGCTGCCATGTTCCCAGGACACTTGGAGGCATCGGGGAGCATTTCAAGCAACAGAAGGAAAGAATATTTCAGGCTTCTTCACCTGAGAGAAGGAAAGGAGCATGGAGGAACCTCCAAGCAAAAAGATTTGGATTTCACCTATTGTAGATCTTCATGAATTTTGAGCATGACCTAACCCAACTACTCTCACTTCTGTAACCAGACAGATCCTCCCCCCTGCCTGAGCCACGTGTTTCCAGGAGTCGTCCCATTGACGTTTTGTGTTTGTGCATCTATCACCCCTGTGCAGTGGGCTTTTCCTTGCACCTCCCAGGGGAGCTCTTGGAGGGGACACCCTGGGCCACTGCTGCATGAAGGTTGTGGGTGATGGCCGGGAGTAGAGGTGACTGGGGGCCAGGCCAAGGGAGATGATTCAGGAGGCCTTGGGAACAGGGTGCACTAGCTAAAAACCAGTCACTAGGAAAGAGACAGGGATATGCTCTGGGAATGGCTACAAGGTTTGTCAGCTCCCAGGTCTCCCAAGCCCATTAACTTCTGCTGTGGAGCGGGCTCGTTTGTTTACCTTACTGGGAGATGAAAAACAGAGTGAGATTTTGCAGCACTCAGATTCCCTGAATTTTTTTAAGGTTTTGATTAGTCATGAGGCATTTTGGCAGCCTCCTTGGATACTCCATAACCCCTATTTAATTAGTCACCGTCTAAGTGCTTACTCTGTCTGGTCTCAGCTGGCATGGCTCGACTGCATGGGGGGGACTGGTGGGCCTCGAGGTGCTGGTGGGGCAGGCAGCTGGCTCCATGCAGGGTCTGTGCCGATATCCCCTTGGTTTCTGTGAGAAGAGACATCATGACAAATGTCCTTACATGGATGTAAACATGGAATAACCTTAATTTGCATTCTGTGGTGTTGCGGTTGGCTTGTCGGGTTCAAGGGATGAAAAGATCCAGACTTCATGGACCTGGAGGCCATCATTGTTAAAGCTGGAAAATTATGCCATTGGTATTGTGACTATCAGGAGTTGTGGAAATGTTGCCAGATGGGTTGTAAAAGTGGGGAATCACTGTCTCCCTCTGGTCCCCAAATGCCTTTGTGAAGCCAAGCAAACAGAAGGCAAGAGAGCCCTGAGCTCAGGCGTGTGCTGGCTGTGTCTCTGTTAGCAACTTAGTGCGGATCAGGACAGGGCTTTCGAAGCAAATGTCTCCGTGTGCCACATTCTGTCTGGGATCACAGAGCAGTTTTGGGGGATGTGAATTGGATCCCTTTCAGATAAACAGGGATGTACTTCAGCCACGCACTCAGCAGTGCAGAGGCATTCGGTCCGTGGGACCACATCCAGCTAGTGCAGAGAAGACCCCCTTGAAAGGCTCAGTGCGTAGGCATGGCCCTCAGCACAAACACTTTCCACTCTACAATTTTACTCCTATTGGGTGGCACTGAGTAGAGATAATGTTACATAGTCGGTGCTGAATTGGTCAAAAAGATGGATACCTTTCTCATTTCTCCTCTGCATGGTGCAGGGCTCGTTTAGTGCAAGAAGGTATTGGCTGGTACTTCTTGTTAGCGAAACACCTTTCTTCTCTTTTACTAAGATGGCAAAGCTATTTCACAAAAGCGCATGGCAGACATGACTCTGATTTGCAGAGGGGTCTTTTTTCTTATACAGAATGCATGCTGTGCTTTGTTTTCCCTTCTAAACCTTGAAACCAAGAAAATTTAACATTCTTCTTTCCAAGAAAGTGAATCCCAGGAATATAACTGAAGATGTCACTTTACAGACCTTGGATAATAATATAGGCCACTGGTTAGCTGAATAAAGTAAAACCAAGCATGTCTGGAAAATCAGGAGCAAAAATTGGCACAAGAATAAAGAAGAGAGCGTGTACAGAAAAAGAAATGTAGATGTCATATATTTTATCTCTTACAGTGTAGCAGTATTAAAAAATGTACGATTCAGTGCTGCTTCCAAGTCCAGTTGGAATCGCCACATTTGGGAACATCAGGTTTCCACCATCACCATGTACCCATTTCTCAATTTCTTTCTGTCACGGTTTAAAGCAGGACGTCAATAATATGAGTGACAGATGCTCTCTATTAACCCCCGCCGTCCCACCAGAGGAAGGGAAAAGGAGGAAAAGGGAGAGAGACTTACAAATTGAATATAAAAAGTTTTACTAATAACACTAATAATACTAATAATATTAATAACATGAGAAATGATGTAAAATATACAAAACCACGACTGAGTTTCCTGGAGTTGCGTGCTGGGGCACTGGCACCCCGCCAGCAGATGCCGGGCAGCACCAGGAAGTCCCAGACTGGCCTCGGCAGTGGGTGGGAACCGGGCTCAGGGATGCACACATCGGAATCTGGATCAGGATCGCAGGTAGAACAACGAGCAGGGTCCTCTTCAGAAGCTGGCCATGGATGAAGAGAGCGATACCCTTGTGATCCTCCAGCTTTAAGCTGAGTATGACGAGCATGGCGTGGAATACCTCGCTGGTCAATATCGTGTCACCTGTCCTGTCCGCTCCTTCCTGCAAGTACAACCCCTTCCAACTCCTCACTTGCGAGACTTAAGAGACCTGCCAGTGGCCTTGGCGGCTATAGTGATAATTATAAACAGGGGCCTGTTTCTACATTTCTTTCCCACTGTTAGTTCAGTGTAACCATAAACTTCAGGTGTTAGCAGCTTTGGAGCGGACAGTGTCTGTAAAGTATGCAGCCAGCTTCAGAAAAATGCAGTTACTTACAAGAACTTAGCTGTAAGGAAGATTCATTAAAAGAGAATCGGTTCTGTTTTAACTAAAACCAGGACACCTTCTGTGATCATGACTGTGGCTGGTACATGCACAGTATCACAGGTGTCATCTGGCTCTTCTTCAGTAACTGAAGCACATTCTTACCAATCTTCTTAGTGCTCCAGTTGCCATGCGGGTATAGTCTTCTAATTACCTGTTTACAAAAGTAACTCTCCTTTTTTTCGCATCGACAGCAAGAAGCTGATGAGCAGAGCAGGTTCCTTGCTGATGTATGGCTTGAAGACCCTGGCTGACTGGTGCTGTACTTAAATGTTAAACATAGAGTCAAAAGTATACTGTGGGTTGCACCATCTGAAGTCTTGAGCATTTCCATGTGAGGATGAAATGGACAGGGCTGAGAACAAGCAAAATTCGTGCCGGGAGGTTCCAGCAGGTGCTGTTTATAGACTTCCAGAACAAGCCATTAGAACCAGTATATCTGCCAAATGAAATATCAGTGGAATTAAGTCTCTGATACAGTAAATTACAAAGTTTACTGTCATGTATGTTTCAGACAGTGAGCTGAGTATTCAGCGTTTTTGCCGTACATACCGAAGGCAACCTACGCACTGCACAGGTATTTGCAGATATCTACAGATTCAGTTGTTCCTTGCCTATCTTTTAATCAGGGGCATGGGTTTCCTCTTGAAGTGCAAGTGTTTTTCAGTGAGGCAGGGATTTTTCAGATAGGTCCTTCTGGCATAAGCTTTTGATGTCCCATCATCTTCAGACACCAACTTTCCTAAAAAGGAGTGCTAACCTTCCTAGTAGCCTAATAGTCACTCAAAGACTTACACAAGGTGTCATAACATAACTAGAATTTTTTTCACCATCCTGTATGTGTCCCAAGTCTCGTGTCACCACTGTGGGTCTTGGGTCATTCTTGTAGTCCCTGCTGCTAATAATGTCTTAGAAAAAAGTTTCCCAGGGCAAGGTCTGTGGTGGTGCCATGCAGGAACATTTTCCTCTCATTTGTGAGTTCCACCAGTGTCACTAACTTTTGTGTTTGGGAATTCTCCAGCAAGTTGGGTGTACAAGAAAGTCTGCCGCTGTCTTACTTCTGTGTTTCTCTTTCAGGCAGCAGGCAGTCGTATCTATACACAAACTGCCATCAGGTTTTAGGCTCACTACAGTCATCATTCTTTCTGCCAGTGATAAAACAATTTGTCTCTTGTTCGTCGTTACAACTGAAAGACATGAGAGTAGCAGTGATGCAGTCAATGAATGAGCCGCTGAGACAGTTAAAAATTTCATGTTAAATGACATTTAATTAGTCAGAAAAAAGGCTTGTTCAGGTAACCAAACACTCAGTTAACTGCCATGGAGACAGCTTGAAGTGGGTGTCCTGGGATCCCTTTTTCCCACAACTGCTGAGGAGCCAAACAACTAATGGACCTTTTTCTTGTAAGATTTCCTTCATGGAGGTATTTATTAGTTAAAAAAAAATTATGGGAATATTAACATCTAACTGGCACAAAACTATTATCCAAGGGAATACTCACATGCTCTCTCATCTGTGAAACCCTTATGTTTATCCTACAGCTGTCAGAAGTAGGACAGGCATCTGTGATGTGAAAGATGCTGAAGGGATGATCACTCAGCTTTCCAGATCAGATCTGGAGCTGGTCCACACAGATGTGTGGTAAGACTCTTTGTAGCCAAGAGTCACACAACTGGCACTGATTATTCTCGAAGAACTCTCAGGCTGCTGAGATGGACTTTACACATGTGAATTCAACAACTGCAGTGGAAGAAAATATTCCCCTTGTCTTGTTGGCTGCTGTCTTTGTAGCCTTGTAAATTTTCTAACAAACATTGCAGATCATTCTGCAATTTTCCTGCGTCCACCTTCAGATTTGAGAAACACCAAAACTGTGTTAAACCAGAGCCATTTAAAAACTCCGAGGAGTCAGTGGAAAATCCCTGATGAGTAATTTCTATGTATGTGAATTTTGGTATTTTGATGCTGCCATCTTCCTTCCACTGCTGGTACACAGGACAGTAATTGCACTGCCAGGTAAGGGGAAAGAAAGTCGAATCAGCGAGAACAAGAAGAAATACACTGTTCAGTCCTCTTGCAGCTCCTGCTCTACAAATGCTGCTGTGTCCTCTCTTTAAAGGTTGATGATACTTTAAAGCCTGCAGCAGCCTAAGTTCCCTCGTGCTGTACTGTTACTTTCTATCTGAAGTGGTGAAATGATATGAGGAGAGAGTAATGATCCTCAAGCCTTCGAAAACTGAAAATATCAACTTTAAAACACCATTGAAAGTTTGGGACTTCCCTGAAACTTACCTTGAACCAGCTTTAGCTTTCCAGTCCTCAGTTCCCATTTGTATCTTTGTGGGAACTGTGACGACAAACCAGCATGCCAGAGTGGCTCCGCAGCTGATCCTGGTTAACACATCCGATAAAGGAACTGAAAAAGACAGAGTTTTACTCTTGTTTAGGCTTTCAGAAGGGTTTGGGCCTTTTCGTTGTGTGCGAGGGGGAAGTTTGCAGTAGAAAATCAGATCCATGATTCCTAGTTCTGAGAACATCACTAAGAAACAAGAGGTGAGATTCAGCTCATGGATCAGGACACTTGTGCCCACCGTCAATCTAGGTGTCTAAGCCCGGTTAAGGTCCTTAGCAATCTAACCAACCCACCAGTTGAGTCGAGACGCATTTCAACCAGATGCCTCCATGTGATCACCAAAGGCTCTCCAACTCTTTTGAGGTATTGACCAGATTGCAACTGACAGTAGGAGGATCTCAGACACTTCCATCTGTAGAGACCCCTGCTTTTAGGTGTCTGGCTCTGGGGGCTGAATTTCACCTCAGGATTCACAGCCAGATCTTGCTGCCTTTTGTTGGCAGTCACCAAGAGAGCCTGGAGGCTGGAGTGTACACACTGGCCACCATGTAGCATCTTGAGGCGTAAACACCCGTGTTCTCATAGTCCAGAATAGCTGTCCATGTGCATGCTGTCACCCCAAAAGACTTGTAGTTACAGGCATCGGGTAGGTCATGTCACAGTGCAAAAGCAAGAACAAAAGCATCAAAATCTGGACTTCGGGTTGTGGGCAGTAACTGCAAAATTCCACTAAGAAAACTGGAAACAAGAAATTATCCTTTAAAATCAATAAAATATGTCACCCACATTAAACAGACAGCATAATATAGATTTAAATACATCTGATAGTCTAGAACTAGATGGAAAAATCATTTACATGTTCTACAGAGCTGAAATGGAGACCTGGCTGGAAGTCTTCCAATGGAAAGATTTTTCTTGCAAAGCACTGACTACAGTTAACTGTCTTGAGGATACTTTTGGCCCTCAATAAAAAAATCAACTAAAGAAAAAAAAGGAAATATAAGTTTAATAATATTGAAAATTTTTCTATCTGGATATCATCATTCTTTTTCTTTGTATTATAAACTACAACCTCTTCCCAAAAGCTTATTTCAGTCAAAGTCTTCATTTTTGTTAGCACAAGATGTTTTTTATATTTTTTGATAATTAGGACTCATTTGCAATATTCATTCTGGAATGAAACTTCGAAGTTGTAAAATGCTCTTTGCAATGAAAAATCTGACTCCTTGATTAGCTGTTACTTTCCTCCACTGAAATAACTTTCACTTACTGGCTTGTTCTTTTATTTATATGAGAACATGTTTCAGCCTTTGAAAGCAAAGGACAGTTGTTGACTAGGACATTCTTCTCACACCTTACAATATGTCTCTACAGGAATGCAAGTAAATTTTACTTTTTTGATATATACCCTGTTCCTACAAATAGTTATATGATAAACATGTGTCTAAGAAACTCATATTTATTAAACTTTGCCAGAAGATTTTAAAATCTACATTATATTATTTATTGAATTTATATTTAATTTTTCTTTCATTTGTTCATGCTTAAGACTCAGTGTGAAAATTTCCTCAGTCTATATGGAATCTCTAATGAAGATAAGCAAAACCTTTACATTTTTAAATCATGTGTTTGGATTTTCTTTTTAATTTGTGGGAATAGTAATGAAAAAGTGTGCCCCCAGCACATGCACAGAACTTCTCTGACAGTACGTCAACAAGGACTATATATCTGAGGACAAATAAACAGAGAAAATGGCTGTTTGACAGATTCTATTGGAGGGAAGAAAGAGAAGAAGCCAAGGAGCTCTGGCATTTTCTCAAAGAAGTGATAGTAATGGCACAAGGACAAACATCCCAATTAGGGTAGTGACGAGCTTGGCTAAAACTGGCTTTGGGCGCTAGAGGGAAGCATAAAGAAAGTGGAAACTATATTGTGTGAATTAAGCATAAAGTCTGAAAGAGAGGGTCAAGGCTGAGGCAAGAGAGAGGCAAGAGTGAAGCAGGAACATCTCAAAAGGGAGCATGACCATGGTGGCTTTGCAAGTACTGGTGGTCTGTTGCGTTCGGGAGACTGAGTTTGTATGGAGAATTAGCATGCTTATTAGAGAAGCTGATACGGCTGACAAAATGCATGAGCTGTTGGACACACAGATACTTCCTGAGGAGACAACAAGGAAGATCACGGCATACATCAAGTAGCAGCTGCCAAGAGACATCTAGAGGAAGAGGAAGCCTTTTGATAGGCACTCGTAGAAAGAAAAAGGCAAGGAATGCCCTGCTTCACAGCTCAACAATGTTGCAACTGTTGGCAAAAGACCTAAATTTGTTGCATGTTTTTTATACCAGTCTTTGCTGCAACAAGTAAGCAGTGTGATCCAGATTAGTGAAAAAGGGGCAAGACTTCAGTTTTCAGTAGATAACACAGAGGTTAAGGAGAACTTCTGTATTTTCAGAATTGCTCTAACAAGCCTTAGTAAAGTGTCCATCAGGCACAGGCTGAAACAATTACAGAACCATTGTCTGGGGCTTCCAAGCACTTTTGGAGAGCGGAGGAGGTACTGCAAGCCTGAAAAAAGAGCAAATGTGGTGCCCCTTGAAGGAGGAAAGGCAGGGAAATAAAGACCAACCAGCTTAATTTTAATTCTCTGAAGAATTTTCAGTCAATAGCAAGGAAATAAACAGCACTCAACATGGACTCATCAGGAACAAATTCAGGAAATAAAGCAAATTTTGCCCGGTGGCGGGGTAGCAGGCCTTGTGGGCAAAGGCAAGCGGCTTGACTTGAGCCGGGCACCGACTGCTGCACCTTGCCATTTGCACAAGTGAGGCAAGGAAATGTGGTGTTGATGGAAGGAGTGGGCGTCTTTGAGAGCAGGCCAGACAAGTATCTGCAGGGAATGACAAAACTTTTGGAGAGCCAGAAAGGGCCAGGGGACCACTGGGGTATCTTCCCCTCTATTTTTCTGTTCCTATGACTTTGTGTGCCCATAAATGGTTGTTATTAAATGTTTTTTCCATTCTTTCCATGTCCTGCCCTGATTCCCAGGCCATTTCTCCTTGTCTGATTGGTAACTGTGTTCTCCATAATGCCTGTTGAATTACATTGTGCTTCTTAGTCCTAAGTGGCGTCGAGACCTGACAGCCTCTTTTGCCAGAGGAGTTTATTTTTTCTTTAAAGTCATTACACTCAGTGACACAAGGCAGAGAAGGGGAATTGTTATTTATCCCCACTTTGCAGACAAGGGAAGCCAGACTTCACAGAAATCATAGCAAAGCCTGTAACTGAACCCAAATCTGCTGGATACCCAGAGAGTATCTTATGCGCATGACTACGCTATTAATCCTGAGGGCAGGAGAGCTTGTCATGATCCACTGACTAGTACCTCACGTCAGCAGTTGCCATCTTCTCTCTTTCTCAAGGCAAGCAACTACAGGAGAGATCGGGCTGAGTCTAAATTGTGAAAGCCCGGGAAATACTCCTGGGGGCTCGAAGAGCCCTACAAATCCAAAGTTTAGATCTCAGCACCGCAAGCTAATGAGCCTTTCGAAGCTCCCCTCAGGTTGTCTGGAGCCACTCCCCAGCCACAGATTTAATTCTCTCTATACACTCTGAAAAATGTAGTTTATTTAATATTCTACCCACAACTTGGCTTGAGGCTACTTGAAGCTATTGTTCAGGGTTTTTTTCCGGTCTGTTAATTATACCTAAAATTGGCAAACTACCATTTCTGACATACAGCTACATGTGATGTGTCCCCAAGCCAAATCACATATGAATTTAGGCTGGAAAGCTAGCAGCTAACAGCCAAATGCAGCAAAAGCTGAGCTGTGGAGGTATACCCTGAGCACAGGTAGGCAGCAGCCAGGACAAAAGGAAAAGGTGCCAGAAGGGCAGATCCTGAAGCGCTTGTTCAGTTTTTATGGCAATTCTTTACTCAGGCAAAACTCACATTGGTTTTAGGAACGCACAGGCTTTGGAGCTTGGATTTGTAGCGCTTACAGGCAGAAGACTGTGAATCCAGAAGCCTCCCTGAGGGAAGAACCCTTCTGTGCTACTTATTTACGATGCAGCTTCCAGGGAAGATGCTTCCCTGGCTACCTGCACATACACAGTGCGTAACCTGAGGTAAAACAGCTTTGAGCGAGCTTCTCTCATGACAGCAGAAGGGGCAGAAGGGGCAGAGTCCTAAGTCTGCAGGTCTTTCTTCCAGTGGCAGCTGGAGGTGTGTTAGCTGGTGGTGCTAGCTCTGGTGCCCAGCAGCTCTGATCCAGGCCCTCCGCACGCCTCCTCCTCACACGCTGCACCACAAGCCCCATGTTTTGGAGAGGTGAGAGGTCCTCGTGGCAGACACCTGAGCAAGGGGAGACCCGGCTCACAGTGGAGAGCTGTCCCCACAAACAGCAGGGGTCTTCTTGCAACGGCTACATGCCTCTGCAAATTCAAATTAAAATGCAAACAAGACTCCCAAAAGCAATGCAGAGTCTTAGTCTACTGCCATTCGTGAATCCCACATGTTCAAAGCCCTGAGATGACAGGGAATCTTCACTCAGCATTTCCCCATGATGCCACGGCAATGGATCAAATGAAGGCCACTGCCGTTGCAGGTCCTTGGTAGTCATGCTTCACTGTGGTTGGGTGGACCAGAGGAGAGGAAAAGGGCATGGACTCAAAGATGGCCACAAGGTAAAGGGCAAGCCACCTCCAAGAATTCCTTCTGAATTCATGCATCATCCCAGGAAACCACCAGATTCGGCCACTGAAGCCTTTCCCATGAGAGAGAGAGGCAAACAGCCATGTCTCTCCTCCCAAGTGACACCAGCCAGCAAAACCCACAAGGATGCTTGTGAACCTTTCTCTTGCAGCCCACACCGGGAGGGACAACTCAGGCTTAAACAGCTATGACCTTTAGTGAATGCAATAAGAAACCAGAATAGAATAAAAACTAATCAGAATGGAATAAAAAATATTTTCATTTTGCAAAGTCTGAGGTGCACATTTTTTTACATTTTTCACGATTTGTGGAATGTTTTCCAAATATTTCAACTTTCTGGTAGTTTAGCTTTGAGTTTCTTATTTGCTGCCAAATGTAATAAACTAAGTGGTGGCCACAGGGTAGCACTTTTCCCTATTTTTTCACTTTTCCTTCTGTTACCTTAAGCTTTCAAGACTTCATAAAAATGTAGAAGTTCTGAAAATTTAGAGAGCAGCAGAAGGAAAATGAAAAGAGAAATGATGAGTGGGGAGAAGAAAAGGGATTATTCCAGAAAAAAAGATCAATGGGTTCTGATCTGGCAAATGGGCCTTTTCTTAGAAATCTGAACAGGCCGAATGGAAATTGCAGGGCCAGGGCCTCCCTCACTCAGTTTGTGTGGCTTCTGACTCCACTGGCAGATCCGCTGTACAGAGGCATGAAATGAATCTGTGCCACAGTGTTTGTGCCTTAACTAAAAGTGCCTTAACTAAATGTCTTATGCCTTAAGTAAAAGTGCATTTCATGCCATACTTCGAAGAACTCTGAGGCAATTTAATTTGGCCAATTAGTCTGAGATCAGGGCCGGTGAAGCCTCTTATTGAACATTTCAGAGCCAGTGCAATCCATTTCCTACTCTGAACAAACCAACCTCTCTTTTCAATAAAATTTAGAACACTGAAAGAAAAATTGGCTAGAACAAGTCCCCTGGTAGAAAGGCTGCTTTCTGCAGCTACCCAAAAGAAGGTGTTTTACAAGCAAAACCGTAAAGTCATATAAAACAACACACCAGCCCCAACAACGAAATAGGCGATGTGCTGGCTTTCTGCTTGCGTGATGGAAACCGATGTGGAGGGGAAGCCCAGCGATGGCTGGGCCAGCAGCAGCCAGCATGATGGCGGTGCCGTTCTGGGGGGTCCCTGGTGGGTTTGTGGACTGAGGCCAGACAGGCATTGCTGGAGAGCTTGCGGGGGACTGGACAGCCTGGCAGTGCAAAGCTGCTTTCCTACTTTGGCAGCTGTGATGGGGCTCAGGCTCAGGTCCAGCTGCATACATTGGTAGTAAATTTGCAAATGTAACATAGAAATACAGAATTTTTAAAAAATATTTTTGCTTTTTCCTGCCTGCTTTAATAAATTACCTAACAGAATATTTTGTTTGTAGAAACTAATAGAACTTGACCACTGCTTCATATTATATAAATATATGTATATTTATATTTGTATATTTATATTTGGTCACTCCCATTCACTACTGCGTGATGCAGGATGGAGTCTGCCATGATCTGGCAAACAGCAAGGGGAGGGGAAGAGAAACGACATGATGACAGGGTCAGCATGTTTGAACATTTGCCTCTTACCAAATGAATCTGGAGAAGCAGCATTTCTGGGAAATAAAATAATGTAAGAGAATTTACAGGGCAACATCTGTTTCAGTGTCAGAATTCATTAGTGAGGAAAAGGAGAACACAGGTACACCAGGGGGATTTAGAAAATCTGAGATTACAAGCAAATGTGTCATTGAACGTCCATTATTTTCTGTTTCTTGCAACTTTGCTCAACAGATCAAAAGAATTTGAGTCCAGCTAAAGAGTGTGTGTGAGGCTTAAAAGTATTATGGTACTCATTATCCTTCATACAATCCTCTTTAATGATTTGTTCTGTGGCCATATACAGGATCACAAATGCAATAAAAGTGGGAAATGTTGAGTTAAAGCAATGGTCTGGCATGGTGATGTCATCTATACAATAAACAAATGTCAATGCAGAGCTATAAATAATCTTTTTATTGTAATCTTGAATTGATCCGATACCAGATGTATACGCACTTCATGAAAATTCCTTAGCTTTGAAGAAAGAGGACAATAGCCTGTAATATAAATTTGGATATATTTATATGTGTGCTTCTCATGGGTAATATATGTTACAGGCAAGAGGGGACAGAGCTCTTGTCTTTCCTGCAAACAACGCCTATATCTCTGTGCCAAGCATGACACGCTCCTGTGAGCATGGAGGCTAGACAAATCACTCGAGGCTGGTAAAGATCTCCCCAATAGCAGGCAGGTCCTTAGAGGCACAGAAAAATCTTTATAAAGGTCATTTCATTTACCGTATGAGGGAGATCTGCTCTAGTTTACACAGGGAAACTCCCAGGTGCAAAATGCTAACTGTCCCCCAGCACACCTGAGCTTTCCCTCTGTACGATACAAAGAGTGAAACATCACAAAAACATACGTCCATGCTGAAATAGCAGGCTTGGGCAGCTAAATTTGTTCCTTTGTTCTGGGCCTCTTTTTAATTTTGTTTCTATGAGCTATTTCTGTCCAACAGAAGCTTTTACATTATAACAATTGCATTGAAAAAAATCCTCCCATTGCATCAGTTGAGCAGTGTCTCGGGGCTTGCTCAAGCCGATGAGAATCTTTCCGTTGACGTCATTAAGCTTTTATTCAGGCTCTTAATCTGCAATCAGCCAGCCCCTGATATTATTCCACACAGAGCTCCATGCCTTCTTTTGGTGATAGAAAAAAATGAGACAAAACACTTGTCCCAGCTACCAGTGCTGGCAAAATTGCCTGAGTCATGATTACATTTTCAGTGAGCCTCAGTCAGGAGCTCTCCTGACATGTGCTGTTTTGCCATTTCTCCCGTGTGTATGTTCCTCTAGCTTCACGCTTTGGCTTTCATGCTATACTGGACTGACCCACTGATCTCATGTGGCATCCCAGTGGTGACAGGGACAGGCTGCCTGGGCACAGGCTGGCTCCAGGGTCACGCAGCCTTCCCCAGAGCAGGCTCTGGGATGTTAAATCCTCCTGCGGTAGCACGAGGTATTTACTAACAGTGCTGAGAACTTGCGTGAGATTGTTAGGAAAAAAAGACAGATAAACCCTAAACTTCGTTGGCCTCTTCCAGTGCTGCGTTAGGTACATCTCGTTAACCTTTCCATCTCCGACAGCTACAGCCATGGCTGAGGTTCCCTGTGGGGCAGTGACTCCTCACAGGCTGCCATGATGGGGAGCGTCCATCTAGGAGCTCTGATGGTAGGGACCTTCTCTGTTGTTATGCTCTGGGCATCTTTCTGATATTCCTTTATCGTGTGTCTTCTGTTAAAGCAAAGTGACCGGGTGCCCAGCTCTGCCCCTGCAGGGCAGTTGCACAGGGCTATGTACAGCTCAGTAAATGTCACCCCCCCAACCCCACCCAGAGATATGATGTGGCTGTAACAGGAGTGAAAGAAGTTTCCTCATTTAGCAGCAGATAAGAACAGGCAAAAAGGAGGAACCAGAAAGTAGGGCAGTATCAGAGGTGTCTGAGACGTGCTCTGGGCACACTGGACATCCAGAGGTCCTGGAAGAGGAGTGACAGAAGGGATGGCTGCACACCAGGTGAAAGCCAAACACAGGCAGTGTGGAAACATGCACAACAGTGACCGTAGAGGGGCCAGCAACTGCAAGGTCACGGGTGGGAACAGTGGGCTGCCGCTTCCTATTGCCATTATGTGCCTTTAGCACTCACATTTGGAAATCATTCAACAAAGCCTCAGCAATATTTGCTTCAGTGCTTAGGTGTCCCTGAAAGAATGAAAATTAACCCACAACCTCACAAGGTCAGAGAACTGGGGAGAATGGTTTTAACCACAGACTTTCAAGGGCAAGGCATTCAGGATTGATATGGGGGTTTAGGACAGCAGAACTGTAGGTACCCACCTACACCTGAAGGTGTCAGAGTCTTTGCCCAGTGACTAAGGTGGAAGCCAAAGGGGCAGACTGAGAGGAATACAGAGTACCCAGATACAGACTGCAGGTCCAGAGAATGTCCACACATCTAAAGTAGACCAGGAGCAGAGCAGGCATCACCTGCAGGTCTCTCAAGCCTTGGTCCCACATCTTATTCATGCTGACTCCCTCACTCATGCTGTGGACTGAGGGGTGAAGCATGCAGATTTGGGACAGGAAAGGAAATTATCACAGGACAGAGAGATACAGGGCTCAGGGCTGGTCTGCCCTGCTAGCAGAGGGCAGCCTTCTCTCAAACCAGTGACCAAACACTGCCCAGCACCGGTGGTGTGGACTCGAGAGGCAGGATTGCCCCAAAGGCTGAACTGGGGGTCAGGGAGAAAGAAGAGGAGCAGCTAAGCTCAGAAGCATGCTTAAACTGCTGACGCATCTGGGTGAGGGTTAAGATGGTCTGGGGTTTTTCACAGGAGGCTTTGTTTTTCTAGGCAGTGTATAGGAAATGGGCCATCTTCACTGGAGAAAAGTGCTGCAGGCACTCAGAAGTAAATACCAGTTCTTTCTGTTTGGTGAAGAACCTTGCTGTATGGCCAGCTTCATTACAATGCTAAGGATTACACACTGGTAACCTAAGACTTAATTTGCGGTGAAGCTGTAAATTAAGTTATTCTCATCTCTCATCATTCACCATTTCTGGGAAGATATAAGCAGATACAAGTCACAGCTAGAAAGTGAGGAGTAATTGATGGAGTAGCCAGAGGGCTTAGTTGTAGCCATATTCATTTTGTGCTTGTGAATTATGCCAACAATAGCAAATATATTTACACACATTAGTAGCACATTCAGAATAATCTCGTGGTGTGTAAAGTATGTGCAGGTACTCTGATGCTGTATATTCTGCAGTGATACGCTGTATCAACAACACGTGTCCCTGTTTCTGAATTACTGCTGAATATTCCAGGTGCTCTATAAGACTGAAAGCCTTTGCACTATAAATCACAGGAGAGCAATTATTTTAGCTTTTCACAATGAGAAATCTTGTTCTGGAAAACCTTTCGCTCTCGAAGGCCCCCTTTTGGCTTTGTGTGGTTTGGGCTTGCAGGTGTCCCTACCTTTGTAGGCTAAAATTTACAGATAGAAACTTAAAAAACAGGTCCATGTCTTCAATATTTACCACAGGTGTGAACAGAATATAGCACCAAGGTGACGGCACAGTGAGATCTGCCTTTATGTGGCTTACGGCCACAGAAAATTAAAAGGTTTAAATTGAGGCGGGGCAAAATATGTTGTGTGCAGAATTGTTTCTTGTTCAGTATTGCTAGTCCCTGGCCGCGGGGGACCTGCTAACAGCCCGGCTGCTGTCACAAGGGTCGTGCCATTTCGGGTGTCCGTAGAGACTTCCCATGTGGACATGCAAGAAACGCAAATGTCAGGTCATAAGACACAATTTTATTGTTCTCAGCAGTGCAGGAAAAAAAGCCTGGAAATTTTAAATTAATGTAATTAATGACTCACAGAAATTGAGAGGAAAACGTATCCAAAGTAAATTATTGTGCAACATACCATAATTTTTAAATCAAAATGATTGGGTCTGACTGACCAGCCTGTATTCAGAGGTGTGCCAGTCCTACAGCCAGAGAGGCCAATCTTTCTCCAGCATTGCAAAACTATTAAAGATGGAAGACACCCTGATTTTGCACCCTAATAATGCTGCTCGGCCAGCTTCTGTTGAATGAAACTTCTAAGAAAACAGTTGTAAAGCGGTGCTGATTGCATTGGAGCTTGAACCTCTCTGCTCAAGCCATGCAAACCAGAGCTCCATCAGAGAAGGAGAGGGACCACAACATGCCTGGGAAACGCAGGAGGGCTGCGATGGATGGCGGGGCAGCCCGGGTGGGAGGAAGGCTGCTCTGCCCGCCCCGAACCGGCCGCCCTCGGCAGTCTGCCCCAGTCTGCGCGGGCAAGCAGCAGCTGCTGCAGCCAGTGAATGATGCGAAAGCTTTAGAGGAAAACGGTGGCTGGAGCTCTGCAGACAAGTGCTTTGTTTCTGACTCAAAGACTAGCTGGAAAAGGAAGAAGAAAAAATAATCATCCATCTGGGTCAAACGGAGGAGGAGGATTAAGGAGGAGCGCCTAGGGCCCAGAGATACCTGGACAAGCATTTCCGCAGAGGGGATTAGCACAGCCGGGCTCATGAGCTGAGCTTCCAGCTGATTGTCTTCCCCCAGCCCCAGCCCCCCCGGGTCGGGACACCTGCAGAAAGCTCCCGGAGCCGAGCCAAGCGCCTGCTCTCTGGCTCCTAGTGGGGCTTCTGCCCCTGGGCTCAGGAGCCCACCAACCTGGGGCAAGCTGCAGCTCGCCCTGAACCAAAAATGATGGCAGGGAGGGGGACGGGCTCTTTAGCTGGTACTGTCCAGCCTCCTGTTCCCAGCCACCAGAAGGTAAATTAAGGAGGATCGGGGTGGTACTGTTATTCTTCTGGATAAACGCTACTGACGTCTGGGCAGCCTCGGCTGGCAGCACTTCTGGATTTCTATTCTTATATTTGTATATTTTAAGCCCTAGAAAAGCAGCTGAGGCCACAGGCTAGGTACTTTCAGCAAATCTCAGGGGGAAAAAGAGCCAACAAAACTATCTGATAAGAGTTCCCTTAGAAGGCAGCCATCTCAGCATGCCAGCTACCCGCCTCCAGCACTCTGGCACCGGCACCAGGTGATGCTCGGCAAGGAGGGGTGTGTTGGGATGGGGATCGGCACCGCTCCCACAGGATGGACTTCTGCGAAAGGAGGTGGGAAAGTGGGGCCAGGCCTGGAATACCGTGCTGCTCCTGCAGCATCCACAACGGGAGGCCATGTGCTGACCCCCACCGAGCTGTGTCTGAGGTGGGTTCTGGGTTTCACCGCCGCAGGCACCGCGTTTCACAAAGGCACGCTGTAAACCCGGCGAGCACGTCAGCGCAGCCTGAAGGCAACCAGCGGGGAAACAACCCCAGGTCTGTTTTCTTCACTCTTGCTAAATATATGGGCAGTGACAGGTGTAAAATTACACCGACCAGGCAATAACTCAGACCTGTTTGAGTGCCAATTATGTGTCTTTTTACAGCATTGGGCCTCTGCCCGAACACATCTTTTAGGAGAAAAATATGTTGTAAAAGTGTATTCGTTCAAAAGAATGCTGTAAAAAATGATTGTTAATATTGGTCTCACTCTTTTAATCTTCAGTCTTTTTCTCTGCTCCTCTCCCATTCCGGGATAAATGAGCTCTGGATGCCCTGCATTGCATGCACAATCTTGTAGAGTTAGCAAATAGGCCATCGAAAATAAATATACATAAATCTTAGCCATGTATGGTCTCCAGCTGGGGAAAATGGCTTGCAAAACCCAGAAAGATGACCACCCATTAAAAAAATGCTGGACACTATTACTGTGATGGCAGGGACTCCAGCTACGCAGCGTACAGCACAGTTTACAGAAGAGGAGTCTCCCAATTTAACACAGCGGCTTGGCAGGCAAGGCAGCTCACCACACATGGTCAGCCTGAATTATGCTCTGGTGCCAGTGGTTGCCACCAGAAGTAAGAGTTTGGCCTGGGCTTTGTGATTTGGTTAATAATGACTAAAAATTAGGTGGAGATGGTGGGAACCTTCCTCTAAAACATACGAGTGTGAATATTGTCCTTTGCTAACAGGATTGGTTTACGTATGAACTCATTTGCCCATTTCATGGGTGGAACCACTGCCTGCTCGGAAGCCTGGAGGACTGCTGTGGCTGACCAACAAACCACTTCAGTGGAAGCAGACTCAAAGAAGGTAGGCAAGGATGATGTGCTCATGAAACTCAGAAAAGCATATAGGAAGTGACCACAGCTGTCATAAAGGAAGCTGAACTAGTCTCAACACAAAGGGGACTGGAGGGTGGCCTTTGTTTCAGATAAACTGCTGTAGCAGTTGAGTGGGTCAACTGATTGTGTAAATGGCCTTCCCTAAAATAATTGATGTTATCTTCCCCAGCCAGCCAGACCAGCATGGGCAAAGTGTATTTGTGGCTCAGGCCAACAAAGAGTCTAAATATTAATCAACCAACAAAATGAACCCTGAAGAGAGCAACGGGCTTGAGCTGCCTTCAGCTGGTAATGGGAAGCTTGTTTGTATTGTGATCCAACTGTGTGTTGCAATTGCTATACTGTGTTCGCATTGTGATTTCAACACGTTGCTGTATCACTCTGTTAAATCAGAATCCCATGCAGCGTCAAATACCTCAGACAAGTAAATTTGGTATTAAACATCAAGCCCTCCTTGTGTGGAACATCTAAAAGAACCTGGTCAGAGGGTATCAGACTCTGACAGCTTCATGGCTCACCCTTACCAAGAGACAGGCTGAGGATCGATTTCCCAAGCCCTTTGGAACACGTTACTCCTGTCAGTAAAGCTGATATTGCACATTTTCTGTAGAGGTTACCACACTTGGTGTCACTGCAGCTTCCAGTATTTCCCTGTAATTTCCCAAACTGCAGACAATAAAGAGAACTAATGTGAAACCACAGCTTCTTTGCAAATTTCCCAAAGCATAGCACAAGCCTCTAGAAACCCTTATGCCCCCAAGTTTCTACCCAGGCTCTTCTCCCCCTTTTCCTTATCCCTCAGGTATTGGGACTCGGGCAGAAAAACTGTATGTTTATTATTTCTCCATTGTGTGTTTATTATTTGTCCATGTTCTGTACAGCTGAAGGCTGAGCCCTTGTTCTTGAACAGAGGCACACAGGATGATTCAAAGCATGCCCATGCTTTTATTTACATATTTATAATTGTATTACACACTATAACAATATCTTATTATGTGGTCTTCTAATAATATCATAATATCACAATATCTTTGAGTATTTTTTGTTATTACATGTAATGGTATATTTTTATATTTAAATGTGTATGTTTATCTTTTTCAGCCAACCAGTGGAAACACTAGACTAGAACCCTGAAGCCCTCAAATAGTCGAAATGTATCAAATGTACATGGAAGTGCTTTGTCTTGTGGCACAGACATATTTACAAGAAATCATTTCACACATACAGTTACGCTGCTGATGACAGACACATTTTTTCTTTTGCTGACACTGTATTCCTCAGTCTGTGGAAGCTGTTTCTTTCCTTACAAGCCCCATTTTAATAACACTTCAAGCCATTTAAAAATCTGCACTGCAAGCACAGTTGTGGGGTGTAGAGCAGCGTAGAAATCAGGACGAGAAGAACGCAGCCAAGTCTGGGGCTCGCACAGATGTTTCTGTGCAAAGCTACGTGTACTGCTGTGATTAGGAGGTACCCTTTTTCATAAAGGAGCTGCAAAGCAAGACTCAAGGGTTACACATTCCCATGTATGGGAGAAAATGCACATTTGTTAACATAAAGAAATAATCTGCACCAAGTTTCAGACACATACTGCCTGGGTAGATAGCTTCAGCTATCTCCTCTTAAACTAAGATGTCCTGCCATGGGGTTTTTGCATGTGAATTCACGACAAAGCCTGAGGTACCCACTTCACTTTCACCTTCTCAATATCCTCCCAGCCTGGAGCCACCTTTACCCTTTCTTAATTTACTCCCAAAGCACCAATCCACAGCAACCTCATTTCAGCCAGGATAATGAGAGGCTTCCTGAACTCTTGGAACTCTTGGAGTCATTTCTTACCATCATCACGACCCTTCCTTCCCTCCCACCACCAGTGCTAAAGACTGAGCTGGAAGTTTGTATTTTTATATCCATTTACATTTCAAACTCAGGTAAACGAAAGTAATAAGGCTAAAACAGATTCAGTGGAGCAACCAAGAAGTGAAAGAGGTTGCCTTTCCCTACAGGATAAACCTGCCTGTGAGGCTCCTTTTCTCTCCCAGGCGTTGCGGAGGAGTTAGGGGGAGAGCCGAAGGACTCCTGGGTTTGGGACATTTATGGTTCTTAGGACTCCAGCGGGTTCAAATGTAGCAAACTTTTGGACATTGGTATTGCTCATCTTTCAGAAACCTAAACACAGTCAGCATACTGGTCCAGTGGTTCTGAGCCAGTCAGCAATTAATGGCCCTCTGTGGGAAAGCCTGTGCCTAATTGGTTTATAGAAGTGATTAGACTGGAAGCAACATCAAAAACCAGATTAGGAGAAAGGCAAAGTGCACTTGTGAAAGGAGATTTTAGTGACTGTAAGAGGGCAGCAAAAAGATTGCATTAGCTGCTTGTCTTACCTGTCTGCCTTGAAAAGGGCAAACCCTGTAAATACATTGCCACAGATATATTCTGTAGGATGCCCTGGCATCTGCTTGGATCTGCAGGATATTCCAAGAAATAATGATGTGCTTTGGGTCCATAGAGAACACTGGCATGGGAGGCAGTACAAATACTGAGGAAAAACACCTTTTATTCAAAAGGGTTTGGCTTGTTACTGAGATTGGGCCAGCAGATGGTAAATACCAGCTTGTAATACAGTATAATGCAGTTTGCTGCAGAAAAATGTAGCATAATTTAATATGAGGGCAAGGACCCAATCACCCAGAGCAATGAGCAGGGAAGGGATCGAGAGCATTACACAAAAATCATTGAAACCATGAGACCAGCGCACAGCTGCAGTAATAAAGTCTGTCATAAAGTGGAAGGGACTATAAGAGAGGAGGACTTAGTGTAGACGGTATTAGTCAGAGACCCATATGCTCCAAGCCCCATGCCACGTCAGGGGGGGCTGTTCATGGCTCAGGGGGTACAGGACAGCTCAGGGCGAGGGCATCTATTTTACTACCAGGTTTACATGGAAGGGGTGACCTACATGGAGGTTCCACCGTCCTGCAGGATCCCAGCATCCCTCCTACAACAAAGAGGGAAGTAGGCACGGAGCTGAACCCAGGTTTGTAACTGTCAGGTCTTCCAGTCCTTACATAGACAAAATCTCTTGTATTTTTCATGTGTTTTCTCATTGTTTAGCTCTAAATAAGGCCGAGGTAGATATTTTGCTATTTGTGCGACCAGCCTGCAACTCTGGACAATCCCTGGTGCCCTGATGCTCAGCAAGTGTCATACGGAGGCACACCAGGTAGCTAGCACCCATGAAAGCTCTTCATCATGCTTTTCCGAGACCTACCTGCCCCCAACAAACCTCTCCAGAGAAAGCAATCATCTTCCTCAAATTCCACAAAACCTGAGCTAGATTTCTCCAGAGAAATATTGGGAAATCTCTGAGTTATTTAATACCATTATTCTGAATTTTTTTGGCAAAGTTCTTTCTCAAACACCACAAGTTTCTGATTTGTTAAGCAAAAAGATTCCCTTTAGATCTGAAAGTCAAGCTGAGGTTCCTGTCCTGGTGTCTCACTCCCAGCCCCAAACAGCTTGTGGCTCACGCGACATCGCGTTACCCCTGTGTGCTGCACACCGTTGTACACCAGCCCTTTGCACCAGGGACCATCTTTGTCTTCTGTGGGATTGCAGAGTGATGAATGAGCTCAGAATCTGACTGAGCAGGTATTAATAAAGTTTAATACTGTCTTTGGCCAGCCACAGTGACGACCACTTGATAGCTGAAGAAACGATTGAATTCCACAAGAAACCATATAATTAAACCTACAGGAGCCTCCACATCAAACACAAGTATGTGTCACTACCCCAGATGAAAGTATACATGAGGCATAGAAGCGGGGAGAGCTTTTACTGCCTCTCCTTTTACAAAGGCTTGTGTGTTTGAGAGAGAGGCCGAGCAGCCAAGGGGAACTAGTAGAGAAGATGTAAAAGAAGTCCTTGAAACAAAAACACTTCAATAGCGCGACATAAAAAGCTATGCAAGAAAGAAAGGGTGTCTGACTTGGTTGGAAGTGTAAGAAAAGAGATTATTCCTTTTTGTCTGATTTTTCCTGTGATTTGTGACCAGTGTACACCCTTAATGCATTAACAGAGGTGCATCAAAAGGAGTACCTTCCTCATCACTGCTTTTTCTTTTAAAGGAAATAGTCCACCAGTCCTTTATTTGGCTAAAAGCTTAGGGTCAAAAGGGGAGAGCACTACTTCTGCTGCCTGAGATGCCAGAGTGCAACTCAGCTCTGCACAGGCAACATAAAAAAGGAGCATGAGAAAAAAATTTTTGCCATTGAAGTCACTAGATCCAATTCTGATTTCACACATGGAATATATCTGCTATGGAAGCAGATGCCACTTTTATACAGTCAATCTTTGGAGTAAAACCACACTTTAAATAACGAGGGAGTGGGGAAATGCATCAAAGGTTGGAATGAAACTTCATGTTACCATGAATAAAGGCTCGCAGTGCTCTGGATGCCTTCAGAGCTGAATCTGTGTGATTTTTCTCATAAAGAAGTTCAGTGAGCGCAATGAGTTGTGCGCACACTAATTCACTTCCCACAAACAGAGAAATGTGAGGCATCCCTGACCCTCTCCCGCTCCTGGACCCAGGCCCAGTTACCCAAGCACATGTCCTAGTTGTGTGTCGAACGGCACAATCTCAGGGCCGCTCTTAGCCAAACTCCCCATCTTCGCTCGCATGCTCAGCATCCCCAGTAACGTGGGGATCCTATATCCTGCAGCAAGAGGGCCACCACAACAAGCTCGAGTCCACTTGCTGACCCCCAGGAGGGCCAGCCGGGAGTGCCCATAGTAGTACCTACCAGACATGAAAGAGACAATGCAGCTGTCCTCAAGCCACTTCAGAGCAAGGCTTTTCATGTGCTGAAGTTTGGAGTCCCAGTTTGCCCAGCAATGTCGTCTCCCCTCTCCTGTCTGTCTTCCCTAGAGGCTTGATCAGCACCAGGGTTACAGCATTGCATTGCAGTGAGGGGACATCACTTCTCTGTGGCACTGCTCAAGAACTCCAGGACAGCAAATGGAAGGCATCAGCCATGAGACCTCCATAGGGTCGAATCTTTCTTGTCTCTGCATAGCTTTTCTCTGCCCTGTTATCTGTAACAGCAGAATCCCCTTACAGAGCACACATGGCCTACTTGGCCACTGCAGTAGGTAGCGCACAAACCCAAGCTAAAAGCAAAGCCCCGAGGAACATCCAGCCTAGGCAGAGGGTACCACCGCTCCCTGGTAGTGTCAGCTGGTTACCTTATTCCCTGGGCTGCCCTTGAGTCCTCTTTACATAAGCACTTTCATTTGGACAGTACAAATTTCCAGTGTTAGTACAGATCCTCATCTGGAGCAGGATCACACCTTCATCAATTAAAATGAAGTCCCAGATAGGGTTCAAGTCATGCAGGCAGGAAACAGTGTTCTTCACGAAGTTGGCAGACGAGGGCAGCTACACCTTTGCTTTCTTCTGCAGCCCACCACCCTCACCGCGCTGCCAAACACAGCAGCTCTGCATGGACAGAGGGGTACCGGAGAGGCTGGTGGAGGGCTGGCTGTCACTGCCCGTGCCACAGCCAAGTGGGGGACAGGACTGGGGAGCAGCATCACAGCTACAAAAACCTCCTCTGGGCCTTCTGACTACGTAATCCGCAGTTTGCCTTTTGTACATCCAGAAGCGCGGAAGGGTTCAGGCACAGGTGAAGGATCTAGTTTAGCCATCTGCATGCCAGAGGGATGCCTCCCTTCCCACCTCGTGCTGCCTTGAGTACCTAGTGGGTCCTCTCTCCTCATTAACTCTTGGAGAAATCCATGGGTGCCACCACTAAAGCTCATCACAGCTGCCAGAGGCAACAGAAGCGGTCTTGTGGTGAGCAGTTAGAGCAGTTTAGCTCCACTCTGCCTCCAACACATCATCATGTCCTGATCAGATATCTGACAACCATATGCAGCTGAATGGGATCCCTACAAAATTGGCAGCCCCTAAGGGACTTTTATTTTATCAATGTACTCTGGGATAATTACTCCAAACAATTTTAAATGAGGTTAAGAAAAATACCTCCACCCTTTATTTTAACTGCAGCTGCTAATTTGTAGCAGTTCTTGAAACAATGGATTGTTGTGTGCAATAAGAAACTTTGATCTGGCATGGGTCCTTTCCTGAGGAGGCTCCAAGAAGAAAGAAGCCCAACTCATTCCAGGACAAAATAAAAAGCTGTGTTCTTAAACACTCAGCATTACATTTAGACTCATTTTGAAACATCTGCATAATCCGTGTACAGATCAAAGCCTGGATGCCTGAAAATATTCCCCCGACGGTGAGCTGTAGGATTACAGTGAGTCCATACATCACACGACAGGTGGTGGGATGCCGAAGGATCACATTTCTGGAGCCACTTAGGATGCGTGCCAGGAGGAATTTCACACATGAAACAGATCAAGCAGTCTTGAGCTCCGCTTTGAGCAATTTAGAAACCTCTCGGTCCTCACCTGGCTGCTGCTGTGGGCCGGCACTGGAGCCAGGACCTGGGCCTCAATGCTGGGCTCTCAGGCTGTGCTGTGCTGCTGGCGTGGCAGGGACCTGGCTCTGTATCAAAGCATCTTGGGCAAAGCACTTGAGTCAAGGAGCTCTCAGGTACAACCCGTATGGAGCTTATCTTGGGGCGCTCTGCTGACTGATCTGCGAGTTACAACAGTTAAGGTAATTAAATTGTTTCTTGTCAGTGAGCTATAGATGCCTCTAGGCTGCTGCTGTCAATGTTGAAAGACAGTGGTTACTGTTAATGGAGCCAAGGTTGGTAACAAGCTGCCCTCTAAGGAATGTTCCACTTTGGGGGAAGATTTTTTAAGGAATGTTCAAAAAAGAAAGATTTTCTTTACGTGGGACAGAAATTCCCATGCAGTCACAGTACACATAACAATACATCCATATATACGTACATTCATGCACACGCATAAAAATAAATGGGTTTCTTTTATATATATATATATAATGTACATACTTCTAGATATTTACAGTTGTTTATATAAGGCTATTCCCACTAGATTAGTTCAATGCAAAAGATATCTTGGGTATGCTCTTCGCATTGCATTTGTTTTAGCTTTCACAGCGGAAGGATGAAAAGATAATTTTCTTTAAAATTTTAACATGTTTTGGAGGCTTGTTTGATCTGCCTTTTGTGGTCCACCCAAGTTGCTGGGAATGGGATGCTGTCAGTGGAGGATGTTAAAGGGCACTGTCCTCATCAATCACAATCCCAGCACACTGCCCTGGAGAAGAATGTGCAAGCATTGTACTGCGTAAGCATAAACCCAGTATAAGTAGATTTAACGGGATCTTCCCCTGGCATGAATACATATTCCTTCATCGTGTGCTGGAAACACAAATGCAATCTATTTACTTTACCTAGCTTTTATCAAGGAGTTTGCAGTGAAACTGTGACCACAGCATGTAGAAATCTGGGATGAAGAAATCGTCTTCTCCCAGAAAACACACAAACAAAAGTCTCTGTCCTCCTTTATTTTGATGGGATCCTCTATCCTGCAGCTGACCTCCCACACTCAGCTGTCATCGGGAAACGTAGTTGGGAAGCCAGCTGGTGTGTACCTGGACCCTCCTGGGAAGCATTTCTGAATGCTAGACATAACTATTGCTAGGTGACTAAATGCAGGTTTAAGGACCTATGCTTAAAAACTGGCCCCAGGACTGCACGTTACTTCAGTTAGAAACCAAAAGCTGGTGTCATTAAAAAGAAATGAAAAAGAAGGATGTTCACAAATAAAATAACACCCTTCAATAAATGAGGAAAGTGTGTTGGCTCCCAGCCAGCGCCGTTCACTGCAAAGCAATTTCAAGATAATGGCTCATTCATTAAGAAGTATTGCTCAACACCACCCAGCAAGGGTGATGTGCAGGAGTCAGAATCCCCTTTGTGCCGGGGCTGGGGTCTGGGAATAACCTGCCTCCCCTCCGCAGAGCTCTGCTGGCTGCAGTACCCTAGAGCAAGGCAGAGCAGAGGGCACGGTACAACCTCATGGTATTCTGAGATGCAATGTCCCTAGCAGTCAGGCCAAGAAACCTGCAGCCTAAACAGCCCTGCTTTTTTAATGTAGTGTAAACCAAAGTGATTTTCAGAGAGATCTGCACAGAACTCATTTGACTGCATTTTGCACTGCCTGTGATTTTCTGCTTTGTATTTTTGGATAGAAATTATTCATACTAGGACAATATCCAAGAGACTGATTTATTTGTAAAACTTTGTACAAATGATTAAATATTAGATAAACACAATTATCTCTCAACTAGCTTATAAATAGATGCCTCAGTTACTGCACTGCATTCCAGGCCCCAGGGACATGGATCTCATTAAACAGCCTTAACCAGCTGATATGGACAACCTTATTAGGAAAGGTGATTGCCATGGGCCTGCTTGTGATTACACTTCACTTGAAGGACTTTTTGACAACTTATTGTCGAGTTATAGTTGCCAAAAAAAAATGTTTGAAATGTACTTGAAAGAGAAAAAGAATGGGGGGGTTGGGGGAAGAAGGAAGGAAGAAAGGAAGGGAGGGAGGGAGGGAGAGGGAGGGAAAGAGGAATGGAGGGATGAAAGGAAGGAGGGAGGGAGGGAGGAGGATTATTAAGTATTCACCTTTTATTTCCATAAGTAATTTCTGAGCAACAAATTTAACCACACAAACTTCATGGGAACAGATTTTGGGAAACACACCCCTGCCTAATATAAGTCAGATTGGGGCCTCTTCTGATCCCGTCACCGTTAGCAAACAGCAATACTTTGCCTGAGTTAGCAGAAATTGAAAGTAGTCCTCATAGAAGGAAGCATGGACTTTCCCACGTTGGAGGGTTTCAGAAGCTTGGGAGCCCATCTCTCTCTGTAGATTGGTCCAACAAAGTATGAACTACTGCTGTTGTTTTGAAATCTTTCTCCTGTTTTTGCACGCAAAGGCCACAGCCAGTCCTGAAGCTCCTCTTTGGAGAAGAGCTGCACAAACAAAGATAAGAACAGGCCTAATTTTGTGCCAAAATGATCTGCAGCAACAAACTGGGGTATGGTTACAGCCATATTTATTGGCATTCCATCACTATGACTCACATGGAATTAGCTCTCCAAGCAGAACAGTGTGAGCTGAAGAGGTTTACACTTGAGGGATAAATAGACAAAGGGTATGGATTGAGGATCCAACCTGCAAGAGATCAAATTTAGGAGAGGACTGGTGCAGTACAACTTTGTTAGATACTGGGCTTTTTTTTTTTTTGTTTCCCTTCCCCAGCATCGAGGGTGAGGTTTTTGGTCAGTGATGCTAACTTTTAAGAGTTAAGAGTGATGTTGACCTTTTAAGAGTTAATCTTTAAGATTTAACTGGGCAACAGCAGTTTACTCTGCCTTTGTGCAAGCTAGGTGAGTGTACTTCTTTTTTTAAATTGCCACTAAGTCAAAGTGTGAATATTCAGTAAGTAAAATGAGGCAAAGGATTAGGCCAGAATGATGGTTTATCTTCAAGGATTTTATCAGAGTTTTAGTCAGAGCTCACCACCATATTCACAAAATCCTCTCTTTTATTGTCAGGGTTCATTTAAAGTCTGGGGAGCGGATGTTGCCTTTTGAGAGCCCTACAATAACTTCCCACATTTCCGTAAGTTTGCATTCCCAGGCACTGTATCCTCCATCTCCATTCGCCTCCTACCAACTGGAAGCCACTGGCAAGTTTATATAAATGTAGTCACTGTTTTACACGCAGCCTGCTTCATTTCTTCAGGATTCATCTCATTTCAGTTAAACGGTGCTAGACACTGGGGGCTTGGTGTGCTGCTAATGGGGCAGAGTAGCAGTTAGCTGTTGGTGCAAGTGCAGAACAAACCAGCAGCCTGTGAAACGCACAGCTGGATGCCAGTGGCACCCAAAACATGCTGGAGACAGAGCAGATCTCAGTGGGAGGAGGAGCAGTAAGGCCAGAAATCTAGATCAGGCCTTGGAGCAGATGGCTTCAGGGGCCACAGCCCGAGGGTCGGTCTGGGTAGGATGGATGAAAAACTAGCTCAGAGAAGAGCCAGAGCTGGGACTGCAGCAGGATGAGTGATGGTCTCTATGTTTTGTTGTTACAGGGTGAAGTGCCACATTAATTGTTGCTGTGGAGGGCAGTGCATAAAATTGGATAATTTTCCTTTAATTAATGATGGGAGGCATTTCACTTCTTGGATGTCCCTTTCTCTCTTCCACCTGCACCGTCTCTGAGTGTGATCCAGACTGGCTTCTAAGTGGGAGGAAGAAAGGAAACACAAAATTATTGATTTGCTCTGCTAAAGTTTGAATAGATTCCTTCTAAAATGAATGAAAGCTTCTTTAACTGGCCTGGAAAACATGAATGCATACGACATCATGTGCTGCCCTCAAACTCTGTCAGACTGGGAGATCGTTATAGCTTAACAACGTTATCCCAAGCAGCCTGAATTATAAATTCCAAAGGTTGTATTATACTAAAAAATCCCTGGGTGATGGCAAGAGTTGGTTTCTTTGCCCTACCTGAGCAGGGAACACCAGCCTCCTAGCTCAGCATCTCATTAATTTTTGTGCTGGTGTCTTTCTGCCTCTGCCCAACTCCCATCTGGTGGCTGAGGCTTCAAAACATTTAATGCAGGAAAAACTCAAGGCATTTGATCAGAGTCCAGATGAAAGCAAAATTCCTGTCACCTTGCTCGTAATTTTCCAGTTCTTTCCACTCCCAGTCTGGCTGGTGAATTAGCAGGTGTTGAAAAATCTCCTCCTCACAAAGAAATGATCTAGCAGTGGAAGATCTGCCACCAGTAGATCAGGTGCTTCTTTTCCAGACGTGCACAACCACCAGCCCAAATGAATTTAAATTCATTTTTGGAACTATCTCTTGATCTGACTGTCGTAAATATTTTGGTGTCCCCCCAAAATTTCTTAATCTTTTACAAAGGCATTGAACCTTAAATGCCTATATTGTGCCTGTGGGCTAACAGCAGCTTCTGTATAGGGTAATGGGCAGGGGCAGAAAGGTGGCTACAAACCATCTTTGCCATGTTTCCTAATTGTTTTAGAGTAGTTCTCAGCCTAGCTTGGCTAAGTTTGACTCCGTGCTAGCTTGCAAGAGCAAAATAGTTTGCCAACTGTTGCTCCAAGTGTAGCCCATGAAACAACTTCCACTCAGTTCACTTACAGTGAGGCTACAGTGAACTTAAACAAGACAAATGGGCTCTTGCCACAGTGGCAAGGCATAGAAAATGCTTCAAAGAACTGAGAAGAAGTACTATGGCTTTACTGCAGACAAGCCATGCTCCTCAGAGCATGTACATAGATAGGCAAGAGTGTACCAGTTACGCTGTTGCTACTGTAGATATATCTGGCTTTGTGGTGTCCTGAGACATGATCCTCTAAAGGCTACAGTAGCATCAAACAGTTGGATGTTATTGTTGTGGAATTTGTGAGAAGGACTGAGAACCTGAGAAGGAGCTTTTTTCCCCTTCTTCTGTCTTCAGGAATATACTGGCTGAAAGAGGCAAGTAGGAAGAGCATAAAAGTACAGCTGATGTGTGCTTTAAGATAGATGCAAGCTATGAAGGACCAAAAAACTCTGTTAAAGTGAAAATGTCTAAAACCAAATTTAACCTGAACGTTTCTCTTTTATCAAATACATGGAGAGACTGCGGTCAACCACAAGCAGTGGAAGCAACTAGCTGAAGAGAGCTACCCCATCCAGAAGACCTACTCCAGGATCTGCCAGTGTCATCAGCTGAGGACATTTCTAGAGAAAGACACTGTTTTGGAGGTACACTGTAACTACCTGAAATACTCTCATGAGTAAGTTTTTACACTTCGCATTTCTTCCTGGGACCAGGATGAAAAAGGCCAAAACATCACAAGAAAAGCTGGTTTTTCAGGGGTTTTGGCTGCTGCCAGAAGTCAGAGAGCTGGAAATTTTTATGTGAGAGAATGTTTTACTGGTTCCTCATCTGCTGAAATATGGGGTTTATATGTAAATGCCAAATAAACATTAGCTTTCAGGTACTTCACTGAACTCAGAGGCTGAAAATTACGAAGATTACCCAAACCTCCTTCTGAATATCCATTTTCTTTTGAGGGGGGAGCATGTAGAGAATAGAGGCATGGCCCCCAAAATGGGTGCAACTGACACTACTTTCAAGCCTGACACTCTTATACAACGCCCTTTGAAGAACACTTGAAATAATTCTCCAGTGCTTTGGTTCATCTGGGTAGGTTAGAAACCAAGACAGTTCAAAACATTCCTTCCTGTCCTGCTTCTAATAACTTGTACTTTGGAATAACAAATAATTCAGTGTGGTGATTAGGTAATCTATGGAATCAGTGTATCATTGCATCTTTGTTCAAACCATGACTGTGAGGAAAGAAAACTTCATGGGCCAGGCTGTCAGCCAGCTACCTGACTTTAGGAAGAAACTTGCTTGGGCAGGCTAACCTTGTACTATCTACATACAAAGTCACTTGCACATTTTCCTAAAACATCTGGTATTAACCACTGTCAAAGAAGAAACTAAATATGCCAAATCATTGATCGAATGTGCAAAATACAATGCAATTAAGGTGCAAACATTTCCCATACTAGCACACTTTTGTGACAATTTTAATATTGAAAAACCCTCCAAAGTTCTACAAAGCTCCTTCCCTGTACCTAAATGTCTCTTCCAAAAGAGAGACAGACAATGCCAAAACAGGTCCTGCCTGAGCTGAGTGCTGACCCTGCTCGTTGTGCCAGCAAGATCCTCTTTTTCTCAATCTATCATTTTCCTCGTTCTCAGTCTATCATTTTCCTCAGGCCAATGCTAGCTATGACAGCAGAATGAGGACAAGGATCCGATCTTCCGAGAACATGTCCAGAAACTAAAATCTCCAGCCTGCTGCTCTCTGATTTGATTTGCCACATCACCTTGTGAAATGATTCAGGGAGAGATTCTCATCTGAGTTAGGCTGGTAAGAGTGTGGGGATGGCATTTGCATTCAAGCTTTTCAGACCAGTTTACAGCCTCCCTGTGAATGTATTTTCATATTTGAAGAATAAGGTAACCTAAAAGGAATTTTATGGGGATTGAGTAACAAGGCCTGGTTATTTACAGAACAAACACAGGTAGGAGGTAAAACAGAGAAGTGGAACCTCTTGCCCAAGCTCACGTAATGTGGCAATGGCAGACCCATGGGAATAAGCCAGGTATCCCAAATTCAGGGTTAGTCCACAGCCCTATTTCCAGAAAGTTTCTGCAAGTTAATGAACCCGCTAGCTGTTTGTGCATTCCTGTCACCTTAGCTCTCTGTCTTGATACTTTCTGCCACATTAAAACAGCTTGTCAGCCCCAGTCCTGAAGCTGGAAACTGAGTGAAGCCAGTGACTGTGATCATTAGACAAATCTTAAATGTTCCTCTATCATTACACAGAAAGGGAGCTGCCACTCACTGCTTAGGCAGTTCTGCCATATACACAGATACAAATGACCAATGCCAGTGCAGAAGGGCAAACACCACCTAATATATCTTCATCTACAAGGTGCAGGCTTGAGATAGGTGCCTAACAGAGCAATAGATGCACCACTCCTGACAAAATATATGCACATGTACAGACAAAAGAATTTGTTTGCCTAAAAAATGATGCCAGACTGTCTAATTGCCTTGAAGGCAAGGCTCATAAAATCAGCAGAAATTCCAGTCGTACCTGGATGCACAGTGAAAATACGAAGGAATCATAAAACCCCCATTTGGGGTTAAAAGCTCTCTGAAGAAGCTGGCTGGGTGAATGTGGACTTGCCAAGGTACTCTGCCTGGAGGGCGAAGCCTGGGACAGAGAAAAGCTCTGGCTGCAGGTGGGTCAAGCAGGAGGTGGTGTTTGGGAGTTCTTGGTGGATGGCTTTCCTCCAGGTATACCAGGAGGAATGTATAGAGGTGTCTAGAGGGCACTTCTCAGATCTGTGTCCAGCTTACTAAGTAAAATCTTGGGCTAGAACCCCTGGGCTTTTCTACAGGGAATCTGCTGCGCTGTTTCAGCAAAGAAAAATATAAACTGTTATTCTGTCTTTGGGAAAAGCAAGAAACTCCATTGTTGGGGGTGAGTAAACTTCTGCCTGGCTTATAGTCTACATGCTTGGTTTTCGTTATGGTTCAACTCCAGACAAAGCACACCTGAGACTCCGAATTACTGTAATTAATACTACAGCAATGCCCCAAGCAGAAATTAGGTCCCCACTGAGTGGTGTGCTGCACAAATGCATGCAAAGATAGGAATCCTGACCTTAACAACTTGCAAGTTTAAAGGACAAACAACGGTCAAGTTTGTGGGATACAATAGCAGAGACAAATCAAGGGAGGGGGTGATGATATTTGCATGGCTTGTTAGCTCCATTTCTTTCTGACTCACTTGATTTACTCATATTACATAAACCTGGATTCAGGGGATGTCATGGGGAAAATATTGTTGAAATAGGAGACGAGAGGGACTAATGGAATAGGAGGAAAGGTGGGGCCAATTCGAGCCCATTGGTGCACTCAGGACCTTGACTGAGATGTGGGGAGAGGGAAAACAAAGAAGCATAATATGAGCAAGAGCAAAAGCTGAACTCACTCATCCAACAGTAACAGAGCAGGAAACAGATGGCTTCTCTTTCTTCTTAGAGAACTTTACTTCAAACAATGCTGGGTACCAGCCTTTCCAGTTTCCTTCTTCGCACAGTTGCTAGAAGGGATCTGTGCTGGCTCTTCTCCTGGTCTGGGAAAAGAATAGGCCAGGGAACTGTGCAGCTTGCCTCCTCTGAGCAGCCTCCACAGAGCCTTGAATGAGACTAGCCTTAAAGTGCTATAGGGGCCTCTCCTCCTTCCCAAAGCGAGAAAGTTGCTCGATGTTTATTGAATCGAGCACTATTCACCTCTGTGGACATAATACACATATCTGCAAGTAAAACGCGGACTGTTATAGCTTAATTTTATATCATGTTAATGGATTGTAAATAAACTGATTGTGTCTGTTTTGTTACCTGTTCAGTAGGAATAGCGATTGGAGTGCTGGTATTTCATCGACGGCTGGGAAGGCGATAGTATGTAGGGATGACATCGGGTTCTCGAAATCATGACGCATTCTATACCTACCAAAGACAAAAATCACCAGTCTTTAGTATAGGTGGACAGGCCACCTTCATTTAACTTGGAAAAGGAACATGTATAAATTTTATATATGTTCGATAAATAGCCGGTGCAGACTTTGGTGAAGACCCTCACAGAAAATCAAGCAATCTTGATTCTACCTTTGGGTAGAGAAGCCAGGCCTTTCTCTAACCCAACAGCCAAGCCAGCCTGGGTAAGCCCAAAGCTTTTCAATAGGGAAAAAAACAGATCCCAGATGGTCAAAGTCTTCTACCTACTCCGTTCATTAACCACCCATTGCAAGACTTGCTGTCAGCTTTCCAGGCCTCAGAGCTCCTGCTGTCTCGAAGACACAGGTGCTGCTGGCTCTCTTCTTCCTATGTCCAACTTATCGCTCTACTGCCTAATGTTTTAAACATACCAGCAAAAGCATATGTGGTGCTAACATTGCAACTGCTGTTTGTGTGCAGGATCACTCCCTGAGTAACATGTGTCTATCCTTCTCCAGGGACAACAATCCACTGCAAACAAACTTCAGCGAAAGTATCCTTTACATCTGATTCCTCTTCTCACCCTCCTCTAATTTCAAGGTATCCTTTCATGCTGAACAGGTGGCAAGCATCATTTGGTACTTTGCTCAGTACATCACTTTTGTGTAGTAAAGTTCATTGACATGAGTCCATTTGCTTTTCTTCACTAAGTGGCTATGAGACACTTCTAGTGTCTTCCCAGAACATGGCTCAGCTTAGTGATGCTCTAACTCAATATTTTGATTTTGAAATCGTATAGCAGTGTCCCTTCATAATTATGAGATTTATTTGGTGGCTGTCACCATGATAAATAGTGCTTTACAAGACTTACTGTGAATGCAAACCACATGAATAGCTTACTAGTTTTATCAGAGGTTTATTGAAAAATGGTTTCCAGAGCTTGTTTCTGACCCTCGTCTCATAGCAAACAATGGTGCTTCCTTAAGCCAAAGTTTACCCTACATTAAGGTTTTTCTGTAGCTACAAATCTAAAATAGGCAGATAAAAAATAGAAATGAGCTAATTTGCCAGCGTTTCTTTATTTAAACTTTCCTCTCCTTTGAAGTAACTCCACAGGTATTTAATGATACTGGCTTCCAGAGAACACATGTATTTCCCCAGATAATTATCCTTTGGAAACTTCTGCAGCAACTCTTTTTTGAAACAAAACAGGCAGAGTGGCAAGACTAATGGGAGAAAGACAGAAAGACAGACAGATAGAAAGAGAGAAATATCAAAAATGCTACCAGCTCGACAGCAAGGAACTAACAGAATCATGCAGGGATTGCTGTGAGGCTCTTTTTCCAAATAAGCTAAGTGGCTGGAACCACAGTTGCTTTGTCTTTTTTTTGGGCATGGGTCATGTAAATCTGAAATGTTTGGGACATAATGGACATCTTGCACATATGCACTTCAATAGCATAATATATACATAGTAGGGCAGATACTAACCGTAACTATGCTTGCTACACACTCACCAGAGCAGGAGAAAAGTCCTTCCTTTGCACAGAGCACACAGGAAGAATTTCTGGGCATTAGCAGCCCAGATAGCCACATATATTTGCCTACTTCTTTGGTTCTAAAATATAATAAGAATTGATATTCTTATAATTTCTATAATATATTATATTATTTTATAATAGCATTTACCTTAATCATTTATATTATATATTGGGTTTGCTTTCTGGGCATAAGTCCAGAAATCCTGGAAATGTAGTCAGAATACGACACTACTGAGGCAGCTCACCTAAGAGGCTGTTGACTTCCTCTTTGTGCCTGTTGCCCTAGTAGTTACACCTGGTCTAAATGGATGGGAAATGACTCTCTCCCACTGGTCCCTAAATGGGCAGGAGTCCTGTGGCACGAGTAATCAAGCCCACTTCCTTCATTAAGCAAGTCAAATCCTGCTGTGCATGAAAAACAACCTCCTACCTGGCAGAGGTTCTCTTCTCCCCTGCAGCTGGTATTGCAATTGGTGATGTTGCTGATTATGAGGATGAGATAAAAACGTATTAGCTACAGGAAGCACACTGGCACCTGGTCAGCCTCAGATCGTGGCTGAAGCTTTTGAGGTCGAGGAAGTTGCTCAGCCCTCCCTCTCAGAATCACAACAGAGACCACCAGACAACCGAGGCTGCCAGTCTCCTGCTGCCCCTCAGAAATGAACACCCACCCCTGGACTCTGTGGAAAGCGTGGTTAACTTTCTCCCCATGGCAGGGAAAGGGTGAAGCATTTAGAGAAGGAAACCAGCAGGCAGTCAGCACTGACCGAAGGCTTGCGCAGGTCTGCTCAGCTGACTCGCTCCCTCCCCGCGGGCAGCCTTTGCTCGGGGCCAGGCTGGGAGCACAAGTTGGCTGCTGACCCATCTGCAGAAGGGCCCGCAGGAACAGCAGGCACTCACCCCAGCTCTCGGGACAGTGCTTGCTCCTCCCTCCAGTTCATAACTTACTTAATTTCAGACTGACACTAACTCCAAGGCTTCCCCATGCAAGAGCAAGGGATGGATAAGCCAGGAGCACCAGCCCAGTTTCTGCTACAGTATTTAAAACAGTTCCCATGAACATGGAAGAAGGACTGGATGCAGAGGATGCTCTCTGGTTTGAATGTGCAATTAGGTCTTTGGGGAGAGAAATCTGCCAGTCCCCATCGGTGCCATTTTACTGAAATCAAAGAGGAATTGGTGTTTTAATTCCGGTCATGCCTTCCATTCCCCCTGTTAACTCTTAATATCTGGCAAGAAGACGTGCAGTGCCCTAATTTTGATCACACTGTTACTGCTCTTCCTTGGCATGGCTCCAGAAATGTATGTGTAATTTTTAACCCTAGGTACACACTCATTACTGGCTTCGGATTTTAAACAGTTTTAGATAAGAAATACGTTCTCCATCCACCTTTAAGAAAGGGAGTTAGGAACTTGTTTGTGCTACCTGCCTGGGCTGGTATCTGGATGGAATATGGGTCTTACGTCTCTTGAAACAACGTCTGCTTTTGAAATGGTTCCTAAATCTGGTTCTTTTCCTTGTTAAATTTGGCTGCCTTGATGGAGTAATGCACTCTTCCACAGACCAGATGACTAGAAAAGCTGGTTACATTTCTCAAGCAGTTCTCTTTTGGGATGATCAGGTTACAGCAAATGCACAGACAATTACACAAATAAAAATGTGTTTTAACTTCAAGGGCTTGGGACTTCTTAAGGCAGCAATTCTAAGAAATTGCAGAAAATGTGAAAATTGTAACATATATTAGTAAAGGCCCACTACGATGGTTAAGAGGCTGGAGTGCATGACTTACAAGGCGAGTCTTAGGCAATTGAGTTTGAGAAGAGAAGGGCAAAAGTGGGGATCTAATTGCTGTCTTAATTATCTATTGGGTAGTTATAGAGATGGTGGAGGCACATTCTTCTTAGCCGTCAGCAGCCAAAGAGGGAACAGAGACAAACTCCAAGAAGGAAATTCTGATTCAGAAAAAAATTCCTTGAGGGCAGCCAAAGACCGGAACAAGTTGTCCAAAGAGCCTGCAGAAACATCATCCTTGCAGATATTCAAAACTCAACTGGACAAGACCCTGAGCAACCTGATCTAATATTGAAGTTAGTCCGGTTTTCAGCAGTGGATCAGGCCGGATGAGTTCCAGAAGGTCTTTCTAATCTGAACTGTGCTTTGATTCTATGAAAAATGCTGTAACAAGTCGCCAAATCAGACGCAAGGTGACAGGTTTACCACAACTTGCACGAGGAAAAAGAAACTAAATTAATTTTCATCATATCGAGAAGTAGTTCTGCCAATATAAGAATATAGCCTACAAATTTTATATTTATTATGAAGTTATTTTATCCTCACTGGTTATATCTGGGATGCTGTACATGACAGCCTAAGCTTGAGGCTCCTGAGGTTCAGCAGCTTCCCAGTGAATCCAAGATCTTTGCTAAATTCTTCTCACCAAATATCAGAATAATTTCTCAGCTCTGTATCACACTGGTTACAGAAGATGCTCCTGAAGGATGTGTTTATGTTTTTCTTTCATTGTGGAGTGCATAGATCTCTACTTAATCAATCACAGAAGGCACAAGGCTGGAAATTCACTGGGCTGTTTCTGTTCAGACTTCCAGTGACAGATCTGTCTGGTGAGGTGAATGTTATCCTTGCATACGCCCAGAAACAGTGACTGCCTTCACAAAAGAGATGTAGAGAATAATAGGCACATTCTTCTTGATTAGCAGAGTAAAGGGTAACTCTGTAACACACCCTGCAGTTATGATAAAAGAGATATAGTTGGAGATGAAATAATAGAACTCAAATTTTTATCGGCATGGAGAATTAAATACTATATGATCATTTCTCTCTCTCTGGGGCATGCTTTAGAAGTGGGGTTAGACCAAATATACAGAATAATTCAGGTTTGAACTGACAAATAACCACAAATTTAAGAGTTCAGTATGTGCAGTAATTTCAGACCTACACCAAAAAAGACAGGTTTGGGAGGGGTGAGGGTTTTTTTTGGAAAATATTTATCTGTAGCCAAATCTGAGTTAAGCATTTTGTCTAACTCCATAGTTATTGTCAACTCAGAGCATCAGGCATGTCTGGATGACAATTCACTTCATTCAAAGATATGTGTTTAAGACTGTGATGCTTAGAACTGGTCAAATGAAGGCCACCCAAAGGTTTTTGTTCCAGAATGCTGAAAATTAAATATTTACTCTGGAAATAAGGAAATTATTTTGACTTTGTTTCTTAAAAAAAGGTGGTTATTTCTTTAAACATTGAAGTGTTTTGATAATAATTACAAAATTGAGCAGTTAGGTCTATTTCAGGGCAAAAAAAAGAATCTCAAAGAATTATTTTGCAGGTTTTTGTTTTTTCTCTACAAAATAGAAACTCTACCTCTCCGATTTCCATTCTACATGTCCAGTACCACATATAGGGTGGTAGGGTTGAGTCAGTATTTACAAAGCAAAACAAAAAGCCCCTCTCAAGTAGCAAATATGGTGGTTAATAAGCTGAAGAATGTGGTTTGTTAATTAGTAGTATTATTAATCTGTTGCCTTCTTTAGCATTTCCTTCGAATGTCTGTGGTTACAAATGTTTCATACATTTTAGGAAAGTGATTATCCTCTTGAAACAGAATACGCTACAGTTTGGTATTTTTATTCCCTGATTTATGATTCTATTTTAAATTTAAGAGTCATCCAGCCAGACAAAAACAATACTTGAAAGCACAAACACACAACGCAGATAAATGTGCTGAAATGCACTGTATGAAGCTGTTTCAAAGAGCCAAAGGACTGAAAATTATTTGTGCAAGGTATTCTACAAAGAAAGTACGTAAAAAGCAAAACTAAAAACATTAAAAAGCCCAATTCAGAATCTTCTCTCTCCAAAAATAATGGCAAATCCATAACAAACAGTTCAGCCAGCTCTAGACTCAACTGGGGTATGATCCAGTCATTATTTTGGTACTCTAAATCAAAAGGGATTTGACGGGAATGTATGATAGATTATTTTCTGCACATTTTTAATTGGGTGACTTCTTCCCTTAAAGATTTCCTAATTTTTCACACATGTCTCCAAACATCCTCTGCCAATATTAAATTCTGCTCAGATGGATTTTCTGTTAGAGAAAAATTTGGCAGTTACAACTCTTTGGCCGTAATCCAGTAAATCCAGATGGGAGGAGCCAGCAAATGGAAATGTTTTATGTAGACAGTATGTTACTTCTTTGTGCATCCAGATTTACATATTCTTGGAATAAATAAAGTCATTAACTGTCTTTTGGTTCCTCTTTGACTTCAAACAAATAGTTACAGTAGCACAGAACCTTCTTCCTATTCTTTGTACTTCTCTCTCCGGTCTTTAGTCTACCAGAAGTTACCTGGTTGTACTTATTATTGCCCACACATCTCGCTCCCTTTGCCCATCTTACTGCATACAACCTCACAAAGACATTTTTAGAAATGAAAAGTGATTTGGTCAGATGGCTTGAATTATCCATAGTCTTCTTAGGCAGGATCAATCTTACTCAGTAGGTGAATGCCTTATGATATTATATCCTCTTTAGATATTTCCTCTTTTAATGTTCTGAAAAGGGATTTGAAAGAAAGAGAGAGAAAGCATTTGTTAAATTTGCTTGAAAAATAAAAGTCTTAGCCTTTGGGTAAATAAATTAGAGACACTCAGTTCAGAAACAGAACTGGGATTTCCAAGTTTGTAGATGAGTATTTAAGCATACCCAATAATGAACAGTTGAAATAATACAGTTGCGCAAGGCAAGGCAGCTTTACAATGCCCCAAATGGTAACATTCAGATTCCACAATTTTATGAGTGATTATTTTTGCCACGAATTTAAACAAAGTCCATCTTCTTATTCCAGTCTGATGAAAAAAATTACTACAAGAATGGCTTGTACCATACCACTGATGTCTCCTTCATACAACAATGTCAGAGGGCAGACACAGGTTTATTGCTAGAAAGCTCCTGTATATAAGTAGAACTAGTTCTGTTACTATTGAGTTATTGAGGACATGTTCATTACAAAAGTCTGCATAAATTCTTTCTTCTCTCAAGTTGCGGGATTTTTTTCTTCTTTTTCTTACATTTTTGTCTCTCCTGCAAGTTTGGGTTTATTGGGTAATTACAGAGACTAACCACCATTCCTCATTCTGAAGGCTCCACAGACAGGGCTATGGCAGAACTGGATTTTCTGTTTCACAGGAAATCGTGACATTTTGAAACACAACCAGGTTTGGAGGGGAAAAAAATTACAGAATTCATAAAGTCCTGCAAAAGAAAATGTTCAAAAAAAGTCGTATCAATAGAAATACATATTTCTCTTAAAATAAAAAAAATCCATTTAGACTTTTTTTTTAATAATAAGAGCTTTTCTGAAAGAGGAGTAATAAATAAGAAATATACCATTCCAAAACCTTTGCAATGAGCCTTAACCAAATTTCCTTTTAATAAGTATGACTATTTCCAATATGAAATATCCACCTTGACATATTCCCACTGATGAAAATGCTTCAAAATGGCAAACACTAATTTAGAAAATATTTGCCCGGCACTAGGAATAGATTGGGGAGCTGCTTCAGAGTATGCTTTGCTTAGTATTTTCTACTAAATTTTACTTTAAAATCCCATAAATATTTTATAAGTGTTACCTGCATCTTATTCTCAGCACATTTGGCACATGAGCTAGCAGTGTGGTCACCTGAGGGTCACCTGCCTCTGTGGGATGGGAAAGGAGTCTGCCCTGGAATCATCTCCTGGGCTCCAACCAGAACACCTTCACCTGAGACGCTGTTAGCAGCAGGCTGCTCGTTCCCCACTTTGTGCTTTTCTGTGCAACCTTGGCAGCATAAAAAGGGCATGCAATAGTGGAAAACAGAACTTCAAGTCTCCACTAACTTTTGCAACTGCTGATTTTCACTGAAGTTCAAGTGTTGTGTATCAAGGAGATACGACTACAGCAGATATCTGAGGAACAAGCTTACACATTGTCCCTATCAATTAGATGTTTATCTACACACTTTCTCTTGTCTTTGTTATTATTTCCACTGGGAAAAAGTAACTTGGTGACCCTGCAGAAGTACTCTCATTATGGTAGTTCCGTCTTTCCTAGGTTAACTGAACTTTTCCCCTTCGTGCTTCTGTGTTTGATGATCTACATACATGCAGCACCATGAACCCCATCCATTCATAGATGCCAGCACTGTCGAGGAGAAGTAGTATTATTCAGTGTTTTCCTCACTGCCTCTAGTGTAAAATATAACTTTTTATCGCTCTTTCATGGCTCATTTGTGAAGTAATGAAATATAATTATACTCACATCAGACTGGGGAAGGTTATTGGCTTTAGTGAGAATGATTAGGAATAATATAGGGAGCTGCACCTGGGTGTAAGAACAGCTGATAATTATGCTTAGTAGAAAACCAGAGCACAGGAAGAAGATCCAACCCTAATGTAAGAGGACGCACTCCAATAAAGTGAGCTAAGCCTGCTTAAGCCAGGCCAAATCTGCAAACCTACAAGCGATCCCACCCAAATGTGTTCATTATATAGACCTGTGCAGCACATTTAATGTTCCTTGACTTGTGACGTCTTTGTTGCAGGTACTGCCTTTTTTTATTGGTTTTGGACAGGCTTCAAGATCATGGATTTACCAATTACTTGAACACACTGAGATATTTTAATTGGCTAAAATGTAAAAACTTTGCATTTAATGAAAGATAGCTTTAGAGCCTTATATTCCACTGCCTTGTACCTTACATAGCCATTAGTTCACAGCAGGAGAAAGGTCTCGAAGTGCAATTTGGCAGCTCACTGCTCATGACCTTCCCATGACATTAACCCCACCGAGCTTTTAAAAACCTCCTGCTGTGTGAGTGGTTCTGCTCTGGCTCTTCGCTACTGCCAGAGCAACATGGTGGTATTCAGAGTTAATGCAACTGGTCTTCAGGGATTTTTCCAAGCATAGGTGCTCCCTTGCTCATCCCCAACTTCAGTATCCAGACTTTGGAGTATATCAATGAAGAGATATTTGTTGCCAGATCCTGCTGTGTTCCAGCTTTTTCTTCCCAGCTATTATAGCAATTGGTATGGCCTCAAACAGATGAAGAAAACAAGAAGCAAAACCAGAGTTGAAAGTACCAACCTCTTTTGCCACAAATTTCTAGCAATCACAGCTTGTGAACTGTGAGCTCACTCCTCAGCATAAATCTGCCACATCATTTCAGCATATGCTTAACTTAAAATCTTCAGCTGTAACTATTTTATTCGAAGTATTACTACTGCATTCTTTGAGAGTTCTCAAGTACTTCACTGACATGTTCAACTGGGGTCTAAATAAGTAAAAAAAAAAATGCAAGGCAGAATATAATTTGTCCTTGATTTGAGGTGCTTTCACTGTTGGTTTGGAGAATGTGTTTTATCACTAAATAATTTCTGATCTTTGCAAAACAGTCATTGTTATGGAAATTACTCCTTGACACAGTCAAGAGCTGGGATTATTACGTTTTCATGTTTTGCTGCTGCTTACTACCATACACAAACCTTTGGCAACAATATCTTCAGGGCTGGGGGGAAATGTGTGTGAAATTGTGTCAGCATTGCAAATGAACTCACAAACATGTCTTGTACAACATTTTTTGTACCTTCTGCCTTACTGACTACAACATAGCAGCGATATTCTGGATCGCTTTGGAAACGTGTGCAGTGGTTCTCACACAAACTGTGTACATTCAGAGACTGAGTTTTCAGCTGAATGACACCCTAACCTCCCTGTTTGTGGTTGTGAGCTGTAGCTGATGGCCCACACTGTGTTTTTTATCTGATCTTGCTATCTGAGTCACGTTGTAGACAACCAGCGAATATATAAAGGCATTAGCAAAATCAGTTTATACTACAGACAGTATTTCCATTATACAACACATTGATGATGTTTTTTGTATGAAAGATCACAATACAACCATGCAACAAAGTAACTGCTAGGTCACCAAACTACTCGCCATATCACTTGGTGGTAAACAAGAACTTGTTTCATAAAATCCATCTTTCTGTTAAATTCCTGCCTTGAAAGTTTTACTTAGACCTAAAGGAGGTTGGGGGGTTTCATTAGAAGACAAAACATCTCTGTTTAGTCCTTTTGTTCCTTCATGAATTCAGTTTGCTGAAAAAGCTCTGAGTTGTACAGAGTGTTACTTGTTTAAATTAGGGCTTTCCTATTCAAATAACCTTATTCTATTTCTCTGAAAAGTTGCTTTAGGCAAGCCAAAAATGGGATCTTTATTTCACACAGATGAGATGTGAACACACTGGCCTGGAGGAGGATAGGTTCCATGTAACTTTTCTGCCTACAAACATGGCAAGTGAGACTGCAAATATTTTCATTCTTGTAGACAGAAGTCACTCTAAGCTCCAGTTTCACCTTCTACAATCTTATGTCCTTTGATGTGGATTGCATATAAGAAGTGTTGCGACTTCGCTGTTTTCTGGGGTTTTTGTCCCTAGCCCCTCTCATATCTGTTGCTAAGACATCAGTGTAAGAGGGAAAATAAATAGTGAATAAGCTATTAAACTGTAGGATCCCAGTGAAAGATTGCAAGAAACTCAGACTTCTCCTGAGAGTGCTAACACGATTCATACTGTGTATTTGTATGACTTTGGCAGCTATAAGATTTGGGAGGGAGTATTATGAATAGGTTGTTCTTTGCACATATCTTCAAGTATCTGTAATTGTGGGTCTTAATGGGAAGCCTGTGTTTAAGCACAAGAGTGCTCCAGATAAATTATTATTGCTAGTGGATCATTCAGGACCAGACACTTCCATCTCCTAGCTTCAAACACAATGACTATAGCTCCAGCTCACGAGACCGGGGCATAGCTTTATGCGGAGAATATTACTGGATCTTTGATGAGTGGCCAGAGGTAGCCCATGAGGACAATGGGTCATGGATTTCCAGTTCAGCGAGCCGCAATGAAAAAAAAAAAAATTAAAAACTTTCACAGTTGTGATTTTTCCAAGGCATTTTGTTTCATGCTTAAATTTTTTTAAGTTTTGCAGCTCTTTTAAAAAATAAGCCAAATATAGATTTGCCACTTCCAAATCCAAAGTCAAAACGTCTCACTTAAAAATGTAATAATAAATCATTTAATGCTTCTGATTCTTCCCCTCTTATTTTTTCTGCCAAAAAAAAAAAAAAAATTAGACTGATGTTCCCAAATACTCTTGTACCCTTGAATGCAACTTGTTTAGTCACTTGACTATATAAAATAAAATCCTCATTACTCCAAAGTGGTGCAAAGCAATCCTTTCTCTAAAGCCAAGAAGTTCTGCAGCAAAAGCATTCCCAGTGGGGAGACTGCTCTCATACTGTCCCATACAAGCAATCAAATGCTGTGCACACTGAAGCAGTTAGAGCTCTAATTGTAGATGTTTGCAGGTAAACACCTTGCTTTCATACAATGCTTTCATAAAGGCTAATGTATGTTAAGCCTTTGAGAGTGAGCTGCTGAAAGTACTTGTATTTTTATTTACGTCATTGTTTATAACTTGAATACTCCCTTGAAGTGTTGGAAACACAAGCACGCCCACGCAGAACAACACCTCTGTGGAAACAGAAGTTGGAAGGTCACATGGACAAAACAATAAACTGGCAAGCTCAGTTACACAAGTGCAAGGACTTAAAACAAGGACTGGAACCGGCAGGGTTTTCCATGTGGGAAGAGCCTGCATGTGAATGGCCTGACACTGATTTTACTCCATCTCTTTTTCACATGTGTCACTCCAGAAAGCAACAACAGACTACAAACTCACGCCACAGTTACATAGCCTGGTGAGGCCCAGAAGGCTGAGGAACTCCTTTCACACCCCTTGCAAATACCTGTATTTCAATGCTGTTAACATTATAGATGATAGTCTTCATTGTGCCACAGTCACACCTCAAGTAAATGACTGTACCACTGTCTGCACAGAAGATGCGCACCTTTCTGAAGTCAGTGGGATGCACTTGACTGCAGAATAGTATTGTCAAGGGAAGGCAGTACTTCTGGAATATCAACATTAAGTTCCCTTCAGACACTACAGATTGTGCATATTTGGTGCTAATAACTCTCAAAATTCTTATTAACAGCAAACTGGGATTGCTAATAGTGATGTTTCTTGTTGTTATGGAATTATTTTTGTTCCTCTTGCATGTTAACTGTTTCACATTTTAATATCTGCTGTGAGACTGTTAGATGGTACTGGAAGCCAACGTTGAGGAATGGAGTTCAAAACCCAAAATATTATTCTAGAAGCACTATTTATTTTAATAATGATCTCCATGTGAGAACTGTTACACCAAATAACGTGAAGAAAACTCCATGGCAGACAGGCCCGCTGCCTTTGCTGAAATCCATACAGCAGTGCCAGCTACTTTCTGAAGGATATTTACTGAGGCTTTCAACTTTTCTTGATGCTCTTCAGATGTTGTCAGTAGCTGAAAGCTTCATTCAGTGTGACCCTGTGTTCCAATATTCTACTGAGTTCAGTGATTTGGATGCAACCTCAGCTGACTAACTACAACAGAGTCTTGCTGAATTTTATGCACTAATCACAAACAAAAATAAGTTTTTTCCAGGTAACAGTGTCTCATCATTGAGAGGCACGCAAACAAGTAAATAAAGCCAGTTGATTTCCACTCGAGAAATACGCAGTAGAAACCTATGAGCATGTGCAGAACAGAACATAACTGTAAGCCCAGTATGTCAAAGTATCAGATGTACAGTGCATAAATTATACAGTTAATCTGACTTTGCACAGTAAGTGGGTTTACTATGGGTTGTGCAGTTCATCTGGGCAACATATGCTCAGAAAGTCTAACACTGTGGAAGTACTGCTTGCTTTGTGGAGCTGATCTGCAATGCACAGTGAATGCGTCTAAGATTTCCAGATATCCAGCAGCCCGGGCAGAGTTGCTATTCTGGTAAGGCTGTTCCAGACAATTGTCAGCAGTCTCAAATTCTGCCCCAACAAAATTACCAGGAACAAAAAAAGGACATGTCTGGTGAAAGCTGGATGTATAGTAGGTAAGAAAAAATACCAAAAAAAAAAATCCATTCCTATATATTACAATTTTATTATTGACCTTATACCAGTGACTCAGACTACTAAGTCATCTCCCTAAGACCTATGAGACATATATTTATAGATGAAAGTATCAAAGCATACAGAAATAACACAATAACCTAAAGCGTTAAATAAATATCAAATAAGAAGCTAATAAAGTGAAATAAAAAGCCAAATTAAAACTCCCAAAACCTAAATAACATAGAACTCCAGTTCTACATACAGTTCCTAAGCAGAAATACCTGGTGCTATTGTCAGATCGGGAAGAATGGGCTAAACCACTCCAGTGTGTGTGATTCCCATGCACTTTACCAAAAGAACCGTACGTTCACTGCATATCTGAGAATGGAATTTGTTCCGCACACAGCTGAGACCAGTCCTTTTTCAATATTCTGTCTCCTTCAGAACTGGAGTGAGTTGCCCCAGTTGTGAGTAGGAACTTCCTGAGAAGTTAGGTGAGCATGGTAAAGCAGGTCACTTGAAGAAGACATGTTCTGGGCCAATAACCCCATTCATTCACCTGGGATTCCTTTTCCTTCAGACACTGTCTAGTGTTACTGTGCTTGGTATTGATTGCCAGGGCTCCTGACATTTGGTTGCTGTTGTTTGATGAAAGCAGCTCATTGGAATGCTCCCTCTGAGGAAAGCCATTTATACATATGGACTCCTTTGTACCTGTGAATATGTAGGTGATATGTTGTGAAACCTACATAAGGAAAGCTCACAATATGCTTTTTAGGTATATATATATATTTAGGTTACAAATGTAACTAAGTGTGCTTGTTTTGCTAAACATTCACTCATAACTTGCAATCCAATTCCACTACCTGAAATAAAATACTTGAGACAACTGTAAACCAAATGGCAGGCCTCTTTCTCGTCAGAGAAGAATCCTTTTCCATTCAGCAGAATTAATCAACTCACCTTACTTGAAAAATATTTTTTTCTGGAAAACTCCCAGAGAGTTGGGTTTTTAAAGCAGTCTTACAGAAATTCAACAGAAAATAATATGGAGTGATTCAAATGGAAAGGATTGAACAGTCGAATATAAATCCTGATACAAGACTGCAGATGTTTTAAATGCAAAGATGTTTAACCCTAATATTCATCCATGTTATATCAATGATATGAACAAGCAGAATCAGGGACCTGCTGTAAAGTACAAAAAGTGTATTTCTAGACTGTGCATGAAATTGAAAACAAATCACATGCTACAGCATAGTTTCTTCAACATCTTTTTCCAAAGCCTACAGCTTCATGGTAATACAATTTAGGTGATGAGCATGCTTGGATAAATGCCACATGGGCCACAAACTATCTACTCCACCAAAAAAACATGCCGTCCCAACTTATCCCAGCTTCCTTTGCACCCCCGATTTTCATTTTTTCCAGTGCAGTAATTGCAATAGCACTGACATGAGTCAGGACTTACTCCATAATGCTCCATAGCTCCTTTTAGAAAATCCATAGGGGTATGTACTGAAAGTATCTCCTGACAAGCAGGAGATCTTACTGGGATTATGTTGCCGTCCCCTCTCCCCACCTGCCCTTTCTCTTCCCTTTATTTTTTTGTTGCTTATGAGATGGATGGTTATTATCAGTTTATTATTGCTGTTTTTCCACAGACTTTCTCAAATGTCAAGTGAATCTGATCTGGAGTTCAGGTCCATAATTACACTGGACCGACTCCAGGAACTCGTAAATAAATTGGTGGTGGCTGCAATGGCTGCCAGAGTTCTGTCGTTCTGCTCTTCTGAGGGTGGACAGAGGCTTTGGCTCTTTTCTAAAATTCTACACTTGCCCCAGAGTTTTTCACACCTTCTTTTAAAAGGGCCTAAGCTTCCTCACTCTAGTTTGGCATAGCCTTGAACTGGAAGAGAAAGCTACTAGCCTGCCACATTGTTGAATATGTTCATTTAGAAAAGCGGCTGAAATGTAGATTGATTCTTTTTTTTCTGCTTTCTCCATATGTGGAAACCTTGCAGGAACAGACATATTTCTATCTCTCTGCTCTGACTTTGTTGATGTTAATAGTTTACATTGGGCTCTACAGCGAGGCCCATCTTTGTCACAGTATCTAGACTGTGCTGAGCTACAGAGGTCAGTTCCAAAGCTTGGCAAGAAAGTCCCTTAAGTGTAGAGATGTCTGCATTCAAGATCATGGATTTAAAAGGAGCGGGCACAACATTCATTCACAGACTGGGCTTACTGAATTCTGAGAAGTTTACTAGCAAATTTAAATGTTACTTGTAAGCCTGCTTCTATTCATATCAATGCATATACAGCACAGCCTCTGGTTACAGAACAGAATCTCCACCTAGCACAGGCTTGAACTGAAAACGGCACTACACGTTTATCTTCTGATACCCTCAACACTTTTTTTCCTGAAAAACTTCAATTAAACTACTCAAACCCATCATGAGAGCTGATTCAGGATATGTAACCCTTCAGAAACTGGTTCCTTTCCTTCCTCATCTGCAGTTAGAACCGGTCCCCACGTCAGCCATCGAATGGTGCGGACAGCAGTGTAGATCACAATGTGCACAACTTAATCTACAGTGAGTTTGTACCAGAAGCTAAAATAATTCCTGAAATCACAGCTAATCCTGAGTGCAGACAAGGCCTCTGACTGCCAACTAGTTCCAAATATTTTTAAGATGTGAATACTTGTATGCTGCCAATGAGACTGAGATGACCAATTCTTTTCACGCAGGTCACTTAGAGGCAAGTAAACAGTAACAACATTGCTAACCTGGTTCATATTCGTACCAGTCACACAACGGTGAAAGTTCCTGGACTCCTTTATAATAGGTTGAGTCATTGTGTCTTCTGCACAGTACTTTGCAAAACAAAGCAAGATACTTCATGGCGTGAAAACCACTGAATTCTTTGCAAAAGAATGTCATTTCTTTCCTATATCCACCCCCCCCCCCCCCC
>Ga0065711_1027251_pt1 | contig 51879 bp, 26 predicted proteins | sample Hoacrofraction12_FD_59098 | JGI IMG/M metagenome (GOLD analysis project Ga0065711, IMG submission 59098) | Hoatzin crop microbial communities from Cojedes, Venezuela - Epithelial fraction 12 v2 (version 2) | ecosystem: Host-associated > Birds > Digestive system > Esophagus > Crop | place... | reverse complement strand
AAAAAAAAAAAAAAAAAAAAAAAAGAATAGTGGTAGGATTACTTGCTTTATCACCCTAGCTAAGCCATCCACAGTGCAAGCAGCAGTACAAACATGTAGAGCAGAGCCCTTGCCCCTTCGAGTTTCTGATCCAAAAGAAAAACAAGGGATGGCAGCATGGCCCAGAAAACCCAGGGCCAGAAGCAAGAACACGCGAAGCTGGTCAGGCGCTGGGCCCCGCTCGCAGAGCACCAGCAGCCTGACCACTCACACGGTTACTCAAGAGAGCGAGCGCAATTTTCAACGTAGCAAGATGGGAAGATTTAAGAGAAGACAGATTTGTAGGCTTTTGAGGGAAATCCTCCTCAGTCCAGCTAGTCCTCAGTCACAACTATTTCTCCGTTTCTGTACTTCCACCTTATTTTGTGCTTAATCTCTCTGCGCCTTCTTCCTCCCAGCTCAAAGAGCAAGCCCACAAGGGAGCCAGATGTGCTGAACGTATGGATATAAAGAGGCAATCTGCATAACAACGTTCATGGTTTGTTCTTTTCAAAGCAGTTTCATTTTCTTTAATTCCTTCCTCCATCTTTCAGGATTTGGATATAATATATGGCTGTATAAATACTTCAATTCACATAGATGTATGCATTACTGTTTTGCAGCTATATTGCAAAGTTCCTTTCTCTCCAGATGATATCAGAAGTGAAAGACAAGTGCCCACCATGGTCAAGCAAATAACCTATTGTTCAAATTGTAATTATACTACATAGAGTCCAATTACTCCCTGTGCGAGGCCAGTTTAAGCCCAAAAAACTCAGTAACAGCAGCAATTCACTTCTAACAGTTTTGAGTAGAGAGAATCATGAAGGGAGGGAAAAAAATAGTATGGTTCTGTTAACTGTAGAAAAAAGATGATTCTCTTTTGATATAGGGTGGCAGAAGCCCATAGGAGATCCTGAATACAGAGATAAGGCTCTCAGTCAGGACATTTGGATACACAAATACGAATACTATCTTAACCTCAACCACGCATTCCTGTTAAGAACTGGTATTTTCTCCCATTATATAACAAACGGGGTTCACCAGCTCCCTAAACTCCGAGACCTAAAACTGGGAGCAAAGGGAATGTCCACAGAGAAGAGTTTCACCCAAGGGATGCTATCTTCCCAGCCATATTGACAGCAAAGAGAGGAAAGTGGCTCAAGAAGCAGAACGAATATTAGAGCTTAAGCTCAGGTGTTCCCCGCAGAAGACCTCCTCTCTTTGCTGCTTAAGACGACTGGACTTCACAAGTACCTCCCGACCATCACTGTGGACTGTTGAGCACTGAGCACCTATAAAAATCTGGCCTCAGATGTGGGTGTTGAAGACCTACAAATGTAATCAAAGAAAATCTGGTCTGCTGCATCTGACCCAAAGCCAATTGAATCAAGCTTTGGACTGGGCTTTAAGAATTTTTGTTACAAGACGTAAGAAACTGGACCTTCCCCATGTGCTACGCACCATGCAAACGTACCCTGAGAGACAGCCAGTACTGCAAGGAGCAGCAGACTGAGCAGGGATGGAGAGGGGAGAGGGAGTTATGGTCACAGCATATTGGTTGCAGGGCCACGGACAGGAGACAGGATTTATTTAAAATAAGCAGTTAAACATTAGAGTTTCATGCCTCTGATCATTTTGCTGTTACCAATGTGGTGCTTCCGCCTTCAGCCTGCTTTATTCTGTTCCGTTGTTCAGAACAGACCACCACTGAAGTTGTCATTTTAATATAGTTTCTACTGTGATTAAACAGCTGCTGCAGTCAAGTAGTCCTATCTTCTATCAAAGTTTGTAAATCACAGTATTTTAAAAAGATGCAAGAAGCAAATAATCTGGTATATAATAGTTATTTGATTTTTTACATATGTGTAGAGAAAATAAGCACATTGGATCTCTAGCCTTTAATTAAAAAATAGTTGGGAGGAGGGAGTAATATCTTAATAATAACATCTGACCAAAAAGTATTTAGTAAAGCATACCCTAAGTGTGGCCAAAACCTGTAAGATTTATTGCAAGTAAATCATTATTGCTATCTGAGTCTGAATAGCTTCCATCTGATTTCTATATGGAAATACACTCCATGGAAGCACAGCCTTGAACTTCAAAGGACATGCAGGATGCTACTAATTTCTGTATCTGACAGTGTGATGCAATGTTTGGATTTGCATCTCTGCACTTCAAAGTGTGGCACTCTCTAGATAAGGTCTCCGTTTATTTTGACATGAATTCGCAGAGGTGAACAAGAAAGCAGCACCCGAACCAGACAGTAACATTCCCCACCTCACCCCCAAAAAAACAGAAACAAAAAAAAAAAGCAAACTCAAACCTGCTCTGTTTGTTTCTTTCTGAATTCAGTAATTCCCTGGAGAACAAGGATTACAGAAGAAGAGTACAAGTCATGGTTGCGGTACTTCAAGTAATCTCCAGTGTCCAAAACACAGTGTCAACATATGGTGCTCAAATGCAGATTTAGAACATCTTTGAAGCAATATTGAATCTGATGAATGGTTCAATTGTAGACCTAGCTGCCTTTTTTTTTTAATTTCATACTGACGTTGTCAAAATTTCAAGTAGGGCAGCTAGATATTAGCACATCTTGATTCTGTGAATTACGCAGAATTTTATCTAAAAATTACCACCAAGATGAATTCTGATCGTTCGCTTTACTTTCTGCCAACCTGGCAATACCTAGGGATCCTACAGTATCACGGTATGAAAGCTTTCGCCCTAATGACCCTATAATGACACTTTAAAATTCATACAGTACATGTGTGCAACTTCTGTCACATTACAGACCTAAAGAAAACTCTAAATGCTGGGATGTGATCGCAACTGCAATACAAATCTTATTCATTCCTCCAAAATACATAAAGAAGTCTTCTGCAACTATACCTCCTAGAACTGCTTGCACTCCCCTTCTATAAAACATCCAAATATTTTCAACACCAACAGCTGCTGACCAGGAGCACACATACAACTGTTGTAATTATTTATTTTTAATTACTTAAGCACCAGTCATGTTCAGCAAAAACATTTGGGAGAAAAAAAAAAGATGTATCTTAAAAATCTGACGGAAAAGAAGTGTTGAGGGGCAATAGTATAAAAATCTTGAAGATGAAAATCCAGGAGGAATTTACTGACATTCTGAAGCACTGCGTGACGCAGGCTCAAATTGCTGCACCTCAAGTTACGTTAGATAAGATATCACTCTCACTAAGGTTTCCAGTTGAGAAGTAATTATCAAGTATCCCATACCCTAGGTATATACTGTCCTTATAATTAAGTTCGCATAATATGCCACTACATTAAAAGGATTGCTTTTGTATTTACTCATCTTTGATTCTTTAATTTATTTATTTTTAAAGAAAAAGAGAGGAAAAAAAATTTATGAAAGCTAACAGGACTCAGAAGATTTGCATAATAAATAATTTTAAAAGGAATAGCAAGTTTCATTTGCTAAATTACAACACCAAAAATCAAATACTGTTCAAAGAAAGAATTCAAAATTAGTATGCTCCTTCTTACTCATTATGACTAGTTATCATTTTCTCGGTGCAATATTTACACGTATTGCCAAATCCCTCAGCCCTTCCTTAGGCAAAAAGGGTCAGTGGAAGTTTTCAGCAAGTCCTTCAGAATTTGGGCCATATTGAATCAGAAACCTATATAATTCCAAACATTTTCTCTATTATATAGAATTCTTACATACTTATGCAACTTAGTATTTAGAATGAATCTCAGAGCTTAAATGCAACTCACATCTGGATCGTAGATTGTGCTTTATATTACACAATCCGCAGTTACTGGAAATGTTTGTATCCTTTACTGAGAAAGAGTGATTCATTTCATAGAAATTTTCATCTGCTATTAATCTTCCAGGATATAGTTAGTGTTCTGATATTTTCAGATATTGTTTTATGGAGGGATTTAAAGTAGCTCTCCCTTGGCAGCCTGCAAGATTACTCAGTGATTATAAGCAACTCAATACTGTATGACAGCATTTCCATGCAAGGGACTTACAATCATGTTTCATTAATTCGGCTTGAATGAAGCCTCATTTCAGGCCTTGAGGAGCTTAAGATTTATGTGAAATTAATAACATAACAGATGTCTTCACAATTTGGTTCCTCTGAAAAAAACTGATTACTTTGAAAACTTCAATGCTTTAAAATGCAGACTGAGGGAGTTTTTACTCTAGGGTAAAGAGTTATTCGTTTATATCAACCGAACCTCACAACTAAGTGGAATTTAAATGTCAGATTTATATTAAATAGTCATATTCACCATTATTACATGTAATAAACAAAAGCCTATTACTTTCATTAATAAGCGGTGTTGGACATTTAAACTAAAGCTTAGAGAGATAGAGCCAGCACCTTTGCTAAGCAGTAGGAATAAGTGAGTCACGAGGGAGGTAGAAGAAGAATATCCAGGAAGCCCTGGGTTTTTTATCTTTGTTTCTGATAATTTAATCATCTTTTCCTCATAGGAAAACAAAATGCATCTGTGCTCACACAAAACTCCCCACTTTATAAGAGTTGAAGCTGTCTCTTGTGGATGCACATGCCTAAGGCCAAATGCCTTCTTTCTTTCACAGGACGCTTTAAACACCCGCTTCCTCTTTCCTTTTTTTTTTTTTTCATTTTTTCAAAAATTCTTTTATCTAGGCTTCAGCCACACTAGGTGCCTTGCAAGCTGAATTTTAACGCATGCATGAGCAAGGGGTTTATCTTTAAGGAAACTGTCTATGCGATTACTTCTCCGAGTCCAAAAAAAATAATTGAAATAAAAATTATCTCTTAGCTTTGCTTTTTGATCCGATATGCTGAAGGGCAGAGGGAACAATGCATTTTTGATTCACACACTCAAGTACAGCTGATAGGATAGTCACTGCGATGGTTCGATATGCAAATGTGTTACATTAAGGGTTGAAAAATTGACACAGTGCAGGATATTACAGCTAAGACACTATCAGCAAAATCATAACAATTAGCTGTTTGATTGCCGTGGACACGGTTCATGCACCAGCCTCACATTTATAATGAGGTATCCCCTGATCCCTTTCTTGTCTCGCCCCACCCTCAGCACCATGTCCACATTGATACGATGCTTCGCCAAGAGGTAAGGGCTCCGAGATAAAGCCAAAATATCAAAAGCATTAGTATAAATTACAATTGTACATTATTAGCTATTTAATTACATGAGATATCAGAGTGGAGCTTGCTGATTTCATGCTTATGTTAAAAGTTACCATGGCAGTATTCCTCCCCTGTGAGACAGCATCAGGAATTATTGTTAGCACATGCTAAAACAGACAAAGCAATGTATTCTCGCCACATTCTCTCCCTGTCTCTCTCTAAGTTTAATACCAAGGAATTCCTTAGGCATCTAAAAAAAAAAGCACGTCTGGCACGGGGCTGTGAACCAGGAGATCTGAGTTTGGAGATAATGTTGGCATCCTAGGCCTAAGGCGGGTGGCTGCTATGCTGACTGCGGAGGTGACTTGTTCTCCTCTCCATGAGGGACCCCCGGTTTCCCGTGCACCAGCACCCCCCTCCTCGCCCACACCCCCCTGAGGGATGGCATTAGCTCTGCCTCCAAAACCAGCTGCTTATCAGTCCTCTGGAGGGAGGAAGAAGCAGTGGGTGGCAGAAGGTTGCTAAGAGGAGGGGATGGAGGGAGAGAGAAAAAATAAAAAAAGGAAGAGGACCAAGAAAAAGGAGACATTAATAAGGATGAGGGATAAGGGGGGGAACTGTACGCTACCCACACATGCACGCAGACAAAGGCCTGATCAAGCAGCACACTTACATGCCACTGATTTCTCCATATGTAGAAACGTACAAGATAATGCCTAAATATACACATCAGTGCACCAGAGAGAGGAAATCGAGACTGAGAGACATCTTTTGCTGTCTTGCCTCTTTTTAAAGGAGGCAAATCAGTATTTTACACTAAACATCTACAAATCTCCCATATGATGAAAGGGAACAAATGGCGGAGTTACACATTAAGCTTTTCCACCAAATTCCCCAGCTGGCACCATCCCCAACGCCTGTGTGCCACAGCTATACAAAGCCATCTTCAAAGGTGCTGGGATCCCCCTAATCGGGCAACAGGGAGTGATGTCGGCATGACTGGATTGGAAAGGCTTGAATTTAATGTAAAGCTTTTACTTCTCTTTGGTCTTCTGCACGAGGTCGCTGTGGCCGGTTTGGTTAACAAGGCCAGGCGCTGACAGACGTTGCCATGCACCATAGCAGAAACCTTTCTGCGCAGAGAAGACAGACTTAAAACCAAATAAGCAACATTAATTGAATCAGTTAATGAATCACAGACAGCTGAGATGGGAAAGTTTGTCTTTAGCCCCATGCCAGTGAAGTATTCTCACCCATGACGTATGAGCCCTTTTCTGGCAGAAATATGCAGAAGCCCACACCAAAAACCTCACCCAGAAAGGAATCACCCACCACTGAACTGCAGATGAATGGACCTGAAGCTCCAGGTCTCATTTTACCTCATCTGTTTTTGGAAGGTTCACAGAGCATTAGGTTGTAAAATGTATCAGTTAATATGTTTAACATCGGAGTGATATGACCTCAGGTACCAGCTCCTTTATCGGTGACAAGGAAGGATTTAAAGGGTTGAAGCTGTTGCTGGGATCAGTCTGGCCCCAAAAAGGTTTGGATGATCTTTATGCAAAAGTCTTGTCCTTACAGTGTGTACAGAACATTTCAAATGCAATCCTGAAAAAGGATAGGAAACCTGAAAAGGGATGAGAAACCCTGAATGCAGCAGTTTCCCATCTTTTATGTCACTGTAATGTACTAATATAAAGCCAAAAAAAAAAAAACCTCCACATACTTTAGTGCACTTTGCATTAAAATGGCCTAACTTGAAGTGGGTTTTTTAGACATTTCCCCATCTCTGAGCACATCCATCGGTAGCCCCAATGAGTGTGGGTGGTTCCTCTGCTCCATTCTCCTTTACTTCACCTACAGATTTCAAGACAGCTTTGTCTGGTGGAGCTGGTACCAGACATACAGATTCCTCATAATTTCTCTGAAGAGTTTCACCTTATTTATTTTCACCCTCTCTTCTTTAAGCTAAAACATCATTTACCACAACAGAACAATAAAATCAGTGTTTTAATGAAGCTAGCTTTGAAGGAAAAGTAGGAATTAGGGTAACTCAGGAGCAAGTCAAAGTTTTCTGGAAGTGGCAAAAGCATTTAACATGGGGATTGTAAAACAAGCTGTAAGGCCCTTTGCTGTCCACCTCCTGCAAGACAATCTTCATGCTAACATGAGAGCAACACAGGAACTGTTACTCTTACACCAAGAGAGCTCAGAGGACTCCAATTTTCCTATCCCATTTGATGGTGGGCCAGCAAAAGTTAAAATTCTGAGAAGCTGAAAGGACAGATAATCTCAGACTCCACGTGCAACTGCAACATTTCATTTATGCCATAAAACTTATGTTTAAATGTTGACATATTTTCTTCTTCTAATCTTTTTTGCCTAAACTAAAATTTCAGCATTAAAATCTTGTTAGTGTGAAAGACATGGAATACTGAAGGCCTTTTTTCTCCAAAACCCTCATTGACACCAACACCTTCCCCACACAGTTCTGAATTTGCTGAATCAGCATTTTTGACAGACTGGGACATTCCCCTTCTGTTACGCTCATCTGCTCTCACTTGTTTGCAGATGGCTAGCGAGATACGGAGGATACTGCCTATACTGACATTCTCATGAGAATAAGCTTTCAAGTCTGGAACTTTCTGGTTTTGACTTGGCCTACTATACAGAGACACTGTCATGAGAGAAAAGTATAATAATATAGTATCAATGTTTGGCCCGACTTTGTACCACGCCTGTGGTTCTCACCCAGGCTGCTTCACGTGATAGCAGTGGCCAGGGCAATTGGCCTGACACCAGTGCACCTCACCCTCGTACTTTCCCCCTCCCAACTACAGCAGGTCCACTGGATGCTGTACTAAGGTACACATTTGAGCTACCTTAATTTACTCCTGGAGTGGTATTCAGACTTCCTCATGTTGCTCATGAACAGGTTTACAACTTGGTGTCACTCAAAGTCTTCAAAACTCCAGAGTTAGTAAGCATCATTAAACTACATTTGTCAGCCCTTCGACACACAGTCCTGTTCCTGAGTCCAAAACCAGACAAATAATCTCCTCTCTTTTGGCTTGCTGGAGTCCCCAGATATTAATACTGGTTGCCAACTTGTCTATTTAAAGAGAAAAATATTCGCAGCTATATCAGTGGTGCAGTTAAATGGATAAGAATTCATTCAGATCAATATTATCAGGGGAATAACATCCTTTCGTCTCCAACAACTTTTATAAAAGAAAACCCAGCAAGCAACCATACCAGCCCACTGTAAATGGAGCCAAGTGATTTATTCACATAATGCTTGTTGCATTCACTTTAAGGGGAAAAGTAAATGAAGACTATAATAGGAACAACAAAAACAGGCAGATCTAACTGTACAATAAATACAGAACGTGCCCTATTTAATCTGCTTACAGTAAAATCCACTGAGCAAAATTATAATTTGATATGGCTCAGCTTAGCCAATAGAAACTCATAAAATGTCTTAACATCATAATACATTGTACAAAAGAATCGCTAAGTACCATAAAACATATGGGAATATGGGTCTGTATTCATCCATTACTCTTTGCCAGTGTAGCATATTAAAATGGTTTCTATTTAAGTGCAGAGATCCCTGAAGTATACTACAGTCTTAATTAAAATGTCAATAAAATGCAAAAGTGCATTGGGGACCTTATCCGATTTTTTTTTTTGTTAACTCTTTCAGAGAGTTATTTCTTAATAGCTTCATTACACTACTGAGGTTTGGAGCAATTAAAAATAAACATAAGTAAGCCATTTTTAATAATTAGCTGCAGTGAAGTATACAGATCTGAGCACGACCTGTATCCTTTCTCTCTAGCACAATTCCCTGCAGGAGCTGCTGGCAGGTTAAGCCAAGACTGAAAAAGTAGGTTCTTATGCAAGGCCAGGAAACAATGCTTTGGGTATTCTCATTCCACTACTTGATTCTCTTTCAGTAAATTTTCAAAAAAGGGGGAAGATGTTTTATGACTCTCTGTGATCAGAGACCTCAGCCAGGTAGGAGGCCATCTGGTTTTCAGGGCCATTTAAAGTGGACAGCTTTTACTAAGTGTGGGGGACGCTAACCTAGGAGGCAGGCTGCCTCTCTGAAGTTCTTGCCCTGCCTTTCCATGGGTCACCAAACCCACCATAAATGGAAATAAAAACTACAGCTGGCCAAGAAATTATCATCTATTTGCTTTTCCTTCTCTTTCAATGAATTTAAAATTGCCTTAGAAAATGTCCTTTTTAAAAACCAAAACAAGATATACCAAGAGGTTTTTCCAAAACTTGAAACAAAATTCAGTTGTAAGGAGAAGAAGATCCTGCCCTTGCTTTCTGTAATGTTGGAAGGATGACAATGGAACAAGTAAATAAGCTTTTCTATTTCCTCCTCTTCCATTCTCTCAACCTCCTGTCCTAGAAAAAATATTTTCGAAGATAAATTCATTTTCCCCACTTCCCTAAATACTACAATAATTCTCTAAAATCTGCATTCCCTTGAGGAAAGAAAGCATATCTTTGGAATGGAATTTGCCTATTGCTAGCAAGATCAAAATCTTGCTGAAAATTGGGATGCTGGGAGCAACCCCAGAGTGCTGGCTGATTCGGGGCAGGAGGGCTTTCCTGAGAGCAATGAGGCTGGGCCAACGCCAATTCTGCTTTGAGATGGCGTGGCAAACACTCCAAAGTCAGTGGCAGTGTATAATCCAGCCTAAAAAATAAACTGAGGCATCAGAGCCTCTGTTCTGCAATCTTGTACTTACAGGTGGTGTATAGACCTGGGCACGGCTACTAACTTGTTAGATGGGATTGGCAATGACCTTCCTTGTACCAGGATAATACAGAAAACAAGACCTGGTGCGTGGAAACGTAACACGCCTATCATTTTAGTAGGCTGGAGAAGCAGAGAAAGGAAAAAGGCAGAAATAAATAAGACAAGAAAAGTTTACCAGATTAACATGCCTTCAGATTGCATTGTGATCTGTTTCTACTTCATCCCCTTCTAAACCCACTTTATGTTAAGTGACAAGCAGTTGGCAGGTTTTGCAGATATATTGACAATAGTAGACACATGATACAGCTGTTAAGATTTGTCTTACCAGGGTTTCAGCTGGTTTCTACTAGCTAACAGCCAATAGCCAGATTTTGGGGGTTATGACCTCTAGTTAGTTGAAAGAAAGTAGGGGGAGGAGACAGGCAACACACTTTATGCACTAGTCTGCTGTTCCTAGAATATTTTTAGGACTTACTCATGTAAAACTGACTGCATTTAACAGTTCTTTAAAAAAAAAAATAGAAGTGATTGGAAAGGACATCTCTTGTGAACAGAATTGGGAAATTTAAACAGTTCTGGGCCCCTATCTCGTATAGTGCTGGAGCAAGCACTTCACACAGAGGGCTGAATATTCTTACTTCCTAACGGGTGATATGGAAGGTGAAGTATTTAGCTCACTATATTCTATTCCCTTTGGTGGGGATAGTCCACACTGTTTCTCAGTTTCACCAACTCTTTGATTTTTTTTTTCTTAAAGCTGAAATAATAAAGTATTTGGCCTTCTAAGAGCAGAGATGCTTGACTCTCTTTCTTGTCAACCTCATAGGCACTATATGGATTTCTTACAAACGTACTATTGTCTGCAGTCCTAAAGATCTCATTTCACATTAGTACATGTATCACTTCTATGTGATGTCACTGTAACAGTTTGGGAGGGAGAACCATAGTTCTAGGATGGACCAGTGGCACCAGTCAAACTCTGACCCCAATTTGAGCTTAAATGAATAATAAATGAAATGATGATTGTCAGTCAGAGGCATCAGCTCCCACAAAGCATGTTGATATTACAGCAAGACTTGACCAAGTTACTCCTTCCAAGTGTAAAAGTGATGGAAAACTTGAAAAATATATTACCTGTCTGACAAATAATTTAACCTTAAAATACTTAATTGAAGCACTAAATTAGGCTCAGCAGAGCTCACTAACCTACTCGTCTCTCCTAGTAAAATGGGTAGACTACCAGAAAAGCCCCTCCACTGGCTGCTGTAAATATAAGGACAGAGGAAATCCTTCTAACAGCTTTAGCTTCTGTTCCCTGGTAAATTACGTGCTCAGGTAAATGGAAACTATATGTTACATGTTACTGTTTATACGTGGGTTTTTAGTTATTTTCTACTATCTTCTTGTGAGCAGCAACGTCCACATACTGTCCAGCTGAGCAGAGGTGACAGCGTGGCAGGAAGGCAAGGGAAATGCATCTCCCCTGAAGGCACCAGGCCGATGGCAGGCGTTCCTTTGCAGCACGGGAGCAATCGCTGCTGCCCAGGCAGCGAAGCACTGAATGCTGGCAGGGGTAGCCGATTCGGGCCTCAGGAAATGCGAGCACAGTCTAAATACCAGAATTAGGCGACTGATGTCAGGAAATCCCTCCTGGGTACCAACTTCTGGAGACGGGCGTTTGAAGCTTGTAGAGCTGCCCACAGTATTGTGTGATTTGAATAACAACACACCCATGTATTCAATAGGAAGAATTTCTCTGGGACCTCACTGGTTTTTAGAAGACAAAGAGGGAACTAAAAGCTGACAAGTGCAAAAAGGAGAAATCTTCCTATTTTTCTTTAAACCAGCCAGCTCCTTGTTCCCTGTTAATGTCAACAATTTTATTATTACTAGAGGACATACCACAACTATTACAAATTTTCAATTGAATTAGACTTAAGGAGACTGGTCTACAGTAACATATTTATATGACTCGTTTCTAATGTTGCAGTTAATTATAAAAATAACTTGCCTACAGCTAACACATACACATCTATATTTAAATGTCTTTTTTCTGCTTATTAAGAAGTGGGTTAGCAAAGGCAAAATTGCTGCTATTTAATGTTTATTAATAAACCATTAAACTAAAACCAATGTGCAAATCTGTTCTTGCATCTTTACTCTAAATACACTGCAGTCAAAAGCATTATAGCTGGTATGTACAAAACATTATTAAGGAATGGCTTGTGTGCCGTAAGCTTCTATCCTATTCATATCTGAATTAACGATCACCTGTAGACAAGTGAATTAGAGACCTGCACTGAAGTCTGTTAATCATAAATGCCTTCTTGTCAAATGACAAAATAAACGGGGATAGTCCAGGCATAGAAGAACCTGTCATTAACATCACACTGTTGATGCTAATCCTGTCTTGAAAGAACTCCGTAACAAATACAGTATTTCTTTGCTCTATGAAACACTGTCATCATTCAGACCTTTCCGAAGTTAGCACATTGCTGGGGAGACTGCAGAAAGTATTGAAGGAAAACAGTGGGAATTAGTCCTCACTTCCTCCATCCCCCACACACTGACTCAAAGTGCAAAGCCTTGAATTTGAAGGTCATTGACTCCTCCCCCTCCTTGCACCCTTTAACAGGAGAGAGGGACTGCCATGTTTTCTTCACCCAGCAGTAATGCCCCATCCTCTCTGTGCAGCATAACCAGCCTTTCTTTCCAGCAGGACACACATTTCAGAACATGCTTCCAGTTCCTACCCTCGAGGAGAGACCTCTGCCACCGAACACCATCGCTGCAGTGAGAGGAACTCCCTGACCTATCCTCCTTACCTCGGGGTGATGCTTGAGCTCCGAAAAATAGAAATAACAACACTTGGGATGCTAGAAAACTAGTTTCTTCTCCTGCATTGTTCCTGCCCAAGTGTGGCAACGATTTCTTTCACTATCTCAACAGCAGAGTTTGGAAACTTTGCGCTGATCAATCTGGGGAAGGGATATTTGCACAGACAAACACTTGCCAAGACACACAGTACAGCTGCAGAAAAAGTTCTCACCCACTAACTGGAAAATATGTGACGTTCTCTGGCCATATCAGATTTTTAGTAGGCTTTGATTTGAAAGGCAACATCTGTAAGTCAAATACTTCCATTTGTTAAGAAAACAGATGTATTTTTTTTCCCAGCAAAAATAAGGAAAACATTGTCAAGTTCAGAGGCAGAAAAAAAAATTGAGAGCATTTTGCCGGAGTGGAATTTTAACATTTTAGACTGCATCAAAAGGTATGAATTGCCTTGATATGCCCTTGATTTTTCTCCAGTATTCAGATAAATAATTGACAATTTCCTCAGCAGAGTATGTGACGCTCAGGAAAAAATATATGTAGTTCCAGATTAAAAACACAAATATTTCTTTATCTGTCAGACCTGTTTCAGGAAGATAAGTATATTCAGTCTTTGGCGGAACCTTTATGATGCCCCTGAGGACGATGCATATCCTGGTCTCTGATGCATGAAGGTTGGAGCCTCAAAGTCCTACTGCAGTGAATGGGACTCAGCCCTGGTGCAGAGTCTAGCTGTATCACGTAAGCAGTCACAAGAGAAACTGTGACACATTTTTCTGACTTAAGATAATTCCTGTGCTATGTGCTGTGATCTACTGCAGAGCAGTAAAAGTCTTGGTTTCCATTAGAACATTCTGCAAAAGACTTTTAAACGGTTTTTTGATTGCTTTGACAATCTCAGCCTCAGGCTTTCAAAGACAAGGGTTTACATTGCATAACTGAATGGCTAAATATCTTAACAAGCCCAAAACAGTCACAAAAGATGAAGCTGCAATGAGGGCAGAGAGGAAACAGCAAATGGTGTACCAGTAGCAGAAACACAGAAAAGTACCTGATCTCAGGAACAGAATTCCGCAAGCTGCTGAAGATACTGGGAATACTGTTGAGATCTGGGGCCATCCTGTGAAGCTAGAATGTGCTCGGCTGCCTTCAGAATGAAAGCACATGACTGGCAATTGCTCCAAGAGAGGTGAAGGTGGGAACTGCATTTCATTTCATGTACTTGCAGTCCTTCAGTGTTAAAATGACAATCTTCAGTTTTTCTAAGGTGAATCACAAAGGTAAAAGAAAAGAGAAAGAAACAAACAAATCAGAGCTGAGTAAGAAAATCCCCGAGCAACAGGAGCGAGTCCCAGTTAGTGCTGTTTACGTTCTTGGTGCAAGAGAAAGAGATACTGTAAAAATCTTTTGTTCTCTCCAGCCTGCAGGAAAGCTTGTGCTTTCCACAGGGCAGCCACAGCCTGTGGTCGGCGCGGCCACCCATGTATGTTCACTCCCAAAGATCCAAAGTCTCTCCTTCACTCAGGCAAGGTTTCCAGCCGTGTGAACATGCACATGGAACATTTTCCCTGTAGACGTGTGAAACTGTTGACATGCCTTTAAACAATCTTTGTCACAGTATCCTGTACACATTAGCGGGGAGGCTGTCCAGTGTTGTGTCACTTGAAATAAGTGGTTGTTTTTAAATTCTATTGTGTTACCATGTATCTTTAAGCAGATTAGTAAATTTAAAATATTTACATATATTTGAGACATCACCAAATGTTTTTGGGGTGGTAAGCGGGGAAGCACACCTGTAATCCATTTTCTGAAGTATGAATGCTTACATTGTTGTTGTTGTTGAGGAAAAAAAGACTGCTTCGACAGATATGGGCATCTCCTCCATCCTCAGGCATTGCCAACGTATATCAATTGCCCAGCTCCTAGGATGTGTGCGAGTTATTTGTTCTGTACTTTCTGAAAAATGCTGCTCTTCAGTGATTTGGGATTTTTTTTTTTTGTAAAGTCAGATTAAGCAGCACAAAGTGTGCTATTAAGATAATATTTCCAATACATTTTTCATGTTAGAAAGATCTTTACAATGTCTTTTCAAGGAGCCAAAGCAGGCTTTCAGAATTTGGAAGGAAAAAACCAACACAGATCTTATACTGAATTCAGCACTACTACATGATACGTTATATGCCCAGAGAAAAAGAAATCAAGAAGAATGTGATCAAAAAGGGAGTAGAGAGATCTGGCACTATCACAGACAAGATACAAATGAGAGTGGTTTTGATCCCATCTTTATAATTTTCATAGGGTACTTAACAATGCAGAGCTCACTGCATATTTGTAAGGCAAGAGCCAAGGGTTGGTTCACCTACCAATCACCCCCTGTTTGCACAGACTGGAGTAAGCAAGCAGATATACAGATAAAACATATAGTTGTATCCTTCATCACCCCTGCTGATACACGCTAATTCCCAAGTGTTCATACCTTCATGCATGTTTTTTGTTTTTTTATAGACACTTGATTCTGCAGTCATCACTTACACCTCACTTCTTCCTCAGTCTCATCCCTTCTGATAGGAACGACAACTCAAGGAGTTTATGACTCTACTCAGAAGACGGCAGGTCATGGGCCATGGCTGCACACTGGACATTTAGTGCTTACGCTGAACTCGCTGTGGGATCTTTGTGATATGACTGTCAAATTCACCTGACGCATTGTACTCTAGGAATAAAGCCTAACTGTATTTAAAACTCTTATCCAAGCACCATACTTCTTTACCATATATCTTTAGCTATAAATATTAAGAACGATCTTATCATCTATATAATATTTCACATTCAAAAATGAAGCAGAGGACATGGATTGTTACTCATTCATCACCCTACATTTTACTGCATCCTGAAAACAGAAAGTCAATAAAATACAAGAAATAACGATTCTCTCATTGAAGGCCAAGCTGCCAACCTCCCCCGCTTGCTACACCTGTACCATGTGTAAGGTGGAAAGGCAACAGTTTCTGCCTGCTTCCCCCCATCTGAAGACTGGGTAGGATGACATGGATAGTCCAAGCAGCATCAGACTGTACGTCTTAATAACTGCTTTTCAGCTAATTCTAAAAATGGCATGTTAATGACTTTTTTTAGTAGTGGCAACAGTATATTTTAGTGGCCCTATTTCAGCCTCCTAATTAAGTGGACAGATTAGAGACAGATAAATATTCCTTCTTTTAGAGAGCTAATTAAGAACTTTCATCACCTGGGATGCGCATGTACATCCAGCTAGAAGTTCTCCCAAGCAGTGGAGCTGCAGGTAGGCCAGCTCACCCAGGGAGCACCCAGACCCACAGCTGGGTACATTTGCTCTCATTTGACTTATGAATATTCAGCAGAAACAGCAGCTCTTCACATCCCTCTCCACTCTGACGGAGTCCTTCTGAATTTCTATCTCTGACTACGCAGCTGGCAAAGAAGGCTTAGACTGACAGGAAATATTTCTCTCCTGCACAACTCAAGGATATCTTCTGTAACGGTCTGCTCAGGCTGGTGAAAAACATTCTTTAGCACTTGATCAAATATGACTAAATACTCCAGCATTTTCAAGTAACTGATTTTGCTTTTACTTACACTGCACAATGAATGTTTATTAATGCATGTCATTAGAAACTAAAGACTGTAAAGTGAACACATGAAGAAGCTGTGCCTAAATGACCTTGATTTTCAGCCACATAATTTTGCTTGCAGGTCAGCATGCATTAATTTGGGATGCTCCATCGATCATTATATATTGCCCCTGAATTATTTATTTACTGCACTTGACTCCTGTCTGTTCTCTCTCAGAGTCTGAAGAAAGATTAGCGCGTGAGAAGGGCTGGATTGTTCAATACACAAGGTTGGATGAGAGGAGACTGTTATTACAAACTCAGTGTAACAGCTAATTTGCCATGCACTTCGGACAAGTCACTTTACTTCTCTGCGCTTTGGTCTCACCTTCCCTTTTGCCCGATTTGGCTGTGGAGATATTAAATTCTCTAAGGCAAGGCCTATCCTTCAGCAGCTGGATGTTTCTGCTCCCGTGTCAAAATCAGAAAACTATTGATATTTCCTGTAGTTAGGGAAACTGTTCAGCATTATAGGCCATCTTTGAGAATGGTGTCTTCATATAATGGGTCACAGAAGCATCTGGTTCTCCCTACCTCTCCTGATACCCACCGCTATCAATCCTGTTTCAGCCTTCTCACTCTTATGTACAATCACCCCACAAAAGATTCAATCCTAACATGGCAGCCTGCTCCTATCCCTGTTCAAATCCAGCTGCCTTTGTGCCAAAGCACTTCTACAGTTTCAGGTTTCTTTGCAGGAAAAAGGCTCTTTACTTCCTCTTGGACTGGTTACCTGTATTTTTTCAATCATTATTCCTCTTAGATTTCCAGTTTCCAGGTTGATTTGGCACAATTCAACCCTCTCTTGCCCAGTTACTCCTTCACTACCTTCAGTTAGGGAGGCTGAATCAGGCTAAAGGATGTTACTTCACTCAGAAGTGAAATGTTACTATTTGCATGGGTAAACAGAAAGTTAAAGAGTTGCTAAATGGGTTAAAGACCTACTGAAGGGAAGGCAGTCAAATGCAAATACTACCTTCCTCCAGCCCAACAGCAGTTTTCCCATGTGAATGACCTGTTTTCACTGCACACGTTTCATCCTTCCTATTGCCTTTGGACCATCGCACAAGCTTTCCCAAGGGTAGGATGATCTGCACATTAAAGTTTAGCTGCATAGCCTCATATGTTCTGATGTAATTGGCTATCTATATGTGCTGAAGTAAAACACTGACCAGATCATTTTCATTAAAACAAATTGTATAACTTACAGTCTCTCCGAGAGCACGGGAGTGCAGTAGGGGCTCTGGATGCATCCTGGTCGCTTATCCCACCTTGTCACCTCTAGGGAAGAGGCTGGCATGTGATGGCCATTTAAAGTCTCATGACAAAGTCACATTCTCAGGCAAACAAGAGGTAAGGGATCGCAGGTCTCAGCAAAGAACAGCAATGCTCAGCTCCTGTGGAGATCATAAGGATATGGGCTCCTCCTGGCTGCCGCCTGCTTGTTAGCAAACACGTACTGTCACTGCACGCGTACCTGCCACAAGTACAGCGCCCGACAGGCAGCAACGCAGCTTGCTCAGGCCAAAAAAGCAGGTACAACTGTTCAAAGTCCTCAGCAGAAGGGAATTCAGAGGTGCCCACAGCAACAACAAACCAACTGGGGATAGGAGGTAGGGCTCCAAGAAACTATTTCCAAACCCACCAGTGCTTTGGTCCTCTGATGGTCTGAAGTGCCCCAACCAAGCCAAGGAGACAGATTGTTACCTTCTCTACACTCCTCACATAAGGGCTTGACAGAAGAAATTATTCTCATTATTCAACACACACAAATCTAAAGGAGTATATACACTGGTCACTTACAGCTGCTCCAGCAGGGCAGTGCCAGAAGGAGGAGGACACACCACGGGGGATGGCCATTTGATGAGCATCCTTGCAGCTCCCGCAATGGAGCAGGGGAATCTGACCCACTGACTTTAAAACTGAAACTTTAAAGCCTGAGCTTCTGCTTTGGTGAAATAATAGTGCAGTTATGATAGCAATGTCAAGAAATACATCAGGTTCTTAGGTATTTTCTTAATAAGAAACATTAAGCTGAGTATGTGACACACTTCAGCTTTTACTGAACCAAGATCCACAAATAAGTACACTTGTTCCCACGAACAGGGATTCATTCTTCAGCTGAATGGGTCTATAATTTAATTCATTGTTACACCCTAACCAGAGCCAATATTTAACATCTTTTCTAATCAAGCTATAATTTAATATTTTTTAATTTCTTTAAAATTAGTTGAAATCCTTTCATTTTTTCTTTTAGGAAGGAAAGTTCTCCTTTTTGCCTATGAATGAGTTTGATCTGGCTTTGTTAGAGCCCTCTTAAGATATACAGTACACATTTTTGTTCTTCTTATCTAAGTTTCCAGGACTTGATCGATAGTGAAGCATATTTTTCTATCCAAGAACTAACCAAATTTATTCAACAGATTATACATTAATTTTATCATTAGAACATAGTATGAGCAGATAATCCAAAAAAATGCTTCAGATTTTTTGAAAGTGAATTTAATTATAACCAGTAATGTGCATTTGAGAATTATAATTATGAAAAGTATGTTCTATAAATCTGAAATGACAGATTATATTTCAAAGCCTTATTGCAGAGGAATTAGAGTACCGATTTATTAGTTGTAAATATCTGATTATTGCAGCTTTGCTAAAAAACACGATCACAGCATACTCTAGCTGGATTTAACAGGTTTAATCCTTCCGACAAGAATCATATTTTGAACCGAAAGCAGCACTGTGTTAATTTGTTTATGAGACAGATTTAGACAACTAATCTTTGTCTTATGATCCCTGAACAGTAATAATTTAAAAACACTTTACATACTTGTATTTTTTCAGCCGCAGACTACGGCTGATTATGAAATTTACATTCATCTATAAGCACCATGATTATCGCTTGGCATTAGGAAGGGTGCTTCACATTATGTGCAACTTCTCTGTTCCTGCGGAATGCTTTGTACACATAAAGCCCGAAACACCTCTGCTAAGCATTTATCTGGTCACGTGGAGAAAGCTATGGAGGACAACTGTGACGTTGGGCATCTCCCTCTTGCCCCCCGTACACGCACTACACCTTCCCAGCAAATCCAGAAGTGACAACCATACGTAATGGGCTGGCATTGCCTGAAAATAAAGCCCTGTGTTTAAATTAACCAAACATAATGGGGTATGGTATAGGGTGGGTTTCCCTTGAATCCACTAGTGTTACAGTTTCTAATGAGTTTCCCTCAAGGGAACGATGTGCTAGGTTTTGTAATGAAAATTGACATTTCTGCATCTGTCAAGTAGTAAAGCTTTAAATAAGGACAATTACTGAAGTAGAATGACTTGCCACTAAACTATTTTTTTTTAAAAATTCCTATTGGACTTAATTTTGATAGGCAGTATTGTAAAAATCTATTTCTTTTCATCATATAGCTAAGCAGGGGGAATCAACTGTTTCTCCAGATGCTTGTTATCTGGATTTTTATTAGGAATTAGAATTCATCTCAAGATAAATTTGTTTAAATTTCTTTAATCAAAGAACCCCTCTGGTGGTTATTTCCTGACCAGGGATGACACATGAGCTTGGGTACAACCTCATTCACTTGTGGGGAGCTCCACCCCTCAGATGATCCTGCAAAAGTCCCTCAGCCTGGCTGCACTGGGCAAGGGCTCGTGTTCTGCAAGGCACAAACTGGTCACCAAATGGCACAGGCCTCCCCGGGCTCCCAGAGACTCTCATCACCCATACATGCAGGACCCTCTGGCCTGGGGAGGTGAGCAGCAGATGGTGGGACCATGCTAACATGGATTTACATCTTTTTTCCCCTTCTTAGGCACTTCCAAACCTCCCCTCAAAAACAAAGGCAACATAAGTGCTGCACAAGCCTAAAAATACTCCAAATTCTGCTCCTTTATGGAAAGAGAAAACACATTTCTGCTCTGATAATACCAGACTCCTAGAAACTTTAAATATGCCTTCTTTGTCTATAGGTATCATCAGAATAATACAAAGAAAACAGGCTTTATTCAGTAAGAACGGAAAGATCCCGTTACAGCCTTGCCATTCAGTTGTCTATCAACCTGCAGTACACGGCACACATTCATTTGCTGTTACATAGTTTCTAAAAATAGACAAACAAATAAACAAGAAATCTGATTAGATGACAGCCTGAACTTCAAAAAAAACCCCACCTCACTTCAAGTAGAATCTGGCAGCTCTCGGCAATCATTAATTTTGTTCATTTATCACATGTTCTGCAAACTGCACTGCCAGTAGAGTAAGCCCATAGCAGGCTACAAGCAATCCAGCATGTTTTTTTAAAACAATATTACAGTATTTAATCAGTCAGCTGTTTCTAGTGAAAAATTAGAAGCAACACACCACTTGCTTAAGACCAAAACATGTGAATATTCCTGGAAGTCTCTTCTATAGCATCTTTCCCACAGCACCTTTCCGAGCTTGTATTGCTGAGGTCCAGTGGGGGCCCCATTTGTTACAGTACTACAGAGTTACTTGAGGTGGGTCGCAATGTTTAGACCTTGCCATTAAGCACAAGCCTTCCTGACAACAAACAATTCTCTTATCAGCTTTATAGATCATTGTAGCCAACGTAAATAAAGAAAATCCCCTTGTTTACAAACACCCCACAGAATCTCCACCTCTGCAAAGGATAGGACTTGACAACTTGAATTCTCTAACAGAGATACTCACCATGCCTACAGGGTATTTCATCTGTGCTGTAATCAGGTCTGCTCCATCCCTGAGAGGGTTAACAAAGGCGTGTTCAACAGACCAGTTTGTCACCCATTATGACTCAATGTGAAGAGAAGCAGCTTGAGGAAAACTGAAGCTGCAACAGTTTCACTGAGCCCAGCGGGACCACTCAAGGAGCAAGGTGTTCGTGAGGGACGTTAGCAGACTTTGATCCGCATCATCTGATGCTCAATGAGCTAGATTTCCTTGAAAAGAATGTTAACTGTACCCTTCACTGAAAGATTAAGATACACAATAAAAACCAAAAGAAATTCTTTCACTAATTTCCTTGTTATTTTTCTATGTAAATATTCAGCCAGAGAGTGTAAGAGAGAAGCTTGCATCCTTCTCAAAGAGACCAGCGTAAATGACTCTTCACACTCAGAGGAGAACCTTTTCAGGTTCTCTAATAAAAAAAAAATTTGAGTGCCAGACTTTTTTTTTTTCTTTTCTTCTCTTATTATAAAGGTCTTTTGACATCCTTTACCAAAGACAAAGAATATATACACAGACCTCAGCCACCATAACACATCAAAACCCACCAGAGAGACCGGGCAAGTCCGTTGTCCCATGCTGAGCTCCGTGAGGCTCTGGTTACACCCCTAATTTAAAGCTGGCTCAGATGCCTCTATGGGAACTACAGTCCTGAACGACCGCACAGCCATACCCAAACAAACACACTGAGTTCTCTGGGAGATGCCACTCCAATTCCTGCTAAGTTAAAGGGTTTGCTAGCAAAAAAGGAAGTTTAGAAAGTCTTACAGACCTACTTTTCTGGCAGGTTTAAGGCAAGTGCTCACCTCCCTTCATTCAGAGTATGTCCTTTTCTCACGCTGAGAAGTTTTTAAATAATTGGTACATTGTGAAGCTAGTAAAAATGGAGTAAGTTGATTTTAACAAGGACGGTATATGATCCATATATTATATTCAGCATCTCTTAGAGCAAAAATTAGGGTGGAAAAGCTGTTACAGTTTTTCTCAGTCTGTGCAACTGGGTTACTCTGCTTCTCTTCAGAGAATCCAAATGTATGCATGGTAGGCCAAATCGCTCCCTGGAGCTGTTTTATTTGCTTGAAGGGACACACTTGGCCAGGAATATCTTAGGACGGACTCCAAGTACTCTAATTCTGCTTGCATTATGTTCCATTTGCTTATTTCTCTGTTTTCAGTATTCATTTCATCCTTTTCCAGCTTCTTTTTCCAACTCAGCAGTTCTTATTGAGCTGCTCAGCATTTTGCTGTGGTACAAATATCCACCCCCTCATATCTTTACACAAGTCAATGACTGAAAGAAGCAGTGGTGCTACAGCTTCATCCCCTCCCCAAGCGATTTCAAATAACTAAAGGCGGTTTTGTGTCAGGAGAGAGAGGCTAAGGGGGAAAGGATCTTCGGGGTGCTTTTTCCAGCCTTCTCATTTTGCCAGATAGGCACCAATCTGGTACAAATTCTGGATGCTTTGTTGCCTATTTTTATTTTGCCCTTACCAGACATGCACAGGTGCTCACCACCAGGCTCCAGGAATATTTGTTAGCAGCACTGTTCCAACCATACTATCCGCAGCTTGTGAGCAAACTAGGTCACAATACATTTGCTATATTATCGTTTACTCCAGATAAGACAGAATGGTCCTGCAAGACAACTTTTCAACTTGTGCAAGTCATCACAGTTCAGCTGAAAGCAGTGGCACTATCACGTTTTATACCTGGTGGGGACCAGGCACCAAGCCAGTTAGATGGTAAAGCATTTCCTGAAAAACCGCATACAGCTTTCACACAGGTCTTCGATTTTGGAGGAGTTTTTTACTGGATCCAAAGAACAGACTACGTACAATTCAACTAAACTTGAGGATATATCTGAGTCTTACCCAGGTTGCTATGATGAAGACACATCCTGATCTGGGAGTTGGCATGAACTTACGTAGTTATTGCAGACTTGGTTTTCAAGAGTTCAGGGGAAACCACCTGTGTCCCCTACGCTTAACTGCAACTACCAAAGGCATCTGGGGATCACCAAGGACTGGATGAACTGATATGAAGAGGAAAAGACAGTCCTTTTCTAGGAATTGCTTATTAAGAAATAAAGATACTACATTACTGGCAATCTAGCATACACGCCAGGGAATACCCCTCCCCCCCAACACTTTTGAGTAAAACCAGGCTTGTCAGTATGGCTAAATCCAAGAACTGCCTTTAGACACGTTGAGTATCCTGGTTCAAGAGTGGGTTTGATAACCTGATACATAATAAATTATCCAAAAGCAACCTTTGAAGACATACAACCCCTAACACTTTAAAATTAAGACTAAATTCAATTTAGAAAAATTGTAAAACAGTTTCCCTGAAATTAATCTTAAATGAAGTTTCTTGCTTGGCCTCTCGCTTGCTGCAGATAATCAATCTCGACGCGGCTGTGTGAGAAACCGAGGCTACTGAAAGGGAAGTGAAATTAAAGAGAGGAGCTAGGCCAGCAACATGAAAAGTGAGATCTGATTATCAGCATTTTATTAGAAACAATTAACTAATATTCAATTAGTTGCCATCCCTGAAGCAAAGTGACAGGAAAACAGAAAATGAACCTTGACAAGGTGTTCATTTTCTAATAAATGGGAAATGAGGGGAATCATTTATTGGAGTTTTACCCCGGTCAGAGCCTTGGGGCAACTCACCCAGCATGAGGCAATGGGACTGGCTGGTTGCCAACATTAACTGTACTTATTACATTCATCCCATGCAGAACACATCCATCTCCTGCTCTGCCTTGACATCCCATTTATTCTGAGATTCATTTGTCATGTCCCCAATCACCAAAATGAATAGAAACTTTCCAGCATGATGGATTGTGGTTCTAATTAGGACTAAAAAAAGATCTACACTCAAGTAGAGCCCTTTTTCTTTTTCTTCTCCTAATAAAATAGTATTCATAGCCAACTTGGTGACTAATGTCCTTTTGTGATGGTTGTCCACTGTAGGTCACCCAGTCAAAAAGAAACAGTAGTCCTTCCAGAACAGATTTTTCCTCTCCTAACTACACAAATTATTATAGAAAGAAGTCCAGGCATACTGCAGACCGTGCACACACAGTCGATGTGCAGCAGATGTCTAGAATACCAGACTTTGGATAACATTTGTCACTTGTTTGTCCCAGACTTTCCTTTAACAAAATGCAGATCAATAGATATCAGGAATAGTCACTGTACCCAGAATGAGGAAAAAGCTGTCAGTTGCCCGGCAACTATTAAAACTGTTGATAAAGAAATCTAATTTTTGTTAAATTTTATGTCAGCATTTTAAAGTAATGGCACTAAACAAAGTCCCATTATTTCAAACTCTAAACTAAGCCTACTATATATTTTGTTGTGTTGCCTTTCATTATCAACACATATATCAGAAGTACACTTATACCCTGATATTACAGAGGTTTTTTTAAAAGTGCTTTCTGAGGTCTGTCTCATGTTTCTCACATATCAGTTTATACTATCAGTAATGGTGGTGTTAAAATTACTGTCTTTCATATGATAAAAATACAATTCCTTTTCATAGCTGTCTTAGCTTATTTTCTGTTCATTTATATGTCTCTTTGCTCTAGGAGAATACCAGATCATGACACTGCAAAGGAATCAACAGAGTGTAGCCAGGGCAGCACTATTTTTTCGAAAAACTTTTTAAGTTAGAGATAACATCTTAGCTAGTGGTTAGTAAATAAAAGATGGTAATGCCACAAGCAGAGGACCTTAACCAATACAGAGATTTGAATGCACTGAAAAATCAGCCATTCTAATTTGCATTTTAAAGTCAGAAGAAAGTAGACTACAGTTACAAAAGCATTCAGGAATTCAGAGATACATGAAGAATACTCCAAATCATTAAAATAGCCTCATGACCAGTTAAAAAGACCAAGAAGGGTGTAGGTTCACTTACTACAAGACCAACTGTACATGTTAAGTACCAACAATCTGCTACAAAATTTCTCTTATTTCGGAAGATGAGCATTCTATCTGACTTCTCTTATTATCTGTACTGCCTCTACATATCGGGACATAACACTTCCATTAGAAACAATGGAAAGATTTCACAAAGAGTTTGTTTTAATATGTACTTTTTAAAGCGCAACTATTTTTTGTATAGCGAAAAGAAGAATTTCCTAACTCCCCCAAAATAAAACATTTTGGATTATCCTGAAATTTAACTTAGCATTCTTTGTAAAGTTTAAATAAACAAGATGCTGAAAGAAATTTCAGGGGAAAAAAGCATATGAACGTGAAGAAGGCTTGATGGCAGACACCAAATTTCTTTTGGCAGAACTCATCCTGAAAGTAATATGATCTCTTATAGGTACAATTTCTCATGGCCTTGTCCAGAAGTGCTATGCCCATGCAAGCATATCTAGCCAAATAAACAGAGAGCATACAGCAACCCCCATACCATCGCTGCAGGAAGAGCTATGCAACTGCTATTTGTAAAAGCATCTTCATTTCATTTTGGAGATCAAAACTCTTGTCCCCTGCCACTTACTGCAACCAAACTATTTCTCTCCAGTTCTTCTCCTGAATATTAACCTTGATCTTGAAGCAAGCATGACTAACTTGGTATGTTGGACATACTCTCTTTTTTTTTCAACCATAAAAAAACCTACATGTAGGAATACATACGAACAAAGGATATTTTCCTTTCCTAGTGGTAGAAGATACACACCAAGTGCGTGTACGTGCAAGAACAGCTACAGAGCTTGCCATGGAAAACACGCATCTGGTGGGAAGGGAAACAGGTAATTACATTATTGTTTATTCTTATTTTATAGCAAAGCTACCTATGTGCCTGCTCTAAATGCACATGCTAGCATAAATCCAGAGGAAATAAGGTTGTTAGGTTTTGCTAAAAGCCCACTAATTTAAGTGATGCTTTCAATGAGATTTGGACCTTTTTTCCATCCTTGCTTGATCCTGTGCTGGTACTGAAATGTTTCCCACTGAAGTACCTACCCAAATCAGGATTCTATCTTTTCTATTTCTTTTCAATTATTCTATGTAACCTCAAGAATGTGTGATAGATTTATGACAATAATCCAGTACGTAGCTAGCTGCTGTATCATTCCATACAACACTGAAATGTTTCCAGAGACAACAAAGAAGTCTAACTTCAAACACTTCCCAAACACAAAACAGAATTGTAGAATCATTTAGGCTGGAAAACACCCTTAAGATCATCGAGTCCAACCATTAACCTAACACTGCCAAGTCCACCACTAAACCACGTCCCTAGGTGCCGCGTTATGTAGGAGAATTTTATCCAGATAGAATGGGAAAGTATCTTTATAGGCCATTGATCTGATTCATTCTGTTGCAGTTTCTCTCTATATCCACAGAGACATGTCATGCTCCCACTCGTCATATCAAGATAAAAAAAAGAAATTAAGCCCATACGCAGCATGTCTGTCCCCCAAAATGAGTAGGTGGTTCCAGAAATAACGTAAAAGCGTATATCAGTTGCTAAAGACACTGAGGCCTTGATGGCTCCTGTACTGGCTCTAGCAAGTTTCCAAAGAGCTACCCTTCTGTATTTCTAAGAATAACACTCCTGCATAATTTAAATAAGCACTATAAATTGTTGTTTAAATTACATGAGAATCTGAGATAAGGTTGGCAAAAGATCCAGAAAGAGCCCTTGAGTGTCAGATTAACACAGCAGGCAAGAGACAAAACCAGGCACCTTCTTTTCTTTTTGACTAAAAATCTTACTGAAACTCAAAGCTTCTCTAATTCATGACCTTCCATTTCAATGAAGAACAAGCAATCTGCAATCTTCTGCTACAATTGATCAGCGTTTAAAATGAACAAATTGTAGATTAATATAATATACTCGGGTTAGAAAAGCAAGATCTTGAAGAGCATTCTTCAAAGCAGACCCCTCGCTTCCACAAAGATGGATAATTTAATCTTTGTCATTGGCCTATCTCTGTCAAAGAGAACAATGGATAGTCTATTCGCAATTGATGACTATATAGAAATTAATATTAGTAAAAGGTGTCCATTTAGTGTCTCACCTTCTGCGCTAAAGGTGACATCCATGATGGATGCATCCCAAGACAATGGATTTATCTTTAAAATGGAGTAATTACACAGTGGATGCATGGGTGACATAATGACATTGTGGTTTTATATTAATAAAAGAAAGAAATATTCCATTTGAAGAAGGAAAAAAAATATGACTAACATGGTCATTTATGAGATTTTGGCAGCTACTTTGTAACTGCAACAAGCACTTTTGAGTTGCTCAGTTATAAATTAGAGTCCTACACAGTTTAAGTAATTCACAATTAGCTCTCATGTGACAAACCCCAGCTTACAAAATGTAAGGTACCCATGGACTCCTCAATCTCTCACCTTCGTATGGGGTCCTTTAACATAGGTGGCTCCAAGTTACAGAAATAAGCAGTAAGGTAGATGAGATTTGAGGGCAGGAATAAAAGGATGTGACTTTACTTCCAGCTCTACCACTGACCACCGGCCCCTCTCAGGGCCACTTTTTCCTGTTTAGCGAGCAAATATCTCAGTGCTCCCTCTGCTGTCCTGCAAAATCCAGCCTTGCCGCAGAGAAGCATTCAGAAAACAACCCGTCACTGCGGGAACTGCGAGGAAACTAATTTGGCTCACATATTCTATGAAAACAGGCCTCAGGTTGCCAACAGCAGCTGTTCATAGTGCTACTTATTACTGCATCGTGCTAATGCTTGGAAGAACGACATCCATTTGGTGAGGTGTAGCTGGCCTTAGCAAAGTTTGTGGGTTTTTTTTTTTTCCACCCATTACTAAAATATTTCTTATGCCCTGTATCCCATGTTTCAGTGTGGTCCATATTACTGTTTTCTGAAAACTCATAACGGAATTCAAAATGCAGTATCTCATATAGAAAATTTTAAATTCTTTTGTTTTGAAGCTTTCTTTAAAACAGAAAGCTGAACTTTGAACTAAACCTCAAGCTATTTTTATGTTGGTTCCATAAAAAGTATAATTTGAAATAAATAAGATTTGCTAATTTCCCCAACTTTATCCTCAAGAATAACCATCAAGCTGAAACTAAGACCCTCACTATTTGTACAGTCCCCAGTAATCTCTGGGACTTTAAGAAGTTTAAAATGCAGTCTTTGGCAGACATTTTCATCACTGGAATCTTTTAGATTCAGGTTTTAATGGGGAGGTTTTATTCTTTTATATATATAAAAATAAAACATTCTCAATCCCAGTATTTTAAAACCTTAAATAATCAAAAGCAAACAAAAATGAGTGCTCTTGTCAGGACTGATTATAATTTCGTTCAAATTAAATATTTATTAAAAAGCCAGAAGAAGTTCATGTTGTATTAAGCAAGAAGCCAAAATTCACACTCTAACTATGCTGAGGCTTCAGTGAGAATTAACAGCAAAGATTAGATGCCAAAATCATGGAATTCTGAAGGATAAAGAACAATATAAGGTTTCTTTTTAATAATATATCATACGTGGGTTAGCTCTCATTTATGCACCAAACTATAAGAGTTCAAGAATGGATAGTAGCACACAAAAATTAATTTAAGTTTTCATTATAAGGTACAGCAGAAAGAAAATGTCATTTTGTACACGCCAGTCAAACTGATTGATACTGCTTAATAAGCTGCTGTTCAGCTACGAAGGTTTACCTACACAGTCAGTCTTTATAACAAACTTCTGAAACTGTTTTCTCTAGAGAGCTCCCATTCCCAACTCCTAAATTCTATTAAAAAGGCAGCTAAAAACATTAAATACTTTTCCAACTTCTACTCTTCTATTAATCCACAGCTACAGCCGCCACAGGGGTTTTATGAGTTAGGCAGTGAGATGGGAGAGGACCACGAGAAGCTACATTATGATGTATCCCACAGATTTAAGAAGATTTCTTAAATCTTCTAAATTTAAGAAAAGAACAAATACTGGCTTCGAGTTTAAAGCAAAGTTTCCATACCATTTCTCTTTTTAATTTTAATTAATTTGCTGATCCATGCTTCATATACTTTGCTTTCAAGGCTGACTGTTAATTTAGTAAAGGACATACCTTGAACTGCTCAAAGAGAAAATGTTTCCAGCACCAGTTAGACATTCAGCCACCTCTTCCCAGGTCGTCGGGCTGGAAGCTAGTGACTAAACCTATCAGCTGACTTGAGCTTTCTGACTTGGTAGGCAGGGGAATTTTCTTGCAGGTTTTTCCTGAAATGCAGTTCAGGAAGAACAATATGTAACAAGACCAACAGGAGTGATCTGGTGTTTCTCCAAACAAATTTTCAATTTCTTCATGCGAACAAACTTAAATTTGAAATGTTATCTAGAGAGGGCTCTCCTACTTTCAATCCATTCATAATCCTATTAATGCCAGCATTTAAATGCCAAGAAGTGGTTCAGGTCTTTAAAGGAGACACTCAGTAACTAGAAAGCAATTTGCAAAGACAATTCTGTTAAGATTATGAACTACAAAATATATCCAAATAAAATGGTTTGTACAGCTGTAAGCAATAACTAAAACGGCCATACTAAAGGTATACGAGAAGCGTTGAGTTATTTGAGGGAATATTTGAACAGCTTATAAATTCTGGTTAAAATTATGCTGCTGTTATTGTGAAAGTAGCACATCATGGCCTAATGATGCAGGAAAAACTGTGCCATCATGTGAGAAGAGAGGAACAAAGCTTTACAGCAGGCAAAAATCAATGTAGCTGAAGGATCAGCCAAGGTTGAACTAGTACAACTACAGGAAAACTAAGAGATGAAAGCCAGGATTGCATAATTAGCATCTTTTTTTCTCACCCCCCCCAGTCTCTCCTTCTCCAGAAGATGAAGGATTTTGCTCCCAGGCCATGATCCTACGTATTTTCAGAAGCAGCCTCCTCCTCAAAGTGATCCCAGAACTCAGAGAGGTACAAGCAACTCCACACAACTGTTTCTTATCTATGAAGTTTTATATGCCCAGTGTCAGAGGCAAGATTTTAACATTTAGAAAGTGGAACCAAGGTTAAGGCTGGGATTTTAAGACCTAAGGAACTTAGGCTTTAAAGTTCTTTTGAATCAATTCAATTTAATGATAAAGTTAAAAGTATCCCCCTCAGAACATCCATTCTTTTGAGAATTTTCTTTACCTGAAGCCTATTTTGCCCCTTTTAAACACTCTAACCAGAAGGCACCATTACAATATCAGTCTTTCAGATATTCCTTACTTTTGCACCACACATTTATCTGATGACTTGACTCTGCAGCCTCCAACCACGATTTCATGTTTACTGGGATTGTTTGTTTGTTCTTCCCTCTTACAGTCACCTACCGAAAAATATGGAAATCGCTAGAAGAAAGCTGATTATTTTTTATTATTATTTAAATGTAATTTTCTGGATTTTAATGAATTAGTCTGTTTATTTAAACAACGTGCTTCTGCAGATGTTTATGGTACGGCTGGTAGGATGCAAAGTGCCTAGGAGACCCTGCCTTTTGTGTACAGTTGGACTATAAAATTTATTACTTTTTCACAATGCAAAACAGCTTTGTTTTATTTGCAAAATAAATATATCAAACAAGACTGATCTTTAGCTCATCTTTTCACTGGATTTTATTCTTAGCCTTTTTTCCACTGTACAGGGAAAAATGGTACTGAAACACATTTAAAGACTAGGATTAAGATGACAGCGTTGACTCTCGTCTCTGAGTGCCATTATGGAGCCTGGCATAGTGCTGGGGTGCAACTTGCCAGTGGAGAAGGCAAGAACTTTGTTTCCCCTTCCATGCTCCAAGGCCACTGCTGTCTGTTTGGACATTTAAGGGCTGAACATTTTGAGAGGCCTTCCCAGCACTGGCCATAAACAGACAACCACATCCTCCAGACTACACTATTCAATGGTCCTGCTTCTTCCACTTGGGCAAACTCCTCGGTATGCGGCCAACGCACCTCCTTTAACAACGCATGTGACAGCTTTCAGAAGCCTTCTATGCTACATTCATTTTACTTGGAGCTTAGGTCTGGTGCACAAACACTCTCTGGGCCTATTCTCAAAGATCTACAGGTCTTGGGCAACCATGGCTGCAAATGTTGCTACTTAAGTCATACAAGTGGTTCAAGCTGCCTCATTATGTCCAAGAGACTACAGGCTGCATCCACCTTGGCTTTATATCACACTCAGTCCCTTGTAACAGTACAAAGCACTAAACCAAAATGGTAATGATTTACACTCACTTTACCCCAGTGTAATCAACAGAATGAGGTTTAACACTATGAAAAATCAGGGCCTGGTTCTTTTTTAAATTCTATTTTCAGCCAAAAAGACAGCCACTGGGAAAAATTCAGTCACTGATGAAGTTCTGCAGTCTCATTTTATTCACTCCCTTCAAAAGTTTTAATAAAGTTGTAGTTATCACAAACATTTGCCCCACAGAGACTTTTCTGCTTTGAAGAAACAGCAAAGTCCTCCCAGGCTGACTCTTACCCTGGTATTTCATATGAACATATAAAGTGCAATCTGTGACACAGCACCAAGGGTCATTTAGAGGTCTTGTGCCATGTTGAACTAATTATAAAAAAATTGGCAAGAAAGTAACACATGACAGTTTTATATATTTCAGAGATACCTTCTGCAGAACACTGAGAAAGGTCCAACAAAACAAAAAAAACCAATGACATAAGTCTATAAAGAAAATCTGACTTTTTTATTTCTCAAGTTTGTAATGATTACTTTTTCGCTGTTATGAACACTACAAACTTTTGGGCAGCTTCTGATCTAAGCAGCGTACTCTTATTATCATTAGCAGATTGATATACCCACTCTATCACCAACTACAATCTTTCTAATGTTCCAGGCATGCTGGATACAACTGGACATAATTCCCACTGACTTCACCTTAGCAAGGGTAAAGGTAGAAAGAAAAAAGCATCGCTCTTTGTCATTTCCAAGTACATTCCCTCTCCCCCAACCCCACTGTTAGAAAAATCAAGTCTGGCATCCCTGATGGCTCTGTGCTGGTAGTTTTGGTTACTTCCTCTACAACTAAATCTTTCCACACTTCATGGCCAGGCAGGGCAAATACTTTTTGTCAAAACACCGTATTTTACCTACTTGCTTTGTTTTACTCTCATTTAAAATCTGTGTTTCTTTAAAGTAAGCATCACACATAAAGCTACAGTTTAAGCAGGCGGCCTCACTGCTCAGTGTGTAAAAGGCAGCCAGCTGTAAAGCGAGCACATGGCCGCTGTTCGAGGAGCTGCCTGGCCCTGCTGCCAGGTTTTGCTGTTAACATCTTCCTGGACAGATGACCGCTGGGTTAGGAGCTGCACAGCTTGGGTCTGCGGTGTCTCAGTGCCTGAGTCAAAGCACCTGTCCACGTTAAGGCAGCCTTCCCTGTCTCCAGGGCAGTCGGTTGGGTGCTGCTCACAATTTAGTATGTCACCCGAATACTCAGATCTTCTCCAGTAATAATCACAGACATATGCCTTTTGTAGGCAATTGCAAACAGGTTAGTTTAATGGTCTTCAATCTTCTGATTTGCAAACATGAATATATTTTTCAACTGAGATCCAGATACCGGAAAAATTATGCTTTGAATTTGTCGTTTTAGTTATTCTTTGTAAGCATTCTAGAGGTGACCCATATCAGACAGAAAACCACCAATTATATGTCTTTTATATATACAGTCTTGTGAACAAGTATTTTCAGAGACTAAAAACTTCAAATGCAAACAAACTGCCAAGCCTGTCTCAAAAACAGAAGGAGTGGTAATTAGTCTGGCCTAAACATCAGCACTTAAGATTTTAACGCCGAAGAATAAAAACATCCCTGTTTCTCAGTGAAAATTAAATTAATATCTCATACCAGTTTCAGTAGAAAAAAAGACTTACTTCAAAACTTAAAGTACTAGTTAGCTGGGAACATAGATCTCTTAAAATAGGCTTGAGCTTTTCAACAGAAATATTCATGAAACTGTAAATGCCCCACCAGCTTTGCAGTTGTACAGGCTGACAGCAGAAAGTGAACATTCTACGATGGAAGGAAAAATAAGGTATTTTATATGGGACAGATGTTAAGATGTGGCAGCCTTTTCCCCTGTGATCATGTTCGCTTTTATATCAAGCACCAGGCAAGCCAGCCTTTCTGAATATTGCTCAAAGCCCCTCCTCGGCCTACTGCTACATCTGCCATCCAGAACAGTCAGCACCTCGGCAACTATCCATCCGAGTCATAAAAATTCACATATTTCACATTTTCAATCCCACCAGAATGTACAAGTTACATACAGATGGTTAGAGGAACCCAACAAATGAGACACCCGGGTCAATAAACCAGAAAGCAAACCAACCCCCAGAGAGGAATGTTTCTTTTCACCACTTTCATAGAAATTTCCCCATCCTTGAATCTTTGTATTTTAATGGATGTGATTATATACACAACATGAAGCCGTACATCCATAAGAGAAGTAATAGTTGTAGAAAAACAATACTGGGCTAGCTGATAGACATGAAGGAAGTGGACAGTCTATTGGATGCCCATTTATCTCCTGATGTTTTATACCTTTGAACTGAGTGACAACACTACTGATACACAGCTATAGAGCATACTGAACTCAGGGTGAAATGGTGATAGTAGGAACCCAGTGCTGATCAGAGCACCGATGACCTGCAACTGCCCTTTCCACTCTCCTTCAATATTTCGACCCAGACCAGTGTTCAGATACAGAGCACGAAAAGGATTTACTCAATATGGAAATATATGCGTGATTCGCAGAAAGATCAATGACGTCATATATAGACACTAATTTCTCTGACAAATAATGCTAGTAGGGGCAAGCCAAAGGAAGTGATTGTACATACGTTATGACTGAATTCAAACCAAACATTTGATGGCTGAGCAATTTTTTGGCATCGCCTGACCAAGAGGAGCAAAAGCCAAAGTGCCAGAGGTCGCCTATTCTGAGATGGCGCCTATTCCAAAATTGCCTTCCTGCTCCAAGGCTGAAAGGCTACACACCTTTCTTTTGGCTACTTGTGCAAATCGCATCTCATTGCTGCATTATGCTAATAATAAAGCAGTACCTGTACAGCCTTTAGACCTCACAGCTTCACGACAATGTTAATTATGAAAGACACTAACAATTCAACTGGACCTTATAAACCTTATTTATGTCCATTTTGTTACTAGCTAGAAAGGCTTTTGGTTTACTTGATGAAGATCATTTGATGCAGTGTTTGCATTGCTCAGAAAGGCCACATCAACCAGCACTTTTACGAAATCAGTGACAATCCTCCTAACACGGAGGAGAAAACAACCTTCAGTTAAGACCTGTGATTCACCATCCAATTTTACTTTTTCTAGTGGACTGTTAACATGCGAGACACAGATACGGCAGTCAGACAGGGAAGAAAAAAGCCAGGAGCATGTGTGGAAATGCGACAGGTACAATTACACTGAAGGAAACATTCAGATTTGTAGCATTTGTGGAAAGCTCATTTTCACTTTGCTGGTTCCTTTCAGCAAGACTGCCTGTATAGAAACGAAACTTCAAATGAGGTATAGACCCAAGCAGACAGGGGTAGCTCAGATAAATACGAAAGCTACGTGCAAATATTCATCCTAAAGTTGCAATGGGGAAATGAGATTTCTTTTCCCAATGATCCCATAAAAAACAAAAGGGTTTCTCCTCTGAGGACCAGGTGCCCATCCTTATGTTTTACTTGTTAATAAAAACACTGAAGGCTTCATATAACTATCAGTTGCAAGTAAACCGGTGCCTTTAACATTTCAAATATATGTATGAGACTTGACCTGAATGTTATCACAGTCAACTCTTTTATGTTTCCAATTTCATTTAACTTTCATACAGAATAAAAGACACGAGCATATAAATACAGAAGTGTACTATTAAATTCATAAAATATTATGCTCACTTTTGGCTGGGTAACATCAAGTGCAAAGCTATAAAAATTGAATTAAGACAAATTTAAAATGTTCTTTGTTTTTCTGTTGTTTTAATTTCCATTTTTCATGTTTTTTCCAGAGGCTGGTTTTAGCCTATTACACACAATACCTGTCTGTTTCTTGCCCTGTCAATCATTTGGCCACATATTTTACTGTTCATTGATGCTTGCAGATCTTAAGGCTTTGCATTTTGCAGCAAGCAATATCTATTTGTATATCTTAAAAAAATAAGTCTTTCATAGACATGTGCTCTAGTTAAATCAGAGATATAAATACTAAAATTTCTGCTAGCTTTGTGCAGCAGGTTGCAGCATGGGAGTTCTTCAGACACTAATGGGAAGCTGGTGGCAAGCCCCGCAACCATTACCCGCAGCAGATCAACATTTTTAAACACATCGCTTCTTTTCCAGTCATTAATGTCTTCTTAAAACAACATCACGCTTTGTTTTCTTGATCAAAGCCACAGACTTAGGAGTCTGAAAATAAATTTCACTTTGGTGTTTTTCGTTCAAAACTCGTCAGTCGCATAAGCAGGCTAATTGTTGGTGATCTATCACGACGGATCGCGCCCATCCATGCAAATTGGCTAGATAGCCAGTTTCCCACTCATTCAAAGGAATCATTCTGCCCCACACACACCAGCACCACATGCTCACACACGGGTGAGAGCTAGATGGACCTAAGTGTTCACACGCGAGTGTCGATGCTGGGGTGCAGGGCCGGGAGCAGCCGTTTGGCTGGGGCTCGGCAGACGCCCACTGTTTCACTGGCACCTCGCACCGCCTGCCCAGCGCGTCACCACAGGCCACACAGACACGCTGAACTCCTCTGGAACAGCACACTGCAGCTCTGAAGGACTACCTTGCAAACTCGTTGCGGCTGTATGACCTGCTCATCCATTTCCTACCCCAGCAGCTGCATCTATAACACCTTTACAAGCAGATCATTATTCACTAGTTTACTAAAGCACTTCTCCCCATTTCTAGGGCACGAGCATCTTGCTTCTGGGCTTCAGTGGCAGTTTTGTTTGAGTAAAGGCATAGTATCCCCCGACTACTTCAAGAGCTCAGGTATTTCTCTTCAAACAAATTACAGCTCTGACTTAGTTTAAAAAAAAAGTGGACAGAATTAAACTACCCATTTATTTGCATAATTTATAAATTCTTTGTTTCCTGTTTGTTTCTTCTCTTCCGTGGTACACAGAAGAAAGACTCTACATTATGTAAATTAGGGCAGAGTTTGATATTCCAGAAAAAGGTAGATTCCTTCAGCTGGGGAAGGAAAAAAGCTATCAGTGAAATTACTAAACACAGCTGATCTCCTGTTAAATCCCTATGCAGTCATATTAGAACAAATAGCCGATTAATTATATTCTTGTGTGCTGTGATCCAGAATACTTTATTTATCGCCTTAAACTGCATCTACAGCTAGACATCTAATGAGCAGTAGCTTTTCCCTGTAATACAGATAATCTCTTTGCAGAGAATTAGTTCTTGGAAAGTAGAAATGCACCTTTCCTCAAATTCCGTTTTATACTTTCAATTCCCAGGAGAATGTGGAGTGGATCAGAAGGAAGGAAGGGAAGAGGGAAAGACAGATTAAGGATGTTACAGTAATATTCTTTTGTTCAACATCTGCACACTAGAGAGATTACACAATCTTCAGCAGATCAGCAAAAGAAGATTTGAAGCGACGCGTGCTAAACCTTCTGAGCAACTGAAACACTCTGCCTTCTTCCTTACCGCCCACGCCAACCTTTCCAGGTCCACAGCTGAGAAATATTCCAAATCCCACCTAGCTGTTAGGATATTCTTTACATCTTTGAAAAACCACTGAATGCCACACACCCACAACCTGGGAGTAAACACGGTGTTAGCAGCACAGACTCTCAAAAACGCCCGGCATCTGCTGGGAGAAGACTCCAACAAGACCAAGTAACGTTCTGGGAAGAATTTTAAAAAGCCACAAAGCACAGCTAGCATCTTTTCTTGCATCATAAACCTAGACCATTTAACACAGAAACACAAGTTTCCATGATTCTCATCAGCAACACAGTCCATCCAGAAAATAAAAAATGTTTGAGCTCATTAAATCAGTGGAGAAGCCCCAAAGCTTCTGCTTCCCCAACTGTGCAGTGAACATGGAGACAACAAATGTTTTATACCCCCCTAAAATAGGAGAGGTATAGCTGACACTGCACAAGAGTTGTGGGATAACACTGACCAGGAGACATTTATTGTGTCAAAACCAATTTTCTAGCATACTCCTGATGAATCGATCAGCCGATGCTGACGAATACTACAGCTGCCATTTGCCTGACACTTGGCACTACAGGCAGGAGCCCTTGGCTGATGCACCAAGAGGCACGTGAATTAATACGGGATGTCTCTTCTCTCCATCACATCTAATGTTAATTTGCTTGTTCTGTATTCTATGTTTACAGCAACATCACTGGTCTGAATGGCACAGAACAGCCCTCGAGCTTCATATTCCCACCAGCACCTCCTTGTTGGTGAGAACAAGGTCCAGCATAGCACCTCTCCTCATGGCCTCCTCTATCACTTGGAGAAGGAAGTTATCACCAACGCAGTCCAGAATCCTCCTGGATCGCTTATGCCCTGCTGTGTTGTGTATGGTAGAGGTGGGCACATGGAGGTCATGAGCTTACATAGGGCCCACCTGTATGCTGAGGTCATAAGGACATAGCTAAAGAAAATGAGATTGGTTTTTAGGGGAAAAACAATTGAGGTTTCCGGGATGATCTGCCATAACTCCGGACAACAGGCTACACGGTAATCCTGTGGTAGGCTGCTCTGGATCTCAGGGGGTCATTCTCCCTCCTTCACTGCCCAAGTGCTGCAGTCCCAGCAGCAGGGATGAACAGTTTGTGCAGAAATCTCAGTGCATTCAGCTGTAGTGGGATGAACCCCTATTTGTGTATCACTGCAGTAGATCAGGCCATGATACATCAGTGTAGTGACCCCACTTTCCTTAAGCCTCCTAAAAAGACATGCCCTAAAGAGAGACAAGATCGATTTTACTACTTGCCTCCAAATCCGTTGATTGTATTCTTACAGCATATTAATAAAGTATAATTCTACTGAGAACCAATTCCCCAAGATTTACCTTGCAAATAGCCCTTTTGCTAAATTTCTTGTGACTTTTGTATTTGCCATCTAACATTTCACATCTGACAAAAAAAAAATGTGCTACAGTGATCTGATGCATAGTAATGTGGTGTGAAGCAATGAGAGTCAATTTGCCAGGCAGCACTGAGACATAATGTGGAGGAACACTCTGTCGATTCAGAGTGAATCAAAATGCCTAAGCTTTCTCTTTTGCGATACTTGCAAATCGCCGAATAACGTGGTTCACTGACCAAGTGAATTATTTTCAAGGAGTTTGGCACATCTTTAATTACAAGATATGTAAAGATGAAATGGAAACACGCTGTGCATATTTCTTTATGGCTGTTGAACTTTTCTTATGGAAAAGCACTTGTTTTTATTCAACTGTCTCTAGAAGGCATAAAATGTACAAGCTATAGGTTGACAATATATTTCTCAATGCATATAACTTAGCAGCTGAGCTACCTTATAAGGTATAAATCAACTGTGTATACATATTGTACCTACACACACAAAGCTACGTATGCATAAAAACATAAATATGCAGAAAATAGATTTCTTCCTATTACAGATGTCTTTAAATTTAGGCAGCATACCAACAGTATTATAATGTTTCTCTCGCGACTGAGGAAGACAAAAAACACTCATATCAGGCCCTCTTTACTAAAGATTTATGTGTCCTTTATTCTTCAAAAATCAAGAATTTGCATGCTGACAGTGATTATGTAAATGCCCTGTTTTGAGAATCAGGTCCCAGAGGATTCCCCAGCTGAAAGCAATTCTCCTTTAAAGGTTTCATCATGGTCCAAATCAGTGGTTCTTAAGATACCATTTTCAGTAATGCAATAAATACCCTGTGAGATGATTGCCATTTGCTTGCCTCAGAAGCAGTGAGCCCTTCTTGCTTCGCAAGAGCAGCCCCCAGTGCAGGGTCTCTGTCTGCTGATTTTGAAGGGCTGTGGCAGATGACATGGATCCTTTAAACCTCCACTCTGGATAAAGCGTTGCAGTCTCGACTCAACTCACCAAAATTCATAGCCAACTCTGCTTGGAGTAGGAGGTGGGTCTAGATGACCTCCTGAGGTCCCCTTTAACCCAAATTATTCCATGATTCTGCAGTCCTCAATAGCTGAGCCTTCCAGGCTGGGGGCAGACACACTGCAGAAACACCTATCTAGTAATATTCTGGCTTCACCCTGGGCAGCTGGGCTATCTTGATCATTTCAGTCAGGGCTGCTTGGTTTTAGCTAAAGCGAAGATTCAAAACACGCATGCCATCAGTGTTACTGAAGCGTGCCTTAAATTTGGTAACAAATATTACGAAAGAAGAGTGGTTTCTCCGCACATGTTCTGTGAGAGGTGCTGTGCTTGGAAATGCCAAGAATTTACCATCAAGGCTTTATCCTAACCTAAATGCTTATAAGCAGAAATAGATGGAGATCCAAAGTGCTGCTGAATTCTGTGTACTTTAGCCCAAATTCGCATTCTAAGAAACTATTTTTCTACAAAAAATTTGATGCAACAAATGTGAGCTTTTTTCATACTTAAAGCATCTAATATGACAATGGACCTCTGAAATTTACCCTACCTTCAACAGAAAGATCAGTAGGAAGATAAGGGACACTAGAATGAATTATGAAACTGTTACATGCTAATTTGACTGACCTATTACAAAATTCCTTCGTTTGTTCAGGTAGCCAGAACTTGGAAGGGAAGTACAGCACCAGTTCACCTCAGTCCACAGACTGAACAAATCCCCATCCCTCTTGTTTTTACACACCAGCACACTCTGTTAACCAGAACGCAGAATCTAGGTGGTGTGTTTTATCTATTAAAACCATTTCCCTGCCACTCATCTCACTTAAAAAATATTTAAAAATAAATAAAATAATCAAAAATTCCAACAAGCAAACTACTATTCTCCACTACCGAAACATCAAACTCTAGTTTTAAGGCAGGATAGAAAGAATGAACTAAAAAACCAAGCTCAATAGACTGTTCTGCTTCCACAGCTTTGCCTCTCTAAGCACCCAGTCCCACAGACCAGAACACGCAGACCCCAGCCAGGAACTTTAGCGAACAACAAGCTCTTACACAGGCTTCTGCGGCACTGCCTGGAGAACACACACATCTAGCAGCTGTCATCACACAGAACTGCCGGCACAGACCATGCGGGATCGACGGCAAGGAAGCGGCTCAGCACCACCTCATACCTTCACTGCCTGCCTTGCTGCAAACCGAGGTACGCCTTCAGCGCACAGCATGCACCAAAGCACGTCGAGACTATTTGCATCAAGAACAAATTAAACACAGGATGGACAGGGACAAGCAGGTTCACAGTTGCCGAGACACACACCAGCCAGCTTTAATATCGCTTGGGTCCAGTTACACACGTAGTCATGCCCATAAGGAGCTCAGCATAGTTTCATTGCTTGCATATATTCCTACTCTAACAATTACATTGCAGTGATTGCACAGTGTAATTAGGTTAATGCTGGCTTGAATAAGCCTGGAGCTAGCACGTGATGGTGTCATGCACAGTGAAGGCACCACACCTTCCAGGAACTCAGCATCCAAGGATGGACACTCTGCCTGGAACACTACTCTTGTCCTGTTGAGAAAGCTTTGGGCTTGGAAACATAATTTGGCCAGCATAGTGAGTGTGCTCAGCAATAGAAAACAGATTACAAGCTTTATTTCTCAAGCAGATTATACTGTTTCTAAGTAAGGATACCCAGCATTAGGTGTTTCAGACAAAGACCCCAGAAGTCAGAGAGCAGCAGGACAGTGTAGTGACAATGTAGTCCACCAGCCTCTAGATCCAGAGCAGAGCAGACCTGCTTGGTGTGCAGCCCACCACACTGCCGTGCAGCTCAGCCCCATCCCGGGACGCAAACAAGAGCGCATCATCTCCTTGTGTGCTTTGATTTCTTTTGGAAAGAAACCAAGGTGCAGAGAGGCAGGAAACCACAACATGCTCCCAGGGGTGCTGCAGGCTGGATGGGCAGAGGCCCAAGATCACAGGGCTTACTCGAAAACCTGCGCTTCCCTCTGCGCAGGCACAACCACGTGGACCTGGTGCTATTTCAAGGAATCCTTTTATTCCACCAGCTGCTGCTACTGAGGTCTGAAACTGAGACCCAGTATGTGATCTCATGGATGAGTGCAAAGCTTACTGTCTTAACAGAGGAGAAGAAAGGCTCTGTTTAGTTGTGCCAGAATAAATGAAGTGCAAAGGTAGCTGGGATGCCTCTTGAAGCTGTTTAGTGCTGGCAGTCAATTTGAATCACTCTGAAGCAAAGCTTATGATTTCTTAGGGAAAGCACTATGCCTCATTTACTTTATTTTTGTGCTTCTGTGATCCTGGGCTGCTCTGCACTGCAAGGACATGGGCTGGCTGCCTGTTTCCTCGGGCTGTTTTCTGCACACAGCAGCACGAGGATCTTTCCCCAAGTGGACACGGGGCTTTTCAGACACGCCAGGCTTCTCCGACAGCCGAGGCAGTCTGCGAGGGGCCGGGGCTGAGGGGCTCGCCCCTGCTATTACATCGCAGTTTTTCAAACGGGTCATCTGGAAATGTCACTCCAGCTGGGCGACTGCTGGGTTCAGATGGGGAAAAAAAGAGAAGAAAGAAAAACCAACAGCAGTGTGGGACAGTGGCCAAGAGTTCAGATGAATTTATACTTTACCATTTAAAGACAATTTTTCAAAACTGTTGCAATATCTATCTGCCAGGAAACTAAAAGAAACTGTTTTGAGAAAACTGCTTGTTTACGTTTTAAAATTCAGATTTATAACAAATAACCAAGCCCCAGGCAGAATACAAGCCTGTACCTCTTCATTTAAGAAATTAATCAGTGCATATTTTTTTTTAATTCATCTGCATAAAACCTCGGGGTTTGGATCCTACTAGCTGCACATGGGACTCAGTGAGACAGCAGCCATAACCACTTTGAAAAAGTATCAGTAAGCACTGAAATAACAAAAAAACAGTCCCTCTCTGTACTTCAGTCTACTTCAGGAATTTCTGTAGGAGATGACGCAAAAACAATTTCACACAGGAGAACACCCCAAACCCCTCTGCCTCAGCCTCCATGGTGAGCACCAGTAACAACCAAAATGCATCCTCTCCTTTTCACAAATGAACGGTGAACAATTACTGGGAAAAATAAATTCTTTCATCAATAACGATCCGTCAGATATGCCGCCTCCTTTCTTTCTTCCTGTAATTAATTTGTAAAATTAACAGCACCACGTACATAGCCTCCTAGAAAAATGATAGCTCCCACTGCCCTAGATAGGAGCCACTGCACTGGATGCTGGCAACGATCACCATTTCATGCACGTTATTTCCGTTTGCAGAAGGCTGACGCCAATGCACACATGCAAGCTTATGTGAAAAGTTCCACTGAAAAAAAGAATTAAAGAAAACAAACCAGAAAAGTTGTCATATGATGTTGATTTCTTTGCCACCTTTTGCGCTAAAGAAAATAAACCATCTACTGAGTTGACGTTTGCTACCAATAAGTGGGGCTAATTAATGGCAGACTGCTGAGAAACTGAGAAGCATTCCTCATCAGAATAGGAAAGAAGCCCAAGCTGGCTTCTCATGTTTAAAGTTACTTGCAGGAAACTACCTAGGCCAGCCAGAGCTGCAAACCCTGCTTGTCTTTCAGAAAGAGGAGGAAAAAAACCACGTTAACACTAGTTTTACTCCAAGTAATGCCAGGACCCATATGAAGGTACATTAAGAGCATTTGTGTGAAAGCAGCATGACACTTCCACTTCTCTGAAACAGATTTTCTTCCCAGTACTGGTGGGTAACACGAAGTGCAAAGAAATTTAAAAAAATGTTAATCCAAAGGATTTTTTAGGAGGTTGAAAATATATACAGATGATGTTATATTTAGCTTTTAATCAGTCTGCCAACCAGCGCAAGTGCCCCCTGGCTTCAATGCTGCTTAAAACCTGTACATTTGTCAATGATTCCTGGTAAACAATGGAATCTGGTACGATAACTTGGAAGTTACACAAATCAGTTATTTACAGGTAGGGTAAAATCCTGTCCTTATTAACTATACAAAGCTCTTGCCAAAAAAAAAAAAAAAAAGTAGGACAGACTATTTAATTAAACTGGTTGTGTCCTATCATCCAGAAGCTCAGGTTTATAAAGTAAAGATTAAAATCAAATTAATGAGTCTTACGGCTGATTTGCCTTCCCACGGTTTGTCAGCACTGCGAATAGAGTTCTTCTCTCCCTGCAAGAAAATGCATTTTTCGTAGTTCCTACATCTAAATCTTTGGTACAGAAAACTCTGCCATCAGCACTGCGTCAGGCTGTGGTGAAGAGAACCACCGTGGTACCAAGATGTTGCAGGCATATAAGAACTTGTTTGGGACAATTTTGTTTTGTTTGTTCGTTCAAAGGGAGAGATGCAAGAATTTCAGAAGAAAAGTCTGCTAACATAGATCAGTCACCATCAAACCACCGGGCACCAAAGATCCCCGTTTCCTCTGGCTTTCAACGGAAAGAAAGCATTAACTCCCCAGACTTGCCCTTCTCTATTTCCTAAAAGAGTAGTACTAACAAAACTAGAACTATCGTTCTGGAGTGCAGGGAAATAAACTAATACTAAAACCAGGTTTCTCTCCACAAGGTAATGCATGTGACTTCTTTCAGGGGAGGATTAACTTCTTCACGCTCAAAGAAAACTAGGGCAAGCAGAAACGCAAGCATGGAAATCTAAAAATATTCTCTTAGTCCACAGAAAAGTAATTCTATATGAAATCTATGGGATTGGAAATAGAACATCTCCAAAAGAAACTTGCACACATCGGAGACATGAGAAGAAATATTTCTTTAAAATGTAAGTGTGGCTTGAAACCCATAGCTACATTATGTTCAAAAATCAAAATAGTTATGACTGAGCAAAATATTATTTTGAAGGACCCTAAACAGCTTTCCACACCCTACACATAAATAGACCCTGTCAGTCAAGGAATGCCTCCAACACCACGGTGAAGCCTTGCAGACATTTTAAGCCCACAGCGAAGGGCTGTGTGGCCCTTCCACAGCTGTGTGGTGAGCACATTTTTGCAGACGTTGAAGGAAAAGAGGGCATATAAAATGACAGGAGACTTCCTTAAAAATGAATTTTAGGTGGAGGTGCAAAGACAAAGTTCATCACATTCAAAGACTCACATATGTATCGCTCTAGACAGTAGCTGGAAAAGCAACAAACAGATAAAGGATCTCTACCTTTCCAGCTGATATACTGGGGAAAATAAACTATTTGAGAATGAACGATGCCAGACTGAATGTCTCAGAACTAATATCTCATGCCACTAAAAACTCACTTCAAGCAACATGCACTTTCCTGTGGGAGACAGAGTGATGCAGGGTACAGTTTGCTGGAAATGACAGGTTTTGCCATAGACAGAAAGCCCAGTTGTGATTAACTTGGAGCTTTATGCAACTCAAGACTGAGTTTTGTCACAAAGGAAAATGGTGTTCTGGTTTTAATCTGTCTAATTTCTAGTTTAATAGTTTTCCCCTTGAAATAACTTTTCAGTAGATTCCTGGAGCAGGTGTTATCTTTCCTCCATAAACCTTGAGATAATGTAACTATAATGATTTTCCAAATAAAAAGTGAAAGGCTATCAGAACAAATATCTCCATTTTTATTCCATTGAGATATTATTATGGTGATGGTAATAATTCCACAGAGGAATTACTTAGAATACACACTGAGCTCTGACCTGACCCAGCTATAACTCAGATGATACCTTTCCTAAGTTGGAAGAATTTATTTTCATTTTCAACTGATCTCATCTAATCAAAATGCTTCATTGTGACAAAGAGTTCATTGTTCCTGTGCAAACTGCAGTTACCACTAAAGCCCTGCTGTTAAAAACCAGGCACTGCTACAGCAAATTCAGCCAACGGGGAGCACAACTTGGGAAGAGAATTTTCAGATCAGCAAAATAAATAGCACGTTATATCTCTTTATTAGCAAAGTATACATTTAATACCCCCTGTTGATAATTGCCTTTATTAATTCAACACTAATATAAGCTATGCACATAGAAATTAAGAGTGGAACACCACGTACTCCTAAATCCTGTCTGTTGCAGGCTCCTGTAGCCTAGATGATGGAGGGACCCAAGGGTAGGCCGGTGAAGAGCAGCAATGGGTTTTATTAGGCCAGTTTTTTGGGAACACAAGTGCTTCTCAAGGTCAGGACTCCAGAAGTTTTTGCACATCCGAAGACTTGTCTGTATCCTGCAGCTACACCAGTCAATATAATAAAAGACTCTACCCTTTCCTGTAAGCACTGTCTTATTTAGGATGTTACCATGCAGGTACTCAGGAAATAAGGACTCGGTTCATCCGCCTTGCAGTGTCATTTGGGCCAATGCATTTAATAATACCTGGCCATCAACGGCCTATCAGTACAGGAAAATGTATTTTCCTCCTGGAAATACTGTTAAAGTCAGCATCCAAATTAGTCTTACAGTGAAAATCCACTAGAATCTGGCAATGGCAAGAGTAACTCCAGCAACACCTGATATTAGAAAAAGAATGGCTATTCAGAAAAAGATGAATATTATAGCTTTTATTTCTTGTTCTGCTGTTGATTAGTCCTCAAATATAGGCAACTCAAAGAAAGCTAGACTGCTAAGAACTGACCTATTTGCATCCAGGTGAACACAATGGTAGTTGTCTCTGCAACATGGCATATATACAGTTACTCATTAACCACCACAGTGGAGGCATGTGGCAGGCACACAGCAAAAGACAAGACTGACAGACAAAGCATGTATTTTTTTCCTCCTCAAATGGTATATGAGTCACATTTTTGTACTACAGAAATTTTTGCAGCACTTTAGCTATGATTTGAGCAAAACATTTCGTTCAACAACACAACCATAGCTTTTTTAAAAAAACAATCAAAATACCAGTGGCATTTAGAACTTGACAAGTTTTCTCCTCTTTAGAAGACCAGGATATTACCAACTGTACAACTCAAAGTAATAATCAATGATAGCAGAAAGAAAAAAGGTGAAGCAGTATATCCAAACCTGCAGAACAAGTTTGTAGCAGGGAACATGCTCTGCAGTCTCTGCTTATTCAATCATTGGCATGTAATTGCTAGTTGGGTAGGTCAGAGCTGCCTTGTCCTCGTTCCAGAGGAGACAGGAATGTTACTGGACTGAGAATGTTCTGACAAGGTGATTCACTCCTCCTTCAGATCAGAACAGTCCAACTGGACTCCTTTAGACAGTGAGAATAAATTTTTAGTTCTTAGTATAGATCATGCCCTCTCCAAACAAGGTCCCATACCAAACCAAAGGTACGGAAATAATTTTCAGCTTTGCAGTTTTTCCACAGTCATTTTATGACCAAATAATGGCAGAAGCACATTAAAGTAGTTCCTTGGTGTAAGAAACGCAGTGAGAAGTCTTCATTCCCTCACATTGGCCTACAGATGGCCAGTGCCGGCCATTGGCATTAGGATCTTCTGACTTCTGCTCTCATCAGCGGCAGCTTCCGTCTGCGCTGTTACTGCTCAGCCCCCTGTCACTTGTAAGTTACAAAGGACCAGGAGACAAGATAGATCAGAGCCTTGAGTAACAGTGATCATATTCACCAGGATTTACATTCTTGTAATTGCTGCCTATTAAATGGATACTCTGATGAACCTGCTGGAGTCTAGAGCTCTCGGTACCACCTCCTCTGTTCCTGTCAGATGGGATTTTTCACTCATCTGACACCTGCTGCTTTGCAGCTCTGCCACCATGCTAGGATCAGTAAGTGGTTCTAGCTTTTGGGTGGTGATCCCAGGAGTACAGAATATCCTCCAGCTCAACATCGAGCTCATTTTCTACCCTCTGCTCCAGCAGATACATTTCTAAATGAATACTGCTGTGTTTGCGGATCGTTTTATGGCTTGTTTACTTCTTGAGTATGTAATATTGTTGGGGTAATGTTGTTTTTAATTAGTTGGAAGAAGTATTGTTTCAGAAGGCTGAATGCATTTGCTAGCAAGGGGTCTTTATAAATACAACGAATGTTATTGGTTATGCCTCCACAGATGGGTACTGACAGCTGCCAGCCAGCTCTGCCTGTGCTCAGAGTTAGACTGGACCCAAGCCAGCACCAGTTCAGAAGCCACATTAGTCGCATTAGCATAACACTGGGCCCAAAAGCCTCCTGGAAAAACCTAATCTGAAAAATAGGAGTGTTTCAGGTCTTCAAAGAAGTCTCATTTGTTATAAGTTATTCAACAAATGTGCCATAAATTTTCATTGTTTCAACTGTACAAAGTGATAGAACCCAGAAAATAACCATGAAATAAATAAAGAACCAAGTAAGATAACAAAAAATTAACGCTATCTACAGATGAAGACACGCTGCAAGTGGAGACAAGAAGGGTGATCACATATACAAAAGAATGTTATATATTTGCATATATACATATTAGATATAAGCACATACACGCTACGCACATACATCAGAGCCCTGATTTCTTCAGTAGTCCTTTTCTACACCTCCCTGTGGAAAGGCATTAGAGGGACAACGTGAATAGGACACAGCTGGGCTCCATCTGTCTCGGAGGGAGCAAGCTGCTAGAGCTTGTCCCTGCACAGGAGAGCCATTGGTGGATAAGCACTTTGAGCAAATCAGAGGGGTCAGACGGAGCTGACAGGGGAGCATAAGGCCACCCCAAGAGCAACACTGGCTGCTCAGGTCCTCCAACAGCACCGCATCACCCCCAGTCTCCCAGAAGAGGAACAAGGAAACACGATGTAATTCAGATTTCCTTCCTCTCAGGCCTATGTTGCAGGTTTGTCTATAAATACTACTTTGACCTAGTTCTTGGAACAGTTGATCTGAATCTCAGTGCCTGGTGTAGTTTACAATGAGAAACTAAGCGACTGGAGACTGAAGCACATGTGTTTTCTTCAGCTCAGAGTTGTAACATCTACTTGTTTTGCTCTGGAGTATTTTATATCTACAGAAGAGCAGATTATTATGAATACATACAGACCAGGATAAACTATCCCATGCACATGTCTACTCTGTTCTCTCTCGCTAAGGAAATAACCCACTGCTGGAGTCCAGACCTTCCTGGCAGCTTGGAAGCCATGAAAATGCAAATTCTGTCTAAGGGCAAACATCTGGTATCCTCATTATACAGAGCTTACACTTTTCTACAAAGAACAAGGAGGCAGAAATATGTCTCCATATGGGAAAAGAACTATGACTGAGCGCCAGCTCACTCTTTCTAGGTCACAGTATAGATAGTCTATGCCAGGACTAATTCTACAGGAACATGTGTTCACTCAGTAAAGGAGAGAGCAGAGGGATCACCAGAAGAGACTCTTGACTTCGTGGAAAATAAAGACTGGGTAGAACCCCATCCTTGGAAACACTCACTATTACACAGAATAAAATATACATCAAGAGGATTGATGTGGTAGGCTCAAGGTCTCCTCCTCCAATTCATTTTCCGTGCAACTACAAATTATCTTCTATTTCTGAAAAAGTTGGTATTATACGTATCCGGTTCATGGTGTTTACGTCACTTGTGCAGCCCAGAAAACATTACATTATCGTGAGCAGTTGTTTGGAACAGGGTTTTTCCCCCCCCTTTGTCTCCATCTGAATGCTTGTATTGTTATTAAATTCTTGGTGCAATATTACCCCAAATCAGAAAGCTAAGCGGAGGTAACACAAAGGCAAATTTCATGAACACATTCTTTAAGAAAAGCAACATCCTACAAATCCCACAACAAGCACTTATTGGCACTTCCACTAATGTAAATAAAATCTATCAGGTTCTCAGAAAAACAATCACTTCAGTCTTGTTATCAGAGGACAGAATCTGGGTCAACAGATGCATTTTGGATATGCACCAATTCTTAAATGATTTAGTGTTCTGATCTGTGGATACAAAAAGCAATTTCCTACATCAGTAGTACCCTCCGCACGTCCTACCACCTACACTGTTGTAATCATTAAATGTTATAAAACATCTCTGATAAAAGAATAAAGATTCTGATATATGACTATAATGTAAATCAGTGCTTTGGATTATGGTGTGATACTAGTTCAGTTATTTATATGTGTTTCAACTAAAAACATCCAACTGGATTTCAACTATCACAAGATTAATCTCACTAATACTTTATATATACAGATGGTCAGACAAGAAAAATTAGACAAATATGAAAAATTAATATATTTTTCTTGTATAATATAAAATATGATTTGTCTCCTAGAAGATTATAGGTGGTGCTTCCTAGTACCAAAAATAACTAGATAACCAATATGGGCCCTCTGTGGTAAGTTTTTCATTCTGTCCCAGCTCAAAAGTTATTGTGAGACACAGGAGATCTACAAAGCACACAAATTCAATACAAAACACAAAGCATAGGTTTGCTTTTGCCTAGATATAACTTAGTAAATAATCAGTTATTTATAGCTGAAGTCTTATTCACATTCCTCCAACAAGTCCCAAAGACAACAGCAAGACAGTTCCCAGAATTAGGTGCTTCAGCACCGTAACCTGCTAGCTGATACTCTCTGTCAATGTACCCTGGCCACCAAATATAACCAACATTATACATCCAGCAGTGTTTGCCATGCCAAATAGAGTCTCATCACTGAGCAAAGGCAGAGGACCTGAATTTGGGTTCTACCTGTGCCACCTATTGTCATGGTTTACAAATCAATTTACATGTTTAAAAACAAAAAGAGGTCTGGACAGAAACAAGTGCCTAAGAGATGTACAATCTAAAGTTCATCCAATTGCAGACCATGATTCTCACAACCTGTGGCAAAATAGTTGGTCTGCTAGAAAGAAGGAGTGTGGCCAGAGCAAACATTTCTGGCAGCATGAGGATCAAAGAGGTCTCAGATAGCCAGAAAAAACAAAGGATGCTGACATCAAAATATTGGCAGCTCTCATTGTTGCTTTTCTTTCCAAATAAAATGGGCAAAGAAAAGGCCGAGCTTTCCCATCCAAGCTCAATTCTCCAGTGAGCAGCATTCTGTAGCTGTAATTATAATCTTGTATTTGTGTGCACACTAACTAATTTCCTGGGCAAGTTACATTTCGGCTTGAACGTGCTGGCATGTAGAGACCAACCTCAATAACAAAAATAGCTGCCGAGTTCAGCAACCTGCAGCTTTTTATAGTTGACCTCACAGCTCTGCAAAACAGTGGCTCTGGGCCACTTCATTATTTCAAAGAAGGAAATGTGGCTCTGGGAGTCTCATAGGGACTAACAAGACCCAACAGATAAGTGGTTTCCTGGCTAAGTTCTTTTGTTTTTCTTGGTCGTTCTCATTTCAAACGTATTCTGGTCCTCTTAATATTCAGCATTCTGGCTGTGACTGGTGGAGCTAACGTTGCTCGTGCAGTTTTATTTGCTCCGTGGACTTTTCCTTACTTTGCACAGTTGATTATGCAGATAGTTGCGTTTGAACTCTCTTCCACGTCACACTCTGGCCACAGCAAGCAACCATCAGTGCAATTAATTGTATTTCAGTCTGACTTCAATCCCCAAAAGGACGACAGCAATAAAATTACAGGTATAGACTAAGAACAACAAATAAAAGCGACGCAGTTGTATGACAGTCTGGTTCTGTCAGTCTACCTATCCACTTGGTTGTGTGATTCTGGCTGTTAGCATACCCAGGTGTCTGTAATGAAAAAGGAGCATATGTACTTTGGTACAGTTCCTTCTCATTTGCATTTGGGTAGCAAGGAAGTTTAAGAGAACTAGTCTAACTTTCTGCTAAAACTGTGACTGCAGCAGGAGCTGGAGCTATCTGTTGGCTGGTCCACTGCAGATGTCAGTGACTGAAAACCTCCTCCTTGCCTCCACCTCCGCCCATAAGCAGAAGCTCTGGGAAAGAACAGATTTCAAACAGGAACAGGACCTGGGGCACCCACTGTCCTGCACTCAGTAATTTACTCATTCCCACCCCCTTATTCTGCACCATTAAAAAAAACCTTGAAGACAACATTAAAAAATGCTTTCCAGTCCTGTTGATGGCAAAAGAAACCACATCCTCAGCCACATAAGTAGAGGTATTACTCACTCCTATAATATTCACGCTACAGTATGCTCATGTTTACAAAAATCCTTGCTTAGTCTGGCCACACCAGAGACCGAAAAAGGAAAGGAGCAGCATCTTCACTGCTTTTTTACAGAGTTATTATGAACCGTTGCTGATACCAACCCCAGACTTGCTGGCAAGAGATCAACTATGGACATACCACATAAAACACGCAGAGAGCTAACTTAGTTGGAAAATAATCTATCTCCATGTTCTCTTAGAGGATTACCATTACAAGAGACCCAGTTACGAGGACTGTTTAATCTAGCGTGCTCTCTGCCTGCAGAACAGGGGCTTCCCAGCTAGCAGGCATGTGGAAAGGCGCAAGTTTGCTGACGACACCAAACTGGGAGGTGTGGTAGATACACCAGAAGGCGGTGCTGCCATTCAGCATGACCTGGATAGGCTGGAAAGCTGGGCAGAGAGGAACCTGATGAGGTTCAACAAGGGCAAGTGCAGGGTCCTGCACCTGGGGAGGAACAACCTCATGCACCAGTACAG
>Ga0065711_1027250_pt1 | contig 51889 bp, 18 predicted proteins | sample Hoacrofraction12_FD_59098 | JGI IMG/M metagenome (GOLD analysis project Ga0065711, IMG submission 59098) | Hoatzin crop microbial communities from Cojedes, Venezuela - Epithelial fraction 12 v2 (version 2) | ecosystem: Host-associated > Birds > Digestive system > Esophagus > Crop | place... | reverse complement strand
AAAAAAAAAAAAAAAAAAAAGAAAAAAGAAAAAAGGCAAGGAAAAAAAGCACATTTTGTCACTTCATTGTGTAGCTTAATACAATGGTCCATATAACTTGCCAATCACACAGGCATTGTCTATGGGGTTTTAGTTCTTTGAATGTTTTAACATTTCAAGAACACATTAACAAAGAACATTTTAAAGCACGAGGCTTGAAGGTTTTTTAATTATTTTAGTAGTATTGCATCAATTAGAGCACATTTTGAAATAGTAATTTATTTTTTCAATCCTGAGTACTTTCAACTTGGAAAAAATCTCTCACAAAACTCTTTTCAAATCAAATTAACATTGTCTTTATTTCTTATTTGGTTGGACACAGTATATGATAAAATAAATCACTAACGCTGTATGACATGACCTTATTTTTTCAAAGATCATGTCCTATTCCTGAGCAAGAGATTCAGGTTGCAAAAGGCAGAAATAAATCCAGTGCTGAGTTTCAAGCACAACTCTCCGAGGATTTCTCACTGTAACAGCACAATGCTGCCAGAGGCATGTATGGACATGCCCTAAGGTTTCTCTTTCTGGCTATTCTCTCAAGAAGGCAAGGCAGCAAAATGAATAGTAGTTCTGCTATACTGTGTTTACTATACATAAAAACATTCTTTTGCAGAGCATAAATTGAGGATTATAGTTTTAAACAACTGCTCCAGGGCTAGACTGACTACTTCGCATCTGACAAAAAGAAGAAAAGCACCTAGGGCTCTGTGCTGTTCAGTTTGTACACTTTCTGCACATTGGATCCTGAGGCTCATATTAAGCTTCTCAAACTTGTTGTTTTGACCAGGTAACCTGCTATCACAACTGCCTTAATGGCTTTCAACAAACTGGGTCACAGGTTTTAAAGGGAAAACATCATTTGGGAGAAAGATACTAAGGGAGCTAAACATTCACTGCAGACAGAATAAAATCATTGCTATGTGCAATGTGGAACCTCACAGTGTACACATGAAAAAGATTCAGCAGAAATTACTTGTGTGCAAACGTAATCTTTCATTAAATGAGCTAGTAGAAAACTGGCCAGAATATAGCTAAGTGTAGAAAGACTACTCCTCAATGATCGTCTTTTTATTTTTAAGTCACTAAACCTGTTGCTGCTACAGCTTTATGAGGATGTAATTTTTATCTTATTTTTCTGATAGTCCTAGAAAAAGATAAACTGTACATATAATTGGAAGAGCTGTTCTATTGTGCATTAGAGAAAAGTTACACAGCAGTCAGAACTTGACTCTCAAGAAAGCCAGACTATACACACTCCTGCTCTACATAAACACAGGAAAAAAGCAAGTATTTCAGAACAAGGAATGGCTTCATCTACAAGTAGAGTTCTATGTATTTTTACACATGCTAACTGAATTAAGTTTGAACAAATGGCAATCAAACCCACCTGGAACAGCTTTTCATAATGAAGATCTATCTCAGCATTTCTCAAATAATTATTTAGTTTGGGAAAGAATGAATTTCATAAGATACTTATTTTAACAACAAAAAAACTTATCTGAGAAAAGTGAACTTTTTGTATGTGTCTGACATGAAGAGTTTAATATATTTGCCAGGCATTCAAGCCTTATGCTACAAGTGAGCTTTGCCAGTGGGTATCTGAGACACCCACAGGTTCCTCAGTAGGAGGCTCTGCAAGCACTACAGTGACACTAGGTGAAAGGGAACAGGATCAAATCTCCCTGGACAGGATAAGTATACAACCAGAGGGTAATTATTGAGATTTGCTGTTGTACGGTTTCATCTTAACAATGAGAAGGGCAACTAGATGGTAACCTATACATATCTAGGCATTAAAGAATATAGGAGCTTAACGACTCTTGCTCTGCTAGCAGCAGAGGCAGAACATCTCCCACTTTTGCATCCCTTTTGCATAGAAGAATTTAAAAACTTTGCCTGCTCTGCTGCTGAATTAAGGGCCTCCCTAGGTAGAAGATAAGACTCCACACCTGGAAGTGGAAGGAAAAGGAAATCCTTGCTTCCCCACTCATAAAAGAGCTGGCTTTTCACCTGGAAATGCAGAATCAGAGACATTTAAAACGTCTTTTGGGATGTAGTAACTTGCACTAGATAGGCAAGTATATATTGAGGTAAAATTTCCAGGAATAGCTACTATTCTAACAGCTACTGGTCTCCTGACCAAGCACAAATAGTGATAAGGTTAATAAGTTTAGTGTAGTTACTCCAGCAAAACATCATTTTCTGGTTTAGTGAGTGAAGCACAAGCTTGGAAGAATGAAGATTTTCTGATTAATTTTTTTCTTTTCTATGTGATATCCTATCACATAAGGATGAAGTACTATCAAATCTCACTAGACACAGTCCTGTACCAGCCACTCCAGTTCATAAGCTTCCTTTTTACATCTGTTAAAACTACTACTATCGAGCTCCAACTTATCCTTTAAGGTTATCTCTTTTCTACTTTACAAAGGTTCTTGGAGAAAAAACTTTTAATCAATCAACTAAGAATCCTGGAAGCCAGTAAGTGAAGTCATTCGCTCCATGATCCCACATCACCAAGAGTTTCACAAAGCCATCACAAAATCTCCATTTTACACTTACTGAAAATAATCTACAAAATAGCAAACAATCCCCTGCCAAACCAACCCTTCCGCCATGTAAATCAGACAAACCAGAACTAGAGTAAAACTAATACAGACCTCCACTTGTAGTAACTGTATTTTCAACTAGTGTTGATTACTGTTAGATTTAATATAAAAATTAGAAGCCCTTCCCTGGACTGCGACAATTGTGAAATTGGCAGCTGAGGTGGAAATTAAAAGCACAGAACAAGAAATCTGCAATGAATTTGTTGTAGCCACTACAAATAGGAAGTAGTTAGCGGAAGGAAAACCACTGTCAAATGGAAAATAAGGAAAGACAATATTTTTAATAAACTGTCATTTGTCCTTTTCTCCCCCTTTTACTGAGGTATGTATGCAGAATGTGCTTGGAAGCAGCAAAAGAGTGAAGATTCAAAAATCACTCATCAAACAATTGTGCTACTTTTAATAATTTATTAAAGGTCCTAAAACAAAGATCAAAAGGGGATATATCTAAGCATTTATATTCAATCCCACATTGCCTGATGACTAATTTGTAAAGAGTGTGCAACGCTTCACATCTGAAGCCAAAAGCATCTGAGGATACTTTGATAGAATGCCACAAAGGACATGAGCAGGAAGGCAGCAGGAGTTACAAATGGCCAAGCTCCATTAAAAGTTCTAATAAAAGAATAATGGAATTTCCTTGTACTATGAGTAAAAAGTGTTTGGCACAAGAGAATTTAGACACGAGAGGAATATCAAAGCTTCTGATTCATCAGTTGCGTCTCCTTATTAGATCTTAATTGACTTACTATTACATTTACCTTAAAATGCTTCGACTCAAAAAAGCAAAGATCCCGTTCAAAATCTTGTCACACTACTTTCCTTTATTCTTCATGTTTCCCAATTTTCACAGGCCCTTAATATCTGCTTTACCAATGCTTGTAAATAATGCAAGTCTAGCTATAAAAAAATACTTCAAAGTGATGGATTTAACTTGAAATGATATATAATTATTAAAATTATAGAACATACCTACTGTTTGATGATGTTTTTTTGAACTGTGAATTTTTAAGTTGCTGGTAACTACGGAACTATCATAGCAACAACCTACCTGATGAATTTAATCCATGCAATGTATTTCTTTCTCATAGACATATGCATACGTACACACATGCATGCATGTGTTCATACATACAGATAGGTGCACACACACACACACTTCTGCCACCTACTTCCGCAAAATATAGAACCTAGCTAAGTTTTCCAATGTATAGCTATTTGGTACACGGCCAGGAAAAGAAGGGGTAGAGTTCAGAACCTTCCTTTGAAATATCTAAACAAAAAAATGTTTCAAATCTTTCTTTTTCGGCATGGCTACTTGCAAAATCACACACACTTTGCAAAACAGATGCAGCAAAGACAGTGATCTCATACCGCTGACAAATTGTTAAAGGATTTTGTGCACTTGCGTAAAAAAAACCATGCCCACAAGGAACTCCCTGCAAATTTTTACAAACCTACTTCACTTTCCTTCAGTCTGCTGCTTAATGCTCTCTTTTGCATAACGTCTACAACCCCACTGACGAACAGCTATAGCACAGAAATGCTGTGCTCTCTGTCTCCTGGCTCTTGCAAATCTTCTTGTAACAGCTTTAATGTTTTATTTCACACTGCCATGTCTTTAGGGAAGTGATCTTCTTTTCTTACCCTACAGTATGGGATATAATAAACAAGTTGGGTTTTTTTTTTTTTTTACTAGAATTCCCAGACTTTACAAATAAGGATCAAGTTATAATGATGATGTGTATTTCTTCTTCTTCCCCAAGACAACCACCAGTCTTGTTAGCAAAGCAGCCTCTTCCAGTCATCCTTCCAGAATCAATAGCTAATTCATTAGTATCATGTATCTCGGGGCCTAATTGACACAAGAGGCTAAACAACGTACTCAAGGCTAACACAGTTTCTAAACAGACAGATAAAAAAGGAGGGGAATCCGATACCACCTATGGTCACTTTTCAGGATTTAGTGACAGTCTATAAATTATACTTCTGTGAGGTTAATGTGAGTCACTGGTTTCACAAATCAGAAAATGCAGCTTTTCAAGTTTGACTTGAAGAAACAAAGAAACATTCATATGATAGCATAATTTAAGTAACATGAATACCCTAGCGCTTTCAGTTTTATCATTTCCTCTGATTTTTGCATTAAACATGAAATACAGTTATCCTGAATGTTTGGAATTATTCTTAACAACAAACGTAGGCATTATATTTTTTCTTACCTTATGATCATACGGATTGTATGAATGAAACAGCTGGGACAGATCCTTTGTTCTCTGTTTTTTCTGAAAGGTAATATTAATAAATAAACCGTATTAGTAAAGTTACAGCGAAAAGAAAGAGACTACTGATTTAAAAAGCTGTATGCAGGTACAAACACATTCTCTCCGCACTTTGTTAATGGAACTGTAGGTATAAAGAGCAGTTTATGCAGATTAAGGATATTAAATATCACAGGAAATAATTAACATATATATTAATGTTAAGAACATATCCTTAATATATAATAAACAGTAATCTATGGAACATCAGTGGAATGTGTAAACAATTCAGATTTGTTTTAATTTCTGCACAATAAATAAATGATGTTTTAGAATACAGATAACAAAGCTTGAAGATTAGGCTCCAATCTTGCAAAGACTTGTCTACTATTCTAGCACGTACATGCAGTTGTGCTGTATAGCAGATTAGGTTTAAAGGAAGTCAGTTTAAAGAAGAATCATTTATTATTTTTCAATTTCCTTTGATGCTAATACTTTCATTGCCTTGATTGTGGAAAATTAATAGGTGGCATGCCATTTAATGCCAAAGCAAAGGGAAAAAACCCTCCTTCTAGTAAGAGCAAAGTTCAAAGACAAAACCTGCTTAATCCAGCTTCTACCAAAATCAATGAAAGAGCTTTCAGTGATTTCAGCAGACATTAAATAGAACCTCTCAGCTGCATGCTATGGAGGGGGGCAGGGAGAGGTGAAAAACACCCTTCATGCTTCATGCAGGGATGAGTCACAAATAAATTCAAAGTTTTATTACATCAAAATTGACACAAAATTGACTATGAGATAGTCAATCATAGCTCAGGAAGACAGAGTATTGCGTGTTGAAAACTCTGTAAAGGGGAAGCAACTACAACAACTCCTTGCTTGGTAGTCTTGTACTGTTGTCTCATTTGAGCGATCATTTCTGTGAAAGTAGTATTCCAGCTGCACGAGTAGGAACTGTTCATGCTTCCAGCATGCTGGGAACACAACAGACAGCTGCATGACTGTGGTATTTATTTTAACTTCCGGAAACTATAGGACAACTCAGTAATATTTAATTATGCAAAAGGAACTATGCATTTCCTTTCTTTACACAGTTTTTATTTTCAATGAAATGTTCAGATGCAGCAACTTAAGTCAAAAAAGCTATAACTTTAGTTACTTGTACGAATTTATGACAGCTGGATATTTATAAGTCAAAGGTATCAGATTAATATTACTACTTCTGTGAAGTCCCTGCCTATGTTTTAGTTACGACCACTGAAGAGTCAAGAAAACCATTTTTTACTCACTGTCCCTCTTCAAATAAGAACAGTAAATTTTGTTTCCAGTATGAGAAGGTTACTTCTGTCATATTCTGTTCAATTATTGTAAGTAATACCTAACAGGACTTGTTTCGCTGAGTTTACTAAGAGGCTTTAAAACTATCAGCAGTGATATTTAAAAAGACATTTCTGTTAGCATAGACTTTCTCAGCAAATGAACATGCCTTTGCCAAAGGCAAGACCTCCCTTAGTAGAGGAACCTTTGCCCTCTAACTGTCATTAATAACTCTTTTATTTCCAATAAGAAAATACCCACCCAAATGAAAGCATCAGGCAGCACAACCCAAACTCCATCACCACCCTAACAATGACTTCTTTCCTGGTAGTACAGTTATACACAGTGAAAGTGCTTAAAATACTATAAAAATTATTTGGAGAAATGTGACAACAAATTGAAAAGAGGTATCAAAATGATTATATAAAAAGGTTGCTTAAAAAACTAATTTAATGAAGAATCATGCAAGAAATAGACAAAAGCATTTTCACCTGGAATCTGGACACCTCCACTAAACTTTTTAGCAAAAAAACCCCACAAAATCCAGACAAGTCTAATTCTTGCTTTTTCTTACTGAACACTTTCACTTGAGTCCATTTTGACTGCACACAAAGTGCTTTTGAGGTTTTCTTTTGCAATAGCTTTAATAACACTCAATAAAGTTATACGATAGAAACCCTTCTATCCTTCCCCCTCAGACTCTGGCCAAAATGCTATTTCAACAGTCAGCTAGACAAGCTGAAAGATGAAGATGGCTTCCCTTGCACAACACATTGACATAGTCTTCTACTTTTTATTATAGGAAATTATGATTTCTTTGATACCTTTCAACAAAAGGTAGAAGTTTTGCTTTCTGTACAAAACCCAAATGCTCCTTCTGGGGAAATGCTGGAAATCCACGACATAGAGGAACACGGGATGGAACTTCAGAAGATGCACATGAAAAAATGCTGCCCCCAGGATGCCCTACATGCTTAGCTGATCTAAATCTAAACATCATTTGACTACTTCGTAGGAACTCTGAATACACAGAGATAGAAATGTCTTAAGCACAGTTAAGGTTGCTTAGTGATAATTTGTCTTTCTAGAACACCAAGTTCAGCTTAACTCAGATCTCTGAAAACCAGAAATATAAAACATTTCAAAACACAGAGACTAAGCAAAGGACAAGGAATTCATACTGCTGTAACAGTAACCCCTTCAACTCCGACAGCAGGCATTCGCCACATGGTATTAATAGTCAGTTTTTTACACGAAGAAAAGGCACATTTCCCAGGTCACCTGTAAGCAGTGTAAAACAGGGTAAAGCAGGCTGCTCCATGTCTAGACATGACAGAGGAAAACAAGGAGCCCAAAAGCTCCTTCTCCTTGATTGCCTCCAGTGGACTATTTCAGTCTCTAAACTGCCTCCTTACATGCATTTCCCCAGAATTTCTTTCCTTGACACAGCTTCATACTCTTACTTGTCCTTCCTCAGCTCAGTCCAACAGGCCTTTGAAGTACTCTCCTGACCAATATAAAAATGTCTTCCCACTATCTTCCTCCTCTTTCTTTTCAGTGTTCTGATTTTCCATTCCTTTCTTCTGTACCGTTACTGTTATCAAAATCACATAGTAAAAAGACACTCAAAAAACCCTTCTGAACTTAGGCAAATGTACTGTCCCACTGTACTGTTCCACATACAGCAGCAGTATCGCTTTCAAACATCCTCACAGATTTGCATAGGATGTATTTAAATTTATTATCTTTCTGCAAAAATTCAAGAATCTTTCCAAAGCCGCCATACAAATTAGCACACGGTATTTTCAAAAATGAAATGACCTCTTAGGGGTCTGATAGCAGCATCAGACTCATAGCTTATCTCCATATTTGTCTCAGGCTTGCCATATATTGACACAGCCTATGTTCAGTGACCACAGAACATTTCCTTAAACCAGGGCAAGTGTGTTACTTGCAATATTCTTACCCAGTCTGGCTGTATACAATTTTGGTGCAAGAGCATTTCATAGAATCACAGAATTGGCTTGGGTTGGAAGTGACCTTAAAGATCATCTAGTTCCAACCCCCCCGCCATGGGCAGGGACACCTTCCACTAGACCAGGTTGCCCAAAGCCCCGTCCAACCTGGCCTTGAACACTACCAGGGAGGGGGCAGTCACAGCTTCTCTGGGCAACCTGTTCCAGTGCCTCACCACCCTCACAGTAAAAAATTTCTTCCTTATATCTAATCTAAATCTGCCTTCTTTCAGTTTAAAGCCATTACCCATTGTCCTATCACTACAGGCCTTTATAAAAAGTCCCTCTCCAGCTCTCTTGTAGGGCTCCTTCAGGTACTGGAAGGCTGCTATAAGGTCTCCCCAGAGCCTTCTCTTCTCCAGGCTGAACAGCCACAACTCTCAGCCTTTCCTCATAGGAGAGGTGCTCCAGCCCTCTGACCATGTTTGTAGTCCTCCTCTGGACCCAGTCCAACAGCTCCATGTCTTTCCTGTGCTGAGGGCTCCAGAGCTGGACGCAGGACTCCAGGTGGGGTCTCACCAGAGCAGAGTAGAGGGGTAGAATGACCTCCCTCGACCTGCTGGCCACGCTGCGCTTGATGCAGCCCAGGATGCGGTTGGCCTTCCGGGCTGCTAGCGCACACTGCTAGGTCACGTTGAGCTTCTTGTCAACCAACACCCCCAAATTCCTCTCCTCAAGGCTGCTCTCAATCCATTCTCTGCCCAGCCTGTATCTGTGCTTTGGATTGCTTTACAGGGGCAGAGATTTTGTTGGGTTATGAAATTCTGACAACTCAGTCATGTACTGATTTAAATTTTACACCCACAGTCCTTAGTTTGTAGCGCTTAAAGAAACACGCTTAGGGAGATTAGATAGATAAAGCGATACACTCAGATACTATGCTGATGTGGGCCACTAAAAATATATGCGTATAACTGTGCAAACATTGTTTCACTTTTCTGCTTCAGTAAGTTTTAGAAATGCCGCATTATATGGGAGATACAATGGAGACACTTCTTATTTCTGTCTGTAGCTGGAAAAGTATGTGAAAGCCTGATGAAGAATGGATTAATGTGCTGCTGCAGGACTGAGTTAACTGCTGTAAAATCATATAGGTATGTACACGTAACTATGCCAGGATGGAAGGGTTTCCTTAAGTAAAGCAATACTTCAAGTGAATTATTTCAATCTTCTACTAAAATACATGTAAGTAATTAAGTGCTTCTCGAAAGACAGGTAGTGTTCAGTATGGAGTTATGAAAATAAGAACCAGAAACCAACATCAACTAATGATGTTTCTTATGACAACATACATAGACAATGTTAGTGGCGAGGAAACAACATATTACCATAATTTCATTACTTCCCCCCTGTAAGCATACAGGCAAGTAACACATACTTTGCTCTAAATACTGCCTTTCTCTCTCACATTTTTTGAGCCTCAGATTTTTGAGGCCATATTTTCAACTGAGATTTTTTTAAATGGACCCTGGTCATCCGAGACACATATTATATGCTTAAAGCATAGTAACAATAAAGGGTCCTTTTAGAACACATCCAGAATTATAAACCAATAAAGCCAAGAGATAGTGACCTTCTTGGTGTTTTTACTCTTTTTTCTTGTGCATTGATTTTTAGCAATAATGAAACATGTGCTAATGCTTTAAGCGGACTACGCTGTGGAGTATTACCCTACTTTTGATCATGAAAGATCACTTAAAGAACAAACAGGTATAATGTAAAAAAAAAACAACCAAAAAAATCACAACCCCATACAGGATGAATCTCTCAAACCGTTTAAAATATTTTCTGCACAAGTTAAGCAGCACAGAATTTTGTGTTGACTACTTCAGAAAAATGAAGCTGAACTTAAAACATTTTTGTTTCTGTTTTTTCAAATAATTGTGCGAAAATAGGGTAAAGGTAATGGTATCCTAACAATACATTTTTATAAACAGAAAATACTTTAGTAAAGGCAGTTTAGAAATGAAGTAACTATACCAAATACTAAACATCGCAGGCTCCACATGTAAATCGCACTTCCCTGGTGATCCTCTTTTCATACTCTGGTGATCATTACTTGACTTTCAGATGATATTACTGTAGCGTAAAACTTACTTGTTTTCCTTTCAAGCATAATATCATAGGTCTACGATGTTTATTGTGAAGGAGAATTACAATATCATCAAGATATTTTTATTACAGATTACTTAGAATCAGTTTAAGTGGAATATTCTCAGTATTTCATCCAGGAATAAAATGGACAAAATCACTCCCCAGTATGAAGGTATCACTGGTTTCCTTTAGACTCCACTTTCAGTTTTAAAAAGTGTATTTTCACCTTCAAGGTTCTTCATAATTTCAGCCTAATACCATGACAGCTCTGCAGATTCCACCAGTTCCACTGAAGGTGTCAGCCTCAATATATCGTCAGCAAGGTTCTCCTGCTTTTGTCTTTCTGCTTCCACCATTTAACATCCCTCCAGTATATGGGGCTGCCTTCAGTAACAGGTCTTCATATCTGTTTCCATTCAAATATTCTTCTCTTCCTTCGTGATCACAGTGAATAGTAACATGTGTCCAGGCAACCAGATGAATGTCTTTAATTCAGTTCTCTTCCCTCACCTACCATCTTCTCCCTCATCTCTCTTTTGTACTGAGGATCAGAATTAAAGCACAATTTTACCTTGCCACATGAACCTTATTTAATTTAGAGTTTATACAGTATTTTACACACTTGAGCATACTAACAACCAATCGCAACATTGTTCTTCTTTCAAAAAAGCCTAGAAAACTGCATTACCTGCTTGTGTAGTATCTAATGGATTACATACTTTAGAGTTAAAACCACATTCAACCTTGTGAGTCAAGGTAGAATTTAACTACAATTTTGACAGGCTTCAGGAGAAGAATGAAGCAGCTTTGCAAGTGTTTTCACAGTTTTCTTTCCCAGTATTACCAAAAGTACAGAGGCTCCAGCCTAACAGATGCTTGCAAAAGCAACAAACAGAAGGCTGGAGCTTTCTTTTCTGAAACTGCATGTCTAAGGCACTTTGTGTTACGGCGTTCTCTGACTCCAGTGACATGCATTTTCTGAGATGGAATCCATAAAGCCTTAAATCTATATACCTATAATCACAATACAGAGACGAGCCAAGCCACTGAAACTGCCACATTATCAAAGTTTACAGATTGCTTTTTGTTCTGCCAAACAATTTTTTAAAAAATGATCAGAAACCAGTGTACCGTTCTCTTTGACCTTGAGTTATTCAACGCGTTGCCCTCTTAGAAATGATCCTGAAAAAAATGTTGTGCCCCGGCCAGATTCCTTGATAAAATTGTAACCGGTGTTCATTATGCTCTTGTGTCTGTGCCCTGTGAGGTCTGAAAGGGCAAAGTGACAATACAGGCTTGACAAGTTTTCTCCTTCCTATAGCTAATGTGGTTCTACTGCTACCATTCCTGTCTTTCTGATCACATCTATAACGAAGCACACAAAAACATTTGCGGATTAACCAGTGCTTTTGACCTAACCTACCTGAATCACTGTTCTGCTGTAACTACTGATAGATGTGCATTTCATTATTTAGCTTGATTTAAGAAATTACTTTCTAATAATATTTGATGCATAAGTGTAAAATGTCACTTAGGGTACAATGTGTTACACTCAGCAGTTTACCTCAATGTTCCAAGATGGTGGACATTTTTTCTAATTCCAATTAACAACAGAATTATACTTTCATAATTCCTATTTTATGTACTCTTTATTTTTTTGTCTACTCAGTGATTCTTTCTAAAAAATTTTGAAGAAAGTTTTATGAGTCCATGTAAAATGGTTTTTGTCTAAAACAGGAAAATACATAAAATTTTATGCACCTTTACTATTCATATTAGTCTAGAAAATCATTGTCCAGGATTATTGTAACACGAGTAGTCACGGTTTAGTCTATTTTACACTAAGTAGAGATTCTTATTTATGGAAAAATACAAACATTTTTAAAAAACAGTACAGGATCTTCACAAGATCATTTGTCAACCTATTTGAAAGAAATTTCCTAAAAGATTCATTTTTGATTAAACCATGGGCATTGCAAATGCTTCCTTCTTACCTCCCACATAATTTCAGTTATGTCATACAGACTCTTCAAACTCATATATTTTACAAATATTACTGAATTCTATTCTTTCTGTTACATTCGAGTTCTTTAATTGAGTTTGGGATTAATGTTTGTTACTTCTGTCATTTTTTGTAGTAAAATCTTCCCCTTACCAGAGGACAAATTATGCAAAATATATTCTGCAGATTTTCACAAAGAAATTCTTAATTTCAAAAAAGGCGTTCAACACTTGTTCATTTGAGGATCCTTAAATCCGGTATAGTTTGTAAATGCTCTGTCTCACTTCTGGTAGATGTGTAGTTGTCTGCAGTTCAGACTGAAATTCTTAATCTGTAGGAGGTGGGTATTTTCTAAGGATGCCACTGTAACCAATTAGGAAGACTGTTTAGCTCAAAAAGATTTTGCAGAACAAAAGTATCTGACAGAAACTTGGCCTGGGGTATCAGCCATATTTCAAATTAGGTTGACACTAAATGAGAAATCAAGTGAGTGGTCATGAGGGGCAGACTGAATTGGAATATATGTAGCTACTCGGCCAGTTATGCAATAATATAAATCAGAATGAACTGCAAACTACATTTTAGTAAAGAAATGTAATTTTTACATATATATGTTAAACCCAGGGCATATATGGGCTTACCTATAAACCTATGACTGACCTGTCTGCAGTGCACTCTTTTCCTTATAATCTGGTGAGATACCTCTGTGCTCCATTGCACAACAGCAGCCTTGAAAGCACCAGGTTTTCCAGCACCCCAGAAAGAACAAAAAGAGCAGAAGTGTTCCAGAAGGTACAACGTGGTACAAACAGTGAGTGGAAACAGTGCTCAAGTGCTCGCTGCATGGGAGAGACCTCTTGGATACCCACAACGCACAAATTCACTAGACACACAAAAATGGCCCTCGCTGGTTTACCTTAATCTATTATTCAGCCCTCCACTCTACTTCCAGCTTTTCAGCAATTCCAAGTTCCACGTGGTTTTTTAGCCCAATGACCGGAGGTGCAGGTGCAGCAATGAAAACAGCAGAAGATACAAGTTCCAAAGCACTCAGTGACCTGATTGACTGTGATGGCTTTGCAGGAGTGTGCTTGGATTATCAGAGACAGATGAAGTTCAGGAAAGGGTCACCAAGAACCCACCTTGGGACATTTCAGTGTCCTTTTTTCCAAAGCACATTTTATGGGCCATGATAAATATCACATAATTTGCAAATGATGGACAACCTTAGTCACCTCCATGATACACACACACACACACACAAAAAAAAGAAGAAATCAAATGCACATTAAAAAACTTTAAATGCAAACTGTGGGCTTAAAAAAAGTCCGGTTTAAAATTTAATTATTTCTTAAAAAACACTACAGGCGTATCAACCGGACTTGCAGCACTGACAAATTTTGTGCCTGGAGTCTAAAATAACAGTTACAGATAGCCAAGAAACTAATACACTCAACCAAAGCCTACTTGTGCTAGGCAACAAAGACAGTAAAGTAGTAAAGTTTGAACAATTTCAGTAACATAATTAATATCAGACCTGGATAGGTTCTTAATTTGCTATCTGCGTGAAGTCACGAACTATTAAGTCTAAACCATGTTTGCATTTGAGGAAGTCCAGAATTGCCAAAGCCAAGAGGATTTTTTTTGAAATGAATAGATTTTTCTGTTCTGCTGCATACATCCTATTTCAGGGATTAATTTATGGGCAGTACTCCCTTCTGTCTACAACTGCTGGCACTGTTTCCAGCTCTGAGCAGACTGGTTCACAAAATGCACTAAAATTCTGAATTAAAAAAGAGAAAAATTTCCAGTATTACAGAAGCTGCCTAACTGTAATTCAAGCAAAAGCTACAAAAACTTCTTCCGTGGTTCTTCCACTTCATTATGAGCCAATGAAGAAGAGAGAAGGACAAAAGATACATAAACATGCAGTTGCCATAGAGGTTCCTTCCGTATAAGCTTGAGTGAATGGGTTCTATAGGCACCTACGGATTTGGATGGAGTTGTAACAGGAACCAGCAGGGCCAAAGATGGTAACATTACCTGCTGAAAATGTAGCATATGAAAATTTTTGAAGGACTAGTAAGCTCTGAAGTCTAGTTCTCCTGCTGAATCTGCAATAGCTAACAAACTCAGAACGACAACAGTCTGTTCAATCTGCCCAAGGCCATTACGATCAATACCAAAGAGACTCCGACCGCGCCCAAGAGGGTCGTGACTCCTACATGCAGATGAAGACCGCAGGGTTGCATTTCTACCTAATGGAACAAAGATTCCTCTGAGAGACTTCTGCAAGCACTCCCTCAAAGCCACAGGCTGACCCTCCGCATCTGAGCGCACGCACAGCTGGGGCTGGCCTCCTCGCTGCTGCTCCACTGGTAACCAGAGGTGAGCACGCGAGTGAATGCCAGTAACTAAATGAATGTGGGGTGCAAACAATTATCTCCTTTTAACATTAATGGCTTCGTTCTACTAAAAACAACAGCTTAATAAGTAAAAGGTCTTTCAAGAAATGTTTGCTCTCTGCCTCACTTCAACTCCCTGTCAGGGAAGACGGAATTTACAAAACAGTCCTTAAACTTCCTGTAACATTCTAACTGGAAGCCCCAAATCACAGCACATAATTCATTAACAGTGGTAAAGGAAAAAGATGCACACTTTTCAGCTTTTATTGGCCTCGTGACATCCATCTTACTGAGTCAACCCTTGTGATTATTGGCAGAGGCTTCCATGTATGTGATCTCCATGTATGCCCATATTCATGCAGTTTGTAGAGTCATTTAAATGTAACAAAAGTAACATAAATTTATGCATTGCATTTATACTGATGCCATTTTATATAAAATTCTTTTGAGGAACAATGTTATGATGAAAATCTCAATGAACTAAGTTTAGGTGGGAAATACAGAGGAATGATATACTCTTCTGCATTTTTATAAGCAATTGCAATGGATGCTACACCATAAAAGCCTACAAAAAAAGAAAAAACTGCATGACACCACAAAATTAGTTTCACCAAATTACATTTCATTTTTTGACTTTTGAATTTTTCTGAGAAAAAGAGTTATAGTGAAAGGAAAAATTCACCTGACATGCTGATCACATATATATTTATACTGGGGGTAAAAATTGTTTTCTCCCTTAAAATCAAAGACTATTCCACTTTATCTGTACAGAGTACTTTCCTTCCCTTCTGTTCAGTGCAGCAGTACATGGTATAAAAAACTCCTGATGCTATTTCAGCTTTCTTGCAACTAAAATCTCTGAATTCCATCAGAGTTTCCAGATGAAATCACAGGGGAAGGAGGATGGGTAATGAACACTCATGGCCACTACAGGTCTTACAGGATTACACTTTCCTAAAAGTAATTTTTTTATATTGGACAGTCAACATATGGACTGTACATGGCTATAAGTATCAACCCCAAAATTATATGATGTTAATGGTGGTTTCAGAATCCTTGCAAATTCTGTAACTATTTCTGGCTTGACAGTGAATTTGGAAAGAATACTACCTCTTCCTTCACATGTATGTTCTCCACATTTTATTTTCCACTGTCTTTTAATTCTTTTTCTTAACAACAGCGCCTAGATTGAACCCATAGCTGTACATTTACTTTAAGATGCTCAAATTTTCAAACTGAATTTGTTTAAAGTTTATGAGGAAGCTGTTGGTAATTTTCATTCCAATCAGTTTCTGCTGTAAAAACAAAGCAAAATTCAAAAAAGCAGAATTCCAACTTGGTTTCCCAAGTGTATTTCCAAGCTAGTTTTGAATTTTGATTTGCCTTCTCAAGCAAGACAGTTGTGCTCCTTGAAAGGGTAAGACTTGTATTCTACCAGGTGCCTGAAGTACAGCAGTGCAAGCTTTAAGAGCCACTGCCCCAGGCTACAGTCAAAATATTCCTGTCCTTTCTCAGGGGTCTGACTCTGCACAGCCCAGCTGTGACTGTGCCATTTAACTCACTGCCCAGATTCAGCTATGATCTGAGTTTTCAGCAGCCCCACAGGCAGATCATTTATAGCTTTCCAAAAGGGTACAACCTATTTTAAAACCTATTGGCTCAAATCTCTCCCACAACAACAAAAACAGATTTTCATTTCAGCACCTGGTCAAATAACTTCAAGTGGTTGAACTTGAGATCAATCTAGCTCTAAAATAAAAACGTCTTTAAACTTTTGTAAAATTCTATTTAGTAGCTTTGTCTAACCACAAAAAACCAACCACAGGTAATTACCTCCCTTTGAATGCATCACACAAACCGGCAGTTCTGGCTGCCCACGGAATGGGGAGCACTGTTGTAGGTTTAAAGATACAGCATAAAAAGTCAGATGTTTTAACCATCTTTAAAACAGGGAAAAAGGATTAACCAGGCTTTCATAGGTCATTCAGTTTACACAGTTCCTGGAAAAACTGGCAGGAAAAGATGCAATACTAGTTGTAAGCATCCAGACATTAACACCAAGAGCCAATATTGATTTGCCAGTAGCCAACAGCTGTATCAATCAAAATGAATCCCATCAGAGAGTAAGTGGCCTTGTAGATAAGAGAAAGCATAACTATCTTGACGGTTTTTAAGGCTTTCTGCAGTACCCCACATGTTCTCATAAAAAACCTTAAGGAAACATGGTATAAATAAAACTACTAAAGAGCAAGTGCAAAACTTGCTGGAAAATGTTAACATGGAATACTTCAGTAGTTCACTGACAAATATGAAGGATTATATATTGATTTTTCCTTCATGGTCTGTCTCCTCCTCCAGCTTTCACATTTTTAACTCTCTGATCCCAAACTTGCCATAAAAGTCTTCACTCAGGTCTGATGCTGGCAGAGGTAACAAGCAGTAAATAAAAGTGCACTGCTGAGGAAACAAAGCATAGTACAGAGGTTCAGCAGACAAACTCTAACTTAAATCACTCTTGGCTTCTCTTACTCATGAGCAACATTCTGCATGTTACACCATGCGTTATTGCATATGTTGGAGGGGGTGTCAGGGGTCAAGCGTCTTTGATACACTGGAAGCAGTTATCACAGCTGCATCTAACTCCTGGGGCATGTAATATCATTTAGTCACAGCACTTACTGAGGGAGCTCAAATGCAGAGATGGTAGACCCGAGCAGCAGTGCTGCTGAATAAGTGGCATTGTTCTTTGTCATACTCGCTTTTCTTTCCTTTTTCTTCCACCTCCTGATCTCCCTAGCTCTCTTCCTTAATTTTAGAAGAAGGATATCCCTACGTATTCCCATTGTATGATTTTTGGATTGACCACCATCAAGCTAAGGCACAAAGTACTACTGACTCTGCTGTGCCTGGGAGTATTAGAAACAAGGCAGGTGGTCCCTTCCTTCCTGGGCATTTAAACCACATTAACTAATCAACCCCAGGCAAAGTTGCACTCTCTCACCTGCATGTGCTTAACAATGCAACTGGTTCTGTCGCGTATCACGGAGTACATGAAACTCTATAAAGCTATTTTTAAATCCATCACAGACAGCGGATCAATTCTCTCCTTTCCCTTAGCTCCGACCCTGGCTTCCCCAGATGCGTTGTGCCACATCACTGCCCTCCAATGCCTGAAGCACACGCTTAAAGGCAAGAGCAGCCCTCAACTGTGATCTCTCCTTGCTGTCTGCTCCCCCGGGAGCTTACTAGCCTTTTCTTTGATGGTGCAACTGCAAGGTTCAGCTGTGCTCCCTCTCCTTTAGAGTCATGAAGAGAGCAAAAGGTGTCCCTTGCACAAGCAATGCTATGCAAGTCGCTGTCCTGCTGCGCTTGGAGTTAAGAAGTGCCGAGGGAGGGGACAGCTGATACTGCCTGATGCAGGCATGCAGTTATTTCTCAATCATCCAGGACAGTTTGGTGACGCACGGACAATTATTTATACTGAATAGGTAAGAGCACATGAGCTACTGCAGAAGATTCAGCTGCTTGTCCACAGAGATTCAGAACTACAAAACCTATATCCACCCAGCAAAGGAGGAATTAAATATCATACCATACATCTCGGTACCCAAGAATGCCCATTTCTAGTGTCTGTCTTGCAGAGTTTTAATCAGTGATGAGAGATATGGGGGATCTGTGACTATTCAGTAATGAAACGGTCTCAGGGAACTTCTTAGAGACCTGTTAGAGGGAAGGAAAGCAATCTAAGAAAAAAAGAGTAGCCATCATTAAAGGCATAAAGTACAAAATTGGTGGTTTGCTCCCACAGAAATGGTCAAACACAACTTGGCTGGCAGACAACACTGAGAAGGTGCATTTGGTATTATGTTATCTAAACAGAAAAAAATTGTCAGGGCATTATGTACTGTGCTGAGAATCAGTAAATATAGTGGCAGTTCTAAGTCACAGTGTGATTAAATGGAGGGGGATGCAATGTCTGATCACAGATTTTCTTTTATACTAATGATGGGTATATTTAACAGATAAAATGACCACTATATAGATGGATGAGGTTTTAGATTCAGGAAGAGTTTTGCCTGGACACAGTATTTGGGTGTGGATGGATGGCAGAAGGGCAAATCACCTGCAGCATGGTTGGATTGACATGACATTCCTACAGAGGAGAAACAGAACACAGGCCTGGGCATCCCTGAACCAAAAGCAACTGCTAGCCTACAGCAAGTACTTGTGATGAAGGCTGCTGAAAACTGAGCTTTCAGACACTGGATAGACACTTTTAGAATCATTTAGTAAGGTCTCACATCTTGCCCACTATAGACATGGCATGCCCACCATTCCCTTCACGTGTTGAAAGACTTTAGTAACTCCCTACTATACACCATAAGAGAACATATCCTGTACCTACCTCTATTTCTGAAGCAAACTATTTTTGAGATCAAACAGCAATTCAGGAATGAAGTTTGTAACTCGGTTATTCACCTCAGTATACTAAGCACAGTGCTTAATACAACTAATACAGAAGGAAAAATCAAGGAGACGCTCTTCAGAGGAATTAAAGAAAAGGTTCAGTAGTTGATTGACATAAAATTTTCTAGCTGGGAACAAGATAATTATTTGATGATATATATAAAGAGAAAAGGAAAGAAATTGTGAGAGAAAGTAAATATATAGTCTTTCATCTAGACATCACACAGGCTTTTTTTTTTAAATCTAATAATTACACCAATAATTGGAACTGAATTTCTCACACTTTTGAAAATACATCTAGAAAGACTGGAATCCACACTGCAGCTGAGGGTAGTGTAATCGTGAAGCTGCAGTCACATCACTGCTCTTAAGACAGCTGCCATCTCCTATTCTCAGTAGAGATAAACCTAAATGCACCTTACTACAATATTTATTTTCAAAATGGCTATCTCCTCACTTTGTTTCCATGTGGTAGAAATCAAGCCAATCCTAAAATGATGATGTCCCTTAATGCTTTCAGAATTTGTGATGGACCAGAATCTCAAGGACAGAGAGAGAAATATCCCCACAAGTATCCAGAGAAACAACAGCTACCTTGAAAAAAAAATAGGAGAAATTAAAATTATCAAGAACATAAGGTGTTACAGATCCTTAATTTTAGGGAAAAAGAGTAATTTTTACATTCAGAATTAAAGCATTCTGCTCCTTTGCAATACAGCTAAATATAAAATCTCTACTAGACCTGTCTAAATCCTGTTCTCTTTACATTGCTCATTAAAATATATACCTGCCTAGAATCTGTAATTTGAGGTACGCAACTATCAGCACTATCACTTCTATGATTGAATGCACCAGGGAAATGGAGAAATCCAGATCCAAAATAATAACTTATAAAGTAGCATTTCATAGTTAGCGCACTTCAGAATGAGAATTTTCTACAGACAGCCCACTGGATACAACGAGCATTGAGACTCATCTCTGAAAAGATGTATTTAGCAGTAGGTGGATAAAAGGAGGGTAAAAGCAAAGAAGAACAAAATTCTGAGGCCACGTTTAAGTTCTGAACAACATCTTGACTTGTTTTTCATGTACATGACTCAGCATCGCTGCAATTGCTTATAAGAAAAACAAACCCAAAATCATTCCTGGTTTTGCTTAACTGTGCTCCAACTTTTCTCTAAACTGGCGAACAGCATTTATGGTAAGCATAACCTAATTGATGGTTCTGAAACGATAAGACCATTTAGACAGATGTCTGATTCTCCATGGACATTTTTTCTCTAGGAGAAACAAGAAAGGCCTGCAGCCTTAACTGTCTTTTCTGAATTTATGGTGGCAGACCTGTCCATCTGGATTAGTGTCATCTGCCCTTTTAGAAAAATATCAGTGCCTGTAAGGCTTTCAAAGATAAATTATCTATGTGAAGGAAAGATTCTGTGTTGACCTACTGATTTTTTTTTCTATTAAGATAAACTCAAATTATGCTTTTCTCCAAAAAGGCAATTACAGTTACAACTTCCATCAAAACTACCTACTAAAAATTTGATAGCACTAAATGTTATTATGCTTAATGCTTCACAGATTGTCCCTAAAAGTCACGAGGTCTTCCTAAAAAGAGCTAACTTTAAAGGAATTGACAAAGCAAATACGTTATTACTGCAGCTGTGATACTTGGGCAGAATCACCAAATCTCTCTTGAACCGGAGTTGAAGAAATGGAACTCGCTAAAGAGAGAAGTTTGCGAACAGCAATAGATCTGTCCATTGCAGAAGTACTGCAAAGCTGAAATAACACAGCACATACACCGAGTCTTTAGGAAAAAAGACAAGAATAACAATTGTGAAATAACTTGCTCGCTGGTTCAGCATCTGTAGTTAAATAATACAGCCAAAACTCTTTTCATAGAAAGAGAACCTACCAGCAGATCCACTGCAGAGGATAACGTTATGCACCATACGTACACTCACATACTTGCACATAACAGCTGTATGTCACTTTATGTGCTTTTTTTTCCCTATGCAAATGGAGTAAAATCGATTAACTGTAAGATAGCCAGAATAATATTTTATTCAAGGAAGAAGGGTAAGAGTGCACAACATGGACGGTTAACGTGCTACTTCCTCCTCCTAGCAGAGAAACATGTGTAAGTTACTCTAGGCCAGGAATGACAAATGAAATGCCTGTTCCATCTTGGTAATACAGGAAAGACCATCATCTTCTGTCTAGAAGTAATGTGAATATAAGACATAAGAGATTAGCACAAGCTCTTCCTGCTCTTTTTGACTAGTTACTCTCCATTTCTACAAACAAATAAAAGAACAAAGGATCTCACAACACAGGATTTTTGAAGGACTACAGGGAGGGGAAAAAAAAAAAAAAAGACCAAGAGAAACAAAATGTATTAATTACAGATTTTCATCAGCCCTGGATTAGAGGCCTCATCTTCTTTGAAGGTTCTAATTCACTGAAAGCAGTAAGTACTAGCGCTACAAATAATAAGAAGAACGTAAAAGTGGGTTAAAACGACTTTAGCATTTTCCAAGTAACACTTCTAACCACAGAACAGCTCATGTTCTTTTAATAATTTAGCTCTTGACATATTGTCTTCCCATGGCACCCAGTTAAACAGAAGAGGGTAAATTAACTTCAGCTCTTTGCACCTCCTGTGAAAATAGCACGCTTACAAACTTGTGGATGAAAGAATGCAAAACAGAAACATAAATCAATATTTTGATTTTTAAGCTTCCTAACTTCAACAAATTACATTTCTGCATTTTTTTCAAATGTTTGTAAAAAGTATTGAAAACTAATAAAAATAATTCAACAGTGTGAGCTGGTTACACTAAGTAGACTATTTCAACAGTAGCTATTTATATTTGAAAACTCAGTATTTCCCATTATGAGATAGACTACAATAAATGAGCAGCCATTGCTCAAGCTGTACTTCTCTAAACAATAAACTGAAAAAAACCAAATATAATCTTATATCTTCAGCAGCTGATACATCCTATGGAATTTGTGGTATATACTGAGAGTAAGCAGAAATACTTTGTTTAGCTTTCAGATGTATAAGCAAAGCGATACAAGTACTGATATGTAGGTTTTGACTTCATGTTAGTGTACAAGGATACATGAAATGAAAGAAATGGTTTTTATTTAAAGTAATTTATATTGTTAACTGACTTTCCTTCTCACACTGAAATAAAATATAAATGTTATTTATGCCCATAACAATGAGATAATGAGTTGAATTATTGTACAGGTATCAGTCTTGTATACATTCTTGTTTTGAGATTCAGATTACAAAAATTAAATTAATTTTTAAATAAATCAAACCATACCTTGAGATGTGATTGCTGTTGTTATTGCTTGTAAATAGCTATTTATATAAATCAAAATACAGTCAATAGCCATCTACCTTCTATATGAAAACATACTGTTTTCCTCATGAGAATTTGTAGTTAGAATGTTAGTAGTCACGAAGGGTTACACTTCTCAGTCAGAAAAAAACAAAAAACACCTGAAAACTGAAAGATTAAATGCCAATTTCATCACTGGCCTTTAACACGCAGGCTGAAGGAAGCAGAGTTTATAAACAGTGTATAAGGAGAGTCTCGAGAAGAAGTTGCCAGCAAATTTGATACTTGACAAATAAAGATTATCATTGCTCTTTTATTAATACTTTGCATAATTATTCACAATAAGCTTGAGATTGCTGGAGTCACAAAAGTCTTAAAATGGAAAAAAATTAATACGCGTAATCAGTCAGCCAACGCTCTTGGTACTCACTCAGCCAAAACTTCATAGAAAGAAGACATGACTTCAGTATAACCGCTATTTTACCCTTCCTAACAACCTGAACAGCAATGTTTTTATGAAAATGCGTTCAGTGATCTAGCAAACCTCTAAAGGCAATTTAACAATCATTTCACTTACTGGACTGAAAAAAACTTTAATTGAATAGTAGCATAGTTCTGCAGAAATCTGCACTTTCACATGTATGCTTTATGTATTCAAAGACATCTGCGTACACCGTGTATGGTGGCACAAGAAAATGGATCTTACCACTGCAGCTGGAACTTGATGCATTTTTGCAGCCGGGGTTCCTGGGCGTGGGTAAAATTGATTAATAAACAAGCTCGGAAACTTGTACTGTTCTACAAGCTTCATTGTTTCTTGAAAATCTTCATCCGTCTCTCCTGGAAAACCACAGATGATGTCTGTAGCAATTGTTATTCCAGGCACTCTGTAAAGAAAGTAGCAAGGAACACCGAACTAAGGTCATGTAAAAGTCTTGCTCCCTTAAAAGCTAGTGTACACAGACATATAACTCTTCAACTTTATCTACAGAAACTGAGACCTAAAATGATCTTTGGAAAAAAAAAATAGAGATTTTAATACCATTGCTTGGTAATGAAAAATGCATTTGGTACTCAGCTGAGAGCACACACAATAGAAGAAAGATATTGCAGTAAACATTGGATTAGGATTGTGACAGAAGAGTGAAAACATCTGGACTAACTCCTCCTTCATTCAAAATTGCAGGTGATCAGCAGAGCTTGTTGATTTCTTGAATTCTGATTTCTTAATCCACAAAATGTATAACTTCTGAGATTCAGCCACTAGAATTTGTGAACTATTTCATGTATTATAAAGCTGCTACTGAAGTAGAACAGGATATCCAAAACAGGGGACTGGCATGCCATATGACCTAGCAATTTCGAACAAAATTGGATTTGGAGTCAGTAAGACATCCTGGAGAAGGAAGTTATCATCAATATATTCCAGGAACCTCCTGGATTGCTTATGCCCTGCTGTGTCGTCCCTCCAACAGGTATCACGGTGGCTGAAGTTCCCCAAGAGGACCAGGTCTTGCGAACATGAGGCTGCTCCTATCTGCCTACAGAGGGCCTCATCTGTTTGGTCTTCCTGGTTGGGTGGCCTGTAGCAGACCCTCACTATAATGTCACCTGTCCCTGCCCTGCCTTTAATCCTGAGCCATAAACTCTCAGTTGGCTCCATCCCCAGGTGGAGCTCCATGCACTCCAGCTGGTCACTGACATAGAGGGCAACACCCCCTCCTCATCTCCACTGCCTGTCCTTCCTAAAGAGCCTGCATCCTTCCATTCCAACAGTCCAGTCACAGGGGTCATCCCACCACCTCTCTGTGATGCCAATAAGATCATAGCCCTGCAGGCGTGCGCACGTCTCCAACTCCTCTTGTTCATTCCCCATGACGCATGCATTTGCATAGAGGCATTTAAGTTGGGCCCCTGACGAAGCGGAATTACTGGCTGGAGTTCCTTCCTGCCGCCCTTCAGGTGCCCTCCTGCTGACCTGTGATCCTTCTCCAGGCTCTGGGCATCTACTGCTGGCACTGGCATTGGATCTTTTAGTCACAATTTCCAACTCAGTTCACAAAACCAGCCCATGCCTTGCTTTAAAAAGCAAAACAAAATACTTACGTTTACAAATGCACAGGCACTGAGCTCTCATGTTATTTAGTAAGGTCAGCATTTCCTAACTCTTCCCCTTGGACTAAACATGCAGAACCCTCTGAAGCCCAGCAGCTTCAGAGCGCGCAGTTAACCAAGGCAGCCAACAGACGCAGCAGCTAGCGCAGCAGGGCGCACACGAGGGGGTGAAGCAAGGGGGCCTCACTTGAAATTGCACCACAGTAACAGTCTTAGACACGGCAGTAACACATCACTGAGCATTGTCTCCAGTGGATGCTGGAGTAGCCACCCCTGCTAGAGTCGAGGCTTGCACCCAGACTGAGCTTCACGTGGTGGATGCAGCCTTCCAAGTCCCAGGTTGCAGGGATTCCCTGAGGGCTCTCTCTGCTGTCAGGAGAGATGGTCCTCCGTCCTGCAGGAGCTGTGCAGTCTTGGAGGAGCTGTGCCTCCAAGTGGAGGAGTTATGGGAGGAAGCAAGCAGGCTATGTAGCATCAAGGAAGATGAAAGGGAGATAGACAGGATCTTCTCTGCACCTCAAGAGCTTGAACAGCCTCAGCCCCCATTTGTAACAGAGAAGCAGGTAGTGTCAACCCCCAATAACAAGGGAAGCAAAACCTCTGGAGAAGGGGAAGGAGGTCCCTTCCAACCCCGACCATTCTGTGATTCTGTGATTCTGTGACTTCTGACACCAAGAGGAAGGATCTTGCCTCACCTCAGAGCCTACAACTGCAAAATAGATTCATCGTCCTCAAAGTCGAAGAGGAGTCAGATGTGCTGCCAAGCAAAGCATCTGGTCCACCTAACCCTTAAACCACATAAGTCTACCAGGAAGAAGGGGCAAGTCATCATAACCAGTGACTCCCTGCTGTGAGGGACAGAGGCACACATGTGTTGACCTGACCAGCCATCTAGAGAGGTTTGCTGTCTGCCACGGGCCAGGATTCAGGATGTTGTAGGTCTCATCTGGCCTTCTGACTACTACCCCCAGAGACCTGGGGGGCAGCAGTCAAGGGCACGGGGGCTCAGGTGGTGTGGTCCTCATCAGAAAGCACTTTTTCGCTGAGTGTGACTGAGCACTGGCACACATTGCCCAGGGATGCTGTGGAGTCCCCCTCCTTGGAGATCCTCAAAAGCCGTCTAGACATGGTCCTGGGCAATTGGCTCTAGGTGGTCCTGACTGAGCAGGGTGGGTTGGACATACTGACCTCCAGAGATCTCTTCCAGCCTCAACCTTCTGTCATTCTGTGACATGGCCCAGAAAATCAGTCCTATAACCACGAGATTACTGCATGGTATTTACAGAGCACTCTGTGGGACCCAGGAGTTATCAGCTCAGTTTTCTGAACCTGACACTAGCCAGCCAGATGATCACTGCCCCGTGAGAAAACGGGAAACCACAGCACTGTTTTGTATCCAGCCTGCTTGTGTAAAGTGGGAATAATGATAAACCTCTTCTGCAGAGAGGCAGAAATGTATAGTGCTCAGAAGTGCTCAGTGCTCCCCGCTGTCACAGATGAGACTGTTTCTACAGCACAGAGTTGATTCTACACTATCAGTGGCAATGAGGAACTGCAGAAAATATGATTTCTGAGGAAAAGTAAGAACCCTATAAAGACGTTGGTGGTATCTGTCTTAGAGCTGGCCCTGTTTCAAGTGGGGGGAAGAGATGAGATAACTTCCAGACGTCCCTTCCAACCTAAATACTTCTATAGTTCTTAAGTAGGCTACAGGCAAGGAACAGCTGAGACATTCTTCTAGGTGAATGGCATAAAGACCACTGCCACAAGCAAAGCTCACACCTGAGCTTAAGAAGGCATCTCCAAGACTGTCTCTAAGCTAAAGAAATGGCTGGAAGGCTTCTCTTCCCCTCACCAGGACAAGAGACAGCAGAACTGTAAATACAAATACATGTAATCCAAATGACATTTATAAAGCATTTGAATGGCCAAAGAGAACTAGCATTTCTTATTAGACAGTACATCACCGCAGAAAAAACGATGCCATGGTTACAGTGGGTAAAGAACCTTGAGTTTCAATAGTGGAAAGAAAAACTTCCTGCAACAACGAGCTCTGCTGGAACTGGAGAATCTGTTGGCAGAAGACCCAAGAAAGGGGGAGCAGAGAATATTGTTCTTCGTAATTTGATTAGGTGCAATATTAGAGCATGCATAGCTTATATTCACCACAATGGCCTTCATACAAACAGAATATGGTAGTAAATACCTTTTGTGACTTTTTAACTTAAAAGAAATCTTTTTTTTATTTAATATTGGCAATAAGCTTATATTAAAGCAAATGTCTTGGCCTCCTTTTTACATGTGCCTGCATATATAGGTAGGTGCACAGAAATTTATTAGACATTGTATTATTAGAATCTTCTTTCACCTCTTCCTTATGCAAAATTCCCACAAAAGAAACAAAATTCTTCCAATTCTTCTTTGAGTTAATGAATTCAGACTCCATCTTTAGAGATGAAGTTAAAACACGGCATTTGAGTGCCAAAACAAAACCAGTATAAAACTGAATGTTTTCAAAGACTTGGTCCAACAATTGTAAGTGGGAAACACAAGCTGAATATTGCACAGAACAGTGAAAATTCCCCAGAGCTGCTGGCTAAATGGCCTCAATTGCCATTGCTTTCTTAAGTCTGACAGACTGTAAGATATGAAGTTCTGCTTGATCTCAAGTAACAATAAAATTCATTAGCTTTAAGGACTGAGTGGACAGAGGAGCACTGTATTCTGCAGCATGATTTTGTTCACATTGCAAATATCTTGTGCAGTAATAGTAAGCTTATGGAAGAAAAAGGACATTACTTTATAAATCAATATCATATAACACCAGCTGCCATTTCTCGGAACATTCATTACATCTGACAAAACCATTACAATGAAGTTATTTTAACCATTTTAATGACACTATTGGCAACAGTCAAAGCACTTATTACCAATGGTAGTAGTAATACTGTCCTTTATAAAGGTTTGGTTGTTTCTATAGCAACATGAATTATAAGGTCCAATCAAGCTAGATACAATGAAATATGCTCTTTTTCTCCATAACTCAGTTGTCACTCAGTTAAAAGGAAATTACATATTTTAAGAATTCATAAACTCTACAAATGTCTGAACTGCATTTGGTGATAAGGTGTTAATTATCTTAGTAATTAGATTTCTTCCTGGATGGAATTATTACACACAAAGAAAAGTGAGGGTATGAAAAGAGACTAAGAACCACAGCGTATTCAGCAACAGCAATTACAGTTCAATCCAGTAAGACTGCCTAAAATGCAACATTGCATAGTGCACTTTTATACCACTGTTGATTATATTGTTTAAAAAGCAGTTCTAAAAGGGGAGAAAAGCAGAAGATTTCACTCAGAGTAAATTCCAGTTAAATGACAAAAATCAAGCTCTTAGCCTCTCAAAGCACTGATGAACAAAAACAAGTGCAATTAGTTCCACATGTGAAACATCATTTCTTAATGAAAAAAGAGGGGAAAAAAGATAATTGTGGAAAAATATAGAACACATATACACTTGAAAATTAAAGCAACCTTTGCTCTGACAGTCTGAAAGAAAGCAGCACAAAATTCCTTATTGCATAGATTCAGATGATGTTTAAAAAATTGTCCCAGCTATGCAATACGATGCAAAATTACATAAGAACCAACTACTTGTGCATCAGCAATATTAAATTGTTTTTTGAAACAAAACGCAGTTTATCTATTCCGAAGTAAACAAAGAAAAAACTGCTGAACATCCCCAGTAAGCATTTGGTAACATTTATTACATAAATGCACTTACAGTAAGTCTAAAAATTCAGTTGCAGCAAATGTTTTCGAGGGTCAGTAGAGAAGCTCCACAACACATTGCTCAGTGAACCAAGAATACACAGTGGTCCTTATGAAAGATAAAACCGGTTTAAAAGAGCAGAAAGTTGCTTCAAACATACTGAAGTCTGGAAGCTCCTTATAGCCTAGCTAATGGAGGTGGTCAGTCTGTTTCAATACTTCTGAGTAGAAAATGACTTGAAGTTTGACAGCCATTTAAAACCTTCATAATCCTGATAAATGCCTAGAAAGATTGTGTGCAATCATTTTATCTGGCAAGCATAAATCTGGCAAGATTTTTTCTCTGAAGACATACTATTGCCTCCATTCACTCAAGTTTAGAAACCAAGAAAAACCAGACTCCCAAGTTGCCTCTCAATTGGAAGATTTTACAATAAAATTGTGGCATTTCAGAAAAAGATGAACTTAGGAATAATCAATGCCATATATAAGATAATACAGCCCTAATACTTAGGGTTCCTCAACATTCTCTCCTTTATGTCCCTCTACATAGATAAATCCCTTCCATCTACACAAGCAGATTTATGCTGTCATCCTGAACCTGAGCAGCAAGACAATCACCATCATCTTGGGCAGTTCTGACCATCCAAAAAGAAGTGTCAATTTTAGTGCGATGCTGTAAGGACCAGCACACCCAGAAATTGTCATGAACAAGTGCTGAGAGGACAGACATCCAAAACCTCACAGAAAGGAGGAACAAACCTGTTTGAAAGGACAGAGAAGAAATGCAACATCTTACCCTCTACCTGAAGAGGAAACAAGTCATCCTCATGGGTCAGAGAAAAAAAGTGTTCCACCTCCGAAAGGAGTGGCTGATGCCTGAAAGTAAAGTTGTGGGTAGGTAAAGAACATGCTGTGGGTAACTGCTGCCCTGAGACTTGCCTCCTCACAGCTCACAGGTATCAGAGATAGTTCTAAACAAGTCCAGAAGAATAAATCAGTCTGAGATGAGCTCTGTGCTACTACAGCCAGGTAGCTCCTGGAGCTGTTTGCTCAGGTATTTCTGTGGCATGTTACTAACCAGCAAGCAGTGCAGTCATCCTCTCAGTGACAAGTGTCCTGCTCTTTTCTGCCCAGGGGACTTAATTACCAATGTTAGAGAGAAGAACCTGGACTAGCAGTAACAGGAAAGTACAGCAGATACTACAGCAACAGTTACCACAGACCGACTCACCAACAGAGGGAAGTTAAAGAACTCTAGATGGAAGGTAGATGGGAGTGAAATGCAAAATACTTCGTCATTTGAGTAAGGAAAGAGATAACAGGGTCAAGCTGTCAAAAATACAGCAGTAAAAAACCTCCCCTATCTTCACAGAGCAAGATGTCTAAGAAAAACAGCAGCAAAAAGTATGAAACTTGATAGGGTTCAGGTGTTACATGGATCATTTCATGTGGCTTTAGTTAAAGGAAACATTTCCTTTAGAAATAACCATTCCAAGCCAAATCCATGCTCAGGGAAGAAATTATGTGAAGGAGCTAATAAGCAATTCATCAGCACCTTCACCTACTCATGTGACCACTTGAAATTCTTCTGCATGATCACATATTCTTCCCACTTCCCTTTCAGCAATTAACATTTAAATCCAGCAATGACTTAAAGCCGCCAACTTGCTCTCAACCAAGAACCCCCACCCCCACTCCTCCCAGTATAACAAAATACTGGACTAGAATAAACAGCAATATGAACAAATTTAAAACACTGCAAGTTTTTACAGAAGAGCACAAGAACTGCCTGGAAAATCTAGAGTAACTAAGGTCACAACAAAAAATCTGATGACCTAGCGACTTCTTGATTCATACATTAGAAATTCTTATGGAAAAAATGTTAGAAAAAAAAGTGGAATTCTTATGAAAATAAAACCAGTCTTCTCTGAAATGTTGTTTCAGCCTCATACATTATTTTACATTTTAGAACCTTTCTGCAGCATATGCCTGTTTAGGCAATCTGCAAACGAAAGTAGTGGATGAAATAATTTGAAGGTATCTGAAAGTTGGTCTTTCAAGCATATTTACAGAACCTAACAGGCATCTCAACATGCCATTTTGTGTTGGAGCTGAAGGAGATGTTTGCATCTTCCCCATGACCACACGCAGTCCTCCAGAAGCCCTCTCCCCCTTCTCTTTCTTTTTTCTCTACAAGCCCGAGCCTTGTGGGGTTTCTGACTTCAACCTGAATTGCTCACCACGGAGTCAGGCGAGCTGGAGCTAGCACGAGAGAAATAGACTGCTCAGCTGGAAGCACGGCCCCTTTCAAAGGCTAGTAACAACACAAAACCTCACTCTGTCTCTCTCTTGACTCCGTGGGGATTAACCTGAGAATTAAGTCATGGGAAGATCCCCACACTTTTACAAATGGATGCAGCCTACTTCTGATCCGAAATCCTCCTGCGCTTCTCTCTCTCTCTGGACTATGAATGCACCACAGCACAATATACTCCTAATTTAAGTGTCTGGAGTTAGGGGAGTAAACCTGAATAGGGGGTTTTCCATCTTCTTTAGTTTATGATTTACCCTAATGATGCAGTGAATGAACAGACTTCTAATAAATGGACATCCACTGACAATGTTTTTCTTAGTAATCTTTTCCATATGCGTTTAAAAGTAGTCCAGGATGTACAAGTTCAAAAACTCTGTGGCAGAAAAAAGAGCTCTTTTAAATCCTCATATCAAATGCTGAACTGATTTTACACATGGAGTGAAACTGGAAAGTACCTGAGGGTTCAATGGAAATAGACATTTCATGAACATTTCTGTGTGAAGCATTTTAAATGGTAACAGACCAGGCCTTACGGATAGATATAAACCATCGTTTGGTAAGACAGCTAAATATATCATGAACATTAATATGTAAGAAAATGACGTAAGAAAACAAGCAGTACTATCAAGTTCACCACAGAACTTAACGTTCTTAGTTCTTGCATGAAATTCTATTTAATGCAGCCACTTCCTTTTCCAGTGTTCTGTTGCTCTAGACACATAATGACATCACTAAAATTATGAAGACAAATAGTGGGAGATTTTGCAACTGAATGTAGGGTAAGTAGAGAAGATCCAATCGTGACTTCTCAAGAAAAATATTTAAAACTCTACTATAAAATTTAGCAATAAAAGTATAAGCAGCAAGACAGGACAGACATTTCAGAGACTGTAATATGATCTAAACCAACAGAGAGATGGCAAGATATTGGAATGAACATTGGAGGAAGTCAGACTTCAATAAAATAAGTATAAATAATGTAAAAGTAGTATCCATTTCCACTCTTCTGTATATGGTATTAATATCTTTGACTTCAAGCTTTGTTTATGTCTGAGGGACCTTCTGTTTGTTTCTATCAAAATGTCCATCAGATCAAGCCAATCGAAAAGATGAATTTAATGCATTTTGATTGAATTCCTATTAAACGTGTACTAAACTGTATTGGAAAAACCTAAATGTATCCTACATCCAACAGTATCAGATACAATCATATACTGAGAGAAGTGGGTGACAGCTGTGGCTTCAGTCTCTAAAAAAGAAAGCTGCTTATACTAAGCGCAAGGAAAAAAAGTTTATTTAATGAACTATCATGCTTAAACTTCATTATTATGAAATTGTGTTTCATATTAGTTATTCAGACCTTTGTTTTGATTACTTTTACCAATTTTAGACCTGTTTATGGTGTACATATTTTACAGAATCACAGAATGTTCGGGGTTGGAAGGGACCTCTGTGGGTCATCTAGTCCAACCCTCCTGCCGAAGCAGGGTCACCTACAGCAGGCTGCACAGGACTGCGTCCAGGTGGGTCTTGAATATCCCCAGAGAAGGAGACTCCACAACCTCCCTAGGCAGCCTGTTCCAGGGCTCCGTCACCCTCAGAGGGAAGAAGTTCTTCCTCGTGTTCACATGGAACTTCCTCTGCTTCAGTTTGTGCCCATTGCCCCTTGTCCTGTTGCTGGGCACCACTGAAAAGAGTCTGGCCCCATCCTCCTGACACCCACCCTTCAGATGTTTATAAGCATTTATTAGGTCCCCTCGCAACCTTCTCTTCTTCAGGCTCAACAAGCCCAGCTCCCTCAGCCTCTCCTCGTAGGAGAGATGCTCCAGTCCCCTCACCATCCTCGTAGCCCTCTATTTCTATTAAATACAATAGCATGAGATTCCACCCTGGCAGGACACCTGCTAACATCTTTTATTCACGTACGTGTTCCCACTGCAAAGCAATTATATTGTTTCAAATATTTTAAAACGTTCTCTGCTACTGCCTAACACAACTCCAGGTTGTCTCACAAATAAGTTCTGCTTCACCTTGCAGTTTTAAGTTTAAAGTGAAGATAACTTTATGTTGTCATTGTTTGCAAAAGTCTGTAATGGTTTCATTTATAAGCCAACTCACTTGTTTACTTTCACTCAACTACTGAAACAATAAATACCAGCAGACTTTTAAGTTAAGTCACATTGTTTATGTGTGTGAAACACATAATTTTAAGGTTTTTTTTTTTAAATTGTTTTCACAGCTTGGATCCTATCTCTCAAACTGATGCCTAAGACGCAACAAGTCAGAGAAAGAAACTGCAATGCCATATTGTTTATATGTTGAGGTTTTTTAAAAAAACCCAACAGAACAGACAAACAAAACCCAGATATGACCACAGAGAAACCCCCAGAGTACTGCTTCAGAGTATCCTTGCAGATTTCCCTGAAGACAAGTGTATGCACATACACACGTGGGAGAATAAGTGGCAAGACCTGAAACCCTACCATTTAATTTGGAGGTGAATCGTAGTGAAACACTTCAGATTTCAAGGGTAGTAGAATCTACATGTTAAGCCTAGCCTTACAGCTACAGAGCCACTGCATGCACTCTGCTTTTTGCATTCCCCACCTTACAGAGCACTGAAGGCTGCTCATGGTGGCGATTCCCACAGGGAACACGTTACACCTGAGCTTTGTGATCTGCAGCAACTTCCAACTGATGTGCAACTGCAGCTTAAGAGGTTGGCTTTGCACTTAGGACTCATTAGTAGTTTTGATGCACGTCACCTTTCAAAGGCTGTAGAATAGTAGCTGTAATCAAGACACACAATCGCACAGCTTTCAGAGTTTAAGTGAGAGTGAGAATGGGTGTTTTTTATGACTATTCTTTTCCAAGCCCACCTCCTGCCCCCAAAAGAGCTGTTTCAGAAACTGGGCTGAATGACACCTGAAGGCAGCTAGGAAACCTGATTGCCAGAACTGAACTTGTGAAGGTATAGGTACAGAGGACCTTGTGAGTGTAGGGACTGGGTCTGTCCTTGTTGTCAGGGTACAGCAACCTAGATAAAAAGTGTATTTTGTAATTAGCGTGGCTCACTGCCTGAGGATGAAGGAGTACACACAGTTCTATTCTCTTTAAACAATTATAGTGAAGATTGCTAGAGTTCCTACTAGATGCAGCCCAAATGTTTTACAGGAAACATTATAATACTTGCCATTATCAATTTTCTTAAAAAAACAAATAGTTAAGGCTTGGACTAACTTTATTCAAATATAACGCGTTCTCTTCCCATAAATATGAAACATTTTACAGAACTTCATTACAGATTTGTAACTTCAGATCATTATTGTTTCATGATTAAAAAATGAGCGACTTAAGACAAAAAGCTCAACATCCTTTAACTTCATTTCCATTCAATATCTAATAAATACCATCTGCTGTGTACTTTAGGGATATAATACCCGTCAAAAACTCAGCCGTATTATGAGAACCAGCACCAAGTTGATCTGAAATGCATATTTGAACAGATGTGTTTAAATTACATCTCTCCGTCTATCCACACGCATAAATTCAGAATAAGCATGTGTTGATTTAAAATGCATAAAAAAGGGATTTGGAGATGCATCAAAAGTGAACAGCATCTCAATGGATCAAGGCTCGCATTACTAAAGGTCATCACTAAAAATAAAGTTTGAATTTATTAAGGGTTGCACCAGGGAACTGTTCTTGGAAACTGACTTAATGTTTGCTCCACTAAAGCAGCCATTGAAATTACACTAATTTTCTGTGACCCTTCACTGTTCAACATTAGAGCTGTCAGGCATGGTCAGAAATAATAGGATCTCAGCCATGAGTAGTTGAGAATATTATATACTTTTTCTCAGTCTGACACAATGCTTATCACCACTACTAAATGTCTGGGGCTCTGAGGACCCATCCACGTCTGTTTCAGTGACAGTCATTTAGCTCTTCACTCTGACACAGAAATCAGGCATACAAAGCAAGATGATTAACATGCCTTTTTGGCATGATGAAACCAAATGAAAAAATTGCAAGCAGTGCTCCATTAACAAATGCTAATTAAAAAAAAAAAAAAAAATCTTTCTGAACATGTGTTTTCCCCCTTCTATAATCTGTAATATTTCAGGAACTTTGAAGATAAGACAGATCAGACCAAAGGTCCACCTAAATCCAGTAGTCTGCTGTCAGCAACGGGCAGCACCAGAAGCCCAGGGAAGCACTTCAGACGTGGAGACCCCGAGAACCCCTTCCTTCTTCCAACAACTGGATTTTGTCAGAGAGATGTTTTTGTAACCAGCAGCTTGTGATTGACTTCTCCTCCATCAACTTGTCCAGTTTCCCCTTGAATCTAAACCCCTCCATATTGTAACCACTTGAAAGGAGGGGAAGAAGAAAAAAAAAAAAATCACAAAAAACAAACCCCTCTCTTCTGAGCCTGACACTTGCTAATTCAATTTGATGTCCTCTAATTGTTATGTTGGGAGAGGCCAGTAACCACTCTGTTCACCTTCTCAGTACTCTTTACGATTTTATTGACCTCTGTTCTAGTCCCTCTCAATTAGCACTTTTCCAGAATGAAGAGTCCTTAATTTCCTTGGTGTGACAGATCTGTCATACCTCTGATAATTTCTGTTAGTCCTCACAGTAACATTTCCCATTGTAACATATCCTTTTTGAGAGTGGTGTTGGCAGCATTTAACGATACATGCACTTAAAAGTATTTCTAGAATTTAGATAAATGGTCTGCTTTTTTCATATTTCTTTCAGATTTGAATTCATTTGTTTTCTAGTAAGCAGGTAGCAAAATGTAATGGACTTTATACAAGTAAGTGACAAAAGATAAACACCAATGACAGCTGTTTATTTCTAAGAAAAATAGAAGTAAACCTTGGTAAACATTCCACACCTAGAGAAATGTTACAACTCCAAGTCATTAAAATACACTACCTTTAAGACAGGCATGTTCTGAAATTTACTTTGAAAGCAGAGTCTGCAATAGGGACACAACAAACTGATAAAAATCCCTTGCCAATACGATCAGCACTAAAATTCAGGAAAAAAAGACTCATACTACTGCTTTCCCCTGCTGTGGGAAGACAGAAACGGCCAAACAGAAGACAGAGAAAACAAATTCCCTCCTCCGCAGAGATACAAACACTATGCTGAGTCCCACTCTACATGCTTGACATGAGAAGCCTGGCATTACCAGTACATCTACATCTTCTTCAAACTGATATCAGCCTCTGCCTGAGCTATTACTGACTAGAAATTCAGAAAAACAAAGCTGTCATTAAAAGACATCTATAGCTGAATATGTCATCTAAAAAATAAAGCTGAGCAGAGACGTCATCTGAAATAGTCAAGGAAGCAAAGACTAATGGTATACAAAGTTAATTTGATATTTAAGAGGATGGATTTTGAAATTAAGACCACAATAGAAAAATATCAAAATGGAACACCACTTTGGATAGCGATGTTATGATAGCTATAATTCTGCATCCTTATTCATAGATGTTCATATGTTCACCTGTGCCAGACAGACAGCTTTCAGGACTAACAGCTGCATAGAGCATGGAAGGGACTGGACAGTGTTTCCAGATAGGCTGGAGATTTATGACTTCACAAAAGGAAGATCTGGTAGGTCAAAAACTATTGCTATCAGTGCTCTAACACTTTTTTTTTTTTCCCTTAAGGAACAATATTCGTACACAGCCATGTGGGAAAAGACTGTATAGGGAACTACGGCTTCTGTGAGCAGCAGAAAAAGCAAATTTGAATAACAATAATAAATTTCTCTGTTCTAAGAGTAAGTGTAGTCTTTGGCTCAAAATCCCATGTATGACTGCGAGAAGCATCTGTTTTGTTCTCAGGTATACCCAAGCAGCAGGTTTGTTCAGAATATAAAAGACTCTCTTAAATAAGCAGGATAGGCCCATAACAATAAAATATTAATTTCTGTATTGGTTAATAAAACATAATTTAGAGCAAAATATTATGGCTTTACTGCCGAATGGAGAAACAGGCTTACTCGGCTATGCAGTTGAGGACACTAGGCAGAAAAAGCAAAATCACCAGGAAAGCAAGTCTAAAATAGTTCACCTTCCACAAAGACGGCCTCAGCTAACCAGGTTCTCATGCACTTTTTGTTCTCAACACTTTGGAAACAGTTTCCTTTGTCTAGAATAGTCAGTAATTTAAGAACACTTCTTTGTAAAAGGCAAAATCTGTTTAGTCCTTTGGGATCAATGGAAGTAATTAATACACACATTCCTTGAAAAGTTCTGAAGAATGTTCAGATGCAAACATGCACACAGAAGTACACACACAGGACATCATAAGCAAAATCAGAAAGAGAAAAGATGATATTTTAAATGTAGACAGTTTGTCAATGACAAAGTTAAAACAACACAAATTCAATAGATGCTGTTGCCTCGGGGATGCTCTTACCCATTTCTCTCTGTTCAGTTCAGTGAAGTATTTCACTTTCAGCGTGTCACCAAGTTGCAGATGCCTTAAAAATCAGTTAGTATGGTTTACAATATTGTTACCAGAACAGTGTATTTTGTCATGGTCAAAAAAACTTGAAATAAAATGCAGGACTGTTAAACACATGTAAGTTCAGGTGCCTTTTTTTGAAGGACTCTGACAGGCTGTACCTCAGCCACAACTCTCAAAGTCGTTCGAGCAGTAGCTTTGCTGCGTAAAGGTAGGCTCGCTAAATGGGACAATCCAAAACATTTCAGACACACTTCAGAAGAATACTGCATGTCAATATGAGGAGAGATATCAACTTACTATCTCTTGTCCCACAAAATGCAAATCTATTAATGAAGTCCAAACAAAATTTAGAGTTTTTAAAAGATCAATCAAACCACCCCAGCTATTAAAACAGAAAATTGGAAGGTGGGCACCTGAAACATTTTGGGCTGCTATGTGTCAGATATCCTCAACTACGCAGTGCAGCAGACACAGTATAAATGTGTTACCACATTTTAAAGAAATAAAATAGGCAGAAAATTAATCTTGTAAAGTTAGCAAACTCATACTGTGGAGAAATAATTCAGGAAATTTGATGCTGTGAGCACATGCCTGATTTGACCTAGCAGTGAACAAATCTACAACCGAAGATTAAAACAGAATTAGCACAAAATCAACAATATACTGTTATCACTGAAGAAACATCAAAGCCAAAACTAAAAATACGTTTCATGAAGAATTCAAAGATATGACAGCATTCCAAATATGGCAACAAAGCTTTCTGGCATGAGTAAACCATTAAAACTGGAATAGGTGATGTACAAAAATTGTATTTAGGGAATAAGCTTTCAGGTAAATTTAATAGCAGTAGAAAACGAAAAAGATGTAGCTGAGAAGAACAACTTATTTTTTCATATATTAATATATGTAATTAGATAAGAGACAGGATCACTACCAATCGGGTGTACCAACTTGATTCCAAGCACAGGAGTAGTATCTGAAGACTAAAGGAAACAGATTTTCTTATATCTTGCAAAAGTGATGGTAAGACTGAAAAACCTGGCATGTGAAGTCACAGAACCCAAACAGCGTCTCTGAGGCTCCCACAATTAGAAGATCAGGTAGGATGATTATTGCTGAAAAGGAAATGATAATCAGCATGGAGCAAGGCAACTGCCCAAGAACTGGCATCAGTCTTATACTGAGGAAAATGATAAATTTTGGGAAATCCCCAAAGAGCTGGTAAAAGTCAAAAAAGCAATACACGTGAAATTTTACACAAGAGATTGAATAGAACTGAAAACCTCTAAGAACACCATTATCAAAGGACATCAGTGATGTCTTCAGACAAGAATATCCTATGTAATAGTTCTGATGAAGGAAAAAATGGAAACCTGTTATTATTAAAGAGACCATTATAGAGACAGAGTGCCTTGGATAGCGAGACTGACAGAGGTGAAACAAATGCCATTTTTGAGATTCCCAACACTCTAATCGGAGAATCATATTAGAATTTTCATGGGGAAAAAACCTCCCCAAAACAGGTGCTGACAAACCTCTCACTCACTTGTTACTACTGGAGCAGGCTTAAGCTGCAGAATTCAACTAAATAAATGCTGAAAGACCCGAAAATTGTCTCGAATGGAATGAGGTAGTTATATATACTCAATCTTGGAAGCTTAAGACAAATTTTAATTTAATAGTTACCATGAACTCTCCTCATTAAAGTGTACTTCAGTGTATGGAATAATTGTATAAAACATGCACACTATGATGCAGAGAGAGCAGAATACAAAACCAGAATCGAAACAATTAAGTGGAAACAGGAGTGTCTGCATTCAGACTGTTTCACTGAAATCAATTTTATCAAATCACATAACGTTCCACGATGGCCTCTGGGCATCAGGTAAAGAACCTGGAAAGCCTGACACATGCCTGCCAGGCCCATTGGCACCCTTTTGGCTCTGCAATACCAACGGGAGACCTGCCTCACTCTTAGGCAGAAAGTTGGACTATTCACAACAGTGGTGCAAACACTGTAAATTCCCAAGCTGAAATCAAGTGTGTAGGTACAATTTGGTGGGCCTAACATGGACACTGGCTTTCCCACTTTGAGAAAAACAGAAGATGTAGTATAAAAGGAGGTTTAAAGGGAGTGGCTAATTATGGTCACTGAGGAGGAAACAAGTTGTATCTCGGACAATTTAAGTACATTTATTATGTAGAGACTATCAAGCACCTAATGCAAAGCTGCACCTATGTATCAGTATTCTGAGAACACATTTTGTGTGAGTGGGAGGTGCACACGTGTTTTAAATAGGTAGAAAAAAAGTAAGTATCTTCAGAAATTATTTACTGATGCAACTTTTGAATCCATTAATGGAAAATGTTTCATCCTCTGTGAGCTACTGTAAGCTTTTATAATTCTCAACACCTCTCTTCCCCTAGTTTCAGTGCCAGTCCTGAAATTCCAGAGATTTCAGTAGGTTGGGTTTACAGCTGAGTAGAAAGACTGAGTAGTCAAGAATCTCACTAAGGGTTTTATAGGGTTTTACCTTAGCAGAAAAGAACACAAAGAGAATCAACCATTAGAGCCCAAACACCCTTTTCCCTTCCAGCTGAAGAATAAACTATCTTCACAGACAAGGATAGCAGCAAACTCCCAACAGCTACTGAAAAGCCTAAAACCCATTCTATCTGTGGACAGGTGGGTAGAAAGGTGCAAGATTTTAAAATCCCATGCACCAGAATAACGGCTAATAATTCGAGAACAAGCTTGTTTTGGTGAAAAAGGTAATTCTGCATTACCTATGGCAGCCTGTAGAGTCCAACAATGGGATCACAGTACAGCCACAGGCTATGAGTATCTGTCAAACTTGCAAAGATACCATTTCCCGTTGCGAAAACATTTCTCTGGGCCTTCTTCGAGTCTCAGGAACCTAGCAGAAAGCTGCATAAGGAGAACGCACTGTGCACCTTGGGGCTGCGCCTCCCCAAAGCCCTCAAGTTTGGATTTTGTGGAGTCAGTGTAGGTGCTACTGGAGTAATTGAGAACTCAGACTGTAAGTGACTTCCTTGACAAAAAAATACATTGAATTTAGAAAGTAAATACTCTGATGATGCCATTGCAAGGTTCTGGCTTAAGGCTCAATTATCAGAAAGACACAGTATTTAGATAAAATGTGGTTTTCTCCCACAAACTAAAGACAGTTTATTTATTTATAAGGGAATATCCACTGGAAAATCTAAAGAAAGCATTTTGAGGCAAATAGTAAAAGTCAAATTTATACCAGATCAGAAATTGCATTCTTGTTTCAAGGAAAAAAAAAAACAAGTATGTCAGAGGACAAGACTCAGACTAGAAGTTTAAAATAGAAAGGGTAAACTAAGAATTCATGAAAAGTATTAGAAGAGGAATTAAAGTGAATGTGAAATAAGTTTTTGTGACAGAGTTAACAAGTGAAAGCAGGATGCTCTATCTTAACCAGAAGTCAAAGTGAAAGAACAACTGATTCCTGTGCAAATTCTACACAACGGATAGGAGGCTTGGAGCATATCTCTTACAGCTGCTACTTTTCAAAAAAGAATAAAAAATCTCCAGCCACTAGTGTTGCATAAACATAATCATAGTTTGAATGCACATTAGTTCAGGCAATGAAACAATTTTTTGTTCTAAAGAATTAACTGCACATTTTCCTTGGGCAAAATATGTTTACTTGCATTATTAATGAAAACATGAAGAAATTATCTCACTTAATGTGATAATTATTGTATTTCACTTTAATACTGTCAAGTAAAAGCTGTATTTTGTGAAAACATACTTTAAAAGACAGACTTCAGCTTCTGCTATTCTTGTAATGATAAAAGCCCTCAAAATACCTCAAATTTTGCATTCCATAGGAAGTACAACTAAGTAATCTTAGGTAGCCAACAGCACAAAATCATGTTATGACTTCTTATCACGTAACTCCATAGTATATTTAAGACATAAACCATTCAGGAACATACATTTAACACAATCATGTCTGATCTTATATAAAATTGAAACAATTTTTCAAGACAAAACCCAGACAACTCAGACATTCTCTTCGTACAGCACTCTGAAATACTCTGGCAAGGCACTAACTATTCCGTTCACCAATGTGCAAAAGTAGGTTATGATAGAGGGCAATAAGGACTTTTTTCCTGCAGAAGGAACATATGCTACTGTCATAAATCTACAGTGATCTGGAAAGGCAAATGTACAAAAATTCAGTTACTACTGGTAAAATTACATCATTTGTTGTAAATGTTGTTTACTGTGTCCACTGGATTTTGAATTAAGCCATACATGTAAACGTCTCTTCACTATACACATTTTCCATATATCTCTATTTCTTATTTTTATTGTGAATGCATAGTTTGGAAACTGTTTCAATTTGTATGATTTGTTTTTATGCCCATAGCTCGAATTTGTTTAATTTCTTAAAATCAGTATATAGTCACCCTGCTCTAAGTTAAAAACTAATATACAGCAGAGTTGATGGAACACTGGTAGGTAGCTGGTAGGTATGACTTGTTACCACTTTCGAGTAGATGGGACGAGTCGGATGTGTACTGAATGGAGTAACAATCCTGTTTCTAAATCAGCTTGTATTCACATTTAAAACTGTCCTGCTTGTTAGGACAAACAAAAAGATGGAAGATGAAACAGTAAAGTTTAACCTATATTCTGTTGAGAAGATATGTGCTGAGAGGGGTTAATACAAAGTCACCTATAAGAGTTATGAAAATAGCTAAATTTCAGGAAAACACTTCAAACTAGTTAGCATTCAAAAAATGCCAACAAATCTCATGATAGTTTTTGTTCAGGAGTTTAACAAATATTTGATGCTCATTTACCATCATAAGGAGGTAAGGAAACAGACTCATAGAATAGTTAATTAAATAATCCAAATGAGTGGCAGTAACACAGCTTCTTGTTTTCTTTCATCTTAAATTTGTGCTAAAAACGATCCTCCAGAGGAAGAACAATTGCTCCCTGTTAATTTCCAATTAATTTTAACTGTCCAGGGATCGCAGACATACATCCAGGGGACAATACAAGGCTAAAATTACCTTCTGCTGTGTGAGACATAAGTCTTGACCCTCAACAGTCTCCCAGGTACAATGTTCAGGCCCTAACATAAACACTAAGGGAGGATGATATCTGCATGCATGGGTACAAGTTAAAGAAAGCAGATAAATAAAATTAAAAAGCCAAATATTTTAAACTTTTTTCCCCGTTCTATGGTATTTGTGAACAACGATGATTAGGAAGTGGAATGACTAACAAAGATATTTGGTTTCAGGAACACCAGGTTGTCAATGCTGAAACAGTGCTCTGCAAATTAGGTCTAGAAAATGTCTCCTCTTTTTTGAAAGATATAGAAAATCATTTTAGGTACTACCTATTTTAGTGATATAAATATACTTCAACATTTCAAGCCAGCTTTTAAAGTTCTGTTATAAGAGCTTCTGCATCGAGGATCAGATTTCCAAAACATGTTCCCCTTCTTTTAGTCTTAGAGCTCGAGGCACTGTATTACTGCTGTGTTTCAATTCATAATTTGTGACCACAGTCAAATGTTTAGATGCTAATTAACTGAATCCATAACACTGCATGCACCCAAGTATAATGCTGATAAAAGTCACAACATCATGTCCAAAATTTAGATTAGTTCCTTACCCTACAGGGTTTCATTTACAAATGATTTTAAACCTATTTCTGCTGATAACTGTGTTTGTTAAAGAAAACTTCTCTCCCACAACATTTAAATTACAATGTACTGCTGCATCCGCAATGTTCAGTTTATACACTGGCACACACAAAATTAAGGCATATCTACTGTACTTACTAAATGCAGCCACAAAATAAAAAATCTGCACCTTCCACTTTGGTGTATTTAAATTCCAAATCTCCTTTGCCTGTGTCCTCTCATCACATAAGATCACAATAAATTGCAGTGAAACTAAGCTTCACACTTGAATTCATATGCAGATGCCAGCAGCTGATACAACGCTGTGGCAAAACTCCCAAGCCATCGTTCTTGGCTGACTGTAAAACAGATTACACAAACAGGAGTTACGGCTTAATACTACAAGAACTATTTAAAGGAAGACATCAAGTAGCTAAGGAAACAGGAAGGAAGCAAAAATCAAAAGGAGATTTAACAGTAACTCTGTTTGCTTGCTCTGGTTTTGAAGCAATAAACAATTAAAAATATCACACCATTAAAAAAGAGGAATCTCCACTGCTACATTTTTTTCCCAGCTGTTAGGATTTTACAACCAATGTCAACAATTACACAATTACAAACTGAAATTAAGACATCTAAGCAAAGCATGCATTTTTCCTCCATTTTAAAGTATGTGGGTACACAATAAATAACAGACGTAGGTGAAATGAAACAGAAGTCTGGTTCTTTAAGTGTTCAGTGCTATAACCAGTGTTTCTAGGTATATGGTCTCACAGAGGTGCAGGAGGTCCAAGAGAATATACTACATGGAACAACAGTTTGCTGGCCACAGTTTAGAGTTCAGCTGTCTGCCTTAGCAATTTTTAGGATTGAGTATGTGAGTCAAGTACTCCCAAAACCTTAAGTAAACAGTGCAGGAGCGGCCATCCCACTACGGCAGAGAAATCATGCCGGTCTGTTGTTCAAACCTGAACCCATAGTCTGTCCGTCTGTGTGTCTGCAGACTCTTGGAAACAGCCAGGCCCTGACAGACGGTTGATTTCTCTCCCCTCACCAAGCACTAGGGCTAAAAAAATAACTGACTAGGTACTGTGGGACATACACACACACACACAGATTCAGCAGTAGAGCTGAGCTACAAGCAACCACGCGACCCACTATTCAGATGTGGTGTTTACCTATTCTGTAGGTAAGTCGAAGGCTGTCAAATGCTTCTGCTGAAATTTGACTCAAAAATCCTTGAACTGAGATAAATAGTTCGGAGAGATCAGTATTTTTTTTTTAATACGAAGCTTTCTGTAGGAGACTGATTCAAATCCATCAGGGTTAGTAATGTCCAAAAGTTTTATACCAGAGCCGACTGCGAGTCTGTATGGAATCATTTTCTGATCTCAGAAATCGTCTCCTGCTAAGGGTCATGGCTCATTCGAAGGCAAAGCAGGGAGGCATCTGACAGCAAGCCAGAAGACAATTTCTACGACCTCTGCGTTTTGCCAGAAAATATTTTCTCCAGATTTAAGAAGAAATTGAGACACTCTGGCTTTATATTCTTCTGTGCATACGGTGTTTGGACACAATACCTTATTTTCCAGCTTGAACTTGCATCTGAATCACCGTTTTCTGCTTAAATGGATTGAGAAGAATTTTCATTACTTCTCGTGCCTTTACATATGACCATACTTGCAATATCGTCTTCCTGTTATAAAGTAATTTAACCGCTGTATTGTGGCAATTTCTCCTACTAATCAAAATGAGAGTTCTACATCACGATGAGAGGCAAAATATGAAGACAAAAAAATTCCAAGTGCAAGAGATAAGCAATTCAGTTGCGCAAGATAAACTTTCAACTGCTATAGGCACTATTCTTATGCACAAACATATTCAAAATGTCAGGTTTGCTATTACTTTGCCGTGTAATAAATAAGAAGTTTGCATCTACAAATTTCATTCTCATTATAAAGAGGTGAATGATCAACTCATGAGTACAATTTACACACCAAAGTAAGATGCACACGAATACAAAATTGAGCTTCCCCAAAGTAATCTGTATCTTAGTCCCCAAATGAATGCATACAGAAAACTTCTGGGTAGCAGAATAATCCTGTCTCTTGTATGCAATGGTGTTTTAATTGCATAGCTACACTTTTACAGAGGCTTAACAAATTTTGCATATTTCCACTTACTAGTTTTCTTCAAATAAGCATTTTAGGGTTACAGAAAATAGCCATTAAAGGTACTAATCAGCTACAGATTTATTGCATTTCTTTATTTCTTCAGTCTTTCTTTCCAACATGTTTTCCCTGAAAGTGTGACACAAATGTTAACTTCATTCAGTGCTTATCAGCTGGCCAACTACCACCTTCATCCAAAATTCTTTTGTGCCATACTGTTCTATCTGATCAAAATAATATGGCTTGCAAAATTCATTTATTACTTAGTACTATGCCAAAAATCAGAAAAATATACACATGTAAATGAACAAATACTTGATTTTAAAAAACTGCATTAAATCTGAAAACTTAATACCATCATCAGAATTTTCATATCTGAGCACTATAAGCTGTACACGTGATGCATCTTGGATTTCTGTGTGTACTAACATGCTAATATAATAAATACTTCAGAATCTTAACATATGTTTGGATATGCTTAAATACTCAGTAGCAAATTAAAACTGAGAATTAAATGTCAAGTCAATCTGTTATTAAGCAAATAAACATGACTAAAAGTTATTCTTCTTTTAAAACCAAATTAAGACTCCCCCTCAATTTCATTCTAAGTTCTGACCCAGACGTTGAAACACAATGACAACATTTATACAGAACAAGCAAAGAAGCAATTTCAGTAATTTTTTTTAAAATAATAGAGATACTTACCTCAGTAAGTAAAAGCAAGCATTTAAAAATCATAAATATTAAATGTTTTAAGATGACTCATTTCTAATACTGTGTGATGCTTACAATTCCTTCGTTTTAATCTTACTACACATTTTGTATAATTTCTTCCAAAAAAACACATTCACATGCCCTCAGGGGAGAAGGAAAAAGAATAAAGACACCATCTTGCTACACTTAAGAAACACGGAATTGGATGCACATTGCCAATTGCTACTCTATTGTACAACAATACTCCCATTAGGATTTTGCAGAAGAAAACTGTGGATAAGACTGCCCAGAAAAAGGAAAGCTCAACCATAACTATGTACAGAAAGTATCACTCCAAACAACTTTATTGGTTATATTTAGTAAAAAAAGTAAGCCAGCTTCTATGACAAGTATAATAATAAGACTAAATAAATTTTACATTTAATAAGGGGGCATATCTTCCCTCTCAAGCAACCATTCAACAAATTATTCCTCCACACTTTGGCCAAAGCAGAACACCACAGTGTTGTGACCTCAAACCGCGCAAAGTGCGAATGCCCTGTGTGTCCACTTAGCCTGCACTCAGCAAGCCGTGCTCCTCCTGGGCACTGTCCTTCCCAGGCTTCACCCTCTAGTTTCTATATATATCTATGGGAGTGGAACAGTAGCAGGAGAGCCAGAAAATACAAAACACCAAACAAAAAACTCTCTCATAATGATTCTCTATCTGCAGAAAAATATGTGTATTGTTTAGAGAATATTCTGTAAAACAGGAGCATCATGCATATCCTGCTTGAACAGGACAGTATTCAGGATTGAATTGCTCCAGCAGGTGAAGATACTTCATATCAAAAATTATGAACCATATAGAACTTCTGGGATCACAGTTTCCTTAACAGTACCTTCCACAAAAATAAAAAGGTCGACAATATATTTAGTGCCATCGAATCTTCAAAACAGTCTGTAACTTTAGAATTATTTTATGTTTCTATGACATTGTGTGACTCAATTTGGACTTCAGCATTTGCATGTGTACATCCTCAGGCTAAGCGTGCTCAGCACATGAACAACAGTCCGACAGATGTACCAGTAAACCATTAACACAGTAAGCCACAGCAAAATAGGGATTGCAGCCATACTCTTACTGTGAATTTGGGTACGATACTGCAGCTGTCGGATATGCATATGCAGGAAAGAAATATCATTTTATTACAAAGGGTACCACTAATTAGTCGTGCATTGAAACTCCAAGTCTCCCGCTCAAACAAGGTACAATCCACCTTAAGAAAAGCCAGCTTCCGAAAAATGAGCACTGTCAGTTGTCGAAGAGCTATCCCCATGGGCTTTTATCTTTATTTTACTACACATATCAAAGAATTGTTTTGTTTTTTTTTAAACTCAGTTCTACACTTCTCATTTTTGTACTATCCTCAATTATTATACCCATGCTACAACATGTCCTGTAGTCCTCCAAGTTGACTCGATCACATTCCTTATGGAACTGTTTCAGGCCCGTGCATTTTACAAGCTCATTTAAAAGAGAATTCATTTGGTTGCAAGAAACCATGGTAAGCAAGGATGAAGAAAACAGTGAAACACCAAATATTTGTTTAAAAAAACCCCAAACATCTTACGGGAATAAAAAGCTTGTCCTTTATATTAATTACAGCTATTAAGCACAGAATCTAGTGTAAAAATACTACATAAGCTTTATTCCCATCTCTTCTTGTGGGTATATGACTAAGTAAGAACGTAATTAACTACATTTATGAACACATCCTCAAAACTTCAGAGAACTCATTACACCATTATTTGTATACTCTCAAGAGTAAAGAACTCATTGGATAGTAAGACACAAAACAGTGTTCCCAGTAGGAAAGTGCCATACTATTTCAAGGTAAAAGGTTTTTGTTGCTCTTTAAGATTCTAAAAAAAGAAAACCCGAACGTCTCGAGAACACTGTTGTTAAAACTTATGCTATACTCTGTGTTTTAATAAGTCTTCTGTCAAGCTGTAATTAGCATGGATGAGGGCTAATTTTTTTCAGTCATACAGCCAGAGACTTTAATAACTTCTTTATCTATATACACACATAAAAAGCGAGGGCTGTAAAGTGAACTCGATAAACATTCATGTTGTTCAATACAGATCACCCACAGCTAACCCGCTACTCACAGATTGTGTTTAAGTGCCTATAATAAAGTTCCACAAATAACAACCGCAACAAGTCTAATGCAATTGCCACATTACCCCAACTTCAGCTGCAGCTTTTAGTTCACCTTCCAGCAAATAATGTTTTCCCCCAGCACTGTTTATAACAGTCACACTTCACAAGGCATGGGACCACCAAAAGTAGAAAAAAGCATGCACTTGCAGCAGCCGCCATCCTGATGGACAAGCAACAGAATAGCAAAAAGGCTACAGCCCAGAAAACCCTAAAATCCTTGATGCATTTGGCATGCAGGACTATGCTACAAAATGGTGGCTAGCAATTTATAAAGCGGCAATACATCTAGCTACGTGAGCCATGGCAGTAAGAGGTCTCTCCATGAACTAACTGAAATCTGATTCAACAACCTGTAAAACAGTGAAGACGGCAGATTAAAAAGATGCAGATATTTGTAAGCGACCTTCCTTCCCTCCTTCCATTCCACCTCCAGGAAATCTCCTCAGTATATTTCCTTACTAGAAAATAAGGGTACGGTAGCATTTGCTGAGAAAAGGGCAAAGAAGTGCTGTACAAGCCAAAATGGAAAGACTGCCCTCCTGAAATGACATTCAGCTTGGTTGGAGTAATGTTACAATAAAAAAAAAAAAGTTATACTGGAATGCCTAATGTTTGTCTCTCCCCAGTCAGTACCAAAGGAAAACATACTTTTTAAATTTACATAGTTAACACTAAATATTCAAAATATCCTGACAAAATTAATGGATCTGCAAGTGTTCAGCACCTTTGAAACTTCCAACCTACTTACATCTCTTTATACGACCTTGTGAATCAAATGCAAGACAGGTAGATTTGCAAATTTAGCAACTGCTTTATGTACGCCCAAATTTAAATTTCACAACACCTAAAGACAACTAACCCTGTGGCAAAAGGAGGTTGTAGTCCATCAACGACTACACCACTCATCACTAGGGTGAAATCTAGACACAAACTTCAACCTACTTTTGTGCTGTGTCTGTTTGGTGAAAAAACCCCACATTTTAGTTTTTGGTGCTAATTCCATACAAGCACTCAATTCATTTATAACACTAAAAAGAGACACATTTGGTAAAGTGATTATTTCAGTCTCCAACTGCAGACAAAAGACAAAGTAAAGAGAAGAGTCTAGAGACTGAGCTATAAAATTACAGATAAGTGCCAAATACACTCAGCAATTTCTTAGCAGAAAACGTCATAAGGATTTGAAACAGATGACATTTGCATTTGCAGTAGTTAGACTGACAGAACAGATGTACTAAAACCCATTAAAAAAAGCCTCAATCTGAAAGACTTGTCACAGTTTGTTAGGGCCATGATTCTCAATGATGTCTCTCTCTGAGCAATAAAAGCTCATTTTCAGAAAGAAAACGAAATACTTTCATGCTGCAATAAAAGTGATGGAGCTGTTATAGTCTACTTCCTAACTACCTGCATTTTGAAAGTAAGTAGAAAAATGTATGTAAAAATAGTAAATCGTTATTTTAAAATTATTCTATTTGTTGCCTTCAAATTCAGGTTTCAGTAACTGGCACAATAATGTGATAAAGACAATACTATTGCCACAAGGCCTGGTATAGCTGCAGAACTGCAGGTTGTCTGGAATAGCTGCAAATTTGATGATGACTCATTTAGCCCTTTTATCTTTCCATGTGGACTTTATAATATTCAGGAGCTTACTAAATGGACACCTTTCAAAAGAAAATTATTTACAGTTACAAGTTATTTACAGTGTTCAGAATTTTCTTGATCACCCAAACAACAGTATTTAGAAACAAGCCTCTGGGAAGGCATTTTCTTCCCTGTTCATTATTTTCAGTCAAAAGCTAGCTATTAGAAAATGGAGAAAATTCTCAAGCAGAAGACTTCTGGATAGCAAGATACGTGCTTACACAAGAAATACAGACCACAATAAACAGCTGAGCTGCCCACATAAGCTTTTACGGTGTGTGTTACGACGCCCAAAATCAGAACAAGGTCACAACCGAAAACTAGATCCTGGGAAACAAATTACTGCTTGTGAAATTGCTCAGAAAGGCAGGAAAAGCAATACTGAAACATACTGGACACAATTATATTGAAAAAATGGACTATGAAAGTTGTCATTCAGACACACAGACATTGCTGTAAAAACTAAGACCACCATGCATATACAGCATGACTGGGAGGAGACAGAAGCTGAGCCCGCTTCACTCCCAGCCACACTATTTTACCCTGAAGCAGCCTGTCTAAACGTCCAAGCAGATGCAGCCTGGCTGATGCTGCAAGAATAGACAAGAGTCAATGCAGATCAAAAGAAACAGGAGACAGTCGCTGCTGTATCCCCCAAAATTCTTAGAAAGAAGAGGTGGCCTAGGAAGCTGCGAAAGCTACCATTTGTTGGTTTAACTCCGTAAAGCAACAGGGAAGAAGGCAGCTTCCCTGAAGCCAACTGTCCCAAAGGGCTACATGACACCTTCTCTCAATTTGGACAGTATCTCCAGTTTCTTCAGACGTTCAGCAGCTGTCTGTAACTGCTGGGCCGCTAAGATTTGAGTTTACACCTGAGTGATTAATCTTCTTCCAAGCTTACGATTTATTTTCCACTGCACTCATTTGCTTTTGGTCCTTTATTTTCTTTTTCTAATCGCATGTCATTATGCATCTACATAAGCTGAAAAAATCGATACTTGATTACCATTAAAGGTAACGGATGCTGGGACAGCCTTGGTAGTAGGTCTGATTGTAATGGAGAAGAAAGAAATAGTGCAAAACAGAACAGAACACTCTGCCTGACAGAGCCACAGCTCTTCCCTCTGGCAGCCCAAGTTTGCTGCCTTCAAATGATACTGGAAAGCTCAGGTGTTTCCAGTATGAATCACAAGACAATCTCAAGTAAACAGCAGCAGCCACCAACAATTAATGTCACACTTCTGTCTCAGTGCACAAACAAAAACAAACTGCAAGGCAAACCCAGCTTTTCCTCAGCATTATAGGATTTCCCCAAACAGCAAGGTATAGTGTTTCAGCCTAGCTCTAAATTTCCCTATTCATTAAGATTTTGGTTTTACAATTTTCATATCTTATCAAGGGGAAGTAATAGGGAAAGATTAATATAAACTTTGATGAACATCATAATCACTTCACAAACCAGAAAGTTAAGAGAATGTAGTATGGTCAACAACAGCAAATAAGAAATTTGGAAAACACATTACCAGTCTAAGGATTTTTTAATGGGTATATATTCACATTGATGATTATTCACGCAATTACAGAATATGACATTCAGCTCTCAGGTTTCCTTAACTAAAATATATTCCAATTGTTTGCTTTTATCAGCAAAAGTAAATTTCAGGGGATTGTTTCAAGACTTCGAGATAATTAAAGCAGTCTTGCTCTTTTTGCAACTACAAACATCACCTTTCAGAAATATAATTTATGCTGAATCTTGAAAGTTGAGATCACTTGAAAAACAACTCACATTTTGATATAATGACACCACAATTAAAAGACTTTCTGATGTAAGACTAAATTGTTCTCTGGATTAAATTTACTAAGCAGCAGTTTCTAAAGATGTTGTATTTAGTTGCAAGTGCACTGAAATGAACACCTCATCCAGGACCAGTCTTGCGAGTAGTCCCTCCGGACTACTGTATTAGTCCCTAAAGACTACAGACTAGGGCACTAGTCACTAGTCTCTACAGTCTATGTAGAAGTTCTACAGAGTCAACTTCTCAATTAATTAGCACATCTTTATTTCACAGGAATCACAGGAATCACAGGATAGTAGGGGTTGGAAGGGACCTCTGTGGGTCATCTAGTCCAACCCCCCTGCCGAAGCAGGGTCACCCAGAGCAGGCTGCACAGGACCTT